>Ga0070682_100000032_pt1 | contig 155141 bp, 162 predicted proteins | sample KBSC63LmetaG_FD_64668 | JGI IMG/M metagenome (GOLD analysis project Ga0070682, IMG submission 64668) | Corn rhizosphere microbial communities from Kellogg Biological Station, Michigan, USA - KBS C6-3L metaG | ecosystem: Host-associated > Plants > Roots > Rhizosphere | place: USA: Michigan...
GGCTTCGTTCCTCGACCTCGGGGCGCAGGTGCTGCCGCCGCTGCCGATGGACGGCGGCGACCGCAACCGGACCTCGCCGTTCGCCTTCACCGGCAACAAATTCGAGTTCCGGGCGCTGGGATCGAGCATGTCGCTCGCCTTCCCCAACACGGTCTTGAACACGATCGCGGCCGAGGCGATCGACGAGCTCGCCGGCAAGCTGGAGGCGAAGCTGGACGGCGGCGAGCAGATGCCGAAAGCCGTGATGGAGCTCGTCCAAGAGAGCTACCTGGCCAACAAGGTGGTCTGCTTCAGCGGTGACAACTACTCCGAGGAGTGGCACCAGGAAGCCGAGCAGCGCGGGCTGAAGAACCTGAAGACCACCCCCGACGCGTTGCCGGAAGTCCTCGCCGACAGCACCGTCGAGGCGTTCGAGCACTACAACGTGCTCTCCAAGCGCGAGCTCGAGTCCCGCTACGAGGTCTGGGTCGAGCAGTACTGGCTGCGGGCCAACATCGAGGCGGAGACCGCCTTCTCGATCGCCAAGACGATGATCCTGCCGGCGGCGCTGCGCCACCTCGCCCTGATTGGCGAGTCCGGCGTCTCCGCGGTCGAGGGCGAGGTCCGCGGCCTGGTCGACGAGCTGGTCGCCGGCCTCGGCGAGCTGGAAGCGGCCAACGCCGACCCCGGCCTCGAGGGGCTGGAGATGGCGGTCCACGCCCGCGACAAGCAGCTGGCGGCGATGGCCAACGTCCGCGAAGCTGCCGACAAGCTCGAGAAGGTCGTCGCCGACGACCTCTGGCCGCTGCCGAAGTACGAGGAGATGCTGTTCATCAAGTAAGGCCGCAGCAGGTCGCTTGAAAACGAAGGGGCGCCTCCGGGCGCCCCTTTTCAGTTCTCCTCGTCGTTGCCGTCGCGGATCGCGCGCCAGATCAGGTAACCGATGGCGAGGAGACCGACGAGCGGGATGAGGCCGCCGAAGATCGCCGGCCAGGCCTCGGTGGCGGAAGGGAGCACACCTGGATCATGACGCCTTCGAAGCGACTTTCGAAACACGGGAGTCTGCAGAGGATGGTTGAATACTCGCGAGTTCTATATGAGAACGCTAATTCCATCCCGCATCGTCACTGCGGTAACGATCGGTCTGTCACTGATTGCGGCGGCGCTGCTCCTAGCCTCGTGTGGGTCGAGTGGGGGCTCGGGCTCCACCTCGAGCGTCGCCGCGGCTTCCTCCGAAGAACCGTTTCCCAGCTACGAACCCGATCGAAAGCCCCCGGAAAGCGAATACAAAGGGCCGCTCTTCGAACTGAGCCAGGACTACCCGACGGAAATGCCACCGAAGAGCGAAATCCCCGGCTTCTTCAAGACCGATTTCCGCAAGGGAGACAACTGGCGCAAGTACATGATGGAAGTGCGGAATTACTGCTTCGAAGGGAATACCGACGTGGAATGGCGGGTCCAGAAGAACAAGATCCGCGGCTGGTACAACATGCCTTGGCAGAATGCCGGCTTCTTCGGCCGCGAGGGGATCCACGGCCTCACCAAAGAGGCGCCAATCCAGCCCTTTCAGCTTGCCAACACGCAGAGCAGCGGCGAAGGCGTCGCCTACGCGGTCGGCTTCTACAACAGCTTCGGGGGATACGTGATCGGGCAGGTCTGGAAGGACCACAAGCATCCCGACCCCGAATACACGTCGACCAAGGGCTTTCCGATCGGCACCGTCGTCTGCAAGCCACTCTTCCTGAACATGAAGCCCGAAGTCGTGGCCGCGCAGATCCCCTTCCTCGAGAACCCGATCCAGTGGGAGGCGTACACGACCCCGACGTTCGGCTCGAGCCAGCGAGCAGTTCGCAAAGTCACGCTGATCCAGCTCGACTTCATGGTCCGGGACGAAAACTCGGCATCGGGATGGGTGTTCGGGACCTTCCAGTACAACGGCGCCCTCGGGCACAAGGACCGCTGGGAAAACCTCGCGCCGGTCGGGATGATGTGGGGCAACGACCCCGCGTACGCCGAAAGCCACCAGCAGGACATCCCGGTGACCAACGTCAAAGGCGAATTTCCCGCGATCAAGCCCTATACCGAAACGCCGATCAACGCGAACCTGACTGAAACCGTCATCAACCCGTCCAGCGAACTGCCTCCCACCCACCTCGGATGGCAGGGTCGCCTCAACGGCCCGGTAGACAACTTCAACAGCTCCTGCATGAGCTGCCACATGAGCGCTTCCTCACCGGCCCAACCGTTGTCACCGGTACTCACCGAAAAGAGCGAACGCCCGCCGACCGGAACGCCCGAATGGAACAAGTGGTGGCTGCAGTGGTTCCAGAACGTCGGCTGGAAAAACGGCAGTCTGGAAAAGTTCAAAAACGCCAAATACGCCCTCGACTTCAGCCTCCAGCTCTCCGCCGCCCTGAAGAACTTCTACGAAGCCGAAAATGACATCAAGGAGAAGGCTCGGGTGCGTCGCTGATCGCCCTACGGCCGGGTGCGCGTCTCAGTCCCGGGGCCTGACACGCATCTTCAGGCCGCCCTGCGGCGAGAGGGTCGGCATCTGGCGAATCGTCACCGTACGGCCGGGCAGCGCTTCCATGCGCAGGCGCTGCAGCAGCTTCGTCGCCACCAGCTTCACCTCGGTTTGGCCGAAGCGCTTGCCGATGCAGATGCGGGAGCCGCCGCCGAAGGGGACATAGGCGCCGCGGGGCAGCGCCGCCTTGCGCTCACGGGTGAAGCGCTCGGGGATGAAGGCCTCCGGCTCGGGGAAGACCTCGGGCAGGCGGTGGCTGGCCCAGGAGCAGTAGTTGACGTAGGCGCCGCGGGGGACGGTGCAGCCGCCGAACTCGAACTCGCGGACCGCCCGGCGCGGGCCGATCCAGGCCGGCGGGTAGAGGCGCAGCACCTCGTCGAGGGCCATCTCGAGGTAGGGCATCTCCTTTTCCAGCTGCTGCGGGGTCGGGCTGGCACCGCCGAGCACCTGGTCCTGCTCCTCGTGCAGGCGGTCGACCACCTCCGGATGGCGGGCGAGCTCGTGGAGCATGAAGGTGAGGGTCGAGGTCGAGGTGTCGTGGCCGGCAAACATCAGCGTCATCACCTGGTCGCGGATCTCCCGGTCGGTGAATTCCTCGCCGCCGGCGCCGCGGGCGGTGACCAGGAGGCTGAGGATGTCGCGGCGGTCGGAGTCGGGCCGGGCGCGGCGGCGAGCAATCTCGCCGAAGACGATCTCGTCGAGGATCGCGCGGGAGCGGTTCAGCTTCTGCCACGGAGAGCCGGGGCCACGCAGCAGCCGCAGGTGAAAGTCGATGCCGTAGTAGCCGAGGGCGCGCTCGAAGTGCTCGGCCGCGGCGGCGCCCTTGCCGGCCTCGTCGGGGTCGAGCCCGAGCAGGGCTCGCATCGCGATTCGCATCGCCAGGTTGCGCATCCACTCGTAGACGTCGACGACCTCGCCGACCGGGAGCGCGGCGATCGCCTGGTCGGCCTCGATCGTCATCGCCGCGGTCGCGGCTTCGATCTGCTCGCGATGGAAGGCGGGCATCATGATCGCCCGGGCGCGGTCGTGGTAGTCCTCGTCGATCGTCAGCAGGCCGTCGCCGAGCAGCGGGATCAGGTCGCCGAAGCTCGACTCGCGCCAGTGGAAGTTCTCGGGATGGGCGACGGTGACAAAGTGGTTGGCCTCCGGCCCGAGCATGAAGACGACCGGCGAGTGGAGCAGGCGCATGGTGAAGATCGGCCCGAACTCTTCGTAGGCGCCGAGCAGCAACGGCAGCGGGTCGCCGTTGACCTGGAGCGTCCGCGACCAGCTGAAGTCCGTCCAGCCGGGCGGGAACTTCCCCCTCCCCCGCCACTCGGCAAGCGCGTCTTCGGCGATCCGCCGCAACGGGTTCGCCGACATCTGCGGCGGCCGCGCGACCGGCGCGGTGGTGTCGACCGTGGCCATGCCGAGCATCGTAACTGGCTGGCTGGCCAGTCCCGTTCTTCTCGACTGGCTTGCGCTAAAAGCCCTGCAATCCGGCGAGCGCGAGGAAGAGGGTCACCATAATTCCGCCCAGCGCGAAGAAGCCGCGCATCATCGTCCGGTGCATCGCGTCGAACCTGGCATCGACCGATTCGAAGCGAGCGTCGATCGCCGCGAAACGTTCATTCATCTCGCCGCGTAGTCCCTTGATGTCAGCCCGAAGTTCGCGAATGTCACCGTCGACACGGTTGATTTCCCCATCGACGCGTTTAGAGCCTTCCGATATCTGCATATCCACCCGCTTGAAGCCTTCGGTGATCCGCTCGTTGAGGCCATCGATTTCCCGATGGACCCGCTTGAAGCCTTCCGCCGTCCGCGCGTCGAGGGCGTCGATCTCTCGGTGGACGCCCCCGAAGCCTTCGGACATCCGGCTGTTCAGGTCGTCGAGCCTCTTCTCGGTCGAGGGGAGCTCCATCGTCTGCATGATCCTACCGTAAGTTTTTGTCTGTAACGAAACAAGGCGCTATCGCAAAATTTCAGCGCAGAATCTGTGACAGAAGAGAGAATTCCGCGGCCGTCAACCGGCCGCCGCGGCAAGCTGGCCGCAGGCGGCGTCGATGTCGCGGCCGCGGGTGAGGCGGACGGTAGCGGTGATGCGGTGCTCGGCGAGGATCGCGCGGAAGCGCTCGATTCGCTCCGGCGAGGAGCCATCGTAGGCGCCGGTCGGGTTGTAGGGGATGAGGTTGACCTTGTAGGCGCGCGGGTCGAGCAGCTCGGTCAGTTCGCGGGCGTGCTCGGGGAGGTCGTTGACGCCGTCGAGCATCACGTACTCGAGGAAGACCTTCTGGCGGCGGGCGGCGCGGTAGCGCTCGCAGGCGGCGAGCACCTCGGCGATCGGGTAGCGCTCGTTGACCGGCATGATCTGCGAGCGCAGCCCGTCATTCGGCGCGTGCAGGGAGAGCGCCAGGCTGATCGGCATCTCGCACTCGGCGAGGCGGTCGATCCCCGGCACCCAGCCGACGGTGGAGATCGCGGTGCGACGGTGGGTGACGCCGAGGTCGGGCAACAGCTTGCAGGCGGCAAGGACGTTGTCGATGTTCATCGTCGGCTCCCCCATCCCCATGAAGACGACGTGGTCGATCTCCTCCAGGCGGCGGAAGTGCAGCGCCTGGTCGAGGATCTCGTCGACCCCGAGGTTGCGGCCGAATTTCATCTGCCCGGTGGCGCAGAAGGTGCAGGTCAGCGGGCAGCCCGACTGCGAGGAGAGGCAGACCGAGCGGCGCCCGTCGCGGTAGCGCATCAGCACCGCCTCGAGCGGCCGGCCGTCGGCAGTGTGGAAGAGGGTCTTGACAGTGCCGTCGTCGGACTTCGCCTCCGCCTCGACGGTCAGGGTCGAGAGCGGCACCTCCGCCCCCAGCCGCTCGCGCAGCGGCGCCGGCAGGTTCGTCATCTCCTCGTAGGAGCTAGCCCCGCGCGCGACCCACTCCCACACCTGCTTGGCGCGGTAGGAGGGCTCATCGGCGAGCACGGCTCTCAACAGCTCACGATCCATGCTTCGAGTCTAGGAGGAGTGGACCTTTTCGCCGCGTTCGAGCATGGCGACGAATTTCTTCCGGCGACGCTCGCGCGTCTCCGGCTTCTTCGCCTCGTCGAGGCGGTAGACGATCGCGTAGCGGTTGGCGCTGCTCAGCGAAGCGAAGAACTCGGCTGCCGCGGGGTTGGCGTCGAGCTCGCGCTGCAGGTCAGGTGGAACCTTGGCGGTGCGCTGGCCCTCGTAGGCGGCCTCCCAGCGACCGTCGGCTTTGGCCGCCTCGACCTCGGCGAGGCCGGTGGGCCGGATCTTCCCGGCCTCGATCAGCGCCTCGGCCTTCTCCCGGTTGATCTTCGACCAGCGCCCGCGGGGGCGGCGCGGCGTGAAGCGCTGCAGGAAGTGCGTCTCGTCGAAGCCTCGCTTCTGGCTGTCGATCCAGCCGAAGCAGAGCGCCAGCTCGAGTGCCTCCGCGTAGGTGACGCTCGACTCGGCCACTCCCTTCTTGGCGATCTTCAGCCAGATGCCCTGAGAGGAAGCGTGGTTCTCCTCCAGCCACTTCTCCAGCTCAGCCGGCCCAGCGAAGAGGTGGATCGGCAGCTCGTCGGCCATCGACATCGCGGCGGCGGGGAGCCGGCGCTACATCCCCAACGCGTCCGCCAGCAGGTCGACCTGCTTCGGGTCGCTCGAGCTCGGGAAGAGAAAGAGCTCCTGGCAGCCCGCGGCGTCGAAGGCGGAGATGTACTGCTGAATGGTCTCAGGGGTCTTCGCGGCGGAGTCGGCGATCCAGGCGGCGGTCTCCTCCCCCAGCCAGGCGTAGTAGTGCGTGAGGTAGGACCGCGCGTCCTCCTCGGCCTGATCGCCGAGCGAGAAGTAGGCGAGGCCGGCGTTCTGCGGCTGCCCCTCGCGCCCGGCCGCCGACCAGGCCGCCTCGAATTCCTCCCGCCAGCCGGCGAACTGTTCCGGTGGGGCGCCGGAGGCGATCCAGCCATCGCCGAAGCGGGCGGCGCGCTTGAACGAGGCCTCGACGCCGCCGCCGACCAGCACCCGCGGTTCGGTCTCGGTCTGCGGCCCCATCTCGTCGCCGGCCCAGACCTCGCGCATCCGCTCCAGCATCGCATCGAGTTCCTTGCCCCGCGTCCGCATGCTGACCCCGGTGATCTCGTAGTCGTCCTCGCGGCCACCGAGGCCGATCCCGAGCGTCATCCGCCCGCCGGAGATCTTGTGCACGCTCGCCACCTGCTTCGCCAGGGCCACCGGGTTGACCCGCAGCGGCCCGAGCAGCACCGTGGTGGCGAGGCCGATCCGCTCGGTCACCGCCGCCGCGGCCGCCAGCGAGGTCAGCGGCTCCAGGTTGGGATAGGCGACGCGGTCGATCGTCCCGAGGCTGGAGAAACCGCGCGCCTCGGCCCGCCTAGCCCACTCGGTGAGCTGCTCGCCGCTGGTGCCGGGCACCGCGTTGGGAAGACCGATCGCAACGTCCATCTGAAAGCTCCTTCCGGGCGGGGGTTCGCGGGTTCGGGAACCCTAGCTACCCGCTTTCGCCGGTCGGCTATGGCAGCAGCTGCTCGATCGCGTCGCGAGCGTAGGCGAAGACGCGCTTGTCGCCGGTCAGCCGGTAGCGCGAGTTGGCCCCCATCACCAGCGAGTACATCTCGAAGGCGAGGCGCTTCGGGTGCTCGACGCCGGCCTTGCGCGCTTCCCGCTCCAGCGCCGCCAGCCAGGTATCGAGCGAGGCGGCGATCGCGTCGCGGACGGGGCCGGGGCGGTCGTCGTACTCGGCCGAGGTGGCGGCCCAGAAGCAGCCGCCCGTGTAGGTGTCGACCTCGTCGAGGTAGCGCCCGACCAGCGCCCGCAACCGCGCCGCCCCCTCCGACTGCTCCTGCGCCGGCCCGACGACGGTCGTGCGGAACCGCGCCGCGGCGGCCTCGATCGTCGCCAGCTGCAGCTCCTGCTTGGAGCCGAAGTGGGCGAAGAGGCCGCTCTTGCTCATCCGCAGCTCGGAGGCGAGCCGGCCGATCGTCAACCCCTCCAGCCCCTCGACGGAGGCAAGGTCGACGGCGCGGTCGAGGATCGCCTCACGCGTCTGGGTTCCCTTCTCGGTGACGGGAGTCACAGACATGCATTATAAAAAAGCACGAACGTTCGTTTTAGTCGGTGCAGAGGAAGCCGGCGAGGAACCAGTCAATGGCAATACAGAGGAGGCGCAGATGAGCGAGTACGCGGTGAAGAAGATCGACGACATGGAGGCTGTCTACCTGGGGGCTTTCAAGCGGGCGCGGGCGGAACTGGGGGTGGAGTCCTTCGGGCTGCAGGTGATCGACATGCCGCCGAACTTCGACAACTACCCCGAACACGACCACTCCGAAGACGGCCAGGAGGAGGTCTTCATGGCGCTTCGTGGCGGCGGCGAGATCGAGATCGAGGGCGAGCGCCACCCGCTCGATCCCGACCACATGGTCCGCGTCGCTTCCGGCACCAAGCGCAAGGTCTGGCCCGGCCCGGAGGGGATCCGGATGGTGATCGTCGGCGGGATTCCGGGGAGTGTCTACGAGGCGCCGGCGATCAGCCAGCTGGGCGAACCGGATCCGATGGCGGCCTAAGCTCGAAGCCCTCGCAGCGGAGGACCGGCAACCGCGGATAACGCGGGTAGGCCGGGTCCTCCCGCGAGCGCTCGCAGAGCGAGAAGACCGAGCCGCGAGTGTTCGGCACCAGTTGCTGGTGGCGACATCGGTCGCAGAGGCCGGCGGCGGGTCGGGGGGCCATGGCTCGAAACTAGATCATCGCTCGCCGCGAGGGCCGCAAACTGCGACCCGGGAAGTGTGGAGTCCCGCCTCGCGGAGCCCTAGCCTTGGGGCGTGACCCGAGCGGCAACCCTCTTCGACGCCGACGCGGCCTCCTACAGCGGGACGGTCGAGGTGCTGGGCGTGATCTACCGCGCCGAGGACGACGGCTACGCGGTGCTCGAGGTGCAGGAGGTCGAGTCCGGCGAGGGCTTCGCCCTGGTCGGCCCGGTCGCCCACCTCGACCCCGGCTCCCGGGCCGAAGTCAGCGGCGAGTGGCAGACCCACAACCGCTACGGCCGCCAGCTGCGGGCGCAGGGGGCGGTGCCGCTCGACCCGGCCGACCGCGACGGGCAGGTCGCCTACCTGAGCTCGCTGCGCCACATCGGCCTGAAACGGGCCGAGAAGCTCTGTGACGAGCACGGCGAGGGGGTGCTGCAGAAGATCGCCGCCAACCCGGAAAGCGTCTTCGGCTCGCTGCGCGGAGTCAGCGCCGACCAGGCCGCCGCGGCCGCCCAGTCCTGGTACGCGAGCCGGGCGATCCGCGACCTGCACGTGCAGCTGGCGCCGCACGGGCTCGCCCACCTGGCGGCACCGATCCACGCCCGCTACGGCGACCAGTCGATGACCATCCTGCACGAGGACCCCTACCGGCTGACCGAGGTGCCGGGGGTCGGCTTCGCCCGCGCCGACAAGATCGCGATCGCCGCCGACGTGCCGCCGGAGTCGCCCCGTCGCGCCCAGGCCGCCGCCCTCTACGCGCTGATCGAGGCCGAGGGGCAGGGCAACAGCTACCTGCCGCTGCCGGAGCTGGCGCGGCAGACCGCGCGGTTGATCGGCATCGCCCCCGAGCACGGCGTGCTCCTGCAGGCGCCGGGCCTGGTCGAGGAAGAGGGCAAGATCTACCGCGAGCCGACGCGGGAGAGCGAGCTCGCGGTCGCCGCCACCCTCGCCACCCGCGCCGCCGCTCCCCCCCACCTCGACCACGAGCCCGGCGAGGAGCCGCGCGGCAAACTCACCGACGAGCAGTGGGCGGCGGTGCGCGCCGCCTTCGGCGCCCGCATCTCGGTCCTCACCGGCGGCCCCGGGGTCGGCAAGACCGAAACCACGCGCGAGATCGTCACCGAGGCCGAGGCGGCGAACGCGACGATCGCGCTCTGCGCCCCAACCGGCCGGGCGGCGCGGCGGCTGGAGGAGACGACCGGCCACGAGGCGAAGACGATCCACCGCCTGCTCGAGTGGATGCCGGGGCGCGAGCCGGCCTTCCGGCCGGGCCGGCCGCTCCCCGTCGACCTGGTGATCGTCGACGAGTCCTCGATGCTGAACCTGCGCCTGGCCCAGGTGCTGCTCGAAGGCCTGGCAGAGACCACCCACGTCGTCCTCGTCGGCGATGCCGACCAGTTGCCACCGATCGGGGCGGGGAAGCCGTTCGAGGACCTGATCGATTCCGGCGCGGTGCCGGTGGTGCGGCTGACCCAGATCTTCCGCCAGGCGGCGCGCTCGATGATCACCACCGCCGCCCATGAGATCAACCAGGGCCGTCCGCCCCACCTCGAGCCGGGGCCGGGCCAGGACCACGACTTCTTCTTCATCGAGCGAGCGACGCCGGAGCGGGCGCTGGAGACCGTGGTCGAGGTGGTCTCCGAAAGGGCGCCGGCGAGATTCTCGGTCGACCCGATCCGCGAGGTCCAAGTGCTGGCGCCGATGTACCGGGGGCCGGTCGGGATCGACGCGCTGAACGAGCGGCTCCAGGCCGAGCTCAACCCCGACGGCAAGCCAGCCCTCGACAACCGCTTCCGGATCGGCGACCGCTTGATCCAGACCCGCAACTCACACGAGCTGGGGCTGATGAACGGCTCGATCGTCTTCCTCCGCGAGGACGACCCGGCGGAGGAAGAGATCGCGGTCGACACCGACGACGGCGGCAGCCTCGTCATCCCCTACGGCGAGACCGGCACGCTGCGCCTCGCCTACGCGATCTCGGTCCACAAGGCGCAGGGATGTGAGGTGCCGGTGGTGGTCGGCGTCTGCCACCGCTCCCACTCGCGGATGCTCAACCGCCCCCTCCTCTACACGGCGATCACCCGCGCCCGCAACAGCTGCGTCCTGATCGGCGACCAAGCCGTGCTCGCCAACGCCGTCCGCCGCGACGACAGCGGCACCCGCCACTCGGGCCTGGCCGAGCGACTGCGCGGTTAGTCGTCGTCCGGAGGCGACTCGAAGCCCGCCAATCCGACCGTGGCGATGAGGCGCTTCTCTCCGGAGTCCTGCATCCGCTCCAGCGCCCGCGCTTCCGCCTCGTCGACCGCTTCGTAGGCGGAGCCGAGGATCTCGGTCACCTCCTTCCAGCCCTGCTCGTCGAGCTTCACCGCTTTCCAGGTGACGTGGGCGTCGGTGCGGGCGGTGAGGGTGCCGGCGCGAAGCGCCCTCGTCACCCGGCCGAGGAAACCGCGGACGATCGTGCTGAGGAGGAGCCGGCTCACCTCCTCGGGCATCTCCAGCAGGTCCTCGTCCCTCACGAGGATGGTTTCGGAGCGGCGGTAGAAGTGCTCTGTGGACCCCCGTACCGGCCGCGTGTCGATCACCTCGATGCAGCCGAGCTTCTCGAGGCTGCGGAAATGGTGGGCCACCTTGGAGACGGGTTCCCCCCGTTCGCGGGCGAATTCAGCGGGGCTGACGTGCCGGTAGCTGAGGATGCCCAGCAGGTGCATGCGGACCGGGTGCGCCATCGCCTTGAGCAGGTGGTGGTGACGCGGTTCGTGTTCTTTCGCCAGACGGGTCTTCCAGGAGTCGGTCTTCGCTGCCACTGTGCCTCCCCACTCATCGAACTGACTAAAGCACTAGAGGTGACTCAGGCTAATGGCTCCGCGCCGCTGCCGCTGGGCTGCATCTAGCCTAGGCGGGTGGAGAAGCGTCGCCTGCCCTGGGCAGAGATCGGGGTCACGCTCGTCGGGATTGCCTTGATGGCGGTGATCGTCCTCACCGTCGACCCGCTCCGGGACTCGGTCTCCGCCGCCCTCCAAGGCGACCATGACGAGGTCCGCAACCAGATCGACCAGCTCGGATTCTGGGGACCGCTGCTGATCCTCGCCCTCGCCCTCCTCCACGCGGTGGTCTTCTATCCGGCCGAGATCGTCGACGCCGCCGCCGGGTTCGCCTACGGCTTCTTCCCGGCGCTGGTCCTGGTGATGATGGGCTGGCTCCTCAACGGCCTCGTTTGCTGGGCGGTCGGCCGTCGCGTCGCCCGGCCCCTGCTCGACCGCTGGTTCGACGAGGAGCGCTTTGAGCGGATCGAGCGGGCGATCGAGCGCGGCGGGCCCTCGCTGCTGCTGGCGATGCGCCTGATCCCGATCCTCCCCTTCAGCATCGTCTCCTACGCGGCGGGGGCGGCGCGGGTGCCGCTCTGGCGCTTCATCTGGACGACCGCGCTCGGCTACCTCCCGATCACCGTCCTCGCCGTCTACTTCGGCACCAAGCTCGAAGGGATGTCGCTGACCGACCCGCTGGTGCTGGGCAGCGCCCTGGCGCTGCTGGCCCTGCTCGGCATCGGCCACTGGGCCGCGCGCCGTCAGGCGCGACGCACCGCCGCGCCCTCAGGAGACGTGCTGGACCCGGAAGCGGAAGACAGCCGCAGTCGCATCGGCGAGGCCGGCTGAGCTCACCGCCTTCACCTTAAGCACGTGCGAACCGAGCCCGAAACGGCGGGTGATCCGGCTGCCGCAAGCCCGGAAGGTCCCTTTGTCGACCTTGCAGAGGAACGTCACCCCCGCCTGATCGGAGCCGAAGCGGAAGGCGACGCGGGCGGTTTTGCTGCGGGTGCGGACCAGCTTGGGGGGGTGCTTGAGGAAAGTGGTGCGCGGCGCGGGCGGTGGAGGCGGAGGTGGTGGCGGGGGGTTGCTCGACGTCGGCGTGACGGGTTCTTCCACCGGCGGCACGACGGCGCTCGGGCCGTCTTCGGACGCGGTCAGTTCGGGCAGGCTTTCGATCGCTGAGCGCGCGTCGACCAGGCCGCTGCCGACGGCGGTGGCCGGGAAGGCCCCGATCGGGGTTGCCGTGGTGAGGAGGCTTTCGCGAACTTCCTGGGTGGTTGCGTTGGCGTCGCCCTGTCGCAGGAGCGCAACGACGGCTGCGGCATGGGGCGCCGCCGCCGAGGTGCCGCAGAAGCGCCAGACCCCACCGACTTTGGATGCGAAGAAGGTGGTGGCACCGCAATCGGTGGCGGTGACGTCGGGCTTCGCCAGTTCTTCGGGCGTCACGAGCGGCGCGGCCGGAAGGGCCCCTTCCACCGGTTCGAAGTAGTGCGTCACCGGCCCGCGCGAGGAGTATTCCTCCGGTTCGGTGGTGGAGTTGAAGGGGATCGCGGCGACCGAGATCGCGCTTGCGGCGCCGGCATGGCCGTAGATCGTCGGCCCGACGACGTCGCCGCCGCTCGATTCCGGGTACTCCGTTTCGCCGAATTCGGGCCCGTCGAGCATGGTGATGAACTTGAGACGCGGATTGGCGACGCCGAGCCGGCGGTTGACGACGAGCCGGAACGTCTTCGCCGTCGATGAGTTGTTCTTGCGGCCGACGATCTCGACCGGCGTCTGGGTGCCGGTCACGTTTTTTTCCTGCGAGCTGGCAAGGAGTTCGCCGGATTCCGACAGGAGGAAAGCGTCGAGGTCGTCGGTGACGCCGTTCCAGGGTTCGGCCCATTGCAGATCGATGACCAGCGTTTCGCCAGGTTCGACCTTGATCCCGAAGGTGGTGTCGGTGGGCCCGCCGGGATTGAAATCCATGCAATGGCTCGACGCCACCGCCGCCGGGCAACTACCCGCGTCGCGGTAGGCCGGGGCTTCCCAGGAGGCGATTTCGTTGCCCGCTTCGTCGAAGATGTTTTCGTTGCCGGCGGCCGTGAGGTAGGTGACGCCTTCCGAGGTCACCTGGTTGATCGCCGCGGCCACCGGCCCGTCCTGGAAGAACGGCTCTTCGAAGTAGCCGACGTCGTCGACGATGACGTCGGCCCCCGCCCCGCCCGCGGAGACCGGACGGGCCAGCCGTTCGATGTTTTCGGCGAAGGCGAGTTCGCCGCTGAAGGCGGTGGCGAAGGCGAGGGAGGCATGGGGCGCGAGGTCATGGACGATCTGAAGCATCGCCCTGCCCTCGTCCGCGGATTCGCCAGGCGGGCCCTCTTCGAGGACGCGGACGGGCAGCTGCTGGTCGCTGCAGGTGCCGGCCGGCCCCGGAATGTCGTTGCTGACGATGTCTTGCGCCGCGTGGGTGGCGATCGCGCCGCCCGAGACCGCTTTCGTCGCGACGTTGAACGAGTCCGAGAGCACGCCGACCGTGATGCCCTTGCCCCGCAGCGGGAAGACTTCGCGGGCATCGTCGACCCCGAGCTGCGCCACCCCCTCGGAGATCACCGAGCCGCCTTCGCATCCAGCCGCGTAGAGCTTCGGGGTCCGTTCGGGCGTCACCGCGGCCACGGTCGGCACCGCGGCCAGGGATTCGAGCTCGGTGGGCGTCACCGCCACCGTCGCCAGTTGGTAGCGGCGGCTGTCGTTCAGCACCTCCGCCCCGGTTTCGGCGATCGCGCCGCGGCTGGCGACCGCGCCGTGGTCGAATCGCACCTTCACCAGGAGGCGATCCCCGCGCCTCAGCAGGCTGCCCGCCCCATCGGTCGGGAAGCCGAGGATCCTTGCCTGCTGCGCCGGCGGCTTCGCGGCGACCGCCGGCTCCGCCAGCGTCGCCAGAGACGGCGCCAGGGGGCCATGCCCCACCGAGTCGATCGTCGCGACCGCCGTCGCCGGGAACAGGCAAGTGAGGGCGAACGCGATGGCCAGCGGCCGAGCGAAAAGATGGTTGAAGCGTGGCCCCCGAAGCATCGTCCCCATTCTTATCGACGGCTACGGCGTTTACCTAAGACTTTTCGCTGCTGACGATGAACGCCGGGTGATCCTGCTACGGTGCCGTCCGTTGGGCCGGTAGAGACCGGCGAAAGTTGTGCGTAGCGCTCGCAGTCGTTGCTTTTTGCATCCTCCGCGTTCGCAGCACATGAAGTGGAGGCAATGCATGCCCACTGGAACTGTTAAGTGGTTCAGCGACGACAAGGGCTACGGGTTCATTACGCCCGATGACGGCTCGAAGGACGTCTTCGTTCATCACACCGCGATTCTCGGCGAGGGCTTCAAGTCCCTGACCGAGGGCGCCAAAGTGAGCTACGAGTCCGAAGAAGGCCCCAAAGGCCCGGCCGCAGCGAGCGTTCAGCAGCAGTAATCACGCTGAAAGCTCTTCGCAGTCCGAAGCCCGCCGCAAGGCGGGCTTCGTCTTGGTAGGAGACCGCCGGGCCAGTTCCCCTACTCTCCCACTCGTCATGAGCACCACTCGAGACAACCTGCGCAACGTGGCGATCATCGCCCACGTCGACCACGGGAAGACCACCCTGGTCGACGCGATGCTGTGGCAGACCGGCACCTTCCGCAAGGGCCAGGATGTCGCCGAGCGGGTGATGGACTCGATGGACCTCGAGCGCGAGAAGGGGATCACGATCCTCGCCAAGAACACCGCGGTCACCTACGGCGAGACGAAGCTGAACATCGTCGACACGCCGGGCCACGCCGACTTCGGCGGCGAGGTCGAGCGGGCGCTGACGATGGTCGACGGGGCGCTGCTCCTGGTCGACGCCTCCGAGGGGCCGCTGCCGCAGACGCGGTTCGTCCTGCGCAAGGCGCTGGAGCGGAAGCTGCCGATCATCCTCGTCGTCAACAAGGTCGACCGGCCCGACGCGCGGATCAGCGAGGTCGTCGACGAGGTCTACGAGCTCTTCATCGACCTCGACGCCGACTCCGACCAGATCGACTTCCCGATCGTCTACACCAATGCCAAAGCCGGCTGGGCCTCGCTGGAAGAGGGCGTCGAGGGGAGCGACCTGATGCCGCTGCTCGACCTGATGCTGGAGAAGATCCCGGCGCCGCGCTACGACGAGGAGGCGCCGCTGCAGGCGCACGTGACCAACCTCGACGCCTCGCCTTACGTCGGCCGGCTGGCGATCTGCCGCGTCCGCCAGGGGTCGATCCGCTCCGGGCAGCAGATCGCCTGGTGCCGGGCCGACGGCAGCGTCCAGCGGGCAGCGGTGAGCGAGCTATACGTGACCCAGGGCCTGGATCGGGTCGTCGCCGAGGAGGCGGGCCCGGGCGAAATCATCGCCGTCGCCGGGATCGAAGAGGTGACGATCGGCGAGACGCTCGCCGATCCGGAGAACCCGCGGCCACTGCCGGTGATCACCGTCGACGAGCCCTCGCTCTCGGTCGTGATCGGGATCAACACCTCGCCGCTGGCGGGGACGCAGGGCGGCGACAAGCTGACCGCGCGGCAAATCCGCTCCCGCCTCGACGCCGAGCTGGTCGGGAACGTCTCGCTGCGGGTCAAGGACACGGAGCGGCCGGACGCCTGGGAGGTCCAGGGGCGCGGCGAGCTGCAGCTGGTGGTGCTGCTGGAGATCATGCGCCGCGAGGGCTACGAGCTGACCGCGGGGCAGCCGCAGGTGGTGACGCGGGAGATCGAAGGGCAGGTCCACGAGCCGGTCGAGCGGCTGGCGATCGACGTGCCCGAGGAGCACGTCGGCGACGTCACCCAGATGCTGGCGGCGCGCAAAGGCCGGATGGAGCAGATGGTCAACCACTCGACCGGCTGGGTGCGGATGGAGTACCTGGTGCCGGCGCGCGGGCTGATCGGCTTCCGGACCGAGTTCCTCACCGTCACTCGCGGCAGCGGCCTGATGCACCACGTCTTCGACCGCTGGGAGCCGTGGGCGGGCGAGCTGCGCACGCGCCAGACCGGCTCGCTGGTCGCCGACCGGCGCGGCCAGACCGCCGGCTACTCGCTGATGAGCCTGCAGGAACGGGGCAGGCTCTTCGTCGGCTCCGGCGAGGAGGTCTACGAAGGGATGATCGTCGGCGAGAACTCGCGCTCCGAGGACCTCGACGTCAACCCGACCAAGGCCAAACAGCAGACCAACATGCGGGCGGCGAGCGCCGACGTGCTGGAGCGGCTGGCGCCGCCGACTCGGCTCTCCCTGGAAGCCTCGCTGGAGTTCGTCCGCGAGGACGAGTGCGTGGAAATCACCCCCGACGAGATCCGCCTGCGCAAGGTCGAGCTCGACAAAATCACCCGTCTGAAGGCGTCGAAGCAGCGGGATAAGGCCCCCGCGCGCTGAGCAGGCGCCCCACGCGCTCGAGCACCTCGTCCGGTTCCCGTTCCAGCCGCGGGCCGGTGACGCGGGTCATCCCGATCCCCACCAGCAAGAGATCCTCCTGGCGCTTGCGGTCGCGCTCGAACGCCGCCCGCGTCCCATGCGTCTCGAAGAGGTCGAGTTCGACCGCGAAGCGGAACTCGGGCCAGTAGCAGTCGAGCTCAAATCCCGCCTCGACGTAGTTCGTCCGCGGCCGCGGGAGGCCGGCTTCCAGACACAACTCCAAGAACCGCCTCTCTAGGCTGGAGCGGGTGAAGCTGGTGGGGCGATAGAGCGCAATCGCCCGTCGCAGCCGTGCGTTTCCCGGGTGACCAGTGGTGCGAGCGAACAGTCTTTCGATCGCCCTCAGATCGAGGAGCTTGAGCTCTTCCGCCCGCTCAACCATCTTCTCCAGCCAGTCGAACTGAACCGTCGCTGCTAGATCGAGGAGCGTGCGGGGTAAGGCGGTGGTCGGGATCCCCTCCCGCAGCGCCCGATCTTCAGCAGTAAGAGCGAGAGATTGATGAAGACGCAATGGCGGTCGCGGTGCACGCCAAACGGAGGTGGTGACATGGAAAGGCTCAGGATCGACCCTGGCGATCCCCCAAAGCCATCCAGCTGAGTAGTGACTCAGCAGCGCACCCCGTCCGCAAGCAAGCACCGCCGCTAAGCACTTGCCATGAACAGAAATGCACGTATGGCCCACGGCATAAACCCCGCGGTGGAGACGATGCAGACGACCCGCTCCCACCGCCCGATCAATGGCACTTCTTGAATAGCCGAGGGGTCCAGTCAACTGTCTGATCGAGACGACTCCGTGCTGTCGTTTTGCCAAGTCAGCAAGCGGTCCATGCGCGACAGAGATCTGCTTCCTGCTTTTGTCCCGCATAGCGATACAAAGCAAGGAAGCGCCCTCGTCTCTCCCCCCACCCAGCCTGTTTTTCGTCCCTCCACCCCGCTCAGAGCACAAAAAAGCCGCCGGCCCGAGGGCCGGCGGCTTGGTGAAACGCTTGCCGCTTCGAGCTAGACCGTCGCTGCGGCCTGCTCGGACTGGCTCTGCTCGGAGGCCTGAGCCTTGGCGTCCGGCGCCGGCGTGCTTTCGGCCTGGCGCGGGAGCAGCACTTCTTTGGCGATGACCAAGCGCTGGATCTGGCTGGTCCCCTCGTAGAGCTGCATGATCTTCGCGTCGCGCATCAGTTTCTCGACCGGGTACTCCTTGATGAAGCCGTAGCCGCCGTAGACCTGGACGGCGTCGGTGGTGACCTCCATCGCCGAGTCGGCGGCGAAGCGCTTCGCCATCGAGGAGACCTTGCTGTTGCGGACGCCCTGGTCGAGCAGGAACGCCGAGTTCCAGACCAGCAGGCGGGCGGCCTCGACCTTGGTCGCCATGTCGGCGATCATGAACTGGATCGCCTGGTGCATCGCGATCGGGACGCCGAACTGGACCCGTTCTTTCGAGTAGTCCGTGGCGTATTCGAGCGCGGCGCGGGCGATGCCGACGGCCATCGCGGAGACGCCCGGCCGGGTGCGGTCGAGGGTCATCATCGCCAGTTTGAAGCCCTTGTTTTCCTCGGCCAGGAGGTTCTCGACCGGGATCTCGACTTCGTCGAAGGAGATGGTCGCGGTGTTGGAGGCCCGCTGACCCATCTTGTCCTCCTTCTTGTCGACGGTGACCCCGGGGAGGTCGGCGTCGACGACGAAGGCGCTGATGCCGCGGTGACCGGCCTCGGGATTGGTCTTGGCGAAGACGGTGAAGTAGTCGGCGTAGGTGCCGTTGGTGATGAAGCACTTGGAGCCGGAAATGACGTACTTGTCGCCCTTCTTCACCGCGCGGGTCTTCATCCCGGAGACGTCGGAGCCGGCGTCGGGCTCGGTGAGGCCGAAGGAGGCGAGCTTGGGGCCTTCGGTCAGCATCCCCAGGTATTTCTTCTTCGTCTCCTCGGAGCCGCCGAGGGTGATCGGGGCCGAGGCGAGGCCGTTGGCCATCAGCGAGGTGCCGATCCCGGAGCAGCCCCAGCCGACCTCCTCCTCGATCAGGCAGCCGGAGAGGTAGTCGAGGCCGGGACCGCCGTAAGCCTCGGGGACGTGGGTGTTCATCAAGCCGACCTCCCAGGCCTTCTCGATCACGTCCTGCGGCCAAGTGCCGTCCTTGTCGTACTCCCAGGCGACCGTGCGCATCTCTTTCTCGGCGAAGCTGTGGGCCAGCTCGCGCAGGTCTTTCTGCTCGTCAGTGAGGGTGAAGTCGACCACCGGTCGGGGCTCCTTTTCTTCGTGTTTCTCTGAAGTCTGCGGGAGCGCCGCCGGGAGGCTGGCGTTCCACCGATTGACTGGTCAGTCAACCGGTCCCACAGGGTAGCGGACGGGGCGGGATAAAAGGGAAACCCGTGACTTCTGTGGAGCCGGGAGAAGCGCTTTACCCTTTCCCCGTGGACCCCTTGCTCGCCCTGACGGCGCTCCAGAAGGGCGGCGCGCTGCTCGTCTTCACCGGCGTGGCCGCGCCGGTGATCGGCCTGCTGCTGAAGCGGGTCGGCGGCGGTTGGGAGACGATGGGCGGCGGGCCGTTCGCGATCCTCAACGAACGCCCGCGCAAGCGCAGCTCGGGCGGCCCGCCCGAAAGGGTCGATCCGGCGATCCAGGCGGCCGAGGTGCGCCAGATGCTGGAGGCGAAATCGGAGCGCCAGAAGCAGCGCGGCGAGGCGCCGCTTGACGTCGAGGCCGAGACCCAGCGCCTGCTCGCCGCCGCCGAGCAGCCCCGAGGAGAGGAGGCGATGGACGCCGAGCTGCGGGCCGAAGTGCGCCAGCTCGTCGTCGTGCGCAACGAACGGCGCTTGCGCGAAGGGCTGGAGCCGCTGGACGTCGAGGCCGAGACCGAACGGCAACTGGCCGATTTCATAGGATCGAATTGATGGCGGCCGCCGAGGAGAACCTCTACGAGGTCGAGGAGATGCTCAACCAGCCGGGGACCTATTTCAACCCCCAGAGCGAGGTCGTCGTGATCGTCGACGACTCCGCCTCCCTCGACCAGGAGGTCTTCAACAACCTCGAGGGTTACGAAGGCGCCGAGTGGGTCCGCGTCTCCGACGACGTCCCCGTCGACGAAGACGGCCGCGACCGCGCCCTTGAGACCTTCGAGACGCGAAGCCAGACCGATGGGTTGGCTCCGGACGCGCTCGAAGAGAGCGACGACGACCTCGAAGAAGAGGAAGAGCGGCCGGAGGGCACTCCGCTCGACGAGGACGAGGAGTAGCCCGTGCTCGCCGAGGGCGACAAGGCGCCGGACTTCAGCCTGGCCGACCAGAATGGGGAGCAGGTCAAGCTCTCCGGCCTCAAGGGCGAGACGGTCGTCCTCTACTTCTACCCGCGGGCGGATACCCCGGGCTGTACGACGCAGGCCTGCGGGGTGCGCGACCGGGGCGCCGACTACGAGAAGGCCGGGGCGCGGGTGATCGGGATCTCGCCGGACGAGGTGAAGGCGATCGACAAGTTCGCCGGCAAGTACGACCTCGACTTCACCCTGCTTGCCGACGCCGACCACTCGGTCGCCGAGAAGTACGGCACCTGGGTCGAGAAGTCCATGTACGGCAAGAAGTACATGGGCGTGCAGCGGGCGACCTTCATCATCGGCCCCGACGGCAAGATCGCGAGGGTCTTCCCGAAGGTCCAGCCCAAACAGCACGACGATCTCGTGCTGAAGGCGCTCAGCGAGCTCGCCGCCGTCTGAAGCGACCTTCGGTTCAGGCGCTGACGACCACGGTCACGATGAAGGCCGTGTAGAGCGCGAACCAGCCGATTACCGCGGGTAGTTTGAAGCGCCGCCCCAGGTGCAGGCTCTCGTAGGCGAGCAGGCCGCCGGCAAGGCCGAGGCCGATCGAGAGGACCGCGTGCCAGTTCAACTCCCAGTCGGTGAAGATCAGGCCGATCCCGACCGGGATCATCGACTGGAAGACCATCGCGCCAGTGATGTTGCCGAGGGCCAGCGCGTCCTTGCCTTCCCGGACCCAGAAGAAGCTGTTGACCTTCTCTGGCAGCTCGGTCGCCAGCGGGGCCAGGATCAGCGCCAGCACCAGCGGCTCGGCGCCGATGCTTTCGGCCAGGTTGAGCAGCTCGTCGACGAAGAGGTGGGCGCCGCCGACCATCGCCCCCAGCCCGACCAGAAGCTGCAGCACGCAGAGCAGCATCGAGGGGTCTTCGCGGTATTCGCTTCGCCGCTCGAAGATCAGCGGGTTGAGCGACTCTTCGCTCTGGACCTCGCCGCCGCCCTTCAGCGTCAGCGAGATATAGGCCACGTAGGCGACGAGGAAGGTGATGCCGACGCCGATCCGCAGCGGCGCCGGCGGGCCCCAGGACATAGCCCCGGCGATCGCGAAGAGGACGATGAAGAAGAGCAGGTCGCGCTCGAGCGTCTGCCGATGGACGTTCAGCTGCAGCCCCTGGTCGCGTTTGTCCCGGTACATGTAGGCGAACAACCCGACCAGGCCCATCGCCAGCGTCGCCAGCAGGAACGGAGCGCCGACGATCGCCCCGATCGCGACGTCTTCGGACCCCTCCTTCACGCCGACCAGGGCGACGATCGCGATCAGCGTCTCCGGCATCGCCGTGCCGACGGCGGCGAGGATGCTGCCCACCGCCCCCACCCCGACTTCGAGCTTGTGGCCGATCCACTCGACCGCGTTGGTGAACAGCAGGGCCCCGGCAAGGACAACCGCAAAGGCCAGGAGCAGGAGGACCGCGTCCATCCGGGCAGGCTACCCCGGAAGGGGCACTGTTAGGCGAAGTAGAAAGCCAGCCCGAAGACGAAGTAGAGGGCCAGCAACTGCACGCCCTCGAACCAGGTCGACTCGCCGTCGCTGGTGACGTGGTTGCCGACCAGGATCGCCAGCAGGATCGCCCCCAGCTCGAAGCCGTTGAAGACCAGGGCCAGCGGATAGGGGCCGATGAAGAAGGAGGTGAGGACGAGGACCGGGGCGACGAAGAGGGCGATCTGAGCGCTCGAGCCGACGGCGATGTTCACCGCCAGGTCCATCTTGTCCTTCATCGCGACCAGCACCGCCACCCAGTGCTCGGCGGCGTTGCCGACGATCGCGACGACGATGACGCCGATGAAGAACTCCGAGAGGCCGATCGAGTGCGAGGCCTCGGTGATCGAGCCGACCAGCACCTCGGACATCACCCCGACCAGGACGCCGGCGATCGCCAGTGCGGTCACCGAGGTCCGCGTCGACCAGCCCCAGGTGTCTTCCTCCTCGTACTCGGGGTTGAAGAGGTCGCGGTGCGTCTTCAGCGAGAAGAAGAGCCCGATCACGTAGGTGACGATGAGGACGATCGCCACCGCCAGCGAGAGGTGCTCGACGGTGCCGCCGTAGTTGGTCGCCTCCGCGCCCGGCTGCGGCAGCCCCTTGCCCTCGACCAGCTCGAAGATCGCCGGCATGATCAGCGCCCCGCCCGCCAGCATCAGCATCGTCGTCTGGATGCTGGCGCTGGTGCGGCTGAAGTGCTGTTTCTGGCGCCCGATCCCGCCGGCCAGCATCGCCGCCCCGAGGACCAGCAGCATGTTGCCGATGATCGAGCCGACGATCGAGGCCTTCACCACCTCCTGCAGCCCCTTGCCGAGGGCGAAGAGGGCGATGATCAGCTCCGGCGCGTTGCCGAAGGTGACGTTGAGGAGGCCGCCGATGCCGGGGCCCGAGCGCGCCGCCAGCTCCTCGGTCGCCCGGCCCATCAGCGCCGCCGTCGGGACGATCCCCAGCGCCGAGGTGGCGAAGACGGCCGTCGCCGGCGCCCCCAGCAGCTCTAGCACGACCGCGACCGGAATCAGTGGCGTCAGCAGGTAGGGCCAGCCCGTCGGCGTCCTCAAGAAGGACGCGTCAAGGCGGGGCCCTGCCTGGTTCACGGTTGCGCGGCCCGCTTGGCTATTCGAGCAGGCTCGCGCACTTCTGCAGGTCGGCCGCGTTCTGGGCCTGCCGCAGGCACTGCACGTATTCCTTTTGCGCTTCGGCCGACCCTGCTTCAGAGCCGCCGCCGGAGGAGGAGGAGCCACCGCCCGTCGAGGCGCCGGTAATGCCTTCCAGCAGGCCGCCGAGGCCGCCGCTGCCGCCGGCTTCCAGCAATTCGAGCGGGTTGATGCCGAGCTGCTTGAACAGCGCTTCCAGCGGCTTCGCGTTCGAGGGCTTGGAGAAGCTCTGCTGCTCGTTGACGCCGCTCAGTTCCAATTCGAGTTCCAGTTCGACCTTTTCGCCCTTGGCCTGCGGCGGTTCGATCGTCAGTTCGACCGCGAACTTGCGGACGATGTGGTCGTCGCCGACGGCGATTTCGACGTGCGATTTCGTGATCGCCTTCGCGAGTTCGTCCTTGGCTTCTTCGAGTTCGCCCAGCGGCAGCGGCCCGGCTGCTTCCAGCTGGGCGCTGCAGGCCGGGTCTTCGGTCAGCTGGATCAGCGCGCTGATCGCGCCGGAGACCTTGAGGTCGCCGCTGACCTTGGTGGTCGAGGTGCCGTCGACGTCTTCGGAGCCTTCGTTTTCGAGGTTCTGGACGAACTGGCTGAACTTGATCCCTTCCGCTGCCTTCTGGCAGGCGGTCACGTCGGCTTCGGAGCCACCCTGCTGCTGGGCCTGTTCGAAAGCCGATTTGAGGAAGCCAAAGCTGGTCGGGTCGACTTCGTAAGGGGTGCCTTCGTATTCGACGAAGGCGCGATCGGTGAGGAGCGTCAGCTTGCCTTCGAAGTTGATGTCTTCGCCCTGGGCCGTGCCTTCGGCTGCCGCCGTCATTTCCAGTTGCGGCAGTTCGCCTTCCGTGCCGGCTTCGAACGGCCCCGAGAGGTTGACGTCGATTTCACCGCCTTCTTCACCTTCGGCGTTGACATGCATCGACAGGTCGAGTTCGCCGCTCTTCACGCCTTCGAGGCTGGCTTCTTCGACGACCTTCTGCGGGTCTTCGCTGCTGTCGCTGCTACCGCCGCAGGCGGCGAAGACAGCGGCCAGGGCAACCAGGGCCGCGAACAGCGCGAGAATTCGGATACGGCTCAAGAGATGGGGCTCCTCGTGATCGGAGAACAGGACCGAGGAGGATTCTAGGGACGGGGCGGCGGATCCTGCCCCCAGCGCCGCATCCCGGCTTCGATTTCCTCGATCACCAGGCGCATCGCCTCGACCCGGGCGTGGCGCTTCGACTCGGCGGAGACGACGTGCCAGCGGGCGTGCGGCCGATCGGTCTGCTCCAGCATCTCCTCGACCGCCGCCTCGTACTGCGGTCGTTTCTCGCGGTTGCGCCAGTCCTCATCGGTCAGCTTCCACGATTTCAGCGGGTCCTTGGCGCGGGCTTCGAAGCGCTTCAGCTGCTCCTCGGCGGAGACGTGGAGCCAGAGCTTGACGACGATCGCCCCCTCGTCGGCGAGCGTGCGCTCGAAGGCGTCGATCTCGCCGTAGGCGCGCTGCCACTGCTCCTTCTCGGCGAAGCCCTCGACCCGCTCGACCAGCACCCGCCCATACCAGGAGCGGTCGAAGACAGCCATCCCGCCCCAGCCAGGCAGCGCCGGCCAAAAGCGGTGGAGGAAGTGGTGGCGCTTCTCGTCAGGGGTCGGGGCGGCGAACTGGGCGACGCGAACGTGCCGCGGGTCCAGCGGGGCGACCAGCCGCTTGATCGCGCCGCCCTTGCCCGACGCGTCCCAGCCCTCGAAGACGACGACCAGCGGCGGCCCGAGCCGGCACTCGCCGATCAGCCCACCCAGCGTCAGCCGCAACTGCGCCAGGCGATCGCCTTCCCGCTTCAACCCCTTCGCTTCCTCCTCGCGGTGGAGCTTGAGGCTCAGATCGACTTCGTCGAGACGTCCCATCGCTATCGCCTACCCGTTCATTCGCCCGAGTCGCCGCGCGATTCTTCGATCGGCGGCGGGCGGTTCTCGGTGGTGATGTTGGCGGCCAAGGGCAGGAGCAGGGCGCCGAGGGCGATCAGGGCGACCCCGGCGGCGACGAGCCAACGGGCGCCGCTGAGGTGGCCGAGAATGCCCACGCCGAAGCCGATCAGCATCAGGGCGATGTAGGGGCCGGGGCTGTGGGGGAACAGCGCGGCGAGAGGCAGGGCCAGGTCGGGCACGTGCGCGTGATTATCATCGGCCCGTGGACAACGGGTCAGTCGCAGAGGTCAAAGAGGCGCTCGCCGGGGTCGGCTACCTCGCCGACGAGCCGGCTGCGCTCGTCTCCTTCCTCGCCCAGAAACTGGACAAGCCGGTGCTGGTCGAGGGCCCGGCAGGGGTCGGCAAGACCGAGCTGGCGAAGGCGCTCTCCCGCGCCACCGGCCGCGAGCTGGTGCGACTGCAGTGCTACGAGGGCCTCGACGAGGCGAAGGCGATGTACGAGTGGAACTACCGCAAGCAGCTGCTGCGGATCCAGGCCGGCGGCTCCCAGGGTGAGTGGGAAGACGTCCAGGACGACATCTTCAGCGCCGACTTCCTGCTCGAGCGGCCCCTGATGCAGGCGATCGCCAGCCCGGAGCCGGTGGTGCTGTTGATCGACGAGATCGACAAGACCGACCAGGAGTTCGAGGCGATGCTGCTCGAGCTCCTCTCCGACTTCCAGATCACGATCCCCGAGCTGGGGCGGATCGAGGCGACGACGATGCCGATCGTCGTCCTCACCTCGAACGACTCGCGCGAGCTGACCGAGGCGCTGAAGCGCCGCTGCCTCTACCTCTGGCTCGACTACCCGGAGCTGGAGCGGGAGATGGAGATCGTCCGCCTGCACGCGCCTGACCTGCCGGAGACGCTGGCGCGGCGCCTGGTCGAGGTGATCCGGATGGTCCGCTCGCTCGACCTGAAGAAGCCGCCCTCGATCGCCGAGTCGATCGACTGGGCTAGGACGCTGCTGCTGATGGGCGCCGAGGACATCGACCAGGAGACCTTCACCCAGTCGATGTCGATCATCGTCAAGCACCGCACCGACATCGACCTCGTCGCCGAGCGGGTCGGGGTGAAACTTGCCGACCCCCTACGGGCCGAAAGCTGACGCCGGGCCGCCGGGGATGGCGGCGAAGCTGCTCGGCTTCTGCGAGGAGCTGCGCGGCGAGGGGGTCGCGGTCGGCACCTCGGAGCTGCTCGACGCCTTCGCGGCGCTGAGCGAGGTCGACTGGACCTCGCGCGAGGACTTCCGCGAGGCGCTGGCGGCGACGATCGCCAAGTCCCAGGACGACCGCCGCGTCTTCGAGCTGCTGTTCGAGCGCTACTTCTTCCGCAGCGCCGAGGCCGAGGCGGTGCAGCACGGGGTGACCGAGCACCAAGAGGGGGCTACGCCGGCCGGCGAAGGCGAGCGCTTCGACATGAGCGAGCTGAGCGAGGCGATCCGCGAGGCGATGGAGGCCGGCGACGACGACCGCATGCGCGACCTGGCACGGCTGGCGATCGCCGCCTTCGGCCGTGCCGAGGGCTCGGGCGTGGTCGGCGTCGACGTGCAGCGGATCCGCCGCACGCTCGGCCTCACCGCCGGGCAGCAGCCGCCGAACGAGGACGGTAGCGAGCGGCCGCCGATCGACCGCGAGCAGCTGACCGGGTTCGAGCGCCACCTGCGGCGCGAGCTCGAGCGCGACCTGATCGAGCGCACCGAGACCCTGCCCCCCTCCCGGCCGCTGGCCGAGCTCGACCGGGCGCTGCCGACCAGCCCGACCCAGGACCTCGCCGCCGTCCACCGCGCCGTCTCGCAGATGAAGCGGCGGCTGGCGACCCTGGGGCACGAGCAGCGCGGCCGCAAGAAGGGGCAGATGGTCGACGTGCGGCGGACGATGCGGGCCTCGCTGGAGACCGGCGGCGTGCCGCTGCGGCTGCGCTACCGGCCGAAGCGGCCGCGGCGGCCGGAGATCTACGTCCTCTGCGACGTCTCCACCTCGGTCACCTCGGCCAGCGTCTTCTTCCTCTCGGTCCTGCACGCCCTCCACGACTCCTTCCGCAAGCTGCGCAGCTTCGTCTTCATCGAGCGGATCTCCGAGGTGACCGAGGTCTTCGAGCACGAGCGCGACTTCGCCACGATCGCCCAGCGGATCTCCAGCGAGGGCGGCGTCGCCGACGTCTCCGGCTACACCGACTACGGCCGCGTCTGGCTCGAGTTCCTGACCGAGATCTCCGAAGAGCTCGACCCGCGCTCGACCGTGATCGTGCTCGGCGACGCCCGCACCAACGGCCGCGAGCCGCACGCCGAGGTCTTCGCCCAGGTCGCCGAGAAGGCTGGACGCCTGTTCTGGCTCAACCCCGAGCCGAAGCTCTACTGGAACTACGGCGACTCGGTGATGGCCGCCTACGAGCGCCACTGCGACGGCGCTTTCGAGTGCTGGACGACCAAGCACCTGGAGAACTTCGTCAACGTGGTGGCCGGGGCCGCGCCGACGCCCGAATGAGCCGAGCCCTCTTCCTCCGCCACGGCGAGTCGGTCCACAACGCCGCCCGCAGCGGCGAGCCGGTGCCGGGCTCCGAGGGCGACCGCCTGACCGAGAAGGGGATCGAGCAGGCGCACGCAGCCGGGGCCGGGTTGCGCGAGCTCGGCGTCACCCGCCTGCTCAGCAGCCCCCTGCGGCGGGCGCGGGAAACGGCGCAGGCGGTCGGCGCGGCGCTCGACCTCGAGCCGGAGGAGATCGACTACACCGGCGAGCTCACCTCCGGGGAGACGTTCGAGCAGGCGGTCGCCCGGGTCCGGCAGCTCAAGGCCGAGCTGGAGACGGGCGAGGCCGGCGAGCTGCCGCTGCTCGTCACCCACGGCATCTTCACCCGCTTCTTCCTCCTCGACTCGGTCCTCGGCGAGCGCTTCGAGCCCGAGATGGCGGCCGGGATCTGGAACCTCGGCTCGCACAACTGCGGGCTCTCGGTCTTCGCCCACGGCGAGAGCCGCGACCCGCTGGGCCAGCCGATCCCCGGCTGGACCTGCCTCACCTGGATGGAGCGGCCGTGGAGTCGGCCGTGACGATCCGCACCGGGTCGTCGGGCGAGACCTGCCACTGCTCGTTGACGATCGCCCCCTCGGGCGGTGGCACCGGCCCCTCCAGCAGCGGATCGTCCGTCTCGCGCATCCAGGCCTCGAGGCGCTCGCGCAGCTCCGCCAGCACCTCGGCGTTGACAGGGTCCTCGGCGACGTTCTGCCCCTCCTGCGGGTCGAGCACCAAGTCGTAGAGCTGCTCCTCGGGCAGCAGCCGTTCCCCCCATCCCGCCCTCACCAGCAGGTCCTTGGTGTCGCTGTCGTCGCAGTTAGCCAGGACCGGATGCGGGTATTCGTCAAATCTCCTTATGTACTTCCAACGCTCGGTCCGGATCGCCCGGTGGGGCTGGTAGGCGGCGTGGTAGGTCGTCTCGGTGAAGATCGCGTCGTGGAGGCTCTCGACCTCCCCGCGGACGAGCGGCATCAGCGAGGTCCCCTGCAGCCAGTCGGGGCGCACGGCGCCGGCGAGGTCGCAGAGGGTCGGGAAGACGTCGAGGTGGCTGACCGGGGCGTCGACAACCTTGCCGCCCGCGAAGCCGGGCCCGCGCATGATCGTCATCACTCCGGTGCCGCGGTCGAAGAGGGTCGCCTTGGCGCCGGGGAAGGCGATGCCGTGGTCGGTCGTGCAGAGGACGAGGGTGTTGTCGACGAGGCCGAAGTCGTGCAGGGCGTGGAGGACCGCGCCGATGCCCTGGTCGAGCGAGCGGGCGCTGGCCTTGAAAGCCGCCATGTCGCGGCGGCTGACCGCCTCGTCGGGAAGGTTGGAGGGCGGCTGCGAGTAGAGCGTGTCGCGAACCGAGGTCGGGGCCGAGAAGTCGCGGTGGGTCTCGAAGAAGCCGACCGACATGAACCACGGCTCGGGCGGTGCCTCCTTCAGCGCCTTGATCGTCAGCGGCGCCACGTAGGAGGCATGACTGGAGTCGACCGGGACGACCTCGTCGTAGCCGATCACCTCGGGGTCGACCGCGATGTGCTGTTCCCCGATCATGGTCGAGCGGTAGCCGACCTTGCGCAGGGTGTGGACCCAGTGCTGCCCGTAGTCGTTCAGCTTCCAGCCGCGGTGGGCAAGCCCGAGCATGCCGTTGTTGTGGCAGTAGAGGCCGGTGAGGAGGCTGGCTCGGCTGCCCGAGCAGGTCGGCGCGGCGCAGAAGGCCTGGCGGAACAGCACCCCCTGGTCGGCCAGCATCTGGATGTTCGGGGTCGGGACCTGGTAGCCGTAGGGCTGGACGAAGCGGCCGGTGTCGTGGGAGTGGATGTAGAGGATGTTCGGTGGCAGCATTCCCTTCCAGGGTATCGAGGGTGGCCTGTTTATCTGTTTGTTGATAAGGATAGTTAGGAAAGAGATGTCGCCCGATCGCTCCTATCTCGTCTGCGCCACCCCCCGCAGCGGCAGCACCCTCGTCTGCCACGCGCTCGAGGAAACCGGCGTCGCCGGCCGCCCCGAGGAGTACTTCGAGGCGCTGCGCCACAGCGGCCGCCCGCGCCGGCCGGAGGAATACTTCCTCGGCGTCGAGGACCACTCGATCCGCGACCACCTCGGCGAGCGCAGCGTCGGCAACGACCCCCAGCCCCGCTCCCCCCTCTGGAGCCGCGCCGCCTACGACCGCTACCTCGAGTGGGCCTTCGAGACCGGCACCACCGACAACGGCGTCTTCGGGGCGAAGCTGATGTGGGGCTACTTCGGCGAGTTCGTCAGCCTCCTCCGCAACATCCCCGCCTACCGCGACGTGCCGCTCGCCGAGCTGATGCCGACGGTCTTTCCCGACCTCACCTTCGTCCGCGTCGTCCGCGCCAACAAGGTGCGGCAGGCGGTCTCGCTCTGGAAGGCGGTGCAGACGGCGACCTGGCGCGAGGACGATGCCGCCGCCAAGATCGGCTCGGTCGAGGAGGACGGCGCTCCCCCCTACCGCAGCTTCATCGAGGAGCATCGCCCGCAGCTGCGCTTCCACTACCGGGCGATCGACCACCTGCTCGAAACGCTCCTGGTCGAAGAGGCCTCCTGGGACGCCTTCTTCGAGCACTCCGGGATCAAGCCGATCCTCGTCCTCTACGAGAACTTCGCCGCCGACTACGAGGCCAGCACCCTCAACCTGCTCGAGCGCCTCGGCCTCTCCTGCCCCGAGGGCTTCGAGTTCGAGCCGCGGATGAAGAAGCAGTCGGACAAGATCAACGACGACTGGACCAAGCGCTACAGCGAGCTCCGCCTAGGCCGCGACTTCGACCTAGTCCCGGCCAAGGTCGAGGAGCAGATCCGCTAGCGCGCGACCCAGGCGTCGGGGTCGGCGGTGAGGTCGCCGACGACGCTGGGGAGCTCGCCGGAGACGAGGTCGGCGAGGGTGACCTCCTCGAGCACGGTGCGGAGGCTGGCGCGGACGGCGATCCAGACCTGCTGCAGGTGCTCGGAGTTGCCGCGGTATTCGATGTCCTCGGGCGGGGTCGACTGGACATGGGCGATCGGGCCCTCGACGGCACGGACGATCTCGGCGACCGTCACCTCGTCGGCGGGACGGGCCAGCCAGTAGCCGCCCTTGGCGCCGCGGCGGGCGCGGACGATGCCGTGGTGCTTGAGCTCGAGCAAGATGTGCTCGAGGAACTGCAGGGGAATGTCCTGAGCCTCGGCCAGGCGCTCGCCCTTGACCGGGGCCTCCTCCTTCTGAGCCGCTGCAAGCTCGGCAGCGGCCCGCACCGCGTAGTCGGCCTTCGCGGAAACACGCATGTATCTAGTTAATCAGTCGGCGGGCAGGGTGCGACCGAGGGCCCCTGCCTGATCAAGCTCTTGCCGGGCCTCGAGCTCCGCCTCTTCGAGGCGCTGCGCCTCGCGGCGGCGGTTGAGCCAGTGCGGTGCGTAGAGGACCAGCCCGAGGCCGATCGCGGCGATCCCGGCGGCGATCGGCCAGACGCTCGGATCGCCCTTCTGGATCGTGACGATCCCCGAGCCGACGAGGACGACGCCAAGGGCGGAGCGGATGAAGCCCTGCGGCGCCCTGTCCGAGAGCGCGGCGCCGATCACCACGCCGGGGACCGAGCCGAGGAGGATGTTGCCGGCGAGGACAAAGTCGACGTTGCCGCCGACCCAGTGGGCGATGCCGGCCGCCCAGAGCAGGATCGCGGCGTGGAAGACATCGGTGCCGACGACTTTCTTCGGCGCCAGCCGGTAGACGGCGATCAGCAGGATCGCGATCACCGTGCCCGAGCCGGCCGAGGTGATGCCGATGACGAAGCCGGTGGTGGCGCCGATCACGATCGCGGCGACCTTGTGCCGGCGCTCGACGTCAAAACGGTCGCGCTCGTCGATCAAATTGCGGAGGATCAGCGCCCGCGCCAGGGTGATGATCCCGACCATCAAGAGGGTGCCGCCGAGGACCGCGTAGACGAGTTCGTCGAGCCGGTCTTCGCCGACCTGGGTCTGCAGCCAGGAAACCAGGGCCACCCCCGCCACCGCGGCGGGGACGCTGCCGGTGGCGAGCCAGCGGACCAGCTCCATGTTCACCGTCTTCATCCGGAGGTGGCGCCAGCCGCCGACGGTCTTGGTCACCGCCGAGTAGAAGATGTCGGTGCCGATCGCCGTCGTCGGCTGGATCCCGAAGATCAGGATCAGCAGCGGGGTCATCAGCGAGCCGCCGCCCATGCCGGTCATGCCGACGAGCACTCCGATGCCCAATCCGAAGAGGACGATTGCCGGGTCCATAATGGTTCCTCGGGCTCCGCACCACCCTGATTTCGACTTTCCTGACCTTCTTGGTCAGGAGTGCGGAGTGCGCCAGGATACCAGGATCAAGCCCCAAACTGGGAAATCTCAAACCGTCGATCCGCCGCCCCTCGCAGATACGACGGCGGGGGGCATCCTCCTGCGCGGGGTCGGCCACTCCTACGGTGAGCTGCGCACGCTCGACTTCCTCGACCTGGCGGTGGACGCGCACGGCGTGGTCGGCCTCGTCGGCCCCTCCGGCTGCGGCAAGTCGACGCTGCTGGAGCTGATCTGCGGATTGCGGGAGCAGAGCAGCGGCACGATCGAGGTCGGCGGCCACGCCGCGGCCGCCGAGCGCCTCGCCCGCTGCGCCTTCATGCCCCAGCGCGACCTGCTGCTCCCCTGGTACTCGGCGATCGACAACGCCGCCCTCGCCCTCCGCAACCAGGGCATACGGCGGGGACAGGCGCGCGCCGCCGCCGCCGAGCTCTTCGACCGCTTCGGCCTCGGCGGCTTCGAAGACTCCCGCCCCACTGAGCTCTCGGGCGGGATGCGCCAGCGGGTCGCCTTCCTGCGCACGCTGGTCGCCGGCAAGCCGGTCCTGGCCCTGGACGAGCCCTTCGCCGCGCTCGACGCGATCACCCGGGCCGAGATGCAGGAGTGGCTGGCCGCGGCGCTGCGAACCGATCCCCGCACCGTCGTCCTCGTCACCCACGACGTCGAGGAGGCGCTCTACCTCTGCGACCGGGTCGCGGTCCTCTCCGCCCGCCCGGCCCGAATCGTCGCCGAGCTGAGCGTGCCGATGCGCCGCGCCGAGGACCGCGACGAGGCCGTCACCGACGCCGGCTTCGTCGCCGCCCGCGAGGAGGCGCTGCACGCGCTGCGGGAGGGATCGCGATGAGGCGGGTGCTGCTGCCTGCAGCGCTGCTCGCCGCCCTGATCGGGCTCTGGCAGATCGCCGCCTCGACCGGCGCGATCGCCGAAGCGCTCAGCCTCGAAGACTTCCTCGTCCCCTCGCCGGCGGAAATCGCCCAGTCGCTCTGGGAGAACCGCAGCCTGCTCGCCGAAAACGCCTGGGTGACGCTGCGCGAGATGGTCTTCGGCATCCTCTCCGCGGTGGTCGTCGGCATTGGGTTCGCGGTCGCGATGCATCGCTGGCGGGTCGTCCGCGACGCCTCCTACCCGCTGATCGTCGCCTCGCAGACGATCCCGATCGTCGTCATCTCCCCGATCCTCGTCGTCTGGTTCGGCTACGGCCTGCCTCCGAAGGTCTTCATCATCGCCCTCGTCTGCTTCTTTCCCATCACCGTCGCGGCTCTCGACGGCCTGCGTTCGGTCGATCCGGAGGCGGTGAAGATGATGCGCAGCCTCGACGCCTCCCGCTGGCAGCGGTTCTGGCGCGTCGAAGCGCCGACCGCCCTCCCTCATCTCTTCACCGGAATCAAGATCGCCGTGGTGATCGCGCCGATCGGCGCCGTCTTCGCCGAGTGGGCCGGATCGAGCGCGGGCCTCGGGCACCTGATCCAGTCCGACACCGCCAACTTCGACGTCGCCCGCCAGTTCGCCACCGTCGCCGTCCTCTCGGCGATGGCGCTGATCCTGATGGGCCTGGCGACGCTCGCGGAGCGGCGCGTCATCCGATGGCGATAGAACTCCGGCGATGACGCGCCTCCGGATCCCGGCGATCGCCCTCGCCTTCCTGGCCCTCACTCTCGCTCTCGCCGCCTGCGGCGAGAAGAGCGAGGACGTCAGCAGCGAACGCCAGAGCTTCAGCCTGACGCTCGACTTCTACCCCAACCCCGACCACGCCGGGATCTACATGGCGCAGAAACTCGGCTACTTCGAAGAAGCCGGGCTCGACGTCAGCATCGACGCCCCCTCCGACCCGGCGGCGCCGGTCAAGCAGGTCGCCGCCGGCCGCACCGACCTGGCGATCTCCTACGAGCCCGAGGTCGCGCTGGCCCGCGAACAGGGGCTCGACGTCGTCGCCGTCGGGGCGCTGGTCAATCGCCCGCTCACCTCGCTGATCTGGCTGAAGCAGTCCGGGATCAAAGGCGTCGGCGACCTCAAAGGCAAGACGGTCGCCACCGCCGGGATCCCCTACCAGGACGCCTTCCTGAAGACGATCCTCGCCCGGGCGAGCCTCACCCCCGACGACGTCAAGTCCGTCAACGTCGGCTTCGGCCTCCTCCCCGCCCTGGTCGGCGGCTCGGCCCAGGCGATGCTTGGCGGCTACAGCAACGTCGAGGGCGTCGACCTGCGCGAGCGCGGCAAAGCGCCGGTGGTGACGCCGGTCGACCAGCTCGGGGTGCCGACCTACGACGAGCTCGTCTTCGTCGCCAACCGCGGCAAGCTCGAAGAAGACCCGCAAAAGTTCCGCCTCTTCCTCGCCGCGCTGCAGCGCGGCACCGAGGCGGCGGTCGAAAACCCGGGCGCGGCGACCAAGGCGATCACCGAAGCCAACCCGGACCTGGAACCGAAACTGGCCGCGGCCGAGGTGAAAGCGACGCTGCCGCTGCTGGGCGCCCGCACCGCGAACCAGCCCTACGGCTACATGGACCCGAAGGAGTGGGAAGCCTTCGCCGGCTGGATGCGCGACAACGAACTGATCGGCTCGCTGCCGCAGGCAAGCGAACTGCTCGACGACTCCTATTTGCCCTCGGGCGAAATCCCCGAATAGCTGAGCGCGCCTTCGGCGATCAGCCGGCTCACCTCGCCCTCGGGCATCGCCGCCTGGAAGAGGTGCCCCTGCGCGTAGTCGCAGCGCAGGCGCTGCAGCTCCGACAGCTGCACCTCGCTCTCGACGCCCTCGGCGATCACCTCCAGCGAGAGCGCCCGCGCCATCCCGATGATCGCCTCGACGATCGCGGTCGCCTCCTGCTCGATCCCCAGGGCTTCGACGAAGGAGCGGTCGATCTTCAGCGCGTGGAAGGGGAAGCGGTTGAGGTAGGCAAGCGAGGAATAGCCGGTGCCGAAGTCGTCCAGCACCAGCCGCACCCCGAGCTCGTTCAGCCCCTCCAGCGAGGCGATCGCCGTCGCCGACTCGTCGACGAGGACGCTCTCGGTGATCTCGAGGCGGAGGTTGACTGGGTCTAGCCCGGTGCGGGCGATGATCTCCTCGACGGTTGCCGCGAAGTCGCGGTTGGCGACCTGGCGGGCGGAAAGGTTGACGGCGACGTCGAGCGGCCGTGCGTCCGGCCGCAACTGGTGCCACTCGAGCGCCTGACGGGAGGCGCGCTCCTGGACCCAGCGGCCGATCGACTCGATCATGCCGCTGTCCTCGGCGATCGAGACGAACTCCGCCGGGTCGAGCAGGCCACGCTCGGGGTGGCGCCAGCGCACCAGCGCCTCCAGGCCGCTGATTTCCCCCGAGCGGAGGTTGACCACCGGCTGGTAGTGAAGGGTGAGCTCGTCGCGGTCGAGGGCGTGGCGCAGCTCTCGTTCGACCTGCAGCCGTCGCATCGCGCCAGCCCGCATCTCGGCGTCGAAGAGCACGCAGCGGGCGCGGCCGCTCTCCTTCGCCCGATACATCGCCGCGTCGGCATCGCGGATCAGCAGCTCGGCGTTGACCTGGCGCTCTTCCCCGGGCGTGGAGACGGCGACGCCGATGCTGGCGCTGACGAAGTGGTCGACGCCGTCGATCGTGAACGGCTGGGCGAAGGCAGCCGCGACCCGGTCGGCGATCGCCACCGCCTCCCCTTCGTCGGCGAGGCGGTCGATCAGGATCCCGAACTCGTCGCCGCCGAAGCGGGCGACGACGTCGCCCGGGCGCAGGTGCGAGCGCAGGCGCGGCGCCACCGCCCGCAGCAGGGCGTCGCCGGCGTGGTGGCCGAGGCTGTCGTTGATCAGCTTGAAGTGGTCGAGGTCGAGGAAGAGGATGCCGACGGGGGAGCCGGAGACGGCGGCTTTGGCGAGCGACTCGCCGAGTGCGTCGACGAAGCTGAGCCGGTTGGGCAGGCCCGTCAGCGCGTCGTGGAGGACGCGGTAGCGGAGCGCCTGGTCGGCGTTGTGGCGCTCGATCGCGTCGGCGAGCACGTTGGCCGCCGCCTGCACGAAGGGCACGTCCTTGGCGCTGAAGCGGTGCGGCTCGGTGGCGTGGACGTCGAGCACGCCGAAGGGCCGGTTCTTGCCGTCGATCACCACGGCGAGGCTGCTGGCGGCGCCGAAGGCGCGCAGGACCGGCGGCATCGTGTGGCGCGTCTCCTGCTCCCAATCGGGGACGATCGCATGGGTGCCGGAGTCGAGAGCGGCGCCGGCGTGGGAGTCGCGGGAAGCTGACACGCGGCGACCGGCGCCGGTGACCGACTCCTCGAGCCCGGCCCTGAGGTGGAGCCTGCGCCCGTCGCGCCCGAGCTCCCAGATGCAGGCGCTGTGGACCCCGGCGACCTTGGCGATCAGCTCGGTCGTGACCTGCATCAGCTCCTCCGGGTCGCCGTTCTGCAGCGCCCGCTCGCCGAGGCGGGCGACGACCGCCTGCTGGGAGAGCGCCCGCTGCAGCTCCTGCTCGGCTTCCTTGCGCTCGCTGACGTCGTAGAGGACGCCGTGCCAGATCGGCACCCCGTCCTCGTCGGCTTCCAGCACTGCCTCGTCGTGGATCCAGACGGCCGAGCCGTCGCGCCGGCACATCCGGTACTCGGACGGGGCCGTGTCGCGTCTGCCGAGGTGGTCTTCGGTCTCCTGCGCGAGCGCCCGCTCACGGTCCTCGGGATGCAGGAGGCTCGCCCAGAGGCCCGGGTCGCTGACGAACTCCTCCGGCCGGTAGCCGAGGATCTCCTCGACCTGCGGGCTGACGTAGCGCCAGCGCCCTTTCTCCCCCAGCTCGGCGCTGTAGACGATCACCGGCAGCTGCTCGACCAGGCGGCGGAAGTCATGGCCGCCCGCAGCCAACTGGTCGAGGAATCGCCTCACCTCGTGCTCGGGCCAGTTCCTGTCGGCGGGGACGTGCATCCGCCTCGCTTATCGACCCACTGGGAAGGGGCCTTGAACTAAGCCGCCAGGCGCAGCGGCGGGCCCTGGGCGACGCGCCGGTGGAGGCCGGCAAGGGTCAGCGATCCGACGAGGCCGCGGTAGGGCTCATACGGCGCGTAGAACTCCTCGACCTCGGGGACCGTGGCGCGGCGGCCGAGGCCGGCGAGGCGGCCGATCAGCTTGACGTAGCCGAGGTCGCCGGCGGGCAGGGAGTCGAGCTCGTTGCGACCGAACAGGCCGAGGCACTGGACCGTCCAGGGGCCGATCTGCGGCGTCGCCAGCAGGCGCTCGTCCCCGTCCGGGCTCTCGATCCGGCAGCGGCCGGCGGCGACGTCGCGGGCCAGCCGCCGCAGCGCCATCGCCCGCTTCCCCACCAGTTCCATCTGCTCCAGTTCCGCCGGCGCCCGGCCGGCGATCGCCGCCGGGCCGGGAACGTCGCGCAGGGCGCCCCGTCCCTCGCCCAGCCGCGCCCCCCAGCGGCCGGCGATCCGCCGCTCGATCAGCGCCGCCCGCTCCGCCTCGATCAGCTGCCCAACGACAGCAGCGGCCAGAGCCTCCCAGGGCCACGGCCGCCCTTTCGGGCGGAAGTCCGGCATCCGCCGGATCAGCGGCCCGATCAGCGGGTCGCGGCGGAAGCGGCGGTAGAAGTCGGAGAGGTCGGCGTCGACCCAGAGCGCGCAGCGCATCCGCTCGATCGCCTGCTCGAGCTGCTCCACCCGGGCTGTGCCGCCCGCGGGCTCTACATCTATCTGCGGTCGCGAGACCCGCTCGGGGTCGATCCTTTCGGCGTGGAAGCGGACCCGATCGCGGGCCGTCTGCCAGGCGCGGACGAGGACCGGGCTGCCGTCGACGTGGAGCAAGCGCGTCGCCACCCCACCCCGCACACGCAGGGTCCGATCGGCGCTGCCGCGCGGCAGCCGGTACGGCGACGGCGGCCGCACCTCGACTTCGACGGGCCCCGCCATCGGCGGCTAGCGGCCGAGGAGGTGAACGTCGACCAGGAAAGAGCGACTGGCGACGACGTTCTGCCGCTCGCGACGACGGCCGAGGCGGCGCCCGGGCCGCACCTTGGTGGCGGCCCCGGTGACGACCCGCACCGCGGCAACGGTGGCAGCGCCGGCCAGCACTCCCCCGGCGGCGGCAAGCGCGGCGGTGCGCACCTCCGGTCGCAGCACCAGCGAGGTGCTCGGCTGCTCCTCGTAGCTCGCGGGGAGCGGCCGAACCGGGTCGGTGGCGTCGCGCGGCCCGGCGTCTTCTTCGGCGATCACCTCGCCGTCCAGTTGCAGCTCTTCCACCGTGGCGACTCTAGCGCGCCCCCTGGTCGCCCCCGTTAAGGGATAACTCGTAAACACGGTACTTCTTGACGATCTCCCCGCTCATCGCTTCCAGGCCGCGGTTCATCGCCTCGTTGGTCTCGAGGATCCAGCCCGCCTCGCCGTGGTCCTGCCGCGCCCGGGCGGCGGTGTCGAAGTGCTCGACGTAGAGGGAGGCGGCAACCCCCGTGTGCTGGTGCTCGGGCTTTACCCCGAGGAAGCCGACCCGCACCCGGTCAGCGATCCGATTGCGTTTGAGGAAGTGCCACCAGCCGAACGGCAGCAGGCGGCCCTTCATCTTCACCAGAACCTGGTTGATGTCGGGCAGGGTGATCGCCACCGCGATCGTCTCGCCGTCCTTTTCGGCGACCATGAACCAGTCCTTGGCGAAGATCAGGTGCATGTCGATCGTGTAGGTGTCGAGGTCCTCCTTCGAGTAGGGCACGAAGCCCCAGTTCTCGCTCCAGGCGGCGTTGTAGATCTCGGCGAAGCGGTCCATCTCCTTGCGCAGGCGCCATCGCGACATCCGGCGGATCGTCACCCCGTGCTCCTCGCGGGCGCGCTTGTCGAGGTCGAAGAGGATCGGCAGCATGTCCTCGCGGTCGCTGATGTCGAGGAACCAGGAGAAGAGGTCCATCGCCTTCTGCAGGCCCGCCTCCTCGCAGAGGCGCTGGTAGTAGGGCGGGTGCCAGGGCTGCCTGACCAGCGGCTGCAGCTCGTGCCCCTCGATCAGCACCCCGCTCTCCTCGTTCATCGAGAAGTCCATCGGCCCGACCATGCGCTCGCAGCCGCGGACGCGCAGCCACTCCTCGGCGGCCCCGAGCAGGGCCGTCATCGCCTCCTGGTCGTCCTCCAGCTCGAGGAAGCCGAACATCCCCCAGCGGCTCTGGTGGAACTCGTTGAAGGCGCTGTCGACCTGGGAGGTGATGCGCCCGACCACCCTCTCCCCCCGCAGGGCGAGGAAGTACTCGGCCTCGCCGTGCTTGAAGTAGGGGTTGAGCTTGCGGTTGAGGAAGAGGCGCCGCTCCAGCTTCAGTGGCGGCACCCACGGCGTGCCGGCGTGGAGGCGATAGGGCAGGTCGATGAAGCGCTTGAGGTCGCGCCGGCTGCGCACCGGGCGGATCGTCAGGCTTCCCGCGATCGAGGGTTCGCGCTCCGCGCTCACCGCCGGGAACCTACACTTTCGGGAGATGAGCGAGACCGCGAAGGCTCCCGTCGACGTCTTCGAGAAGGCGCGCAGCCACGACCGCCTGGAGCAACTCGAAGCCGCCAAGGAGCACGACCTCCTCCCCTACTTCCGCCTGCTGACCTCGCAGGCCGGCCCCATCGTCGAGATGGAGGGCCAGGAAACGATCATGCTCGGCTCCAACAACTACCTCGGCCTGACCGGCGACGAGCGGGTCAAGGGGGCGGCGCGCGAGGCGCTGGAGACCTTCGGCACCGGCGTCACCGGCTCGCGGCTGCTGAACGGGACCACCCCCCTGCACCTGGATCTCGAGCGGGAGCTGGCGGAGTGGATGCGAACCGAGGACGCGATCGTCTACACCACCGGCTACCAGTCGAACGTCGGCTGCATCGGCACGATCCTCGGCCCCGGCGACACTGTCGTCTGCGACTCCGGCGACCACGCCTCGATCCTCGACGGCTGCCGCCTCTCCGGCGCCAAGCTGCGGCCCTTCCGCCACAACCGCATGGACAAGCTGGAGAAGATGCTCCAGCGGGCTGCCGAGGACGGCGGCGGCGTCCTCGTCGTCGTCGACGGCGTCTTCTCGATGGAGGGCGACGTCTGCGACCTGCCGCGGATCGTCGAGCTCTGCCGGGCCTACGGGGCGCGGCTGATGGTCGACGAGGCGCACGGGGCCGGCGTCCTCGGCGCCCGCGGCGCCGGCGCCAGCGAGCTGTTCGGCCTCGAGGACCAGGTCGACCTGCGGATGGGGACCTTCTCCAAGAGCCTCGCCTCCTGCGGCGGCTTCATCGCCGGGCCGCGGGACGTGATCGAGTACCTGCGGATCTCCTCGCGCTCCTTCATCTTCAGCGCCTCCGCCGTCCCGGCCGCGGTCGGCGCGGCGCTGGCGGCGCTGCGGGTGATCCGCGCCGACGGGCCGGCGCTCTTCGAGCGGCTGCTCGGCAACGCCGAGTACCTGCGCGAGGGCCTGCGCGACCTGGGCCTGAAAGTCATCGAGCCGGGGACGCTTCCCGACGGCACCGTCGCCACCACCCCGGTGGTGCCGGTGATGGTCGGCGACGACTGGCAGGCGGTGATGCTCTGGAAGGCGCTGTTCGACAACGGCGTCTACACCAACGTCGCCATCCACCCGGCGGTGCCGCCGGGTGGGGCGCTGCTGCGGACCAGCCTGATGGCGACGCACGAGCGCGAGCACCTCGACCGGGCACTCACGACGATCGGCCAGGTCGTCGCGGATTTCCCGGAGCTTCCACGTCCTTAGTTTTTAGGTAACGGATTCTTGACATCCCCCGACGGGGGTAGTTTCAGGCTTGTCCAGATTCGGACAAGCAGGGAAGCGACCCGAAATTGTTGCTCTTAGCGAATGGGTCGGACGCCATTTCGGTGCAGCCGGGTTGACGGCAGGTACCTCGAAGACGTAGCTTCTCCTCCTCGCTGATCGCCCGGCACGGAAGGTCAGCAAGAGAAGAGGGTTCGGTTAGGACCACGACCTTGGGAGAGGCGTCGGTCGCCCGGCCCGAGCCCCATACCCCAGTTAATCGATTCCTTGAAGGGAGGAGTCCAGTGGAAGCTGCCTCAACGGCACCACCATCAACCATCGCCTCAGTAGAGGCTCCGCAGCACATGAGGGCACTTGAGAGGGCCAACATGGTGCGGCTGGCACGAGCCGAGCTGAAGCGCGCAATCGCGCGGGGCGACATGGATGCCGCGGAGGTGGTTCGCAGCTGCCCGTGGGAGACCGAGAGCATGACCATCGCCGAGCTGCTGACCAGCCAGCGGCGCTGGGGGCGCACTCGCGCCCGAAAGTTCCTGATACCCCTGGCGCTGAACGAGAACAAGCAGCTGGGGACGTTGACCGAGCGGCAGCGGCGGATGCTGGCGCAGGAGCTGGCAACCCGCTCCATTGGCCGCGAGGCGCTTACCGCTTAGGACCGAGTCAGCCGCGCATTCCACCGACCCGGTAGCTGAGGCCACCGGAAGCACGCTGGAATGCGCGGCGAGCTAGGTAGAAGACGATCGCGAAAGCGATCGCTCCGATCGCCAGGGCGACCGCCAGGATCTGGTTGGCGACGTAGAAGACGAGGCCGGTGGTGAGGACGAAGGCCGCTCCGGCCAGCAGCGTGGTGTGGGAGCGGTAGCCGGCGAAGTGCTCGCGGATCGCCACCTCGAGCCCCCCGAGCCCGGCGCAGACGACGCCGACTCCGATCAGAGTCGGGTTGCCCCCGACCACGCCGATCACCAGCGAGACGATGCCGGCGAGGATGACCAGCTCCGCCAGCGGCGCGTTGCCCCACGGGGCCGGCGGTCGCTCGTCAGGCGTGGAAACCCGCGGAGCGGGTTTCTGTCGCGGAGCGGGGCTCCGTCGCTTTGCGGGCTTTGACTTCGCGCTCAACGGCCGTAAGCCGCCCGGATAACGGACATCCGGAGGAGACCTTGACCCGCCACCAGCCCATCAGCATCCCGATCGGGCCGAGATGCGGGCGCGAGTGCCAGGCGCCGCAGCCGGGCTCGCCGACGTCGGCGCGGGTGACGCGGACCCACTTGAACTCGGCGGGCGCGTCGAGCATTTCGCGGAGCAGCTCGCGGTTCTGGGTCTCGACCACCGCGCGGTCGGCGAGAGCCGCGCGGGCTTCACCGATGCGCTCGGCCAGGCTGTCGCGGATCACCTCCAGCTCACCGAGGTCGAGCAGGCGCGGCGCAGCAGCGATGGCGGCGACCCGGTGGGGGACTTCGGTGTGACCGAAAGCCTCGCCAAAGGCCGAAGACAGCTCCGCTTCCAGGCGTGAAATCTGACGGCGCAGCTCGAACCGCGCCTCGCGCTCGTCGACCCCGATCCCGAGCCCGGCGAACTCCTCGTGTTTCAGCAGAGCGGGCATCAGCAGAAAGTGTAGGTCAGACGGCCTCCAACGTGGCCGCGGCCATCCACAAAGCCTCCTCGACGGCGATCTGGGGCACCCCCTTGACCTGGACCGCGGCGATGGCGATCCGACGGGTTCCCCGTTCGACGTCGTAGCCCTCGGCAGTGGAGCCGAAGAGGAGGCCGACCGGCTTCATCTCGTCGGCGATCGTCAGCGTCCCCTGCGCCATCTCGCTTTCCAGCCCCCCCAGCCTCTCCCCAGGAGCCGAGTCGCGGATACAGAGGCTGCCGACGATGCGGTCGGCGTCGAAGGCGCGCAGCGCCACCCCCGTCTCGACGATCGCGATATTCAGCGCGTCGGCGGGCAGTCCCCTGCTGAGGAAGCCGCCGTCGTGGAGGCGGTCGAGCGTGAGCTGCTCGACCGCGGTGAGGGTGCGGTCAGGGTCGAGCCCGATCTGGCGGTAGAAGACCCGGTAGGCCCAGGGGATCGGCCGTTCGCGCAGGCGGATCGCCTGTGAGCCGTAGGTGCGGTCGGAGAGGTCGCGCAGGCGCCGCCGCACGGGGTCCGGGCTCTTGCCGGGCTTGGCGTCCACCTCGACCCAGGCGATCCCCAGGCCGGGGAACTCGGAGGCGATGTGCGGGGCGACCCAGCCCTGCCGCGGCGCCGGGACCCAGCCCATCCGCTCTGCGGCGACGCCGGCCATCTCAGCTCCGCTCCGCCGCCCTCGTCGCGGCGAGCAAATCGTCGACCCGGCCTTCGAGCTGACCAGCGGTGAGGTCGCCGATGCTGGCGTCCTGCAGGGTGCCGCCGGGGTAGACGTAGGCGAAGGTGGGGCAGCCGCCGACCCCGTAAAGGCTGCCCACCGCCCCGTCGCGGTCGTAGCCGACCGGCATCGTCCAGCCGTGCTGGCGAATCACTTCGCGCAGCGTGTCTCGGTCGTCATGGATGTCCAGCGAGAGGAAACCCACCCTTCCACGGTAGCGCCGATAGAGGCGCTCGACCACGTCCTGTTGTTCGACACATCCGTCACCTTTGGTGAACCAGAACGAGATCACCAGCGGCTTGTCGAAGAGGTCGCAGACGCGGATCGCTTCGGCGGTGCCGATCCGGCAGGCCGGGGTGCGCTGCGCGTCTTCGGAGCAGGGGAGCGAAGAGGTTTCGCAGTCGTCCTGGGCGACGTTGGCGTCGCCTTCGAGCTCTCCCGCGCCTTCTGGCACGGCGAACTCCGGCAGCGGCCAGCGGGCCGGGAACTTGTCGAGACCCAGGGTTTCCCCTCCCCCGCCGCCCCCGATCGTGTTGATCGTGGCGATGACGATCACCGCGAGGAAGAGCAGCCCGACGACGATCGAGTAGCGGTCCCTCATCGGTCTTCCAGCAGGAGCAGAGTGGCGGGCAAGACGAGCAGAACCCCGATCAGCGCCGCGCTGAGGTCGACCACGGTGACCGCCCCGAAGTCACGCAGCATCTGGACTTCGCTGGCGATGAGGACGGCGAAGCCGGCGATCGCGGTGATACCCGAGGCGAGCACGGCGGCGCCAGTGCGCGAGTAGGCGCCCCGCAGCGCCTCCTCCACCCCGGCCCCAGTCTCTCGCTCCTGATGGAAGCGCCCGACCAGCAGCACCCCGAACTCGGTCGCGATCGCGATCGTCAATGCTCCCAACGCCGCCGACATCGGGTTGAGCGGGATGCTCGTGATCCAGAGGAGCAGCGACGCCCAACCCGTCGCCAGAACCGTCGGCACCAGCGGGACGAGGGCTCGGCGCCACGAGCGCCAAACGATGAGCAGAGCCGCGGCGACGAGCAAGAGCCCGGCAAGCGTGAGCCAGTACCTGCTGCTGGAGAGGTCGGAGGCCGACTGCGCCGCGATCACCGGCAGCCCTGCCAGCTGCACTTCGACCCCCGCCGGCGGCTCCCCGATCTCGCCCCGCACCCGGTCGATCAGCTTCTGCTGGTCGTCGAGGGACTGAGCGCGTATGCCGAAGGTCATCAGGGCCACATGGCCGACTTCTCCGGTCTTCGGATCGACCGGCGCGATCTGCCGCAGCGCGTATGGCGACAGCGCCGCCAGCGTCCCTTCGATTCGTTCCTGCGTCGGCTTTTCGTCGCCGCGGATCAAGAAGTCCGAGAGAGCCGGCCCGGGACAGATTTCCGCAGTCAGGCAGCTCGGGTCTTCGCCTTCGAAGCCGTTGCCTTCGAGAACCCGCTTCTTGAATCCCGCCATCCACTCAATCGTCGCCGGATCGGTGAGATCAGGGGCCTTCACGCTGACGTCCAACTCCCCGGAGACCCCGGTCGTCTCCTGCAGTTCGTTCAGCCCTTCGACCGCCTTGACGTTCTGCGGCGCCAGTGACCGGATGTCCGACACGGTTTCGACCTGCGTCCCAACTGCCCACCCGATGACGGCCAGCGCCACCGCGACGCTCAGGACCATCTCCGGATACGCCCGTGCCACGGAAAGCAAACGCCCCATGGGCAGGCGCCTCCCACTACCCGAGAGAGGATCCGCCCGCCGTAGCGTCAACGTCCCCAAGCCGGTAGTCAACGCGAGCGCGAAGGCAATGGCGATCCCGAGAATCAGGAACCAGCCGAACCCCCGCACCATCGGAATCGGCGACAGCTGCAGCGCCAGGAAGCCGACTGCAGTCGCGAGCCAAGCAGCACCGATCGTGGGACCGCCCGCGGCAGCAGCGTCCCTCGCGGACCCGGTCTCGTCGAACCTGGCTTGGAACTGGATGCCGTAGTCCACGGCTAGACCGATGAGGATCGGGAGCGCCGCAATCGAAGCCATCGTCAGCGCGCCGCCGACGAGCGCAAGCAATCCGAAGGTGATCGCAACGCTCATCAGCGCAATCGCCAGCGGCAGCAATGGCCACCTCGACCTGAAGACGAGGAACAGAACCACCGCCATCACCACGATCGCGATCGCGAAGAGGACGAGCAGCGCGTCCTTCAGGGCCCGCGAGACCCCGTCGATCACGACCGGCGCGCCGGAGACGACGTAGCGGCCACCTTCGAGGGTGAAGCAGGGGGCGGGCTTTCCGCCTTCTTTGCACGCTTTGCGCGGCGTCGTTTCGTGCACTGCCGCTTCGATCAGCTGGATCGCCCGGTGCCGTTCGGATTCGCTCAGGTCCGGTTTCAGCCGGATGATGATCTGGGCCGATTTCGCGTTGGGGAAGATGTAGGAGAGGCGGGCCTTCGGCGTCCCGCGCGGGCGGGCGAGGTCGAAGACGACGGTGGCGACGAATTCTTCGTTGTCGATGCTGGGGAGGCTGGTGATCCCGTACTTGGTCGCCACCGCCAGCAGGTATTCCCTGAATTTGGCCGCCGGCACGTGTTCGGCCAGCCGCTGCAGCTGGGTTTCGATCTGCACCACCGACTCGTTGAGGAAGGTGGCGGGACCGGTGAGGAACTCGACCGCCCCCGTTTCGGCCAGTTCCGCGCAAGGTCCCGGGATCGGCTTCACCCCCTTCGGGACCTTGCCCGAGAGGCAGCCCTCGAGCCGCAGCAGCCTGAAGATGTTCTGGGTGAGGATCAGCTGCGGCAGTTCGCCCTTGACGAGGACGACGACCGGTTCTTCGCCAAAGTCATCGCGGACCTGCTGCGTCGCTTCATAGGTGGCCGAGCTCGAGTCGACGAGGGTGTCGACCCCGGCGTCGGTCGGGATCTGCGTCGCCCCGATCGCGGCGCCCACCGCGACGAGGAGCGTGACCGCGAGCAGGGGCCGCGCGTGCCCAGCCGCCCACGCCGCGACCCGCCCGAACCAGGGTCCCGCTGCGCCCAAGCTCAGTCCATCGAGAGCGGCCCGGTGACGTCAGCGTTGAGGAACTGGCTGACGAACGGGTTGCTCGAGTCGAACAGCTCCTCTTTGGGTCCGGACTCGACGATCTTGCCGCTCCAGAGCACGGCGATGAAGTCGGCGATGCGGCGGGCGGTGCCGAGGTCGTGGCTGATCACCAGGTAGCAGCCGCCGTTCTCGGCATGGACCTCGCGAATCAGCTCGCAGAGCAGCGCGGTGCGGACCGGGTCGAGGCCCGAGTCGGGCTCGTCAAACATCACGATCGCCGGTTCCAGCACCAGCGCCCGGGCGAAGCCGGCGCGCTTGCGCATGCCGCCGGAGAGCTCGTTCGGCATCTTGTAGGTCGCCTCGGAGAGGCCGACCTCCTTGAGGCGCCGGTTGACGATCTCGCCGATCTCCTCCTCGCCTTTGTCGGTGTGCTGCCGCAGCGGGAAGGCGACGTTGTCGTAGATGTTCATCGAGCCGAACAGCGCCCCGTCCTGGAACAGCAGGCCGAACTTTTTCCGCACCTCGAAGAGTTCGTCGTCGGTCATGTTCGGGATCGACTCGCCGTGCACGAGCACGTCGCCCGAGTCGGGGTAGAGCAGGCCGACGATGTGCTTGATCAGCACGCTCTTGCCGGTCCCCGAGGGGCCGAGCACCATCGAGACCTGGTTCTCCGGCAGGCCGAGGTTGAGGCCGTTGAGGATGCGGGCGCGGCCGAACTGCTTGACCAGGTCGATGATCTCGATCGCGTCCTCGCCGCCGTGGTCGCGCTTGACGCCGGTGTGGAATTTGTAGGGGTCGTGGTCGGTCGGGTTGACCCCCGGGATGACGAAGTCGCGCCCCATGGTCGCCCCGTCCTCGCTCACGTAGGGGCCCTCGTCGGTGGCGCTTTCGGGATGGGTCGCCGGCGGCCGCTCCGCCTCGACCGGCTCCGCCATCTCGGCGCTGGTCTCGGTCTCGGCCTCGTACCCGGCCTCCTCGCTCTCGTTGAAACGCTCCTGCTCGTCGCTCGGCAAGTCAGCCTCCTATCGGCGCACGTGGGTTGGCTCCCCAAAACACAAGGGTTCCAAGCATCCCGATGATGTGGACTAAGACGATGTTGAGGACCATCGACTTCGCCGTCGCGGTCCCGACCCCGACCGGTCCTCCGGACGCGGTGTAGCCGTAGTAGCACCCGACCATCACGATCGCCGTCGCCATGAACATTCCCTTGATCAGGCTGAAGATCAGGTCGGGTGGGTTTTGGAACATCCAGAAGATCAGGAAGTAGCCGCCGGAGGAGACGTCGCCGATCTGTTTGACGACGGCGAGGTAGCTGGCCAGGTACATGATCCCGATCCCGACCAGGTACATGAACGGGAAGGCGATCCAGGCGGCGAGCAGGCGGGTGGCGCAAAGGAAGGTCACGGGCGGCACGCCCATCACCTCGAGCGCGTCGATCTCGTCGGAGATCCGCATCGCCCCGAGCTCGGCGACGATCCCGGTCCCGACCTTGGCCGCGAGCATGTAGCCGAATGCGTAGGGCATGATCTCGCGCAGGTCGCACCAGGCCGAGAAGACGCCGGCGTAGGCGGGCGCGCCCTGGGCGCGCAGCAGGTAGGCCCCCTCGATCCCGCACTGGAGGCCGAGGATGAAGACGAGGCCCCAGATGATCAGGGCCGAGCCGAGGATCAGGATCCCGGCCTGGCGCAGGCTCTCGCCGAAGAAGCGCAGCACCCGGCCCGAGTAGACGAGGCCGGCGACCCGCGAGCTGAAGCGGGCGATCTCGCCGAAGGAGTCGAGCCAACCGCGGGGGATCGCGAGCCAGGCGTTCATCGGATCGTCTGCAGCTCCGGGTTGGTGGCGAGCAGGGTCTGGGTGAAGGCGTAGTTGAAGGCGAAGACGCCCATGAAGGCGATCACCACCGCCTCGTTGACGGCGCGGCCGACGCCGGCGGCGCCGCCGGAGGCGGTCATCCCCTTGTAGGAGCAGACGACAGCGATGATCGCGCCGAACAGCGTGCACTTGATCACCGAGCCCCAGAGGTCGGTGATCGAGGCGTTCGAGAAGAGCGTGGCGAAGAAGCCGCCGAGCGGCTGGTGGTAGAGCATCTCGGTGAGGATGCCGCCGCTGATCCCGAAGACCAGGGCGTAGATGTCGAGCAGGCCGGTGATCAGCATCAGCGCCAGGAAGCGCGGCACGACCAGGTTCTTGATCGGGTCGACGCCGAGCACCTGCAGGGCGTCGAGCTCCTCGCGGATCTTGCGGGCGCCGAGGTCAGCGGTGATCGCGGTGCCGGCGACGCCGGCGACGACGACCGCGGTCACGAACGGCGCGAACTCGCGGATCGAGGCGAGGACGAAGAAGCCGCCGAGGCGGTCGAGGGCGCCGAAGAGCGAGAGGAAGTTGGCCGCCTGCAGGCCCGGCGCGCCGAAGCCGAAGGCCACGGTCGAGACCAGCAGCGGGAACCAGCAGAGCTGCAGGGCGAAGAGGAACTGGCCGATGAACTCCTCGCCGTAGGGATACGGCGGTTTGACCGCAGAGACGATCGTGCGCGCGGTGAGGATCATCATCTCCCCCACCTGTTCGAACAGCGACTTGGCGGGCAAGAAAGCCCTGTTTACCGCGGATCCGACCATCTGCTCCTCCGTCCGAGCCGGTGCTGCACGCGCGCGGCACCCCACTCGTGAGCGGAGTCTAGGGGATCGACCACCCCCCTCTGTTGGCCGCGTGTTGAGATCGCGCTAACCCGCCGCCGGGGTGGGAAATGCCTGCGAGGGCGGCCAAACGCCATGGTATGTTCGGGCCGCTTTGCGGGGGACCGGACGACATTCCCGGAACGCCCGCCTCCAGGCCATCGCGACGGTGTTGGTCGCGCTGGCGGCGGCGGCGCTGCTCGCTGCCTGCGGCGGCTCGGAATCCTCCTCGGACGACGAACCGACCGGCACCTTCCACGTCAAAGTGACCGAAGCGAGCTTCCCCTCCAAACAGGACCTCGGCCAGACCTCGCTGCTGGCGCTCGGCATCCGCAACACCGGCAAGCGGACCGTGCCGGGTCTGACCGTGACCTTCACGATCGCCGGCAAGCAGGGGGGCGAATCCTCACTGCCATTCGGAGTCAGCGACCAGTCGTCCGAACTCGCCCAGCCGGAACGGCCGGTCTGGGTGCTGGCCCAGACCTACCCCCGCCTGCACGGCTCTTCCGAGCCGGGCGGGGCGACGACCTCGAACCGCAAGACCTTTGCCTTCGGTCCGCTGAAGCCGGGCCAGACGACGAAAGCGGTCTGGAAGCTGAGCGCGGTGCGGGCCGGCAAGTACACGCTGCTCTACCGCGTCGACGCGGGCCTCGGCGGCAACGCAATAGCGAAGACGACCGGCGGCGTCGCCCCGGGCGGCTCTTTCCAGACCGAGATCACCGAAGAACTGCCGGAAACCGAAGTCACCGACAGCGGCGAAATTGTCAAAGTCAAGGAAGGTAAGTAGAGCTCCTACAGCGTCGGCGCTGTTGGCGCTGGTGGTAACTCTGGCGCTGCCTGCCTGCGGATCGGCAAGCGACACCACCAGCGCAGCCAGACCCCACCGCACTGGCGTCGCCTTGAAGAAGATCGGCTCCTTCGACGCTCCGGTCTACGTCGCCGGCGCACCGGGGTTCCCGAAGCTGCTCTTCGTGGTCGAACAGGCGGGGAAGATCGCCGTGCTCGAGGGCGGCCACCGGCTTCGAAAGCCCTTCCTCGACATCCGCGACGACGTCTCCTACGGCGGTGAGCGCGGCCTGCTCTCGGTCGCCTTCCCGCCGGACTACGCGAGCAGCGGGCGCTTCTACGTCTATTACACGGACAACGACGGCAACATCCGCATCGACGAATTCCACCGCGCGAGCGCGACCCGGGCAGCGCTGGGCTCGCAGCGGGAGGTGATCGACATCCCCCACCCGGTCAACTCCAACCACAACGGCGGCCAGCTGCAGTTCCACGGCGACCTCCTCTACTTCGGGACGGGAGATGGCGGCTCCGGCGGCGACCCGCCGAACAACGCCCAGAACAAGGACGTGCTGCTGGGGAAGCTGCTGCGGATCGACCCGCGCCCCGCTGGCGGCAAGCCCTACTCGGTGCCGACCGACAACCCCTTCGTCGGCAAGGCCGGCCGCGACGAGATCTACAGCTACGGCTTGCGCAATCCCTTCCGCTTCTCCTTCGACGGCTCGCGGATCGCGATCGGCGACGTCGGCCAGAACGAGTTCGAGGAGCTCGACTACACCACGGTCGCCGCCGCCAGCGGCGCCAACTTCGGCTGGGACGCCTTCGAGGGCTTCTCCGAATACACCGACGAAAACAGCGGCACCCCCGATCCCGGCGGCACCGTCAAACCGATCTTCGCCTACAGCCACAGCCGCAGCGGCAGCTGCTCGATCATCGGCGGCTACGTCGTCCGCGACCCTCGTTTGCGCGCCCTGCGGGGCCGCTACCTCTACGCCGACCTCTGTGAGGGGCAGCTGCGCACCCTCGTCCCGCACCTGAAGCGCGCCTCCGGCGACCGCAAGCTGGGCCTCCCCGTCGCCAGCCCCACCTCCTTCGGCGAAGACGTTCAGCATCGCCTCTACGTCGCCTCCCTCGAAGGCCCCGTCTACCGGTTAGTGCCTCGCTGAGTCACAGAAAATTTCCATTCCGCGCGAATCCTGTTGCAATTTTTTGTCTACACTTGCCATGATGCCGACGATGGTGAGAGAAGCCTGGACCGACGAGCGCCTCGACGACTTCCAGAAGCACATGGATAAAGGCTTCGGCGAAGTCAAAGGCGAAATTCGCGAAGTGCGGGTGGACATCCGCAAGTTGCGCGAGGGCTTGGATTCGGTGAAAGGGGAAGTCGGCGAGCTTCGGGAAGAGGTCGGGGAGTTACGAGGCGAAATGAAGGCCGGCTTCGCGGCGCTGAACCGCACGCTCCAAATCGCCGGCAGCCTGATCGGGGCAATGTTCGTCGGCTTGATGGGTCTGATCGGAACGCAGCTATGACGCGCGAGCGCTGGACCGACGAGGATCTCGACAACTTGGCCTATCACGGCGACGATCGCTACCGTCGCCTGAAAGAGGAGAACCGGGAGCTGCGGGCCAAACTGTCGGAGCTGCGCAGAGAACTGCAGGACGACCTTCGAGACTTGCGTCGGTAACCGAGAGACGAAATCCGCTGCCGCACCTGAATGGTCTTTCTCGCAGCGAGAGCCAGGTACAGTTGGCTGACCAGCCAAACGGGCGACGAAGGGAGCAGTGGTGGAGAGCGGAACGGCGGCACGTAGCACCGAGACGAACGGGGCCTCGGCGGCGGCTGAGTCGATCGAGGTCCACAACCCCGCCACCGGTGAGGTGATCGCGAACGTCCCGGTCGACTCGCCCGAGGCGGTCGCGTCAACCGTGAAGCGCGTCCGCGCCAACCAGCCCGAGTGGGAGGCGATGGGGATCGAGGGGCGCTACCACTGGCTCGGCAAGCTGCGCGACTGGCTGCTCGACAACCAGGATCGAGTGCTCGACACGATGCAGCGGGAGACCGGCAAGGTCCGCGCCGACGCCGAGAACGAGCCGACCTACCTCGCCGACCTGATCAACTTCTACGGCGCCCGCGCCGCCAAATACATCGGTGAGGAGAGCGTCCGCCCCCACACCCCGCTGCTCGCCTCGAAGAAGCTGCGGGTCCAATACCGGCCCCACCCGGTGGCCGGGATCATCAGCCCCTGGAACTTCCCGCTGATCCTCTCCCTCGGCGACGCGGTGCCGGCGCTGCAGGCGGGCTGCGCGGTCGTGATCAAGCCGTCGGAGTTCACGCCGCTGGGGATCGCCGAGGTGATCGAAGCCTGGAAGCACGAGATCGGCGGCCCCGACGTCTTCGACTGCGTGCAGGGCATCGGCGAGACCGGCGGCGCTCTGGTCGACGAGGTCGACTTCATCCAGTTCACCGGCTCCGACCGCACCGGCCGCAAAGTGATGGCGCGGGCGGCGGAGACGCTGACGCCGGTCAGCCTCGAGCTCGGCGGCAAGGACCCGATGATCGTCCTCGCCGATGCCGACCTCGACCGCGCCGCCAACGCCGCGGCCTGGGGCGGGATGATGAACTCGGGCCAGATCTGCATGTCGGTGGAGCGGATCTACGTCGAGGAGCCGGCCTACGACCAGTTCGTCAACAAGCTGACGGCGGAGGTCGGCAAGCTGCGCCAGGGCAGCGACGACGCAGAGGTCGGCGCGATGACCTCTCCCCGCCAGATCGAGATAGTCGAGGACCACGTCGACGACGCCCTCGCCTCCGGCGCCCGAGCGCTGACCGGCGGCAAGCGGGTCGCCGGCCCCGGCGACTACTTCGAGCCGACCGTCTTGGTCGACGTCGACCACTCGATGAAAGTGATGCGCGACGAGACCTTCGGCCCCGTGGTAGGGGTGATGAAGGTGCGCGACGCTGACGAGGCGGTGCGGTTGGCCAACGACACCCGCTATGGCCTTTCCGGGGCTGTGTTCGGCGAGCGCGAGCACGCTGAGCAGGTCGCGCGTCGGGTCGAGTGCGGGGCGATCAACGTCAACGACGTCCTCGTCAACTACTTCGCCACCGATGTGCCGATGGGCGGCTGGAAGCAGTCCGGGATCGGCACCCGCCACGGAGAAGGCGGAATCAAGAAGTACTGCCGCAGCGAGTCCCTCGTGATCACCCGCTTCGGCGGCAAGCGCGAGCCGGGCTGGTTCCCCTACACCAAGTCCCGACGCCGCATGATCGCTCCCCTCGTCCGCTTCTTCAATGCCCGCGACTGGCGCCGGCGGCTGGGGTTGAAGCGATAAGGGACGAAGCTGCCCTGTAGGGAGGGGGCGGGTATCTCCCGCTCTCCCTGGGTTCCTCGCCTCTAACTGGGCTTCTCTCGCCGAGTGGTCTGTGCGAGGAACAGGACGCCGGGCGCGAGAGGGACACCCACCCCTGCCAGCAACAGGCTTCTGGCAGACGGCCTAGAAAGGGTCCGGTCACCCTTCCCGCGGCTTGTACTTTTTCGGCGCCAACACCCCGCGGCAGACAGCTGCGGCCCCGCCGAAAGAAGTTGAGCGGGAAGGGTGACCGGACCCCTCTATCGCTAGTGCTCTTTGCTGACCCCGTACCCTTTTTAAGTTCATGGCTGAGCGCGACTACATAGCTGCAACGAGGGAGCGGGTTGTCGTCTTCGACGGCGGCATGGGCGCGACCTTGGAGCAGTTCGACCTCACCGAGAAGGACTACGGGGGGCTCCAGGGCAAATGCCACGAGGCGCTCGTGCTCAACCGGCCCGACGTGATCGAGGGGGTCCACAGCTCGATGCTGGAGGCCGGGGCCGAGGTGGTCGAGACCGACTCCTTCCAGGGCTCGCGGCTGAAGCTCGAAGAGTGGGGGCTCGGCGAGCAGACGCTGGAGATCAACCGCGGAGCGGCGGAGATCGCCCGGCGTGCCGCCGGCGAGAACCGTTTCGTAGCCGGCTCTATCGGCCCGACCGGCTTCCTCCCCGCCTCGACTGACCCGACGCTGGGGAACATCTCCTTCGGCCGCCTGGTCGAGGTCTTCGCCGAGCAGGCGCAAGGGTTGGTCGAAGGCGGCGCCGACCTGATCATGATCGAGACCGCCCAGGACATCCTCGAGGTGAAGGCGGCGATCTTCGGCGCCCGCGAGGCCTTCAAGCAGACCGGCCGCAGGCTGCCGATCCAGTGCAGCGTCTCGCTGCTGCCGAACGGCGGCAAGATGCTGCTCGGGACCGACATCCAGTCGGTGCTGACGACGCTGACCGCGCTCGAGATCGACGTGATCGGCCTCAACTGCTCGACCGGTCCCGAGGACATGCGCGACGCGATCCGCTTCCTCGGCGAGACCTCGCCGCTGCCGGTCCACTGCATCCCCAACGCCGGGTTGCCCTTCCAGGGCCCCGACGGCGAGACGATCTTCCCGGAAGAGCCCGAGCCGCTCGCCGCGACCCTCGGCGAGTTCGTCGAACGCTTCGCCGTCGGCATCGTCGGTGGCTGCTGCGGCACCACCCCCGCCCACGTCGCCGCGATTCGCGAGCGGGTCGACGGGCGGGTCCCCGGCGAGCGCCCCGCCCCCGGCCAGATCGAGGTCTCCTCGATGATGACCTCGACGCCACTGGTGCAGGAGCCGCGCCCGACCCTGGTCGGCGAGCGGGTCAACTCGCAGGGATCGAAAAAGGCGAAGGAACTGCTGCTCGCCGACGACTACGACGGCCTCGTCCAGGTGGCCGAAGACCAGGTCGAAGGGGGCGCCCACGTGCTTGACACCTGCGTCGCCCTGACCGAGCGCCAGGACGAGGACGAGCAGATGAAGGCGGTGGTGAAGCGGATCTCGCTCACCCAGCCGGCGCCGATCCAGGTCGACTCGACCGAACCCGAGGTGATCAAGGCCGCGCTCGAGCAGATCCCCGGCCGCGCGATCGTCAACTCGATCAACCTCGAGGCGGGCCGCGACAAGGCCGACGTGGTGATCCCACTGGCGAGGGAACACGGCGCCGCCCTGATCGCGCTGACGATCGACGAGGAGGGAATGGCGAAGACGGCCGAGCGCAAGGTCGAGATCGCCGAACGCATCCGCGACATCGCCTGCAAGGAGCACGGCCTCGACCCCGAGGCGTTGATCTTCGACGCCCTCACCTTCACCCTCACCACCGGCGACGAGGAGTGGAGGCCCTCGGCGGTGGAGACGATCGAGGGGATCCGCCGGATCAAGGCCGAGGTCCCCGGCGTCAAGACCTCGCTCGGGGTCTCCAACGTCTCCTTCGGCGTCTCACCGCGCCCGCGCGCGGTCCTCAACTCGGTCTTTCTCCACCACTGCGTCGAGGCCGGGCTCGACCTGGCGATGGTCAACCCCAACCACATCACGCCCTACGGGGAGATCCCCGAGGAGGAGCGGGAGCTGACCGACGACCTCGTCTTCAACCGCCGCGACGACGCGCTCGAGCGCTTCATCTCCCACTTCGAGTCGAAGGGCGAGGAGGCCGAGACCGAGGCGGCCGACCCGACCGAGGGAATGGAGCCCGAGGAGGCCCTGCACTGGCACATCCTGCGCCGCAAGAAGGACGGCGTCGAGGAATGGATCGACCGCTCGGTCGAGAAGATCGGCGCCGTCCCGACCCTCAACGAGGTGCTGCTGCCGGCGATGAAAGAGGTCGGCGACAAATTCGGCGCCGGCGAACTGATCCTCCCCTTCGTCCTGCAGTCGGCGGAAGTGATGAAGCGCGCCGTCGCCCAGCTGGAGAACTACCTGGACCGGATCGAGGGCCACACCAAGGGCAGGGTCGTGATCGCGACCGTCTTCGGCGACGTCCACGACATCGGCAAGTCGCTCGTCAACACGATCCTCACCAACAACGGCTACACCGTGATCGACCTCGGCAAGCAGGTGCCGGTCGACGCGATCATCGAGGCCGCGGTCGAGAACGACGCCGACGCGATCGGCCTCTCGGCGCTGCTGGTCTCCACCTCGAAGCAGATGCCGACCTGCGTCGCCGAGCTGCACCAGCGCGGCCTCGAGTTCCCGGTGCTGATCGGCGGCGCCGCGATCAACCGCGACTTCGGCCGCCGCACCCTCTACCCAAAGGGCAAGGAGTCCGACGAGGTCTACGAGCCCGGCGTCTTCTACTGCAAGGACGCCTTCCAGGGTCTCGACACGATGGACGCGCTGGTCGACTCCGACGCGCGAGCGGCCCTGGTCGAGCGGATCAAGGCCGAGGCGAAGCAGCTGCGCGAGAAGCCGGTGGTGGTCGACGACGCGCCGCCGACGACCGACGACAGCGTCCGCTCCACCGCCCGCACCGACGCCCCGATCCCGCAGCCTCCCTACTGGGGCGCGCGCGAGGTGCCGGTCGACCTCGACGCGGTCTTCCCGTACCTCGACCGCCACGTCCTCTTCAAGCTGCACTGGGGCGGCCGCGGCGTCAAGGGAGACGCCTGGCGCGAGCTCGTCGAGGGCACTGACGAAGAGGAGGGCTTCGCGCCACGGCTCGAGCGGATGTGGCGCGAGCAGGACTACCTCCACCCTCGCGCCCGCCTCGGCTACTTCCCCTGCAACGCCGACGGCAACGAGCTGGTCGTCTTCGACCCCGAGGACCCCGACCGCGAGCTCGAGCGACTGGTCTTCCCGCGCCAGCCGCGCCACGACCGCATCTGCCTCGCCGACTTCTACCGCCCGCTGGCGAGCGGCGAACGCGACGTCGTCGCCCTGCAGGGGGTGACGGTCGGCCCCGAGGTGACCGAGCTGATCGAGCGACTGGAGAGCGAAGGCGAGTTCGCCGAGCAGCTCTACGTGCACGGGCTCGGCGTGCAGGCGGCCGAGGGCCTGGCCGAGTGGCTGCACTCGGATGCCCGGCGGCAGCTGGGAATCGAGCTGGACCAGGGCCGCCGCTACTCCTGGGGATATCCCGCCTGCCCCGACCAGTCCGAGCACGAGAAAGTCTGGCGCCTGCTCGACCTGGAAGCGATCGGCATGACCCTCTCGGGCGGCTACGCGGTGCTGCCGGAGCAGTCGACGGTGGCGATCGTCGCCCACCATCCCCAGGCCGTCTACTTCGGGATGAAGTCGGGCTTCATTCCCGAGGAGAAGGCGCCGGACGAGCTGATCGCGGGCACGACTCGCGGCGGCGAGCTGCCGCCCGAGTCCGAGCCGGAAACGGCTGACGAGGGCGAGGGCTCCGAAGAGGCCCCCGCCCCAGAGCTCAGCCGCTGAACCGTCCCGGCATTTCAGCCGGGTGCAGCGCCGGGCGCTGCCAGTTGCGGCCTTCGTAGGCCTCCTCGAAGCCGGCCCGTTCCAGGTTGTGGACGATGGCCGACCAAGACGCCAGATCGCATTCGCCGACCTCGACGAAGACGGTGTGGCACCCCGCCCGGTGGGCGTCGAGCAGACGCCGGTGCAGGAGCGCGGCGTTGCAGCCGTGCCCACGTGCGTGCTCGAGCGTGGTGCCCGCCCCGAGCTGGGCGACCCCGTCGGCGATCAGCATCGAACCGGTGGCGACCGGAACCTCTTCCGGCCCCAGCGCAGCGGTGTAGCAATGCCAGCCGTCGCACCGAGGCAAGGAGAAGAACAGCGTCCCCGCCACCAGTGGGATGTTCAGGGCTTCAGCCGCAATCGTGCTCAGCCCTTCGCCTTCAGCTTCGGCTTCGCCGAGTCGGTAGACCATGATGCTGGGGTCGACGTGGAAGTCGGGAGGCGATCCGTCGCGGACCAGTTTGACCCACCCCGCTCCGCGCTCGTATCCCCGCCCGCCGAGCCAAGCCTCGGCCTCCACCGCACCGGGGCGGCTGGCCGCCACGGGGATGCGGTAATCGACTTCGCGAGCCCGCATCCATTCGACTGCCGCGGCTAGGTGGCCGTCCGCAACCGCGCCGGGCTCGGCTGCTCCCTGGATCTGCTGCAGCAAATGCACTTCCGGCAGGTCGCCGAAGGCGGTGGCCTGAACCGGGCCGAACCTCTCTACTTCAACTCCGGATTCGGAAACTGCTTCCGGGACTACTGAATCCCACATGTCGCGCCGGAAGCGTTGCGCGACTCTCTCCAATACTGCTGAGTCGTATCTCACGGCTCCCCTTCCCGAGTTCGCGTGAGTGCTTGGCCGATTGCTCGACTCTATGCACATTACTGCGGACCCGTCAAGGAACCTGGTCTATCTGGCTAAACGAGTCACGCCTGACGCAGAAGGCGGGGCCGGCCGCTCAGTCGGATGGAACCTGGCGCCGGCCACGCACCCTCTGTACAGGAGTGCCGGCCTGGGATTGGTGGCAGCACACCCTTTGGCCCATGCTAGTCCATTACATCAGGGTTTTTTTATCGATGAAGAATTTTTTAAAAGGAGCGCAAACGGGTCTTTCCCTAAGCGACGCCTTCGCGCTTGGCGCTGTTGGAGCGAGCGCGAGGATGTGGCTCGAGGCGAACCGGCGCCGTCGAGAGGGCCTGCACCCGCAGATCGCTCCAGGTCAGCCCCTCCCGCACCAGGGCCGGCAGGCCGAGAGCGACGGCGGTGGCGATCTCGACCGCCTGCAGAATCACGCCGTAGGCGAGGGCATCGGCGGTGCTGACGCCGAAACCGGTGTGCAGGACGCTGATCACCGCGATCTGGAAAACGCCGATGTTGGAAGGCGTCGCCGGCACCACCGCGGTGACGTTGACGGCAAAGAGGACCGCCGCGGCGGCGCCGATCCCGGCCTGGCCGTCGAGGCCGAGGGCGTAGAGCAGGGCCCAGCAGGCGGCGAGCTGAATCGCCCAGGCAGTCAGCTGTGCCACGGCCGCCGCCGTTCCACGGCGCGGGTCGCGGAAGACGGTGAGACCGGCGCGGACCTGCACGAGCGCCCGGTGGATCGCCCCGCCGAGCCGAGCCAGGCGGCCGTTGCCGTTGCGTCGCATCAGCAGCGGCGCCAGAAGGACCACGACGAGGACGAGCAGGGGCACGAGGCTGAAGAGGAAGATCTGCTTGGTGCCGGAATGGAAGAGCGGCGTGGTCGAGACGATGATCACGCCGAGGAGGACCAGGGCGACGAGGTTCAACATCGTCTGCGAGACCAGGGTGCCGAGCAGGACCGGGAAGGTTGCCCGCATGCGGCCGGTGCGCCGCGCCAGCGTCAGCGCGCGGGCCGGCTCCCCGAGGCGCGCCGGCAGGGTCGCCGACATGAAGACGCCGATCATCGTCGCCGAGGTGACGTCGCGACGGCGGATCGGCCGGCTTGGCAAGGCGGCGCGCGCGATCCAATACCAGGAGGCGGCGCGGAAGAAGAGCGAGCTCGCCATCAGGGCGCAGGCGATCAGGACCCAGGTCAGGTTCGAGCGGACGATGCTTTCGACGACGTTGTCGATGCCGACCTTCTGCGCGGCGAGGAAGGTCAGCCCGACGCCCATCGCCCCGGCGACCCCGAGACCGACGCGGCGGGCGACGGCCCGTCCCTTCTTGCCGGCTTGCGCCAGCGGCGGGTCGAGCGAGGGCAGGCGCTCCGCCGGCCGCTTGGGGTGCCCGTCGGCGGGCCGGAAGCCGGCCCAGTGGGCGAACTTCTCGCCCGCGGTGATCGGCTTCGGCGCCTCGATCGCGCGCTCGTAGACCTCGGTGACCTGGTCGGCCACGCGCGGCCAGGCGTAGCGCTGGGCGCTGCGGCGGGCGGCCTGCCCCATCTCCCGCAGCCGCTCCGGCTCGTGGTGGATCCGCTGCAGCTCCTCGGCGAGGCGCTGCGGGTCCCCCGGCGGGACCAGCAGGCCGTCGACGCCGTCGCTGACGACGTCGCTGTAGCCGGCGATGGCGGAGGCGATCACCGGCGTGCCGGCGGCGAAGGCCTCGGTCAAGACCATGCCGAAGCTCTCGCCGGAGAGCGAAGGGGCGCAGAGGACGTCGGCCTGGTGCAGCTCGCGCCAGAGCGCCTCGCCGGAGACGCGGCCGCGGATGTCCATGAAACGCAGCAGGTCGGGGTCGGCGACGTAGCGGAGCACGTCCTCGCGCTCGGCGCCGATCACGGTCAGCTTGCAGGGCACGTGCTCGACCAGGGCGTTGAAGGCGGTGAGGAGGATTGGCAGCCCCTTGCGCTCCTCCGGCCTGCCGACGAAGAGGATCTCCAGGTCCTCCCCCCGCTCGACCGGGTCGCTCGGGGCGGCGTCGACGTCGACGCCGTTGGGGATGATCGTGTACTCGCCGCCGAACCAGCGCCGGCCGGTCCAGGCCGCGGCCTCGGAGACGGCGATCCTGGCGGAGAGCCGGTTGAAGAGGCGGCGCGCGCCGACGGCGTTGGCGATGTAGTTCGGCAGCGGCTTCGTCGAATAGGTGTGGAAGGTCCCGATGACCGGATCGCGGGCGGCGAGGGTGGTGTTCCAGCCGACCAGGGGCACCACGGGCTCGTGGACGTGGATGACGTCGAACTCGCCGGCGCGAATGAGGCGGCGGGGGACGATGACCCCACCGACCGGGAATGGCGCCAGGTTCGAGACCGAGCCGTTGGCGCCGAAGCCCATCGTGCGCCCGACCGGGACCAGGTAATCCGGCAGCTCCCGCCCTTCGGCTTGCGCCCGGTGCAGGGCTCGGCTGACCCGCCCGGGCGGGTCGACAGGAGCGATGACGCGGACATCGTGGCCTCGCCCGAGGAACTCCTCGGCGAGAGCCTCAACGTGCCGGTTCACCCCGCCCTGGTAAGACCAGGAATATGGCGAGACGAGACCTATGCGCACGGGTGGTTAAGGGTAGATCATCACCCGGAGCACGCAGCTGGGCGGTCAGCGCCAGACGAGCGCCAGAACAGTGCCAACCAAGCCGATCATGCCGACGCCGACCGTGCCGGCAAGTCCCCAGCCGATCTGAATGAGGACGCGCTTCAGGGCCGCCATTTCACTGCGGAGGTCCCTGACGTCGTCCCTGATCTCGGTAACGCGACCGTTCAGGTCGTCGAGGCGGGAATCGGTCCAAGTGGATCTCATCAGCTCCATGTCTCCAGCGTAGGAGAAAAAGAATCAAATTTGGGTCACAGAAGTGTAATGTTTGGTCTGCGGCTATGAATTCCCGCTATTTCCGCCGCCTTCAGCCCAGGCGAAGCTGGTGAAGACGAGTAGATAAGCGGTGCCGATCTCGAGCAGGAGCGCCCCGGAGTCGTTGGCGAGGGTGCCGACCACCGTCGCCGCCAGCGCACCGAGTAGGCCCGCTCGCATAGCGGGGACCCTCTTCAGCCAGGCGCGGAGGCGATCGCGTCGCACGTAGGCGAGGATCGCGGCCAGCAGCACCAGGGGCAAGAGCGCAAGCAGCACTGGCCGGACGAAGCTGTGGGCGGAGAGTTGGAGGCGGCGCTGGGCGACGTCGGCGAGGTCTCCCAGACCGCCGGCGTCGAGCACGGAGCGGGTCAGGTGCGCGTTGGCACCGCTGACGAGGTCGATCAGGGCCAGCAGAGCGAGGACGGCGAAGGGTGCCGCGACGACGGCCAGCAGTGCGGTGCGTTTGCGGTAGCCGGTGATGACCACGGCTGCGACCACCGCGCCGACGGGGAAGACGATCGCCGCACCGACGTCGGCGCCGAAGCGGCCGGCGGCGAACACGAAGGCGGCGAGAAGCCCGGTAGCGACGAAGGTCATGGCGGTCGCACGCCGCGACAGCTTCGGCGCGAAGCCGGCCAGGGCCGCGCCTGCCCCGGCCACGACCAGTACCGCCAGCAGCGCCTCGAGCTCGTTGCCGATTCCATAGAAGCGCACGCCCAACCCCGGGTTCGGCCCCAGCAGCGAGAGCGAGGTGAGCGGCGAGCCGGCGATCACGTCGATCGCGTAGGCGAGCACGGTCAGCGCCGAGGCAACGGCCAGCGCCCGGTATCCCCGCAGGACCAGCAGGGTCAAGCCGGCTAGGAGCGGACAGAGGAGCAGGACCAGCAGCCGTTCCGCCGTCTCCCCCGGTTCCAGCCCCGCCCCCAGCAGGAGCACAAGCGGCAGGTAGACGATCGCAAGGCCGACGGCACGCACGGCGGGCCGCGCCAGACGGCCGCGGCTGAGGAGCGCTACCAGCACCAGCGCCACCAGCCAGATGACGATGTTCAGTCCGATCACCGGCCCGCGCCGCGAGGAGATCACGTCCATCCGCTCGACCAGGGATTCGATCGTCGCCGGATCAATGGCGCCCTCCGAGCGGATCGACTGCCCCGACATCTGCGACGGCACGTCGACCCCGAACTGCTGCAGGATCGTCGGCGCCACGTCGGTCGAGAGCACGTAGCCGTTCGTCCGCGTGCTGTCGGAGGTGAGATCGCCGTCGAACCCCACACTGGAGACCCCGATCGGCAGCGGCTCGTCCGACTTGCCGGTCGGGCGGGCGATCGCGATCAACAGGCCGTAGCTCGCCGCCTGCGGCAGCTGGCCTAAAGAAGTCCTACGGACTTCGAAGAGCCGGGATGGAACGCCCGCCCTCGCCAGCGTCGACTTCAGCAGCCCGGGGACGGTGTCGGCGGGGGCGGATTCCGCTCGTTCGACGACTTCGCGCCACCAGCGGGAGCGGTCCCCTTCGAGCTTGGGCAGGGGCTCGTCGTAGAGCGAGTCGAAGACGCGATTCCCCTGGCCGACGTCGAGGTAGGTCTGCTCCGGCGGCACCGTCCCCAGCCCGGCGCTCATCACGCCGGGCGACAGGCCGGCTTCCGCCAGCTCGGCGACGGTCGTATCGCTCGGCAGCCAGGCCAGGACGACCCGCTGCCGGCTCGCCGCAGCTGAAGAGGCCGCCAGAGCCAGCCCCAGCAGGAGCAGCGCTATCGTGGCTCCGATGGCCGACCGCACTTTCGCCAAGTTCAGCTTCTTCAAGATCGATCCAGCCTGGCGCCGTCGGGACCCGGAGCTCCGGGCAGCCGACAAGCGGGAGTTCCTGGCCGCCTGCGATGACTTCGCCGTCGACCGCTCGCTGCGCGCCTACTCAACCATAGGAACGCGGGGCGACGTCGACCTGGTGCTGCTCGTCCAAAGCCCGAACCTCGACGACATCCACACCTTCCACGTCGTCCTCGGCCAGAGCGGGCTGGCGAAATGGACGACCACGCCGCACTCGTTCCTCTCGATGACCAAACGCTCGCCCTACTCCGAGGAGCAGGCGCGACCCGAGATCTGCACCACCGAGCGCAAGTACCTCTTCCTCTACCCGATGGTCAAGCAGCGCCGCTGGTATGGGCTGCCGCCGGAGGAGCGCGGCCGGATCATGAAAAGCCACATCGAAGTCGGTCGCCGCTATCCCGAGATCACGATCAACACGACCTACTCCTACGGGATCGACGACCAGGAGTTCGTCGTCTGCTTCGAGGGCGACGACCCCGGCGAATTCCTCGACCTCGTCAACGAGCTGCGGCCGACCGAGTCGAGCGAGTACACCGAGCGCGAGACGCCGATCTTCACCTGCGTGGCGATGTCGGTCGCGAAGGCACTCGACGCCCTCGACGGCACCCCCAGCGCGATTGGCGCCGGCGCCCCCGCGCTCGGCTGACGACCGACTTTCCCTATTCTTTCGCGCTCCCATGAGCAAGATCGGAACTGAAGAGAACCCCCTCCGCGTCGCCATCGTCGGCGCCGGCCCCTCCGGCTTCTACGCCGCCGAGCACATCCTCAAAGACGGCGACCTGCACGCCCAGGTCGACCTCTTCGACCGCCTCCCGACCCCGTTCGGGCTGGTCCGGGGCGGCGTCGCGCCGGACCACCCGAAGATCAAGTCGGTGATCCGGGTCTACGAGAAAACCGCCGCCCGCGACGGCTTCCGCTTCTTCGGCAACGTCAAGATCGGCCACGACATCGAGGTCGAAGAGCTGGAGCGGCTCTACCACGCGATCTTCTTCACGGTCGGCTGCGAGACCGACCGCCAGCTCGGCATCCCAGGCGAGGACCTGCCCGGCAGCCACGCCGCCACCGCCTTCGTTGGCTGGTACAACGCCCACCCCGACTACGCGGACCGCGAGTTCGACCTCTCCAGTGAGCGCGCCGTCGTCATCGGCAACGGCAACGTGGCGATGGACGTCGCCCGGATGCTGGCCCTGACCGACCACGAGCTGCGCCAGACCGATACCGCCGACCACGCGATCGAGGTGCTGGATCGCAAGCAGATCCGCGAGATCGTCGTCCTCGGCCGCCGCGGTCCTGTCCAGGCGGCCTTCACCAACCCGGAGATCAAAGAGCTCGGGGAGATGGAGGATGCCGACGTCGTCGTCGACCCGCAGGAGGTCGAGCTCGACCCGGCCAGCCAGGCCTACCTCGAATCCGAGGAGGCCGACAAGACGACCAAAGTCAACGTCGAGACGCTGAAGGAGTTCTCGCAGCGCACGCCGGAGGGCAAGGAGCAGCGGATCGTCCTCCGCTTCCTCGCCTCGCCGGTCGAGATCAAGGGCGACGGCAAGGTCGAATCGATCGTGATCGGCCGCAACGAGCTGGTCGAGGACGGCGGCGCCCTGCGCGCCAAGGACACCGGCGAGCGCGAAGAGCTCGGGTGCGGGCTAGTCCTGCGCTCGGTCGGCTACACCGGCATCCCGATCGAGGGCGTCCCCTTCGACGAGAGCCGCGGCCTGATCCTCAACGACGGCGGCCGCGTCCTCGACTCCCACGACGCCGGCCACAAGGTTGGCCACTACACCGCCGGCTGGATCAAGCGCGGCCCCTCCGGCGTGATCGGGACCAACAAGAAAGACGCGCTGGAGACGGTGCGGCACCTCTTCGCAGACGTCGAGAGCGAGACGCTGCTGAGCCCGGAGAAGCCCGAGCCGAGCGCGGTCGAGGACCTGCTGCGCGAGAAGGGAGTCCGCTACGTCAGCTTCGAGGACTGGCAGGCGATCGACCAGGCCGAGGTCGGCCGCGGCGAGCCGCACGGCCGCCCGCGGGTCAAGTTCGTCCGGGTCGAGGAGATGCTCGAGACCCTCGGCGAGCCGGCCGCGAACTAGTGCCCGCCGACCTCGCCGAGCTGAAGGGGATGATCGAGGCGGCGCTGCCCGGCGCCGAGGCCGAGGTGAGCGACGAAACCGGCACCGGCGACCACATCCGGGCGACGGTCGTCGCCCCGCAGTTCGAGGGCCTCTCGCGGATCGACCAGCACCGGCTGGTCAAGGCCGCGGTCAAGGAGCGCTTCGACGACGGCACGATCCACGCGCTCTCGGTCAAGACCAGCATCCCCGGCTGAAGTCACACCTTCGCGCGTAAGGCGAAGACAAAATGTTACATTGTGCGCGCCATGCGTGCGACCTACATCCGTAGCCTGACGACCATGAGATTCAGGCAATCCACTTGGCCCGATTCCCGTCTCGACGAATTCAAGGATCGAGTCGACGCGAGCCTCAACGAACTGAGCCAGCGTGTCGACCACCTCAGTAGCAGGATCGACAACCTTCAGCACACCATCCTGATCGTAGGTGGCGGACTCGTCGCCGCTTTCGTCGGAGTCCTCGCGGCGATGATCGGCCTAATCGCAACCCAGCTCTAGCCGAGCCGTCCGCCTCCCTACAATCCACCCATGGCCGACCCAGAGCTGAAGAGCAAAGTAGAAGAACTGATCGCCGCCAACCCGGTCCTGCTGTTCATGAAAGGGACCCCGGACATGCCGCGCTGCGGCTTCTCGATGCGCGTGGTCCAGGTGCTCGACCAGATCGACGTCGAGTACGGCGCGATCGACGTCCTCCCCGCGCTGCAGCCGCTGCGCGAAGTGACGACGGAGATCTCCGACTGGCAGACCTTCCCCCAGCTCTACGTCAACGGCGAGCTGCTGGGCGGCTGCGACATCGTCGAGGAGATGTTCGAGAGCGGCGAGCTGGCCGAGGCCCTCGGCGCCGAGCAGCCCGAGAGCGCCCAAGTCCCGCAGACCGCGCCTCCGGCGCAGTCGCCGCCACTGCAAATTGAATAGCTCCGTCGTATAGACCAAGCAGTTCAAGGACGCAGGGAGCGTGGCGTGCTTTGCACGCGAGCGACCGAGGACGCCGAAATGCGCCGGTCTAGACGGCGGAGGCAGCCTGTTCAGCCGCCTCCTCTTTCACCTGGAAAGAGGAGCCGCAGCCGCAGGCCGCAACCACGTTCGGGTTGTTGACCTGGAAGCCGGCGCCCTGGAGGCCTTCGACGTAGTCGACCTCCGAGCCGAAGACGAACTGCATGCTCACTTTGTCGACGACGACGGCGACGCCGTCGACCTCGAAGACGTTGTCGTCCTCCTTGGCCTTGTCGAAGGCGAGCGCGTACTGGAAGCCGGAGCAACCACCACCGCGGACCGCAACCCGCAGCGCCTGCTCGGCGCCATCGGCCTGCGAGCCGAGCAGCTCGCCGATCTTCTCGGCGGCCTTGTCGGTGAGGGTGATCGCGGCTTGGGGCGTATCGGTCACTTCACAAAGTGTAGCGTGAGGTGGCAGCGGGACAAGGAGACAGCACGTCTAGAATCGCGCTGTGAGCTCGCCTGCCGAGACTGCGGTCGTCTGCGACACGACCGCTTATTTGCCGACCGAGCTGGTGGCGGCGAGGGGCATCGAGACGATCAGCCTCTATGTCTCGGTTGACGGGCATATGGAGAAGGAGTCGGAGATCACCGACTTCGAGGACTTCTACGAGCGGCTGCGGGCCTCCGAAAGCGGGGCCACTACCTCGCAACCGTCAATAGGCGACTTCCTCGAGGTCTACGAGCCGCTGCTCGCCGCGGGCAAGGAAGTGGTCTCGATCCACATCTCCGCCGGCATCTCCGGCACCTTCGAGGCCGCTGGCCAGGCGCGCGAGCGGCTGATCGAGGAAGACAAGGGCGGGGAGCGCCTGTTCCTGATGGATTCCCGCACCGCCGCCGGCGGCATGGGGCTCTGCGCCCTCGGCGCCGCCTCGGCGGCGGCCTCCGGAGCCGACGCGCAGGGGACGCTGGCGCGGGCTGAGGAGACGCGCGAATCGCTGAAGATGTGGTTCGCGATCGACACCCTCGAGTACCTGCGGCGCGGCGGCCGCATCGGCGGCGCCCGGGCCTGGATCGGCGGCGCCCTGAAGATCAAGCCGATCCTCACCCTCGAGGAGGAGATCACCCCGGTCGAGCGGGTCCGCACCCGCGCCCGCTCGCTGGAGCGGTTGCGCGGCTACGCCCGCCAGCGCAAGGACTCCGACGCCTACGGCTGGGTCGTCCAGTACATCCAGGACAAGGAGACCGCCGACTCGCTGATCGAAGACTGCTACGAGATCTTCGGCTGCGACCCCGCCTTCATCTCCGAGGTCGGCCCCGTCCTCGGCGCCCACGTCGGCCCGGGCCTGCTCGGCGTCGGCAGCGTCCGGACCGACCTGATCGCTTAGGCGCTAGCCGCGATTTCGGCGGCGGCGCAACATCGCCCTCGCGCCGATGAAGAAGCCGACGGCCGCGGCACCCATGATCAGCTGCTGTTTGTGCTCCTCGACCTGGCGGCGCCAGTCGGTCAGCTCGTTGACGCGACCGCGCAGGGCCTCGACCGAGCCGCCCAGCTCGCGGCGCTTGAGGTCGATGTCGCGGCGGATCTCCGCCGGGGAACGTCCTGGCGCACCGGTGGTCACGAGGCCTCCTTTTCGAGCATCTCCTTGGTCAGCTTCGCCTCTTCGATCGCCTGTTCCGGCAGCGGCGGCGCGCCCGACTTCACGGCACGGAAGGCGATGAAGCCGGCGAGGGCGGCGATCAGCAGGAAGATCCCAGCGGTGACGAAGTAGCCGGCCCAGATGTTGCCGTCGAAGAGTTCTTCGCCCAACAGCCAGGCGATGCCGTGGAGGATCAGGATCAGCGCTAGGAAGGCGAAGGTGCCGGCGGCGATCCCGATCGCCGACCCCTGCAGGAGCTTCGAGACTTTCTGCGAGACCTCCGCCTTCGCCAGTTCGATCTCCTCGCGGACGAGGGTGGAGGCGTTTTCGGAGACCTCGACGACGAGGTCGGCGAGCGACCGATCCTCGGGCGGGGGCGGCGGCCCCGGGGGTGGAATCGGCGGGATCGGCGGCGGGTTTTGCGGGGACTCAGCCATCAGTCGGGCGGGTCCTCGTTGTAGATGCGACGGAAGATGATCGACGCGACCCGCGCGGCGGCGATGCTCGCCAGAGCGCCGGTGGCGGCCAGGAGGCCGCTCCAGACAAGGCGTTTGACCAGATCGTTGTCCACTCAGCTCAAACCTTTCCCATGGGAAGCGGGCAGTAAACCATCTCCGTGCGGTGGCGGTGGGAGATCGCGCCCAGCCTATTTCACCGCGGCTCGAGACCGTCGCAGATCGTCGTCACCAGGAGATCGCGCGCCGCGTCGAAATCGGCGTCGGAGGCGGGGATCGTCTCGAAGATCCAGCCGGAGAGGAGCTGCTCGACGGCGCCGTAGAAGGCCATCGAGGCGAACAGCGGGTTGACGTCGCCGCGCAGGACACCGCTCGCTTGGCCGTCGGCGACGATCTTCGCGATCCCCTCGTAGGCGCGGCGGATCTCCTCCAGGTGGGTCTGGCCAAACGAGTTCGCCGCCCGCGTCACCTCGACGATGATCACCTTCATCAGCTCCGGGTCGTGGCGGTAGGAGTCGAAGATGAAGCCGGCGACGGCGCCGAGCTTCTCGCGCGGGTCGGAGCCGGTGCGGTCGGCCTCCTCGATCGCCACCAGCAGCAGCGACCAGCGCTCGATGAAGAGTTCGTTCAGGACCTCGTCCTTGGAGTTGAAGTAGTGGTAGACGAGGCCGTAGGCGACTCCCGCCTCGTCGGCGATGTCGGAGACGCGGGTCGAGTGGAAGCCCTGGCGGGCGAAGACGCGGACGGCGGCGTCGAGGATGAGGCGGCGTTTGTCGGCGGGCGGGGCCTGGGCCATCAGGCTCGGCTCTCCCCCGGCTGCGGCCAGAGATAGGCCTCGGGCTGGCGGTTGGCGAGCGAGGGCAGCGACTCGCGCACCCGGTCCTGCTCGGCGAAGTCGAGCTCGGCGGCGACGAAGCCCTCGCCATCGGGGGCGACGGCGAGGACCGCGCCCCAGGGGTCGACGATCAGCGAGTGCCCGAAGGAGCTGTAGTGCGGCGGTGCCTCGCCGACCTGGTTCGGCGCGACGACGAAGACCTGGTCCTCGATCGCCCTAGCCCGCAGCAGCACTTCCCAGTGGTCGCGGCCGGTGGCGAGGGTGAAGGCCGATGGGACGGCGACGATCCGGGCGCCGCGCAGGGCGAGGATTCGGAACAGCTCCGGGAAGCGGAGGTCGTAACAGACGGTCATCCCCAGGGTCAGGTCCCCGACCGGCGCCGCGACCGGTTCGGTCCCCGGCCGCTCGTGCTCGGACTCGCGGTAGGAGACGCCGCCGGCGTCGACGTCGAACATGTGGATCTTGCGGTAGACGGCGACGTCCTCCCCGTCGGGACCGATCAGGACCGAGGTATTGGAAGCCTTCTCGCCTTCGGCGCCGCGCTCGGAGATGCTGCCGGCGAGGAGGTGGACGCCGAGGTCGCGGGCCCAGCCCCGGGCCGCGCTCAGGCTCGGGCCGTCGAGCGGCTCCGCCCCGGCGACGAGTTCCTCGCCGCCCGCGAGCAGGTTCCACTTCTCCGGCAGGGCGACGAATTCGGCACCCTCGGCGGCCGCCGCGCGCACCAGCCGCTCGGCGGCGGCGAGGTTCCGCTGCTTGTCCCCGTTCGAGTTCAGCTGTATGGCGGCTACATGCACTGCGCAGATCCTGTGGTTGATTGACCAGTCAATCGGCCTCAGTATATGTCCGCCCTGGAGTGCATGACCAAGCAGATCAAGGACGCAGGGAGCGTGGCGTGCTCTGCACGCGAGCGACCGAGGACGCCGATATGCGCCGGTCAGGCGCCCAGGGCGCGGGCGACGATCCGGTCGAAGACCGAGGTCGGGATGAAGGGCTTCAGCCGGGCCTGCACCTTCGCGTCCAGGCCGACCAGGTAGCGAGCCCGGGGGCGATTCGCTTCCAACGCGTGGGCAATCGCCTTCGCCACCTTCTCCGGTGGTATCCCCCGCTCGGCGGTGTCTTCGATCACCTTGCGGAACTTCTCGATCGCGGCGCCGTAGAGGAGGTTCGTCCGCGGCGACCTCGCCTCGATCTCCTCCCCCATGCGCTGGCCGCGCTCCCAGATCGGCGTGTCGATCGAGCCCGGCTCGACGATCGAGACCTTCAGCCCCCACGGCCGCAGCTCCTGGCGGAAGACGTCGCCGATCGCCTCGGTCCCGAACTTGGAGGCGTGGTAGGGACCGCCGAAGGGGAAGGCGATGCGCCCGCCGATCGAGCTGACGAAGACGACCCGGCCTTCGGCGAGGCGGATCTGTTCCAGCAGCGCCTGCGTCACCGCCACGTAGGCGACGAGGTTGACCTCGAGTTGGCGGCGGAAGTCCTCGATCGGGATCGTCTCCAGCGGCCCCGGGATCGCGACCCCGGCGTTGTTGACGAGCCCGGAGAGGCCGCCCTCGCTCTCCTTCTCGATCTGCTCGGCCGCGGCGGCGATCTGGTCGCCGTCGGTGACGTCGAGGAAGACGGGGGCGAGCCGGGACGAGGCGGCCTCGCGCAGGCCCTCCGCGTCCTCGGGCCTGCGGACGCCGGCGAAGACCTTCCAACCGGATGCGTCGAGGCGCAGGGCGGTGGCGCGGCCGATGCCGGTTGAGGCTCCGGTGACGAGGACCGATCGCATCCTCCGAGGCTATACATGTGCGCCCGGGTGCCCCCCGCGTTTCCGGAAAACGCTGTGTTTCAGGCACCGTGAGGGGGAGAGATCGGCGCTTCCGATTCTTGACACAACAGGGTGTGGCAAGAATCGGATACGCGAACTACGCCGTCGGCTGGCCGGGGCTCAACCAGAAGAGACAGTGGATGGCGGCGGTCCTGGCGGGTGGAGAAGGTGCGGCGCTGAGCCATCGCAGCGCGGCGGCGCTGTGGGAAATCGGCGAGGAGGACGGGCGGATCGAGGTCAGCGTTCGACGGCGCTGCGAACTGCGGCGCCCCGGGATCCGGTTCCGCGGCCGGCCCCGCTTGGCACCCGATGGCATCGTGCTTCGGGATGACATCCCGGCCACCTCGCCGGTGCAGACGCTTGTCGACCTCGGGACTGAACTCGGCCCCGTCGCACTCGAGCGAGCGGTGAACGACGCCGACAAGCGCGACCTGATCGATCCCGAAGCCTTGCGAGCAGACCTCATGCGCTTTGGCGGTTACCCCGGCATCCGTCCACTGCGCCACCTGCTCGACAAGCTCTTTTTCCAGCTTTCGGACTCAGATCTGGAGATCTATTTCCGTCGCATCATCAAAGCGGCGAAGCTCCCGATGCCGCTCACCAAACAGCGCGTGAAATCTTCGAGGTCGATTTCTTCTGGCCTGATCTCGGGCTCGTAGTGGAGACGGACGGGCTCCGCTATCACCGCACGCCCTCGGCGCAGCTTCGGGACGCCCGCCGCGACCGGGCGCACGTGATGGCGGGAATGACGCCGCTGCGCTTTACGCACCACGAGGTCCGCTACGAACCCGCCCACGTCCGCGGGGCGCTCGTCAAGACGATCGCGATGCTTCAGAAACGAATCCGATTTTGACCACAGCCCGCTGGGGCAAGAATCCGATGCGACCCTTAACCAAAGAGGTGGGGCGTAACCTTGTGAGGTCGTGAACGAAGCCAGCCAGGACGAAGCCGAGCGCAAGCAGGTAACGGTCCTCTTCGCCGACGTCAGTGGCTCGATGGACCTCGCCGAGCAGGAGGACCCCGAGGAGTGGCGCAAGATCATGCAGCGCTTCTTCTCGCTGCTGGCCGAGTCGGTGACCCGCTTCGAGGGCACCGTCGACAAGTTCACCGGCGACGGGATCATGGCGATCTTCGGCGCCCCGGTCGCCCACGAGGACCACGCGCAGCGGGCCTGTTACGCCGCCCTGCAGATGCTCGACGACGTCGCTGGGTACGCGGCCGAGCTGCGTCGCGCCAAGGGGCTCAACTTCTCGACCCGGATCGGGATCAACTCCGGCGAGGTCGTCGCCGGGGCGATCGGCGAGGGCTCCTACACCGCGATCGGCCACACCGTCGGCCTGGCGCAGCGGATGGAGGCGCTGGCCGAGCCCGGCAAGGCGTACGCGACCGAGCACACCGCCGAGCTGGCGCGCGGCTATCTCGACCTGCGCGACCTCGGCGCGTTCGAGATCAAGGGCGCGAGCCGCCCGGTCGAGGTCTTCGAGCTGGCCGGCGTCGGCCAGGCGCGCAGCCGCCTCGACCTCGCCCGCGAGCGCGGCTTTTCCCGCTTCGTCGGCCGCGAGGGGGAGATGGAAAGGCTGAGGGAGGCGCTGGGACGGGCGCAAGAGGGCGAGGCGAGGGCGATCGGCGTCGTCGCCGAACCGGGGATCGGCAAGAGCCGCCTCTACCACGAGTTCGTCGAGCGCTGCCGCAGCGAGGGGACCGAGGTCTTCCAGGCGCAGGGCCAGGCCCACGGCAAGGCGATTCCCTTCATGCCGATCCTGCAGATGCTGCGCGCCTTCTTCAGAATCGGCGACAGCGACCCCGAGCAGCTGGCGCGGGAGAAGATCGCCGGGCGGGCGCTGCTGCTCGACACCGCCTTCGCCGACGACCTGCCGCTGATGTTCGACTTCCTCGGCGTGCCCGACCCCGAGCGGCCGGTGCCGCAGATGAGCCCGGAGGCGCGGCAGCGCGCCCTCGCCGACGTCCTCTGCCGCCTGGTCGGCAACCCCAGCCGGAAGAAGCCGCTGCTGCTCGTCTTCGAGGACCTGCACTGGGTCGACGAGGGCAGCCAGACGATGGTCAACGGGCTGATCGAGGGGTTCGGCGAGACGAGGACGCTCGTCCTCGTCAACTACCGCCCCGAGTACACGCCGCAATGGCGCGAGGACCCGGCGTGGCAGGCGATCGAGCTGGCGCCGCTGCGCCAGGAGGACACGCGCGAGCTGCTGCGCGACCTCGCTGGCGAGGACCCCTCGCTCGACGGGCTCGACGAGCCGATCCACGAGCGCACCGGCGGCAACCCGTTCTTCATCGAGGAGATCGTCCGCGAGCTGGCCGAGTGCGGCTACCTCGAGGGCGGGCGCGGCGCCTACCGCCTCACCAAGCCGATCGAGGACGCGGGCGTGCCGGTCACCGTGCAGGCGGTGCTGGCGGCGCGGATCGACCGCCTCGACCACGACGCCAAGCACCTGCTGCAGGTCGCCTCCGTGCTCGGCAAGGAGGTCAGCGGCGAGGCCCTGGCGATGGCCGCCGAGCTCGACGAGGAGGAGATGGACCGCGCCCTGCGCGAGCTGACCGACGGTGGCTTCCTCTACGAAGCCGAGATCTACCCGCAGCGGCTGCTCGCCTTCCGCCACCCGCTCACCCGCGAGGTCGCCTACGGGACCCAGCTCGCCGAACAGCGCGCCGCCACCCACGCGAAGGCGGCCCAGGCGCTGATCGAGCTCAACCCGCCGGATCGCTACGACGAGCTCTCGGCGCTGATCGCCGACCACCTGCGCCAGGGGGGCGAGACGCTCGAAGCGGCGCGCTGGTCGGCCCGCGGCGCCTACTGGGCCGGTCACAGCCGGCCGCACGACGCCCTGCGCCTCTGGCACCAGGCGATGGAGCTGGTCGACGGGCTGGAGGAGGACGAGGAGACCGCGGCGATGGCGGTGCACTCCCGGCTGCTGCAGCTGCAGTACGCCTGGCGCATCGGCATGAGCCGGGAAGAAGAAGAGCGGCTCGCGACCAAGGCGGAGGAGATCGCGACGCGGCAGAACGACCTCCACTCGCTGGCGCTGCTGAAGGTGGCGACGGCGGTGCGACCGGGCCTCCCTCACCACGGCCCGACCTGGCTCGCGGCGGTCCGCGAGACGGTCGAGCTCGCCGATCGCTCCGGCGACCGGCACCTGCGGGTGGCGGTGCGCGGCGCCGGGGCCTACGCCTACCTCTGCAACGCCGACTTCGAGGGCTTCGAGCGGATCCTCGACGAGATGCTGGAGATCGTCGGCGACGACGGCTCGGTCGGCGCCGGCATCGTGCTCGGCAGCCCGATCGCCTGGGGCCTGATGGGCAAAGGGATGATCCGGCGCGAGCGGCTCGAATTCGAGGAGGCCGAGGAGCTCTTCGAACGCGCCCTGGAGAGCGCCCTGGAGGAAGACGACCCGGAGACCGCGAGCTGGGTCCGCAGCAACCAGGCCAGCCTGGTGATCCGCCGGGACCCGGAGGCGGCGCTGGCGATCGCCCGCCGCAACGTCGAGCTGACCGACCGCCTCGGCGACGTCTTCTCGCGCAGCCTCGCCCTCACCAACCTCGCCTGGGCGCAGCTGATCGCGGAGGAAAACGAGGCGGCGCTGGAATCGATCGAAGCCTCCGAGCGGCTCTACCGCGAGGCGATGGACAACGGCGGCGAGATGGAGGCCTGGCGGGGGCAGCTGCGCGCCCGCGCCCTGATCGTGGTCGGCAGGACCGACGAGGCGCTCGAGGCGGCGGAGGCGGCGGCCCGCATCTCCCGCGAGCGGGAGATGCTCTGGACCTACCCGGTGGCGATGCTGACGCTCGCCCGGGCTAGGGCGGCGGCCGGGGTGGACGGCGTCGAGGAGGCCTTCGAGGAGTCGGAGCGTGTGGCCCGCGAGACCGGGGCGACGACCCTGCTGATGGACATCGCGGCCGAGCGCGAGCAGCTAGAGAGCAGCGCCGGCCACGCCTATTAGCTGCGACGCTCCAGCTCGGCGACCATCAGCTTCGTGTGCAGGGCGGCGATCAGGTTCTTCAGCGGCTGGGCGCCGGCTTCGAGCATCTCCACCACCTGCTCGGGCGGCACCTCGCCGGCGAGGCGGTCCATAACCACGTCGACCTCCTGGCGGACCAGCTCTTCGAGCGCAGCCTTGTAGCGGAGGGTGTCGTAGACGGTGAAGCCGATCTGCTCGTCGTAGCCGCCGGCGCGGAAGCGGCTGATCGCCTCGATGATCGTCACGTCGGAGGGCGAGTAGCCGCGGCTGTTGGGGGTCAGGACCTCCAGCTCGGCGAGGCGGTCGAGCACCTCCTTGGGGACGCCGTAGCGCTTGCGGACCTCGGCGGCGCTGGTCCGTGAGCGCTCGCCGGCGAGGGCGCGGTCGAGGATCTGGTCGCCGAGCGCGAGCATCGCTTCGGCCCGGTCGGGGTCCTCGTCGAGCACGGTCTTGATCGCCTTCAGCGGCAGGAAGCGCTCCTCCTGCAGGCGCTTGATCAGCTTGATCCGGTCGACGAACTCGGGCGGGTAGTAGGCCATGTTGCGGCTGGTCTTGACCGGCTCCGGCAAAAGGCCCTCGCGCAGGTAGTGCTTGATCGTCGGCGCCGGCACGCCCGAGGCCTCGGCCAGCTCGCGCATCCGCAGCAGGCCCTGATTCTGTTGGGGATCTGGGGCGACGTCTCCGTTGGCGCCGTTGGTACTCACGCCCGGAACTCCCCCTGCGGCTCGGCAGCGGGACCGGCGGCGGCGCCCGACTCCTTCATCGCCGCGATCTCCTCCGCCGAGTAGCCGGCCTCGGCCAGCACCTCGTCGGTGTGCTCGCCGAAGGCCGGCGCCGGCCGGGTCGGGTCGGCGGGCGTGCGGCTCAGCTTCACCGGGTTGCCGAGCTGGCGAACCGTCCCCAGCTCCGGCTGCTCGAGCTCGGTCAGCATCCCCCGCGCCCGCACCAGCTCCGAGTCGAGCGCCTCGTCGAGGTCGAGGACCGGCTCGATGCAGCAGTCGTGCTCGTCGTTGAAGGCGAGCCACTCGTCGCGCGTGCGCGAGCGGAAGACCTCGGCGACCTGCTCCCACGCCTCCGAGCCTGGCGCCTCGAACTGCTTCTCGACCAGCTCGGGACGGTCGACGCCGTTGCAGAAGGCAGCCCAGAACTTCGGCTCCAGGGCGCCGCAGGTGACCCAGCCGTCTGAAGCTTCGTAAGGCAGGTAACAGACGAGGCCACCGGCGAGCTGCTGCTCGCCGCGCCGCGGCACCTCTTCGTCGCAGAAGTAGCGGCCGGCGACCATCGCCAGCCAGGAGAGGGCGCCGTCGGCCATCGAGACGTCGACCATCTGCCCTTCGCCGGAGCTATCGCGCTCGTGCAGCGCCGCCATCACCCCGAAGGCGGCCATCAGGGCGCCGCCGCCGAGGTCGGCGATCTGCCCCGCCGACTGCACCGGCGGCCCGTCCTTGGCGCCGGTCAGGCCCAGCAGCCCGATCAGGCCGAGGTAGTTCATGTCGTGTCCGGCGCGCTGGGCGTAGGGACCGTCCTGGCCGTAGCCGGTGATCGCGCAATAGACAATGCGCGGGTTGGCGTTGCGCAATTGGTCGTAGCCGACCCCGAGCTTGTCGAGCACGCCCGGGCGGAAGCCGTCGAGGACGACGTCGTAGCCAGCGACCAGCCGCAGCAGCGCCTCCCTCCCCCGCTCGCTCTTGAGGTCGAGCCGGATCGAGCGCTTGCCGCGGTTGAGCGAGAGATAGAGCGAGGAGCGGGTGCCGAGCGCCTGCTGCTCGTCGGAGCCGTAGTAGGGCGGCGCCCAGCGGATGTAGTCGCCCATGCCGGTGTCCTCGACCTTCAGCACCTCGGCGCCGAGGTCGGCCAGCAGCAGCGAGCAGAAGCCGCCCGGCAGGAGGCGGGTGAGGTCGAGGACCTTGACGTCGCTAAGCGGGAGAGCGCTCACGCTTCGGGACCCCCAGCAGCTCCCGCGCCTCCGCGACGCCGGCGGGGCGGCGGCCGATGTCTTCGGCCATCTGCCGCGCCTTGGCGATCAGCTCGCCGTTGGACTTGCACATCTCGCCGTTCGGCAGGTAGAGATTGTCCTCGACCCCGGCGCGGACGTTGCCGCCGAGGACGAGCGAGGCGGCGAGCAGCTTCCACTGGTCGCGGGAGATGCCGATCACCTGCCACTGGTTCGGCCCCTCGGGGCCGCCGGGGATCTGGTCCGACATCAGGTTGACGTTGCGCGGGGTCGGGCGAATGCCGCCGGTCACCCCCATCACCAGCGAGATCTGCAGCGGCGGCTCCAGCAGCCCCATGTCGACCAGCGGGTCGAGGTTGGCGACGTGGCCGGAGTCGAAGCACTCGTGCTCGGGCTTTATCCCCAGCTCTTTCATCGCGGTGAGAAACTCGATGATCGTGTCGAAGCTGTTCTCGAAGACGGCCTTGAAGACGAAGTCCTTGCGGCGCTGCGAGTACTTCGCGTAGTTCATCGAGCTCATGTTCAGGGCGGCGACGTCGGGGCGGCAGGCGCGCAGGTACTCGATCCGCTTCTCGATCGGGATCCCGATCGCCCCGGTCGAGTAGTTGACGATGACGTCGCCGACCTCGGCCAGGATCGCCTCGGTGATCGCCTTGAAGTCCTCGACCTCGTAGGAGGGAGTGCCGTCGGGCTTTCGGGCGTGGATGTGGATCTGCGAGGCGCCCTCGTCGACCGCGCGCCGCGCCTCCGCCGCGTACTCCTCCGGCGTGTAGGGGATCGCCGGGCACTGGTCGCGGTTGGCGATCACGCCGCTGATCGAGCAGCTGATGATCACGGGGTCGCTGAAATGGCTCATCTCGGAATCTCCTAGACCGGCATTACGCCGTGTCGTTTCTTCGGCTTCTCGACATGCTTGTTGCGCGCCATCTGCAGCGCCTTCGCGATCGTCGGCCGCGTCTCGCGCGGATCGATGATGTCGTCGATCACCGCGTTGCCGGCGGCGATGTAGGGGTCGATGTTCTGGCGGACCGCGTTCAGCATCGCCTCGCGAGTGGCCTCCGGATCGTCGGATGCCTCGATCGCCGAGCGGCCGATGATGTTGACCGCGCCCTCGGCGCCCATCACCGAGATCTCGGCTCCGGGCCAGGCGACGATCAGGTCCGGCTCGTACGCCTTCCCGCACATCACGTAGTAGCCGGCGCCGTAGGCCTTGCGGACGACGACGGTCACCTTCGGCACGGTGGCGCGGCTGACCGCGTAGAGCATCTTCGCCCCGTGGCGGATGATCCCGGCGTGCTCGACTTTCGAGCCGACCATGAAGCCGGGCACGTCCTGGAGGAAGACGAGCGGGATGTTGAAGGCGTCGCAGAGGTTGATGAAGCGGGCCGCCTTGTCGGCCGAGTCGTTGTCGAGCACGCCCGCCAGCTGCTTGGGCTGGTTGGCGACGATCCCCGCCGGCTGGCCGCCGAAGCGGGCGAAGCAGGTGATCACGTTCTTGGCGAACTTCGGCTTCAGGTCGAACCAGTCGCCGTCGTCGACGATCTCGCGGATCACGTCGTACATGTCATACGGCTGCCGCGAGGACTCGGGGACGATCTCCATCAGCTTCTCGGAAGCACGGTCGATCGGATCGGAGACGTCGACGACCGGCGGGCGCTCCTCGCAGTTGGCCGGGAAGTAGGAGAGGTACTTCTTGACGGAGGCGATGCACTCCTCGTCGTCGGCGACCTCGAGGTCGCCGACGCCGGATTTGCGGCAGTGGACCTTGGCGCCGCCTAGCTCCTCCATCGAGATCTCCTCGCCGGTGACTGCTTTGGTCAGGTGCGGGCCGGCGAGCGCCATCGCCCCCTGGCCGGAGACCATCGGCACGAAGTCCGCGAGCGCCGGGATGTAGGCGGTGCCGGCGGCGCAAGGGCCCATCATCGCCGCCACCATCGGGATCACCCCCGACATTTCGACCTCCTCGCGGAAGAGGTGGCCGGAGCCGGCGAAGAGCGAGCCCGTCGCCTCCTGGATGCGGGCGCCGGCGCTGTCGAGCAGCCAGACGAACGGCATCCGCTTCTGCAGCGCCATCTCGCGCAGGCGGGTGACCTTGAGCTCGCCGGTCATCCCCATCGAGCCGGCCATCACCGTGAAGTCGTAGGCGGCGATGCAGCAGGGGCGGCCGTCGACGTCGCCCCAGCCGGTGACGACACCGTCAGCGGGTGCGTCGACCCCGTCCATCGCCCGCTGGGCGAAGTGCGGGCGGCCGTGGATCCCCATCTCGACGAAGGTGCCCTCGTCGACCAAGAGGTCGATGCGCTCGCGAGCGGTCAGCTTGCCGCGGTCGTGCTGCTTGGCGATCTTCGCCTCGCCACCGCCGAGCTTCGCCTTCTCGCGCCGCTCGTGCAGCTGCTCGGTCAGGTCGCCGAGCGGCGCGGTGCCCGGCAGCAGGTTCCCGGATTTCTCCTCGGTCGCCACTAGCGTCCTTTCCACTGCGGGTCGCGTTTCTCGAAGAAGGCGGTGACCCCCTCGACGATGTCCTCGGTGGTGAAGGTGAGCGAGAGCTGCGAGCGCAGGAACTCGAGCGCGTCGTCGAGCGCCATGTCCTGCTGGCGGTACATCGCGTCGTGGCCGAGGCGCATCAGCACCGGGCTCTTCGAAGCGAGCTTGGTCGCCCACTCGCCGACCGCCGCGTCGAACTCACCAGCCGGGACCACCTTGTTGGCGAGCCCGTACTCGACCGCCTGCTCGGCCGAGAGCCGCTCGCCCAGCAGCATCATCTCGTTGACCTTCTTGCGCGGGACGTTGCGGTAGATGATCGACATGATCATGTAGGGGAAGGCGCCGACGTTGATCTCCGGCGTGCCGAAGGTGGCGCCCTCTTTGGCGATCACCAGGTCGCAGGAGAGGGCAAGGCCCATCCCGCCCGCCAGCACGTGGCCGTTGGCGGCGCAGAGCGAGGGCTTTCCGAGTCGCGGCATCAGCCGGAAGAACTCGAGGAAGAGGTCGGAGGCGAAGTGTTTGGCGACCAGCGGCGCGTCGGCGGCGAACCCGCCGAGGTCGGCGCCGGCGCAGAAGACCTTCTCGCCGGAGCCGGTGAGGACGACGGCGCGCACCTCCTCCGAGGCTTTGGCCAGCTTCATCGCCTCGACCAGCTCGGTCAGCATCTGGCCGGAGAGCATGTTGCGCTTCTCCGGGTCGTTCAGCGTCACCGTGGCGACGCCGTCGGCCACCTCGTAGGCGACCTTCTCGCCGTTCCACTGATCTCCCTGGGGCATCCGCTGGGACCATAGCACTGCTGAAAGTAGGAAGTGCTACTGTCCACTTTGCCGAGGGGGGTGTCTGACTTTTCCCATCACATATGGGGGTAAAAGTCAGACACGCCCGGACGAGACTGACCGAGGAGGAAAGAGACAGTGACGACCGCGACCCGCGACGGCTCCAGCGTCATAAAGCCCGACTTCGAGTCCGGGCGCAAGCACTTCATCTTCAGCCAGGAGCACGAAGACCTGCGCGAGTCGATGCGCTCCTGGGTCGAAAAGGAGCTCTGGCCCCACCGCAACGAGTGGGAGGACACCTACTGGCCGACCGAGAAGATGAAGCGGGCCGGCGACCTCGGCTACCTCGGCCTCTGCTTCCCCGAGGAGTACGGCGGCCAGGGCGGCGACTACTTCTACTCGCTGGTCCGGGCCGAGTGCATGAGCTACTCGGGCTCCGGCGGCACCAACATGGGCTTCGCGGTCCAGACCGACATGGTCCTCCCCCCCATCCACCTGCTCGGCACCGAGGAGCAGAAGCGCAAGTACCTCGAGCCCGGTCTGAAGGGCGACAAGATCGGCTCGCTCGGGATCACCGAGCCGGGCGCCGGCTCCGACGTCGCCGGGATCCGCACCACCGCGATCCGCGACGGCGACGAATACGTGATCAACGGCTCCAAGACCTTCATCACCAACGGGCCGCGCGCCGACTTCATCGTCCTCGTCTGCAAGACCGACCCCGACGAGCGCCACGCCGGCATCACCCTCTTCGTCGTCGACTTGAAGGACGGGAACGGCGAGAAGGTGCAGGGCTTCTCGGTCTCCAGCGAGCTGGAGAAGATGGGGATGCACGCCTCCGACACCGGCGAACTCGCCTTCGAAGACGTCCGCGTCCCGGCCGACGCCGTGCTCGGCGAGGTCGGCAAAGGCTTCTACCACATCGCCTGGGAGCTCCAGGGTGAGCGGCTGGTCGCCGCCGCCGGCTGCCACGCGGGGGCGGAGCGGATGATCGAGAAAACGCTCGTCTACGCCAAGGAGCGCGAAGCCTTCGGGCGGCCGATCGGCAAGTTCCAGGCGATCCGCCACAAGTTCGCCGAGATGGCGACCCAGGTCGAGGCGGCGAAGCAGTTCACCTACGCGACCGCCTGGCGCTTCGGCAACGGCGAGTACCCGGTGCGCGAGATCACGATGGCCAAGCTCTTCGCCTCCCGCATCGCCTGCGACGTCGCCGACGAGTGCGTCCAGATCCTCGGCGGCTACGGCTACATGAAGGAGTACGAGATCGAGCGCGCCTACCGCGACGTCCGCCTCAACCGCATCGGCGCCGGCACCGACGAGGTGATGCTCGACGTGATCGGGCGGAGCTACGGGCTGTAGGTCTCCGATGACCGGGGGCGAGCGGGTCCGCGCCTACTACGAGGCGCTTAACACGGGTGACGCCGCGGCGGTCTCGGCTCACTTCACCGAGGACGCGGTCCACTACTACACGCGGCTTGGGCCGCACGAGGGAGCGGAGACGATCGGCGGCTTTGCCGCGCTGGGGGTCTCGACGATCGACGCCCAGTGGTACCTCGAGAACGCGATCGAGCAGGGCGACCAAGTCGTGATCGAGTGGACGATGACCTGGCGGGACCTGAAGAGCGGGTCGCAGCGCCTCGACCGCGGCACCGAGTGGTTCCTGATCCGCGACGGCAAGATCGCCGAGGTGCGCGCCTACCACCACGGCGGCAAGAAGAACCCGCAGGGCGACCTGCTCGGGTTCGACCACGAGGGCCGCGGCTACCGGATGCTCGCGGACTGGCGGGCGCCGGCAAGCAAGGAGGGCGCGGCGTGACCGTCGTCAAGGACAGCGGCGCCCGCGCGACCCTGCCGCCCTTCGGCGAGGAGCACGAGGAGCTGCGGCAGACGGTCTCCCGCTTCGTCAGCAAGGAGATCGCGCCGAACGTCGACGAGTGGGAGGCGGCGCGGGAATTCCCCCGCGAGCTGTACGGCCGCTGCGCCGAGCTCGGCTTCCTCGGCCTCAAGTTCCCGGAGGAGCTCGGCGGCCAGGGTGGCACCCACCTGCACGACGCGGTCTGGGTCGAGGAGCTGGCCCGCTCCGGCGGCTCCGGCGGCGTGGCCGCCGGCGTCAACGCCCACACTTCGATCGCGATGCCGCCGATCTTCAACTTCGGCACCGAGGAGCAGAAGCGGCGCTGGCTGGTGCCGGGGATCGCCGGCGAGAAGATCGGCGCGCTGGGGATCACCGAGCCCGGCGCCGGCTCCGACGTCGCCTCGATCGCCACCACCGCCGTGCGCCACGGCGACGCCTACGTCGTCAACGGCGCCAAGACCTTCATCACCAACGGCGTCCGCGCCGACTTCCTCGTCTGCGCCTGCAAGACGAGCGAGGAGGGCGGCCACGGCGGCATCTCCTTCCTCGTCCTCGAGCGCGAGATGCCCGGCTACGAGGTCTCGCGCAAGCTGGAGAAGATGGGCTGGCACTCCTCGGACACCGGCGAAATCTCCTTCAGCGACGTCGAGGTGCCGGCCGAGAACCTGCTCGGCGAGGAGAACGGCGGCTTCAAGCTGATCATGGCCAACTTCGCCTGGGAGCGGCTGCTGATGGCGATCGGCGCCGTCGGGGCGACGCAGCGTCTAATAGAAACCACCGTCGCCTACGCCCTCGACCGCGAAGCCTTCGGCCGCCCGATCGGCAAGTTCCAGGCGATCCGCCACCACGTCGCCGAGATGGCCACCCGCGCCGAAGCCGCGCGGGCCCTCACCTACAACGCCCTCCGCCTCTTCCACACCGGCCAGGACTGCATCCAGGAGGTCTCGATGGCGAAGCTGATCACCCAGCGCGCCGTCCTCGACATCGCCGACCAATCGCTCCAGATCCACGGCGGCTACGGCTACATGCGCGAGTACGGCATCGAGCGAGCCGTCCGCGACGCCCGCCTCGGCCCGATCGGCGGCGGCACCGACGAGATCATGAAAGAGATCATCGGCAAGACGATGGGGCTTTGAGGGGCTGACCGCCCCGCGCGTCAGCCGGCGCCGTCGGCTCAGAATTCTTTCTACTGGACAATAGAAAAAAACCGGCTTGTACCTGGACACTGTGTCTTAGGTACCAAAAAGTCCACGCACATTTTGTCACTCGAAGGAGGGGTCAAAACTGTGCCATGGTGTCGATGACTTTGAGCAACTGCTTAGCGATGGACGGGGGCAGATGATTTTGCTTGGGGACAAGATCGAGATTCGTTCGACATGAACCGCACGGGAGCACAGGGCCTGTCGCTGCTCGCGGCCCCGCTCAACGTCCACACGCTCAAGGCGTTGGAGGAGGGCCCCAAAGGCCTGCTCGACCTGCACCGTTCGGTTGGCTCGCCCCCGCAGAGCACGATGCGGGTGTACACCCGCACACTCGAGGAGCTCGGCGCCCTCGAGCGGCGGCGCCAAAGCGAGTTCCCGGCCACGGCGGAGTACTCGATCACACCGGCGGGAGAGGCGCTCCTCCAGGTTGCCGGCGTGCTCCAGGACTGGCTGATGGCGGCCCCCGACGAGCCGATCCTGTTGGGGAGCACGGCTGCCAAGAGCGCGACCAAGGCACTGGTCGGCGGCTGGTCGTCGAACGTCGTGCGGGCCGTAGCTGCGCGGGCGCTATCGCTCACCGAGCTGAACGTGCTGATTCCCAAGGTCAGCTATCCGACGCTCGAGCGCAAACTTGGCGCGATGCGAATCGCAAAACTGGTCGAGCCGCAACCGGGCGAGGGCCGCGGTACTCCCTACGGGCCGACCGCGTGGCTGCGCAAGGCGATGGTTCCGCTGACTGCGGCCGCGGCGTGGGAGCGAAAGTTCGTCGCGGACTCCACCCCGCAGATAGGCCGCCTCGACGTCGAGGCGGCGTTCCTGCTCTCGATTCCCTTGATCGAGCTGGATCCCGAGCTCACCGGCAAGTGCCGGCTCTCGGTGGAGCTCCGAGGAGGCCCCTCCCCCGCCTTTGCCGGAGTGGTGCTGGGCATCGAGAGCGGCAAGGTCGTCTCGTGCACCTCCCGGCTCGAGGGCGAGGTGCAGGCGATGGCATCGGGAACCGTTCTGACCTGGCTGCGCCAGATGAACGGGGGGCCCCCGGAACAGTTCGAGACGAGTGGTGACGCCGAACTTGCGATGGCGGTTCCGAACGCCCTTCGAGCGCTGCCAGCTCTTGCGTACAACTGAGTACTAGCCAAACGGGACGCGTCGTTTCCAGGCAATCTTCAATTTGCAGGGCAAAAGCGACGCCCTCTTCTCATCCTGCGCCATCTTTTCGGTGAAAACCGCCGCTGGATTTGCCCATCCAGCTCGTACCGCGTCTAATTGAGGCTGGGTATTTCATCTGGGAGCCGGTGCACACTCCCGGGTTTTCTCCTTGGGGGCGGCGTCGTTCAAGCGCCGCCCTCTTTAGTCCCGCGCCGCAGAATCGCGTTCAGTGTCGCGGCCCGGCGTTGCAGGTGTGGGACTTGCCGATGCCAGGGCCGCCGTTGCAGTAATCGCGGCCGCCGCCGCCGTAGAGCTGGTCGGGACTGGGGCCGCCGTAGAGGCGATCGTTGCCGGGGCCGCCATGGCAGCCGTCCTCGCCGGGGCCCATGACGCAGACGTCGTCGCCGGGCCCTCCCCAGCAGCCGTCGCTGCCGTCGCCGTGGTGGCAGTAGTCGTTGCCCGCGCCGCCGACGCAGTCGCTGTTGCGGTTGCCGGTGATGCAGACGTCGTTGTTGGGGCCGCCGACGCAGCGGTTGCGGCGGGAGCCTTCCGAGAAGCAGATGTCGCGCTCGCCGTTGCCGATGAACTTGTCCGAGCCGGCGCCGAGGTGGACCGTCAGCGACATCGGCAGGCGCTTGGCGACTTTGACGAAATCGCCCGAGGGGCCCATCTGCACTTCGATCCTGGAGGCGCGGCGGGTCGAGCAGACCGCGACGCGATGACCGCGCGTGAAGTGGCAGCCGATCGGCCTGTGCCGGGCCATCTTGCCCTTGACGACGATGTGGTTGCCCTTGGTGCTCAGGGTCAGCGTCGAGCCCTTGTGGGAGCCGAAGATGACGATCTGGCCGGCGGGCGTGGCGACGGTCGGCGTCGCCAGCAAGGCGAGGACCGCAAGCACGCCGACCACGAGCTTGCGGCCGGTTGAGAAGAGCATCGCGGGCATATTAATCATGTGCATCGGCTAACAAAACACAAACTTGAGGCAGATACTTGGTCTCCCTGCACAATGCATCGGCAAATTGCTGCTTTTTCTTAGACACGGAGAGGCCGCGGAAGATCACGGCGACGACGCCGAATCTGCTTAGAGAGTCGAGGGAGATAAAGAGACGGGCGGCACCAGGCCGCCCGTCCAATCCCTGGAACTAGCTTGCGCTACTTCTTCTTTGGCTTCCCGCCGCACTTCGCCTTGACGGGCGGGTTGAATTCGCGGCGCTTGCCGTTCTGGCCGATGAAGGTGGCTATCGCCCGGTGCTTGCCTCGGCAGATGTTCTGGCTGTTGACCAGGAGGCCCTTCTGGCCTCCCTGCATTTCCAGCGTGAACTTGGTGACGGGGGCGTCCGGCACCGCTTCGAAGGTGTTCCGGATCCTCCCGTTCCTGACCGAATCGATCCGGCCGACGAGGTTGATGTCGACCTTGCCGGAGTGGAGGGCCGCGACCAAGTCCGGCAGCTGGTGGCTGGAGGACCGCAGGTACACGGGGCCGCTGAGCGGTTCGTCCAAGAGCGGGGTCACGGCCCGCACGCGGCCGTAGACGGAGCCCTTCGGGCACTGTTCGCCGTTCCCGCCGCCGGCCGCGAACTGGACTCGCGTACAGACGGTCCGGATGTGCGCCTGTTCCAGGAACTCGGAATGGGGGAGCGTGACCACGGCCGCGCCGATGTTCGCGTCTCCCTTGCGGGCGGTGAGAACGGCTTTCAGGCGGGGGGTTGCCCCGCGCGTGGTTCCGCCACGCAGGCTGAGCGACAGCTTCGGCTTGAAGCCGAGGCTGGCGCAATCGGCGGCCTGGAAGGGCGCCGTGACGTCGACCGACTGGTCGTCTGCAGATGAGCCGAAGTCCAACCCCGAGCCGAGGACTGACGCGCCCGCGGTCATCCGTTCGCAGCTCGTGGGGTTGAGGACGAAGTCCTTGCGGTCCACGTAGACGCGGATGTCGCGGGCGTGGACGACGATCCCCTGCAGGATGTGCGGGATCGGGTCCGCGCTCGAGCCGTCGGTCGAGACTTCGGCCGTGTTCGGGTCGACCTTCAAGGCCTGCCGGATGACCACGTTGCCGAGGTCGAACGGACCGACCTTGGCCGTCGTGATCGCCACGACCGACAGCTTCGCCCCTTTATAGGGGCCAGCGAGGTAGACCTTGCCGGGAGCGTAGGTCAGCGTCGGCCCGACGCCGGCGCCGACAAGCGTGCGCCCGACCTGCGAAGCGTCCGGGCAGCTCGGATGTTCGAGCTCTTCCTGACCCCCGTTAGGACCGGTCCTAGCCCGTGCTGCCGCGATGTCGGCCTCCGAGCAGAACGGAATCCCGGACAGGTTGCCGATCACGCCCTTCGGCAGCTTCAGCGAGAAGGTCCTGAACTCCTGTTCGCCGTCGTCACGCGTGAGGCGCACGTTGAGCGGCGAATAGCTACCGGCCGCGTTGTTCACCGTGCCGGCGACGAAGCCCGGCTTGAACGGCGGCGTCCCACTCGGGCACGGGCCGCCATTAGGCCCATGGTCGACCGAGAACGAGCTCGTCCTGGTGACGATCTCACTCGGCAGCGGGTTGTCCGGGTCCGACGCATTCCAAGGCGTGAACTTCGCCACGATGTCGTAGCTCCCGCACGTGCTCGGCATCACCAGCGGCGCCCGTTCCCCTTCTTTGAAGTGCAGGTTGAAGGTGCTGAACGGAATCTGCGGCAGATCGTCAAAGGTCGAGACCAGCTGCCCCGTATCCGGGTTCAGCTCCACCTTCCCGGCCTGTTTGACCAGAATTCCCCGATCCGGAATCTTCGCGACCACATAGAGAGCCAGCAACGACCCAAACGGATTGTCGTACGGCGACGCCACATACACCGACCCATGCGCTTCCTCTTCGAGCAGCGGCGTCGTGATGTCAACGTTCCCGATCTTCGACGCCTCCGGACACCCTTCGCCAGGCGCCGAATCAAACTTCTCCCGCGCATAGTCCGCTGGGGTACAGGCATCCAGCCCATTTGCCTCAGATGGGTTGACCGTGGCGCCTTCCGGCAACGTCACTTCGATTTTCTTCGCTTGGCCTTCGGCTATCGCTTTCGGATTCAATAGACCTGCGTTCGGCATGTCGAGGCGGAAGTCCAGGCCACTCGAACTGGCTGCGACTTTGCTGGTCGGAGAGGCAGTGATGGTCGGGTCGAAAGGCACAAGGCTGCAGCCGTGCAGCGCGCCCCCGCCGAAGGAGCCGCTATCGGGAACGTTGCCGAACGGCATATTCCACGGTTCCGTCTCGATCTGGAAATCGAGAGGCGTCACACAGGAGACCGGCTCACGAAGGAAGGCGTCTTCGCCCAAGCCCGCCGGACGTTCGCACGGACCAACGTCCTCAATAAAGAATGCACAGCCCCAGCCACGGGCTGAATCGTGCCGAAGGTCACCGGGGGTCCCCCAAAGCACCAGCGTGCTCGAGAGGAAGTCGACCACTTGCGTCGTGTTCTTCACAGAAGCGACGATGCGGTAATCGTCATCAGGGTCGACCTCCGTGTTGATGACAATCGGATTGCCCGCCACGGTGAAGCCGAACCGAGCTGGTTCACCATGACCAGGTGCAAGATTGAATACGGGCTGGGCCGCGCGCGCGAAGCCGAGGACTTCAGGTTGGATGAAGGCGAGGTTGACGACGCCTACCGCACTCGCATCTGGGCATTGGTTTGCGATCTCCGCCCTCGGTGCAAAGAACTCCGTCATGCTGCATTGCGGTGCCGCGGCCACATTACCCACCAGGCCAGCAGGCAAGCGGAAGTTCAGGTTGCGCACTTGGCCCGGCTGTTGAACGCTGAGATTTCCTCCCACTCCGGTAGCCGGGCCCGAATTGGGCTGCACCGTAGTGGTCAGCTGGAACGGATGGGTCCCAGCTTGGAAGACGGGGGCGCCACCCTCTTCTTCGGTCGCCACCGAGAAGTGTTCAATCCCAAAGGGGGTTGGCTCAGGACTGATCTTAACTTCCTGTTTGGCCACTGCACTCGTCGCGTTGCCGCCCGAGACCCTCACCTCGCCGGCGGAGCCAGCTACAGGCGGTTTCCCCGTGAGGGATACGAAGATTTCCACTTCGAGCGCTTCGTAAGAGGGCAACAGGCCTTCAAAAACACAGGTGACGTGGGCTGAGGAGTCCAAATTGCAATCCAGGGGATCATGGTTTGCGCCCGCAAATCCAGCTACGTCAGTCGCGATCATTCCTTCAGGCAGTTCGTCCTCGATCATGACCGGAGTATGGGTTGCGTCGACCGGGGCGTCACCCAGGTTGGTCGCAGCAAGCGTGAGTCGGCCGCTGCCCCCCGGACTCAGCACTTTTGCACTGAAGGTGCCGTACGTCGAGAAGCTAGGTTCTTGGAAGAAGGTAATCGATGGGGCGCTTTGACCGGAGACCCTCACCACGAAGGGCTGACCCCCGACTGGTCCGCCACTAACTTCGACAGGGGCGCCCAAAGCAGCTTCGAGTACCGCCTGGAGCTGAGTCGCGGTATTGGAAACTGGAAAGCCCCCGTAGAAGAATGAGCAGAGGGTTTCGCTGATGAAATCCACCGAGCCGAGACAGGCGACGGGTTTGCCGCCAATGTCGAGCCTCGCAGTCGCCCCTTCGTTCCCAGCGAATTCGCCGAAGTTCGTCTGGATTTCCTGCACGTTGTCGGTCGCTTCCCACATGTTCGTGGGGCGACTTCCGGTCAGCACCTGCCACCAGGGCGATGGAGCTGCCAATGCGGAGGAGGTATTCGACAGGACGGCGAAAGACAAAGCTAAGCCGAAGGTGATGGCTATCTTCACGAAACGCTTGAACATCTGCCGGTTCTCCTTAGGGAATCGCTGAGCCTTACTGTGGTCCGTCCTCGCGGCATTCATCGGACCACCCCCTGGTTGGCGCGCTTACACCGCTTCGCTTTCTTGCCAAGCGTGTTCGCCTTACGCGACAGGTTCTTGGCCTTGCGGCGCATCCGGGTGGCGCCTTCCCTGCTCTTCTCATGACTGGCCTGGCGGCGCAGGATCTTTGCACGACGCTGCAGCTTGCTGGCGCGGCTGGCGATGGAGCTACATCTAGCCCTCGCGCCAAGATTGCCAGGCCCATGGAAGGAGGAACTCCCCGGAGCCTGGTTGTCTGGGTTCTGCGCAGCGGGCTGACAAGTTTCACCGATGCATTCGGCGTGCGAAGGGCGCTGCGCCGCGACGCCGCCAACGCGCGCATCGTAGACGTCATAGAGGTCATCTTCCTCGAGCGCCGAAAGCCTCGCAGGGCTGACAAAGAAGACATCGTCGCCCGTCACGCTGGCATCAAGGAAGGCGGCTTCTTCCCTTCCGGTTCCCGAGGAAATCAGGCTGACGCAGCCATCGCCCAATCGCGAGACCGCTGCACCGCCCGCGGACGCGGTACAGGTGCCGATTCCGGTCGGCTCATACTGGTAAACGTCCCATTCCCCATTGGAGTCCCCAGGCACCAGCGAGTCAGAAGCGTTGAAGAAGACGCGGCCATTGTCGAGAACCGTCCGCGGCCGGTAGAGGGTGTCGCCGAAGCCTTCGGATCGCGGCTCCGGCAGAATTGCTGCCACCCGGCGTTTCGCCCACAGGCTCAGCGCGTCAACCTTCTTGGCGGAGCCGACTGCATCAGGCATCAACTTGGCGTCCGGGCTGGCGCCAAACGGGTTGCAGGAAACGCAGACGAGCCGATCGCTAACCGCGTCGTAGCTGAAGACCTCTTGGGCGGGTTCGTTGCTAGACGCCTCACGGTTTTCATAGCCGGTAAGGCTCCGGTCGGACATGAAGGCGAGGTAACGACCGCCTGGCGAGGCATCAGCGCTGATATGGCCGGAGAAGCCAACCGCTTGAGTGGCCCCTGCACCCCAATCGGCCTCATCGCCTTCCGAGAGAGTGGCGATGAACCGAGTACCCTCGCCTTCTTCCCAGAGGTAGAGGTTGGGCTTGCCGCCGAGCGGGCTTTCGCCTCCCGAATTAGGACCCGTGTCGAGCACGCCTCCGGCAACGAAGTAGGCCCTCTGCCCATCTTCGCTCAGCGCCACAATCTGGTCCTTCACTTCGGCGCTTTCCCCCGGAAGGGTTGCGCTGACATCGGTGAGGCTGGCGCAGCCGGTGAGGCTGGCGCCCGCGGGAATTCCGCAGCGGTAGAGATCGCGGCCTTCGGGGCTGGCGTCTTCAGTCAGTTGCTGTGAATCGGTAAAGAAGATAACCGTGCCATCGGCATTGGCGCCCTGGAAAGCGGGATGGGGTTCGCCAGCACCGCTCCCGCCTGGCTGCACAACATCGAGACGCACGCTTTCTTCGGCTACCCTGTCGCGGAGATAGATGGCAGGCAGGGAGATTCCGGTGCTGTTGTATCCTTCCCCAGGCGACCAGAAGACGCGCGAACCGTCCTTCGATATCGCATGACGCACCGAGCCCAAGCCCGAACCTAGGGAGCCGGAGACTACGTCCCCTCCTTCTCCTGGCGGTAGCTCGCTAACGGCCTCAATCTGCCCGTCCTGCCAACTGTAAAGGGCATTTTCATCGGCCCCTATCACCAAAGGCGCCTGGGACCTGAGCGCCACGACCGTCAGTGCCTGATTGGCGCCCATCAGATCCAGCCCGGGTTGGTCGAATTCCGTCCCGGGGGGCACATTGGCATGGCCTTCAGCAGAAGTAAGCAAGGGGATGTAAAGCGGCGGCTCAGTGTTTTCGCGCAGGTAGGGAGTTCGTTCGGTAGTCAGCGGCGAAAGCGGCGCGTCGTCGCGAGCTTCCAGCAGCGCACGTGCGAGGTCGGGGGTCATCACTTTGTACTCCGCAGCGCGCGCTCCGGTCGCTTCGACATGGGGCGGCGTGATGTCCTTCCAACCCCAACCCCCGACGCCCCGGTGCGCAAGGACAGAGGAGGCTTCAAGTGCCCGGTTACCTTCAGGCGTCGCTTCGATCGACCCGAGGGTTAAATAGGCGAGGCCGTTGCCGTCCTCTGCAGCCTGAATAATTCCAGTGGTCGGAAGCGCGATCACACCACTGTGCTTGTTGGGCGGCGAGATCATTTCCCAGACTCGGGAGTCACTTAGCTGGAAGCCAAGCCCAATGACTTGCGTCGTAAACGTTCGATCGGGTCCCTCGCTGGACCCGAATTCATTTTCCGCCACCACCCTATAGTGGTAAACGGTTTCGGCCTGCAGGCCTGCGATGACCTGCGCAACGGCCACGGGTTTGTGGCCAGAACCGATTGGCGCACCTGCCACCGGTATTTTCGTGCAGGGATTAAGTGCGCAATTGCCAACACCGTATTCGAACCAATACGTCGTGTCTCCCGTGTTGGGGTTTATCCATGCTTGCAGCTTGGCTGAATCCGTCGCCAGGTTACTGACAAACTCCGATTCGATAGTAGGCGGACCTTCGATGATGCTTCGCTGGAAGACGAAGACTTGGTAGAGGCCGCTCTCGCCCCCCGACTGATGGGCGATAAAGACGCGTTCCGCGTCGCTGTCGACAGCAAGACCCAACGGACGCGAGTCGACGCCACCAAGTTCGCCTGGTTCGCCCGGTCCTCCGAAAGTGTTTAGGAGCGCTTTGTGTTCGTCGAAGACCGATACTTGAGATTCCTGTGAGACGTATACTTCGTTGGTCTCAGGATCGACGGCGACGCTGCCGGCACCGCTTGCGTCCAGTTGACCGTCGTTCGTGTAGGTGGTCGCCCCTGAAATTGGATATTCGGACGGGATCAGCTTAGATACTGCGCCCGATCCGGTGACATAGATGGCACCATTGGAATCCACTGCAAGATTTGCTGGTGCAATAACGGATGGCTGCAGATGGGAGATCAGCGAGGCACCAGTGTGCGTATAGATATAGAGGGAACTTGCCGAAAGGTTCGAGTCGCTCGCATAGATGTTTCCCTGCGAATCTACAGCCACTCCAGCAACAGATATACCTTCCGCCCCAGGGGTTTCCGGTATTGGGATTTCGTTAGTCCCTGCTCCCGGCCCGGCGGTAAAGACCGACGGTTCACCGTTGGCTTCAAACGCCAGAATGGCGGTCGATTCACCGAAAGGAGGCCCTTCCCTTCCGGTCAAATAGATCGTGTGGGTGGTGGAGTCAACCGCGACCTGTTGCTTGTATTGGGGAAATCCTTCGATTGAAATGCCCGACAGTTCGTTGCCATTGATGTTCGGGGAAGAGCCACCGAAAGCGACTGGATTCCCCTCAAGGTCGAACTTGAAGAGCGCACCGGATTTGCCGTCGTTGAAGTGACCGCCGTCAAGAACGTAGACAACGCCTTCACCCTGATCAATAGCGACCGATCCCGCGCCACCAAAACCGGTCAGGCTAGTCCCATCGGGGCCAAAGGCGTCTTGGAAGTCAAATCCTTCGGCACTAGCCGAAGACGCCTGCACTGCAAGTGCGAAAACAGCCAGAACACTACATATAGCCGACGTGGCTACCTGCCATCGACCTACCAGCATCTCCCATTCCCCTCCGTTTACCTGAGAATGCCCAAATAGGGCCCCTTCGGCCAGGCGCTAATGCCGTACCGATGCAAGGGAGATTGCTACCGGACAGGCCTCCGGACGTCAACGCGAGAGCACTGCTGATTCCAACCTTCTTCTCCGCCACCTTGGTCTAGACCGCAAATGTCCTGGAAATCACACTTCACCAAATTTTCACACGCTCAGATTAACGTACGCTTGTCGAGTGCGTCGTGCTGTCTCTCGCCTTGATAGTGCGCAGCTAGAGCAGAAGCCCTGGTTGAAGCTATGCTCGCGCAGGTTTGTGAAAGTAGATCTCTGCTTTTACGCGATTTGCAGCGGAAACGCGTCCGCCTTTACGCGACAGACAAGCCGCAAGAGACATTTGGATTGGAGCCTCTTGATCGTTCTGCACATCATCCGTTATGGATGACAGCGAAAGGTGGGGCCGGCAGACCTGTGAAATCTGCCGACCCCTGTCAAACACCCGGCTGGAAGGGCTTGCATGCAATTCCCGTCGGGAGCCAATGAAAGGTAAAGCATGAAACACAAGTTGATGCTTCTCGCGGTGGGGGCACTTGCGGCCCTTGCGTTTGCGGCCCTCCCGGCCGTCGCGACTGCCGGTGAATTTGCCGCTGATTGCGAAACCGGCGCCAGTTGCACGGCTACCGTCGAAGGCGGCGCAGCCGAACTGGTAAACAGCGCTGGGGAAGGAATTAGCTGCACTGCCGTATCCGGCACCGCCAGTGTGACGTCCGGCTCATCTACAGGATCAGTAAAACTGGCCTTCACCGGCTGTAGGGAGAACGTCACGATTTTCCACTTCTCCTGCACCAACACGGCGACGTCGGGGAAGATCGAAACCAACACGCTGACGTCCCACAACATCTACATCGAGCCCAACGCATCAACACCTGGCGTCCTGCTTACAGGCGTCAACGTGACATTCAGCTGCGCTGGATTCGCCAACAAAACAGTCACAGGCAGCATCATCGGCCACATCGAGAATCCGCAATGCGGCACCTTCGCGGCCAGCCATTCGATCACGTTCGAAAAGTCCGCCAACGGCGTGCAAAAGTACATGCAGGTCACAACAAGCGGCGAAAAATTCGACTTGATTTCGAATAACGACAACGGTGGTGAATACCTCACATCGTCACAGACCGGTACAGGGACCCTCAAATACAACAGTAACAAAGTTAAGCTTACATGCTGAGCCAGTTCAGCAATTGGATTGGTTGACTTTACGTGCGACGGGGCCTCAGGCCCCGTCGCCTTATTGCCGCCAACGCCAGCAGAGAGAACCCCCGTGAAGAACGGTAGTCGGGCGCAAAGCCAAGAAAGGTACGGATGAAAAGGAGGCTGATGCATTTAGCGCCTGCGGTGGTCACGACCTTCACGCTTGCAGTTTCTTTGGTGCCAGCTTACGCCGCTGATAGGCCCCCGGAACTTCAATGTTCCACTTTTCCTTGTCCCTACACGCTGAGCGGTGGGACCCTGGAACTTAACTTCGGCGCTAGCAGAGTGAAGTGTCTCGCAGTAGCCGGTAATGGACAGTACAGGACGCCCACCATCGGAGTGACGGCCCTCGAACTTGACGAGTGCAGGGAGCAAGTTACGGTTTTCCATTTCCGCTGCAGCAGCACGGGCCAACCGAATCGGCCAGCTCGGACCAATCCCCTTCAAACTCAGGTCATGACGGGTGCAGGTGGAGAACCAAAGCTCCAGTTCATGAACACAAGGCTTTCCCTCGTATGCGCGGGCGCTCTCCGGTTCCACGTGGAAGGTTATTTAATCAGTCATATTGATCAGCAACAGTGCAACAGCAGGGATTCTAAGTATCAGGTTGAACCCGTTCTGTTTGCCCATGGTCGGATAGGCTCAGGGCCGCTATACGACGTCTACGTCGATTCTGACGACAGCACGTACCGAGTGCCGGGGCCGTGGCGGATGCAATTCAGTCACAATGTCATATTGAGGTGCTAACTAATTGCGCGGCTTCCAGACGTCAATCGAAGTTAGAGGATGCTTCCGCATTTCTTGAGCCCATAGCCGGCAACTTCTTCTTTGAAGCCCAAAATGCCTGACTGGGACAGCACTTTGAAACCTTCCCTATCCAAGGTTTCGCTGGCTCGCGAAAGATTTTCGATGAATCTCGTGACCATTGCCTCGTCTTTTGCGGGTGGCTCGAGAGTTTCTAGTTGTTCTGCCTCGCGCTCCATCGAAGGAACGAGAACCTTCCTCAGGCCATCGTCTGGGTGTTCTTCTGCTTCCGCAATGCCACCCGGAAATCCCTTCTTCCAAGAAGCGGCTGCCACTTCCGCTTCCTTGTTGATCTTCGTGCAGATGGCGTCCGCCTGCTTGATGAACTCAGCCTTGGTTAGAGGCGCCGAAGTGGCCTCATCGCTTGAGCCACCGCAGCCAACGGCAAAGCAGGTCGCCACCGCCATTGCTAGAGCCATAATCAGCCGATACATCGTCGTCCTCCCGCGTTGATTGATTCAAAATGAGGGAGAACGTACTGATCACATGAGAAAGTTCAAAGCAAAACTAGGAGGGCGCGCGCGGGAAGCTGGCGGAGTAGGCGAACTAGACGTGGGCTGCGGCGAGTGCGGCCGCGATCTGGTGGGCCCAGTCGCGGATCTCGGTCCAATTGCGGCGGTCGCGGTACTCGCGGGGGGTGCCCTCGACCATGGCTCGCTCCATGATGTTCTTGGGCTCGGCCGGGAGGCAGCCGCCGAAGACGACGTGATCGCGGCCGCCTAGCTCCTCGACCTTTTCGATGATCTTGGGGGGCTCGTTCCAGTCGGGGTTGTCCTTGGCGGGGTCGCCGACGGGGCCGGAGCTGAAGACCCAGAGGGGCTTTTGGCGCAGGGCCTTGCGGTGCTTCTTGAGGAAGTGGCGGGCGTCGCCCTGCCAGCGCTTCATATAGACGGCGCTGCCGAGGACGACGGCGTCGTAGGGCTCGATGCTCTGCACGTCCTCGGCCCGCTCCAGGCAGACGCCGAGGCCCTCCCGGCGCAGGGTGGCCGCGATCGTCTCGGCGATCTCGGCCGTGGAGCCGCGTTTGGACGCATAGGCGACGAGGACTGTCATCGCCTCGATTGTGGCGAACTGGACACCCTGTCGCATCGTGAATTCGCCACACAAGGGGCGGCGGTCCCTCCGGGGGCTTGGAGCGCGCTACGTTGGGGGCAGATCAACGCAAGGAGGCGCCGATGCTCTCGTGGCTGGCAGGCAAGCTGATCGACCACAACATGCGGAAGCTGAGGGAAGGCGATCCCTCGCCGACCGTGCGGATGTACGCCGAGGACGTCCGCTTCGCCTTCCCCGGCGACAGCTCCTTCGCCCCGGGGGCGACGAACAAAGCCGACCTGACCCGATGGCTCCAGCGCTTCGCCGACCTCGGCCTGCAGATCTACCCCGACGAGGTCGTCCTCAAGGGCTTCCCCTGGCGGCAGACGATCTGCGTCCGCGGCCACATCCACCTCGACGATCCGGACGAGGGGCGGGTCTACGACAACCGCTACGTCATCTGGGGGCACCTCGCCTGGGGCAAGATGCGCGCCTACGAGGTCTACGAGGACACCGAGAAATCGAAGGCGCTCGACGCCTACCTCGAGCGCACCGGCAAAGAGAAGGCGGCGGCCTGATGAAGCAGCGGGTCAACCTGATCACCCTCGGCGTTACCGACCTCGCCCGCGCCCGCCGCTTCTACGAAGCCCTCGGCTGGCAGACCGGGGCCGAGCCCGGCGACGACGTCGTCTTCTTCCAGGCCGGCGAGATGGTGCTCGCGCTCTGGGACCGCGCCCGCCTGGCCGAGGACAGCACCGTCGCCGACGGCGGCGGCTGGGGCGGCGTCACCCTGGCGCTCAACTTCGCCTCCCCCGCCGAGGTCGACGCGGTGATCGAGGAAGCCCGCGCCGCCGACGCGACGATCGGCCGCGAGCCGGCCGAGACCTTCTGGGGCGGCTACAGCGGCGTCTTCGTCGATCCCGAGGGCCATCCCTGGGAGGTCGCCCACAACCCGCATTGGACCGTCACCGAGGACGGCGGCGTCCGGCTCAACTAAGGACCGACTGGCCGGTCAACCAGTCCGAGGCCGATCCCGGTAGCCTCCCCGCGACTTTTCACGATCAAAGGAGAGGCGCAGCAATGGGACTTCTGGATGGAAAAGCCGCGATCGTCACCGGGTCGGCGCGAGGCATCGGCCGGGCGACCGCGGAGCTGTTCGTGAGCGAGGGCGCAAAGGTGCTGATCAACGACCTCGACGCCGACGTCGCCGAGCAGACGGCGAGCGAGATCGACGGCGAGACCGCGGTCTTCGCCGGCGACCTGACCAAGACCGGGGCTGCAGACGACCTGGTCAAGGCAGCGGTCGACGCCTTCGGCTCGGTCGATATCTGCGTCAACAACGCCGGCTACACCTGGGACGGCGTCGCCCACAAGATGACCGACGAGCAGTTCCAGGCGATGCTCGACATCCACACGATCGTCCCCTTCCGCGTCGCCCGCGCGCTCGCCCCGCACTGGCGCGAGGCAGCGAAGGCCGAGCGCGGCGAAGGCAAAGAGGTCTTCCGCAAGATCGTCAACACCTCCTCGACCTCGGGGATGATGGGCAATGCCGGCCAGGTCAACTACTCGGCCGCGAAGATGGGCGTCGTCGGGCTGACGAAAACGCTGGCCAAGGAGTGGGGCCAGTTCAAGATCAACGTCAACGCGGTCGCTTTCGGCTTCGTCGAAACCCGCCTCACCGGTGCCAAAGAGGCCGGTGAAGAGATGACCGCCCCGAGCGGCGAGAAGATCGAGCTCGGCATCCCTGAGCAGATGCGGGCGATGGCCTCGGCGATCATCCCGGTAGGCCGCCCGGCCACCCCGGAGGAGGCCTCCGGCCCGGTCCTCTTCCTCTGCTCGCCGCTCGCCGACTACATGCACGGCCAGGTGCTGAACGTGACCGGCGGCATGTTCGGGGGGATGTACACCTGAGCTCGACCGGCTCCTCCGAGGGGGCGCGGCGCCCGCCGCGCTACCTCGACCTGGCGGACCGCATCTGGCCCGCCCTGCAGCGTGCGGCCGGCCTGCACACCCGCGCCTACCAGGCGACGGGTGGGCGGGTCGGCCAGAACATCCCCGGCATCCGCGGGAAGATGTGCCTGCTCGACCACGTCGGCGCGAAGAGCGGCACCAAGCGGACCACGCCGCTGCTCTACGTCGAGGACGGCGAGGACGTCGTCATCGTCGCCTCCAAAGGCGGCTTCCCCAAGCACCCGGCCTGGTTCCACAACCTCAAGGCCAATCCTGACACGACCGTGCAGATCGGCCCCGAGCGCCGCGCCGTCCACGCTCGGGTGGCGAAACCGGAGGAGCGCGACCGCCTCTGGACGAAGGCGGTCAAGTCCTACGGGGGCTACGAGGACTACGCCGCCCGCAGCAAGGGCCGCGAAATCCCGCTGGTCGTCCTCGAGCCGCGCTAGCCGGACTTCGGCCGCCGCTCCTCGGCGACCGGATCACCGGCGTCCGTCGCGATCGCTTCTGGCGGCCAGGGGCCGGCCCAGTTGTCACGGGCGCCGTCGAGCGTGATCGTCGTCCCCGAGTAGAAGTCGCCCGCCGGCGAGGCGAGGTAGGCGACGAGCCAGGCCATCTCCTCCGGGCGCCCGGCACGGCCGATCGGAATCGAGCGCTCGAGGTTGTCGACGACCACCTGCGGATACTTGGTCAGCAGCGTCTCGGTCGCGAACTGGCCGGCGGCGAGGGCGACGGTCTTGATCCCGAACCGCGCCCACTCGACCGCGAGCGTCCGCATCATGTTCTCGACCGCGGCCCGGGCGGCGCCGGAGTGGACCATCCCCGGCATCCCGTTGTGGGGGGAGAGGGTGACGCTGAGGACCTTGCCCCCGCCCTGCGGGATGAACGCCTTGGTCGCGGCGGCGTGCGTCATCAGCCAGGTGCCGAGGACGTTGAGGTCGATCACGGTTTTGAAGCCTTTGGGGCTGATCGCCTCGGCCGGGCTGAGGAACTGGCCGCCGGCGTTGTTGACGAGGACGTCGAGGCGGCCGTGGCGCTCCAACAGCCCGTCGAAGAAGCGGCCGACCGGCTCCTCCTCGCGGATGTCGAGGCACTCGTGCTCGAAGGAGCCCGGCAGGCCCGCCGCCAGCTCTGCCGTCTCGGCCAGCGGCTCCTCGCGGCGGCCGCAGGCAACGACGGTGGCGCCGAGCCGCGCCAGCTCCAGCGCCGTCTCCCGGCCGAGGCCGCTGCCGGCGCCGGAGACGACGCAGACCTGCCCGTCGAGCAATCCGTCGCGAAACACCTGCGAATGGGCGCTGTCAGCCATTGGCGGCCAAGCCTATAGACGACCTGATCGGCGGTAATGTCACCGGGATGAAGGTGAGCGTCGAGGCCCGTCCCCTGCACGAGCCGCTCGCGGGCGGCAGCCCGCAGGCGACGGTCGTGGTCGAACCGCTGATCGCCGGCCACTGCAACTTCCCCGTGCCGCTGATGGAGGACCCGGGCGGGCCGATGGTCACCCTGAAGCTGCTGCGGGCGCTGATCACCACCAAGCCGCCGCGGACGATCCCGATCCCCGCCTTCCTGATCCGCCATCCGAGCGCCGGCGCGATCCTCGTCGACACCGGCCTCCACCCCTCGATCGCCACCGACCCGCGCGAGAACTTCGGCCGCATCGGCACCCACGTGGGCAAGCCGACCCTCGAGGCCGGCGAAGACGTCCCGGCGCAGCTGCGCAAGCGCGGCCTCGATCCGGGCGAGATCCCGATCGTCGTCATGACCCACATGCACAGCGACCACACCTCGGCGATCTCCGAGTTCCCCAACTCCACCTTCGTCGTCAGCGAGACCGAGTGGAAGGCCGCCGCGACCGGGTCGCAGCCGACCGTCAACGGCTACCGCCGCGCCCACTTCGACTACGCCTTCGACTACCGCACGGTCGACTTCGACCGCACCAGCATCGACTCCTACGCGAGCTTCGGCCGCACCTTCGACCTCTTCGGCGACGGCTCGATCCGGCTCGCCTTCACCCCCGGCCACAGCGCCGGCCACATGTCGGTGGTCTGCCACCTCAAGCAGCGCGACTTCGTGATCGGCGGCGACGCGATGTACGTGCGCGCGCAGCTCGACGGCGGCGCCCCGCTCCCGCCCAAACCGTTTGACGCCCACAACTTCCGCCGCTCCCTGCAGGAGTTGCGGCTCTTCAACAATCAGTTCCCCGACGCGGTGATCACGCCGGGTCACGATCCGGAGTTCTACTCCCGGATCGAGCAGCGCTACGAGTAGATAGCTCTTCGTACATCTCCCGCACGTGGCCGAAGACCTCGGTCGCGACCTCGAGCTGGCGCTCGCGGCTCGGCGCCTCTTCGACGGGGAAGGAGACCGGCTCGCCGAACTGAATCGTGACGTGGGGGAAGCGCAGGCGCTTCCAGCCGCGCACCCGCTCGGAGCCGTGGATGCAGACGGGGACGACCGGGGCGCCGGTTTCGAGGGCGATGCGGCCGATCCCCGGTTTCGGCTCGCCCAGCTGGCCGGAGCGCGAGCGGCCGCCCTCGGCGTAGACGAGCAGCATCTCCCCCTGCTCGACGAGGATGCGGGCGGTTTCGATCGCTTCCTCGTCGTGGTGGCCGCGGCGGACCGGGAAGACGCCGCCGTGCTTGTAGATGTAGGTGAGGACGCGCGGGCCGAAGAGCTGGCTTTTCGCCATGAAGCGGATCTTCCGCCGCAGGTAGACCCCGGCGAAGAAGTGGTCCATCTGGCTGAAGTGGTTGGGGGCGAGGATCAGCGGCCCCTCCTCAGGGACGTTCTCCACGCCGATCGCCCGCACCCGGTAGATCAGGATCGTCGGGATCGTGAGGATGATGCGGGCGAGGGTGTAGGTCCAGCCGACGCCCTTCCGCGCCGCCTCGTGGAACTGCCTGAAGTACTCCGCGGGTCGCGGGTCCTTGTAGACCTGTGGCTTCATCTCGGCCATGACTAAAGGCGGCGAGAGTGGTCGCCGTGATCCGTCCTACCCACGGGGCTACGGCGGGTTACGCCCAACCGCGGGAGCGCTCCAGCGCCCGCCGCCAATCCGCCAGCAGCCCTTCCCTCTGCGCCTCCTCCATCCGCGGCTCGTAGCGGTCGGCCTCGCGCCACATCGCCCCCACCTGCTGCAGCGACCAGGCGCCGGTCGCGACCCCGGCCAGGTAGGCGGCGCCGAGCGCGGTCGTCTCGGCGATCTCCGGCACCGAGACCGTAGCCCCCAGCACGTCGGCCTGGAACTGCATCAGCCAGCGGTTGACGGTCGCGCCGCCGTCGGCCCGCAGCAGCTCCAGCCGCTCGCCGCAGGCGGCCTCCTGGGCGCGGACCGCGTCGACCGTCTCGTAGGCGATCGCCTCCAGCGCCGCCCGCGCCAGGTGGGCGCGGCCGCTGCCGCGGGTGAGGCCGACGATCGTGCCGCGCGCGTAGGGGTCCCAGTGGGGCGAGCCGAGCCCGGTCAGCGCGGGGACGAAGTAGACGCCGTCGTTGGAGTCGAGCGAGGCGGCCAGCGCCTCGGTCTCGCCCGCCTCTCCGATGATCCCGAGGCCGTCGCGCAGCCACTGCACGGCGGCGCCGGTGACGAAGATCGAGGCCTCGAGCGCGTAGGCGACCTCCTCGCCGAGCCCCCAGGCGACCGTCCCCAGCAGCCCGTCGGGGACCTGAGGTGGCTCCGGGCCGCTGTTGAGGAGGACGAAGCTGCCGGTGCCGTAGGTGTTCTTCGCCATCCCCGGGTGATGGCAGGCCTGACCGAAGAGCGCCGCCTGCTGGTCCCCGGCCACCCCCGCGACCGGCACCTCGCCGCCGAACTCAGAAGTGGTGCCGAAGACACAGGAGGACGGCAGGGGGTCCGGCAGGCGAGCGGGGTCGACACCGAGCAGCCCGCACAGCTCCTCGTCCCAGCCGAGCTCGCGGATGTCGAACAGCATCGTCCGCGAGGCGTTCGTGTAGTCGGTGACGTGGCGGCCGGTCAGCTTGAAGAGGAGCCAGGAGTCGACGGTGCCGAAGACCGCCCGCTGTGCCCCCTCGGCGTTGCGCAGCAGCCACTCGATCTTGGTGCCGGAGAAGTAGGGGTCGATGGTGAGGCCGGTGCGCTCGCGGACCAGCGGCTCGTGCCCGGCTGCCTTGAGCTCGTCGCAGCGCTCGGCCGTGCGCCGGTCCTGCCAGACCAGCGCGCGGTGGACCGGCTCCCCCGTCTGCAGGTCCCAGGCGACGACCGTCTCGCGCTGGTTGGTGATCCCGATCGCGTCGAGCTCGGCGCCCTCGACGCCGGCGTCGGCGAGCGCCTCGGCGGCGACCCGTCGCGTCACCTCCCAGATCTCGTTCGCGTCGTGCTCGACCCAGCCCGGCCGCGGGAAGAACTGCTCGAACTCGGAGTAGGCGCGGCCGGCGATCGCCCCCTCCCCGTCGAAGACGAGGCAGGTGCTTCCGGTCGTTCCCTGGTCGATCGCGAGGATCACTACCGGCTTTTTTTCACGTGGCAGGTGCGGGTCAGGGTCGAGGCCAGCTGGCGCCCGTCGGAGAAGGTCATCGAGACGCGGACGAAGGGGAAGATGCCGATCGTGGTGCCGGCCGGCGCCGCGCAGGCCGCGCTCAGATAGCTGTGCCTACGGCCGCGGTAGACGAAGTCACGCCGCAGATTGAGGGTGATCTTCTTCAGGTAGCCGTAGCGGTTGAGCCGGGCGGGGAGTTCGGCGGTGAGGACCGTCCCGAAGGTCCCGCTCGCCTTGTGGATGTGGAAGACGAGAATGCGGCTGTTCGGGATCGGGCTGCTGCCGTAGACGTGGGCGAGGATCGCCCGCTTCCCATTGATGACGGTGTTGAAGGCGAGGACCCGCCCCTGCAGGGGGAAGGTGCTCTGTTCCGGCAGCGCCAGGGCGCCGAGGTAGCGCCCTTCGCCGACCAGGGCCGGCCCGCAGGCTTCCAGCGCCTGCTGGGAGGTCGCCGGCTCGATCTGCGAGCGACGGCAGGTGGGCAGGCCCTTGGTGTCGATCCGCCCCCCTTTGTTGATCGCGATCGCGATGAAGCGCAGCGCCGGCGGCCGGTCGCCGGAGAGCGTCTTGATCGTGCCGTCGACGCGAACGGTGATCGGCGCATTCGAGTGCCGCGGCAGTGCCGTCGGGAAGATGCCCCCGGCGAACTTAACGAAGAGGTCGCCCCGCTCGATCAGCTCCGCCCGCGCGATCGAAGCGACGAGGATGCACGCCACCGCCAGCGCGACAGTTGCGACAACCCTCTTCCCGTTCCGTGGCATCGAGGCAGGCTAACGCTGCGCGCGAATCAACCTCAGTGCTGCGTGAAGACCATCGTCACGATCAGGCTGACGAAGCCGATCAGCATCGTGCCGAACATTCCTCCACCGACCTGGATGATCAGCCGCTGGGTGGTCTTCATGTCCGAGCGAAGCTCGCGAAGGTCTGCGTCGACTCGCCGGAATCCCTCCGTCACCCGCTCGTTCAGATCGTCGAGCCGCTCGTCAGTCCACTTTTCCCTCACCGCCTCCATGGTGCCACGGACTCTAGGAGGGAATTATTCACCTGTGGGTCACAAAACTGGAAAATTTCTGTGACCTGCTCAGGGTCGCTGCACCAGGCGAGAGAGGAACACTCGCGCGAAGTCGCGCAGCTGGGCGGCGCGGTGGAGGAAGCCGGCGAGGCTCCTGCCGGTGGCGCGGTGCTCGAGGTCGAGCTCGTACTCGCGCAGGCGGCAGCCGGCGCGGACGGCGTCGACGGTCATCCCGATCTCCATCCCGTAGCCCTTGGCGAAGGGCAGCGCCGCTCGCAGCGCCTCGACCCGCAGCGCCCGCTGGCCGGAGATCGGCGCCTGCGTATCGAGGCCGCAGAGGCGCTTGATCGCCCAGTGGGCGAAGCCGAGGGCGACACCGAAGCCGCCACCGACCCGGCGGCTGAACGCCGCCACGGCGAGGTCGCACTCGCCCCGCTCCACCGCCTCGACCAGCGGCGCCAGCCGCGCCGCTGAGGCCCCCAGGTCGCCGTCGCAGAGGAGGACGATCCGCGGCGGCGGCTCCACGCTCAGCGCCGCATCGGCGGCGGCGGTGACGTTGCCGCCCTTGCCGTGCGAGCGTCCGCGCCGGACCACCTCGGCCCCGGCCAGCATCGCCGCCTCGGCCGTCCCGTCGCTGGAGGCGTCGTCGGCGACCCACACCCGCGCTCCCGGGAAGGCCTCGCGCAGAGCCCGCACCGTCTCCCCCACCCGATCGGCCTCGTTGCGCGCGGCCACGATCGCCGCCAGCGCGCCCTCTGCCCCCGCCACCCGTTCCGGTCCCATCGTCGGGTTATTGTCCCCGCCCATGGCAGACATCGAGGCACACATCACTGGCAACGTCTGGAAAGTCGAGGTCGCTGTCGGCGACCAGGTGTCCGATGGCGACACCGTCGTCATCCTCGAGTCGATGAAGATGGAGATCCCCGTCGAGGCCGAAGACGACGGGGTCGTGAAGGAGATCCGCTGCGAGGAGGGCCAGTCGGTCAGCGAAGGCGACGTCCTCGTAGTGCTGGAGTAGCGTGGAAGAGCGGCTCGCGGGCGGCAAGCTCCTCCTCGACCGGCCGGCGGAGGCGGTCGCGCGGCTGACGATCTCCAACCCGGATCGCCGCAACGCCCTCGACCACGAGATCCTCGACGCGATCGCCGAGGCGATGCCGCAGCTCGACCGCGGCATCGAGACCCGCTGCGTCCTCATCACCGGCGCCCCACCGCTCTTCTCCGCCGGCTACGACATCGCCGGGATCCCGGAGCAGAGCTTCGAGCGCGACGCCGAGGCGCTCGTCGCCCATCCTTTCCACGCGGCGATGGAGGCGATCGCCAGGCACCCCTGGCCGACCGTCGCCGCGATCAACGGCCACTGCCTCGGCGGCGGCCTCGAGCTGGCGATCACCTGCGACCTGCGGATCTGCGCCGCCGGGGCGAAGCTGGGCATGCCACCGGCGAAGCTGGGCCTGATCTACGGCCACACCGGGCTGCGCAAGTTCCTCGACGTCGTCGGCCTGGCGCGGACCAAGGAGCTCTTCCTCACCGGCCGCGACCTCGACGCCCCCCGCGCCGAGGAGATCGGCCTCGTCAACGAAGTCGTCGCCGACGAGGAGATCGAGCGCGAGGCGGTCGGCCTGGCCGCCGCCATCGCCGCGAACGCGCCGCTCTCGATGCGCGGCAACAAGCACGCGATCGACCTCCTCAACGCCTCGCCCGAGCTGACCGAGCAGCAGGAGGCGGGCCTGGTCGCCCTGCGCGAGTCCTGCTTCGCCTCCGAGGACTTCCGCGAGGGCATCCGCGCCTTCGCCGAGAAGCGGCGCCCGCAGTGGACGGGGCGGTGAGCGCAAAGGCGCGCAAAGCACTTGCCGCCTCCGACCCGACGATGGCGGCACTGGTCGAGCGAATCGGCAAGATCGACCTCGCCACCCGCCTGGAACGGCGCCAGGAGGAGCGCCCGGCCGACGCCTACGGCGCCCTGCTGCGGGCGATCGTCGGCCAGCAGCTCTCGACCAAAGCGGCGCGGACGATCTACCTGCGGGTGCTCGAGCTTTTCGGCGGCGCCACCCCCTCGCCCGAGCAGCTGCTGGAGGCGCCCGAGGAGGATCTGCGCGCCTGCGGGCTCTCCGGCCGCAAGACCGAATACGTCCGCGACCTCGCCGCCCACGTGATCAGCGGCGAACTGGAGCTGGACCGGCTGGAGGAGCTGAGCGACGAGGAGGCGATCGAGGAGATCGTCGCCGTCCGCGGCCTCGGCCAGTGGACCGCCGAGATGTTCCTGCTCTTCCACCTGCAGCGCCCCGACGTCCTCTCCGGCGGCGATCTCGGGATCCGCAAGGCGATCCAGGTCGAGTACGGGCTGGAGGAGATGCCGCCGCCAAAGCGGGTGCTGGAGATCGGCGAGGCCTGGCGCCCCCACCGCAGCCTGGCCAGTCTCTACCTCTGGGAGTCGCTCGCGGCGGTGCCCTCGTGAGGAAGCGTTTCTGGGTCAGCATCGCCGCCGTCGCCGCTATCGCGGTCGGTTCGGTCGTAGCCGCGATCGGCGTCTACGTCAACGACCACGACGACTTCCATCGGGTGCAGAAGGACGAAGCCATGCGGGCGGCGCACCAGGCCGAATCGGTTGCCGCCCTCTCGGTCGGAAAGCTCGCCACCGCGGCGGCGTTCGCGCAGACGCAGGGGGCTCTGAGCAAACACGACTTCCGCGTGGTCGGCCGCTCGCTGCTCGGGGACGGAGGCCTCGACGGCGCCGCCTGGGTGCCGCAGGTGCCGGCCTCGCAGCGGGCCGCTTACGAACGCAGGCTTGGCATCGAGATCCGCGAACGCAGCTTCGGGCCGCTCCTCGAGCCCGCCGCCAACCGCCCCGTGTATTACCCCGTCACCTTCGGTACCAGCGAAGGCGGCCAGCCGATGCGGGTGCGAGGCTTCGATCTCGGCTCCGACCCGCTGCGAGCCCGCTACCTGCGGCGCTCCGGCATCACCGGCCAGGCGGTGGCCACCCCGCTGGTCCGTCTCCTGATCGGCGGCCTCGGGATCAACGTCTTTCGGCCTGTCTACCGGGACGGGGCGCCGGTGGCGACGCCGGCCGAGCGGCAGCGGGCGTTGCGAGGCTTCATCGCCGGCAGCTTCCGGGTCCAGGACGTCGGCAACGCGGCCCTCGCCGTCCTGCCGAACGATGTTCAGGTTCAGCTGCAGGTCGAGCACCAGGTGGCGTTCGGGGCGAACGGGGAGCTCAACGACGCCGCCAGCGCCCCTGTGCACATTGCCGACCGAACCTGGTTGTTGACGCTGAAGGAGCCGGGAGAGCCGCCGATCGGGCTTCCGCTTGCCCTTGCCATCCTCGGTCTCGCCCTCGCCGGCCTCCTCGCTTCGCTGGTCGTCAGCTGGAACCGCGGCGAGCGCATGCGAAAGCTCGAACGGCAGGCGAGCCAGGACTCCCTCACCGGGCTCGGCAACCGGCGGCGCTTCGAGGAAGACCTGGCGGCGGCGATGGCGCGCAGCCGCCGCGACGGCTCCACCGGGGCGCTGCTGATCCTCGACCTCGACCACTTCAAGCGCATCAACGACTCGCAGGGCCATCCCGCCGGCGACCAGCTGATCAAGGCGGTGGCGGAGACGCTGCGGCGCCGAACCCGGGCGGGCGACTCGCTGGCGCGGCTCGGCGGCGACGAGTTCGCGGTGATCCTGCCGCGCTGCGGCCAGGAGGAGGCGCGGATCGCCGCCGAAGCGATCGCCAAGGAGATCGGCAAGCACGAGTCCGAGGAGACCGGCACCCCCACCGTCAGCGTCGGCATCACGATCTTCGGCGACGATCCCCGCACCAGCCCCGCCACCGTCGTCTCCCAGGCCGACACCGCGATGTACGCCGCCAAGGACGAGGGGCGGAACGCGGTCAGGGTGTTCGAGCCGATGTCGCTGCGCGAGGACAGCTCCCCCGCCCGTTAGCGCGGCAGCTCGGCGCGGAGGTCGAGCACCCGTTCCACCGCCACCTCGAAGTCTTCGCGGTCGAGGGCCCGCGAGCGGAGCTTCCGCTGCAGCGCCCGCCGCGCCGCCTCGGCGGAGCCGAGGCGGGTGTAGAGCAGCAGGTCGGCGCCGGCGCGGGCCCCGGCGACGGCGGCCTCGGCGGGGCTGCCGAAGTGTTCGACGGCGGGGGTTTCGAGGGCGTCGGTGATCGTCACCCCCTCGAAGCCGAGGCGGTCGCGCAGCTCGCCGGTGGCGATCTCGCGGGTGAAGGCGGCGGGGTCTTCCGAGAAGGCGGGATAGACCGCGGTGCTGAGCATCACCAGCTTGCCGCCCGCGGCGACGAACGACCGGTAGGGCTTCTCGTCGACGCTCCGCAGCTCCCGCTTGGAGAGCTCGATCCGTTCGATCGAGAAGTCGGTGTTTTCCATCGCCGCGCCGAAGCCCGGGAAGTGCTTGCCGGTGGCCGCGATGCCGCCGGCCTGCAGCGCCTTCGCGAAGGGGATGGCGGCAGTGGTGACGCGGGTGGCGGTCGCGCCGAAGCTCCGTTCGGTTTCGGCGATGACGCCGCCGGGGCGGCCGACGTCGAGCACCGGCGCGAGGTCGACGTTGACGCCGACGTCGCGCAGGTTGGCGGCCGTGCGGCGGCCCTGGCGGACGCTGAAGGCGGCGCCGCGGGCCCCCATCGTCTGGGCGGAGGCGGTCGGCGCGCCGCTCAGCCGCTTCACCTGCCCGCCCTCCTGGTCGACCATGATCAGCAGCGGGCTGCGCAGCTTCGGCGGCCGCGGGATCGCCTGCAGTCGCGCGATCAGGCGGCGACCGGCGACGCGGCTGGGGAAGTTGCCGGCGAAGAGGACGACGCCGGCGATCCGGCCCTCGCGGATCGCGGATCGCAGTCCCGCCCCGACCGAGGTGCCGTTGAGGCCGACCACGACGCGCTCGCCGGCGAGCTGCTCCAAGGGCAGGGTTTCGGCAACGCTCGGCTGCGGCGGCGCGGCCCCGTCCCCGAGGGTGGCGCCAAACGCGAACGCCGCGATAGCCAGGCAGGCGAGGGCGACCAGGGCCACTCCTCGCCGCCGCGCCACAGCTCGCTCCATGACCCGATCCTAGGCGTCCGGGCGGCTTCCTAGGCTGCGCCCTGATGCCCCCCTTGATCACCGCCGAGGAGGCCCGCGCCTACGGCCGCCTCACCGGCCACGCCGAGATCGAAGCGCTCGTCGAACGCGCCTGGGAGGTGCGGCGCGAGAATTTCGGCAACTCGACCGATATGTGCTCGCTGGTCAACGCCAAGTCGGGCGGCTGTGCCGAGGACTGCGGCTTCTGCGCCCAGTCCCGCTACGCGGAGGCTGACACGCCGATGCACGCGATGATGGAGCCGGAGCAGATCCTTGAGCACGCGAAGGCGGCCGAGGCCGCGGGCGCCCACCGCTTCTGCATGGTCACCCAGGGCCAGGGGCTCTCGAAGCGGGACTTCGAGAAGATCCTCGCCGGCACCCGCCTCGTCGCCGAGCAGACCAACCTCAAGCGCTGCGCCTCGATCGGCCACATGTCGAAAGAGCGGGCGAAGGCGCTGAAAGAGGCCGGCGTTCAGCGCGTCCACCACAACGTGGAGTCGGCGCGCTCCTACTACCCGGAGGTCTCGACCACGGTCCGCTACGAGGGCCGGCTGCGGACGATCCAGGCGGTCAAGGAGGCGGGGCTGGAGACCTGCGTCGGCGGCATCCTCAACCTCGGCGAGAGCGAGGAGCAACGGGTCGAGATGGCCTTCGAGCTCTCCGAGATCAACCCGACCTCGGTCCCGATCAACCTCCTGATCCCGAAGGATGGGACGAAGTTCGGCGACCGCGAGGTGATGGACCCCTGGGAGGTCGTGAAGTGGATCGCGATCTTCCGCCTGATCATCCCCGGCGCCCTCTTCCGCCTCTGCGGCGGCCGGGTCGAGAACCTCGGCAGCCTCCACAAGCTGGCGGTCAAGGCCGGGCTGAACGGGGTGATGATGGGCAACTTTCTGACCACGCTCGGCGCCGAGCCGGCCGAGGACCGGGCGATGTTCGAAGAGCTCGGCCTCAACGTCGCCCGCCAGCCCGACAACGGCGCCAACCCGCGCCCCGACAACCGCTCCGGCTGGCTCGAGGGCGAGGCGCCGGTGACGCCGATGGACGAGCTGGTCGACAGCCAGGATGAGGCGAACTTCTGGGACCCCTCCACCCAGCTGCGGGTCGTCAAGAAGTCGAAGAAGCCGCCCTCCTACCCACGGGCGGCGTGACCGACGTCGCCGAGCGGCTCGAGGAGCTCCGCGAGCGCGGGCTCTACCGGCAACTGAGACTGATCGAGGGGCCGCAGGGGACGAGCGTGACGCTCGACGGCCGCCCGGTGCTGCTGCTCTGCTCGAACAACTACCTGGGCCTGGCCGACCGCACCGAGGTGCGCGAGGCCGCCGCCGAGGCGGCGCTGCGCTGGGGCGCCGGCTCCGGCGCCTCGCGGCTGATCTCGGGGAACATGGAGCCGCACCGGCAGCTCGAGGAGCGCCTGGCGGCCTTCAAGGGCTACGAGTCGGCACTCCTGTTCGGTTCCGGCTATCTCGCCAACACCGGCGTCATCGCCGCCCTGGCGGGCAAGGGCGAGGTCGTCTTCTCCGATGAGCTCAACCACGCCAGCATCGTCGACGGCTGCCGGCTCTCGCGGGCGGAGACCTTCGTCTACCGGCACGGCGACCTCGAACACCTCGCCTGGGCCCTCTACCACCAGCGCGGCAAACCGGCGCTGATCGTCACCGACGGCGTCTTCTCGATGGACGGCGACGTGGCGCCGCTGCCGGAGCTGCTGGAACTGGCGCGGCGGCACGGGGCGCGGCTGATGGTCGACGAGGCGCACGCGACCGGCGCGGTCGGGCCCGGCGGCCGCGGCTCGGTCTCCGCCGCCGGCCTCAGCGGCGAGGTCGACCTCGTGGTGGGGACGCTGGGCAAGGCGCTCGGCTCCTACGGCGCCTACGTCTGCGCCAGCAAGGAGACGGTCGACTTCCTCGTCAATACCGCCCGGCCCTTCATCTTCTCCACCGCGCCGCCACCGCCGGCCGCGGGCGCAGCGCTGGCGGCACTGGAGCTGCTGGAAGCCGAGCCGGAGCTGGCCGAGCGCCTGCAGGCGAACGCGAGGACGCTGCGGACGGCGCTCGCCGCCGAGGGTCTCGGCGTCAGCGCCTCCAAGAGCCAGGTCGTCCCGATCCAGGTCGGCGAGGCAGGGACGGCGATGGATCTCTGCGAGGAGACGCTGCGGCGCCGGGTGTTCGCCCAGGGAATCCGGCCGCCGACCGTGCCCGAGGGCTCCTGCCGCCTGCGCTGCACGGTGATGGCGACCCACAAGGCGCAGGAGCTGATCTGGGCGGCACGGCAGATCGGCGCCGCCGCCCGCGAAGTGGGCCTGCTCGGCACCCAGCCCCTCGCCGCCTAGCGATGGCGAGCACGCCCGGCCTCTTCATCACCGGCACCGGCACCGAAGTCGGCAAGACCGTAGTCGCCGCCGCAATCGCCCGGACCCTCGCCGCCGAAGGCAAGCGCGTCGCCGTCTTCAAGCCCGCCGTCACCGGCCTCGAAGAGGAGGGCGAGACCGACCACGCCCTCCTGCGCCGCGCCTCCGGCTCGAGCCAGAGCGACGAGGAGATCGCCCCCTACCGCTACGACCCCCCGGCCAGTCCCCACCTAGCTGCGGCGATGGCGGGCGAGGAGATCGACCCCGAGCGCCTGCGGCAGACCGCCCGTGCCGCCGCGGAGAGCGCGGACGCGATCGTCTGCGAGGGCGTCGGCGGCCTCCTCGTCCCGCTCTCCCCCACTTATCTCGTGCGTGACCTAGCCGCCGACCTCGGCTACCCGCTGGTGATCGTCGCCGCCCCCGTTCTCGGCACGATCAACCACACCCTGCTGACCCTCGAGTCCGCCCGCGCCGCCGACCTAGAAGTCGCCGCCGTAGTCCTCAGCTCCTGGCCATCCAACCCAACCGAGATCGAGCGCTCCAACTGCGAGACCATCGCCTCTTTAGCCGACGCCCCCATTCACACCCTGCCCCAGCTCAACCTCACCGAGCCGAGCAGCTGGCCCCCACTGCGGGTCTGAAATCGCTAGTCCGACGATCTAGGCAACTGGCCGTGGAGCCGACGATGCGCAATCTCGTAGACCGTCTGCGTATTGGAGTCGCGAGGTTGATGGCGAACGCCGAACGCGAGATAGCGAAGCGCGAGTCCTTCGCTCTCGCGGACGAATCGGAAGACCATTCCGAACTTGCCGTTTGGAGCCGGCAGATAGACCTTGAAGCAGGCTGGGAGCTTCGTGCCGTCGCGGCCTTCGGGATCGCAGCGGCGCAGCGCCTTGATCTCGACCCCGCCTTGCTCGAACTGGCCGCGAGCCTCACGCAGCGCGTCGGCTCCGGCGCGGCCACTTCGCATCGTGTCCTCGGCAAATGCACCCTCATTGAAGAGGACGCGGGCATGACCCCGCCGGATGGGCAAGGCCTACCCCTCGCCGTCTGCGGGCTGGAACGGCCCGTGCTCTGCCTCAAGGGCCGCGATCTCCTCCTCGGTGGCCTCTAGCTCGTCTTTGCCGAGCATGGACTGCCAGGAGGTGTCGCGGGTGATCACGAACTCGTTGGCGCTGCGCTCCTCGGTGATAACGAACTCACCCTCCAGAGCTCCGCTGACCTTGATGTGGGCGGGCTGCTCCATCGCCAGAAATCATGGCAGACCCCTCGGCGGGGGATCATGAGGATATGACTGCCATGGGAACCGTCGAAGGGCAGACATCGACGTCGCGACCACGACGATGAGCCTCGACTTCTCTCGATTGCCTGATATTTCTTGCGCGTGGCTAATCGCTCTGTAAGAAGAGTCGCTGAAAGGACCGGCCCAGATCCGGACCAAATTCGGAGCCTTGTTCGCTTCCGCCTGCTTGCCACGGTCGGAATGCTGCTCCTCTATGGAGGTGTGCTGCTGTCTTTTCTGCGGAGGGAAGATGCTTCAACCAGTCGCCAGATCATCGGCGGCACCTTGGCCCTTCTCGGTATTGCTCTGTTGTTCTTTGCCATTTATCGACGCCAGTTTGAGAGAGCTGCCCTTTACGAGCGACGCGAACAACGGGCTAAGGAAGGAGTGGATCAGGCCATTGGCCAATTGAGGGATGTCACCGACCTACCAGCGTTGATTCGCATCAATCGCCAGCAGATGGAGCAGTACGAGGAACTGACGCGGAGGCAAGCAAATAGCTCATATCGTCTAAGTCAGGGGGCGCTAGGCATTGGCTTGGCATTGCTTGCGGCCGGCTCCATCGCAGCCTTGGTGACGCCTGAAAGTTCTTCAAAGGCTGTCGTAGGAGCATTGACGGCCATCGGCAGCGTAGTTGCCGGATTCATCTCAAATACCTATCTCCGCGTATACGAGCGAACCCTCGTCCAGCTCAACTTTTACTTCCAGCAGCCTCTAGTTACGAGCTACGTACTGACGGCCGAGCGTCTAGCGGACAAGATGACCGGCTCTCAGCGCGACGACGCGCAGAAGCAAATTATCGACCGGGTGCTAGCGACCATCGGCCCCATGGCAGAGGATGACGCCCCAAGAGAGAGAGCTTGACGACTTCAACGAGCGTCGGGGTGCACTCCTCCCAGCAGTCGCACGCACTAGTCAGCAGCCCAATAAGCCCCCCGCCAGGATTCGAACCAGCGACCGTCGGATTAGAAGTCAGACGATCACGTCGAGGTTGCCGTCGCTCAGCTCGACGGTGAAGCCAGCCGACTTGGCCAGCGCGGCCGCGCTCTCGGGATCGCTCGGCGGCTTCTTGGCCTGCAGCAGCACCCGTGCCACGTCTCCCCGCACTGCCTTTGCCATGTGCGAGACGGCCTTGCGCTCGCCGTCGTTCTCGGTGAATGCCCGCACGGCCAGCAGCGTCGCCCGCTTCGGCTTCCACATCGTCGAGTAGGCGGCGGAGCGCATGTCAAGGATCAGGTCCCCCTCCTCGTCCGACAGTGCTTCGGCTAGGGCCGGGCGCCAGTACTTCGCGAGCGGCCCGATGCCTGCGAGCTTTTCCTTCGGTGGGAGGCGGTAGTAGGGGATGCGGTCGCTTGGCCGCACCATCCCCCACAGCGCGCTGGCGATCAGCACCTGTCGCTGTGCCCTCGCCGGCAGCTCCGGCAGGCCCAACCGCCCGTAGAGCACGCCGGTGTAGACCTCGGCCGCCGGCGCCGCCGGCGCCTCGCGCAGCCCCGGGTTCAGCGCGTCGAGCAGCTCCTCTCGCCGCTCGCCCAGCTCAGCGGCGAAGGCGAGCGAGTCGAGATCGACCGGCTCGCCCGCCTCGGGGTGCGCCTTGCCTTCCGAAGGTGGGAGCAGGACCAGCATCGGGGCGGCAGCCTATGCCGCCCCGACGTCCCTAAGCAGCCTGCGGCGCCTCCTGCATCTCCTCGGCGGCGAGGGCTTCGCCACCGGGGTTGGCCTCGGCCTCGGCCGCCTCGGGGCTGATGCCCTTCGCTTTCGCCCGGATCGCGGTGGCGCCGATCACCGCCCCCAGCAGGGCGACGAATCCCGAGACGGTCATCGCGTGGCCGAGCGCGTAGACGAAGGCTTCGCTGCCGGCCGCCATCACCTGCTTGGTCTGGGCCGCGTCGAGCCCCTGGACGTGCGGGACCGTGCCGCTGCCGAGCCCTTCGGAGACCTGGTCGCGCTGGGCGGCGTTCACCCCGCTGCTGCCGAGCAGCGAGTCGAGCTTGGAGCTGACCAGGCCCTGGAAGATCGCCCCGGTGACGGCGACGCCGAGGCTGCCGCCGACCATGCGGAACATCGAGAGCACGCCGGAGGCGATCCCGGCTTTCTGCACCGGCACCGCGTTCATCGCCGCGCTCGTCATCGGCGACATCGTCATCGCGATCCCGATGCCGAGCAGCATGAACCCGGGCAGCAGGTCGAGGTAGCCGGAGTCGACCGCGATGCGGCTGAAGCTGAACAGCGAGGCGGCGACGATCACGAGGCCGCCGGCGATCAGCCAGCGCGGCCCGAAGCGATCCGAGAGCCGCCCGGCGACCGGCGCCACGCCAACGATCATCAGGGTCGAGGGGAGGAACCGCACCCCCGCCTCCAGCGGCGAGTAGCCGAGGATGTCCTGCATGTAGAGGGCTAGGAAGAAGAAGACGCCCAGCATCGCGAAGCTGATGATCATCGCCACCACGACCGCGCCGAGGAAGTTGCGGTCGCTGAGCAGGTCGAACTGCACCATCGGCGCCTTCACGCGGTTCTCGACCCAGACGAAGACGGGCAGCGAGACGGCGGCAGCCGCCAGCAGGGCGACGACTTCGGTCGAGCCCCAGCCCCAGCTGTTGCCCTCGACCAGGGCGAGGATCAGCGCCGTCAGGCCGGCGGTGAGGACGGCGACGCCCGCGTAGTCGACGTCGCGGCCGACCGAGGTGTCGCGCGACTCGCGCACGGCGAAAAGGGTCGCCAGCACGGCGCCGATCGCGACCGGGATGTTGATGTAGAAGATCGCCCGCCAGCTGACGTGCTCGGTGAGGAAGCCGCCCAGCACCGGCCCGATCGCCAGCGCCAGGGCCGAGACGCCGGCCCAGGTCCCCATCGCCTTGCCGCGCTCGTGGGCGGGGAAGGCGTCGGTGATGATCGAGAGCGTGCCCGGCATCATCAGCGCCGCGCCGACGCCCTGGACCACGCGGCTGATGACCAGCGCGGTCTCGTCAACCGCAAAGCCCGCGGTCGCAGAGGACAGCGCGAAGATCACCACGCCGGCGAGGAACATCCGCCGCCGGCCGAAGATGTCGCCGAGCCGGCCGCCGGTCGCCAGCAGCACCGCGAAGGAGAGCGTGTAGCCGTTGATCGTCCACTCGAGCCCGCTGATCGACGCCCCCAGGTCCTTCTGGATCGAGGGCAGGGCGACGTTCACGACCGTGTTGTCGAGCATGATCATGAACAGCGCGAAGCACATCGCGCCGAGCGTCCACCACTTGCGGTTGTCGTCGGTGATCAGGTGGCTGTATCGAGTCGTCAAGTGAGCTCACTTCCCTTCAGGTGCTCATAGGTCGTTGCGAGGTCTTCGCGGTCCATCAGCGTCTCGACGGCGGCGTCGAGCTTGCGGCGCTGGGCGGCGCTGAGGGTCGCGACGAAGGATTCGATTCCGGTGAGGCGGACGGTGACCAGGGTGGCGACCAATTTCTTGCCCTTCGGCGTGATCTTCACCCGGCGCACGCGGCGGTCGGCCGGGTCCTCGACCCGGCTCGCCAGCTTCGCCTTCACCAGCGCGTCGACCGCGCGGCTCATCGAGGGGACCGAGACGCCGAACAGCTCGGCCAGGTCGCTGACCTGCCAGGCCTGGGCATCGTGCCCCAGCCCACCGAGCTCGAGCAGCACCTTGCACTGGGTCATCGACATGCCCGTCTCCTCGATCACCCGCAGCTGGTTGCCGCGGTCGTAGAGGAACATGTGGTGCATCAGCGCGGTCAGCCGCGCCGCGGTGTCCTTCTCAGCCGGCCCGACCCCTTTGCGAGAGGCCGCCTCGATTGCTTTCACGTCGGTCGCATGCATCCAGACAATAGTTGCAGGAACGCAACCATTTCAAAAGGGCAATAGTTGTTCGTGTGAGCAATATCACTCGCCGTCGAAGTACTCGACGTTGCTCTCGCGGCGGACGATCACGTCGGCTTTCGGGTCGCCGGTCCAGATCCCGACCTTGTCGCTGTCGGGATAGACGGTGGCAGTGGGGACGACGACCGTCGAGAACATCAGGACGCGGACCGTCTCCTCGGTCTCGTTGCGGACGCCGTGGGCGCCCTCGGGGCCCTTCGGGAAGAAGACGGCGTCCCACGGCTCGAGCCGGTCGCTGCCGTCGGGGTGGCGCAGGGTTGGGGTCCCCTCAAGCACCAGCAGCCACTCCTCCTCTCCGCACTCGTAGTGGTAGGGGCAGATCGACTGGCCCGGCGGCAGCTCGTAGACGCTGATGCCCGATTCCTCCGCCCCGCCGAGGAGCTTGCCGAGGCGAGCCATGCCACTGCGGAAGCCCTCGGGGTCCTCGCTGTCGAACTCGAACTGCGGCGCCGCGATGTTGATCCGCTTCATATGGCGAAGCTAGCAACGCGCTAACTCGGCGTTTTTGCCCGGCCGGCTCCCGCCGACTCCAGGGCTAACGTGCGAGCGGATGCAGCCCGACTACGCGCAACTCGATCGCGACTGCGTCTGGCACCCCTTCACCCAGCAGCAGGGATGGAGCGAGGAAGAGCCGCTGATGATCGAGCGCGGCGAGGGCTCCTACCTCTTCGACACCGAGGGGCGGCGCTACCTGGACGGGACGGCGGCGCTCTGGTGCAACGTCCACGGCCACCGCCACCCGACGATCGACCGCGCCGTGCGCGAGCAGCTCGACCGCGTCGCCCACACGACGATGCTCGGCCTCTCCCACCCCGGCGCGACCGAGCTGGCGGCGCGGCTGGTCGAGATCGCGCCAAAGGGCCTCTCCCGCGTCTTCTACTCCGACTCCGGCTCGACCGCGGCCGAGATCGCGCTGAAGATCGCCTTCCAGTACCAGCAGCAGCGCGATGGCGAGCACGCCCGGCGGACCAAGTTCGTGCGCCTGCGCGAGGCCTACCACGGCGACACGCTCGGCTCGGTCTCGGTCGGCGGCATCGACCTCTTCCACTCGACCTACCGGCCGCTGCTGTTCGAGACGCACGTGGTCGAGCCGGGCGACGCGGGGGACCTGGAGCGCTTACTCGCCGCCCACGGCGAGGAGATCGCAGGCGTGATCGTCGAGCCCCTGGTCCAGGGCGCCGCAGGGATCCTCCTGCAGCCGCAGGGCTACCTGCGCGCCGCCCGCGAGCTCTGCGACCGCCACGGCGTGCTGCTGATCTGCGACGAGGTCGCTACCGGCTTCGGCCGCACCGGGACGATGTTCGCCTGCGAACAGGAAGGCGTCAGCCCCGACCTGATGTGCCTGGCGAAGGGGATCACGGGCGGCTACCTGCCGCTGGCGGCAACGCTGGCGAGCGAGGAGATCTACGAGGGCTTCCTCGGCAACTACGAGGAGTTCAAGACCTTCTTCCACGGCCACACCTACACCGGCAACCCGCTCGCCTGCGCCGCCGCCCTCGCCAACCTCGACGTCTTCGAGCAGGAGCGGACGCTCGAGCGCCTGCAGCCGAAGATCGCCCTGCTGGAAGAGCTGCTGGCCGGCGTCGCAGCGATGGCCGAGGTGGCCGAGGTGCGCCAGAAGGGCGTCATGGTCGGCATCGACCTCGGCGACCACGACGACTCGCTGCGGATGGGCCACCGGGTGACGATCGAGGCCCGCAAGCGCGGCGCCTTCATCCGCCCGCTCGGCAACACGGTCGTGCTCATGCCCCCGCTCTCGATCTCCGAGGACGAGCTGTGCGAGCTGGTCGCAACCGCCCGCGAGTCGGTGGCAGCGGCGGTCGCTTCGGCTCCGGTCGATCTCTCGCAGTTCCCCCAAGCTGCCTGAGTCGATACTCCCCTGTGATGGATCCGCAGGATACCCGTAGTAGGGGCATGGAGCAGACGCTTGTCGCAGACGCCAAAGACGCGCCGCGCGAGGCCGACCTCGCTTTCGACCGCCTCTACCGCTCCAGCCGCGACGATGTCTACGCCTACGTCGCCGGCCTCCTGCGCGACGCGACCGCAGCCGAGGAAGTCACCGCCGCCGCCTTCGAGCGCGCCTACCGCAAGCGCAATCGCTTCGACCCGCAGCGGGGAGAGCCGCGCGCCTGGCTCTTCGGCATCGCCCGCAACGCCGCCCTCGACGAGCTGCGCCGCCGCGGCCGCCAGGCGGAGCTGACGACCGAGCCGGCCGACCTCGACAGCCTCGGGGCCGACGAGGGCGCCGAGCACAGCGAGCGCCGCCTCGCCGTCTCGGCCGCGCTCGAGCGCCTGCAGCCGGGCGAGCGCGAGCTGATCGCCCTCAAGTTCTTCGCCGGCCTCCACAACGCCGAGATCGCCCAGGTGCTCGGCCTCAGCGAGTCGAACGCCGGCACCAAGCTGCACCGAGCCATGACCAAGCTGAGGGAGGCATGTAATGGAACCGCTTAGGGACGACCAGCTGATCGCCGACCTCCAGGCCCTCCGTCCCACCCCCCGGCCGCAGTTCGCCGCCGAGCTGGACGAGCGCGCCGCCGCGGGCTTCCCGCGGCGCTCGCGCCTGCTCCCGAAGGGCGCGCCTGCCCTTTTCACCGCTATGCGGGACAAAGGACCGGCGGACCTTCGGCGCCTGCTGCTGCCGGCCGGGGCCTTCGCGGTGATGGCGATCGCAGTGGTAGTGGCCGTCAATGCCCTGGATCAACCGACGAGCCGCCCTGGGCCCGCCACGAGTCAAACCAAGACCGTGTCCCCGCCCGGCGGCACGCTCGGCCTCATCGAAAAGCACGGGGCAGAGGAAGCAGCGGGGGGAGCGACCGCGGCACCAAGCGCCTCCTCGGCCGAAGAAGCAAGCGGAACCGCTGTCGAAAGCCCGGTGCCGACCCTGCCCAGCAAAGTCGCCCCGAACAGCGAAGGCCTCACTGGCTTCCACCACCGCGCCGTCGAACGCGCCGCCGACATCACGCTCGCCGCCAAGCCCGACGACGTCGCCGACGACGCCACCAGGGTCTTCGAAGCGGTTCACGCCAACAACGGCATCGTCATGCGCTCCTCCACGCAGGAAGGCCGCGCGGGGGAAGCCGGTGCGACCTTCGACCTGCTGATCCCCAGCGCCAAGCTCGGCGACGCGATGGCGGCGTTCTCGGACATCGACCACGTCCGCTCGCGCCACGAAGCGACCGCCGACATCACCGCCCCCACCGTCAGCGCCGCCGAACTGCTGAAGGAATCGCGCGCTCGCATCGACAGCCTGCTCGCCCAGCTCGAGGCGGCGGAAACCGAAGAAGAGCGGGAAGCGATCGAAGCCGAGCTGCGGCACGAGCGCCGCCACGCCGGCCGCCTCGCCGCCCAGCTCACCCACCTCCACCGCCGCGCCGACTTCTCCCGCGTCTCGCTGCGGATCGAAACCGGCGGTGCCGACGAATCCTCGGGCGGCGGCGCCTGGGGGATCGACGACGCGCTCCACGACGCCGGCCACGTCCTCACCGTCGCCGTCGCCGTCACCCTCATCGCCCTCGCCATCCTCGGCCCGATCGCCCTGATCGCCCTCCTCACCTGGCTCACCCACCGCGCCTGGGTCCGCCGCGAGCGCCGCCGCGTCCTCGGCTAGCCCACTCACGCTCCAGGGGTGTCTGAGTTTTCCCGCCACATATGGGGGTCGAACTCAGACACCCCCTGTAGATTTGCGCGATGGAGGAGAGGAAACGCGGGCCGGCGGAGATGCCGAACTTCGGACCGCCGTCGACGCCGCGTTCGGCCGCCTCGGTCGTGCTGCTGCGGCGCGGCGGCAAGCACTCGCAGCGAGCGCTCGAGGTGCTGATGCTGCGACGCAGCGAGGAGGCGAAGTTCATGCCCGGCGTCTGGGTCTTCCCCGGTGGCTCGGTCGACGAGGCCGACGGCGCCAAGGAGGCGGGCCTGCGCGCCTGCGCCCTGCGCGAGCTCGCCGAGGAGGCGGGGATCGAGCTGTCCGTCGAGGAGGAGCTCGTTCCCTTCACCCGCTGGATCACCCCGGAGGTGATCGCCACCCGCTTCGACGCCTGGTTCTTCCTCGCCCTCGCCCCCGCCCACACGCCGCCGCAGCCCGACGGCGTCGAGACGACCGAGGCCCGCTGGTTCGAGCCCGCCGCAGCGCTCGCGGCGCAGGATGCCGGCGAGCTTGTCCTCTCCTTCCCCACCCGCACCCAGCTCGGCTGGCTCGCCGAGTTCCGCACCTCCGACGAGGCGCTGGCCGCCTACCGCGAGCGCATGATCGAGCCGATCCTCCCCAAGGTCGTCGCCGACGACGGTGCCGAACCCCGCGTCGTCCTCCCCGGCGACCCCGACTACCCGGCCTGAGCCTGGTCGGGGAAGCGCTCCAGCCCGGCGTGCCAGGGGCCGGGCGGGTAGGTGTGGATGCCGCTCTCGTCCATCTCCGACTGCAGCCGCCGGAACAGCTGGCCGGCATTCTTCAGCGCCGCCTTCAGTTCCGCCTCGCTGCGCTCGCGCAGGCGCCAGAGGAACCAGAGCTGGCGGTCGTTGACGCCGAAGTCGATCTCGCCGGTGATCGTCGTCACCCAGCCGAGGAAGCCGGGGCTGAACAGCTCCCGCAGGGCGACCGGGTCGAACTCCTTCGGCACCGTCGCCAGGAAGCGCTTGTTGAAGTCGATCGACTCGAACTCGACCTTGCGCTGGAAGCGCTGGGTCACTACCTCGTGCCCCTCGATCGACTCGACGTTGAAGGCCGGCACCACCTGCGCCAAGTCCGGCATGTGGGCCTTGGCGAGCACCGCGGTCGGCACTACCGCCTTGCTGAAGAGGCCGCCGACTTCCTTTTCGTCGGCGTCGCAGGAGGAGCCCCAGAAGCCCTCGCTCAGCTGCCCGGTAAGCCGGTTGACGCCGCCGACGCAGAGGGCGACCGGCCCGTCTTTGGGGTTGATCCCGCCCACCGGCTCGTAGGTGACACCGTTGCGCTCGCCGTAGCGGCGCACGATCTCGGCCCATTCCTGCGCTTCCTGCTTTGCGCCCACGCCGCGATCCTATTGGCGGCGTTCGTCCTTTCCGCGGAATAACTCATGAAAAGACGAACGCCGCGGCGTTAGGATGCCCACGAGCCCGGTCCCCCAACAGGAGCCCACATGACCATCGTCATCATCGTCGTCGTCGTAATCCTCATCCTCGCGGTCCTCTACTACATCGGGAAGCGCAACTCGATCATCGCTTCGCGCAACCGCGTCGACGAGTCCTGGAGCGGGATCGACGTACAGCTGAAACGGCGCCACGACCTCGTCCCCAACCTGGTCGAGACGGTCAAAGGCTACGCCGAGCACGAGAGCGCGACCTTCGAGAAAACGACCCAGGCCCGGGCCGCGGCAATGCAGGCGCAGGGGGTCGAGGAGACCGCCAAAGCCGAGCAGCAGCTGACCCAGGCACTGGCCGACGTGAAAGCCGTCGCCGAGAACTACCCCACCCTGCGGGCGACCGAGAACTTCCAGCAGCTCAGCCGCAACCTCTCCGAGCTCGAGGACGAGATCCAGGCCTCGCGGCGGATCTACAACTCCAACGTGCAGTCCTACAACACCTCGATCCAGCAGTTCCCGGGCTCGATCATCGCCAACCAGGGCGGCTTCACCCCGCGCGAGTACTTCGAGATCGACGAAGCCGACCGCGCCACGCCGCAGGTCAGCTTCGGCAAATAGCCGGGCCTCCTCACCTCTAAGATTCGATGTCAATGACCACGGAGACCAAGGACGTCACGCTCTGGATCTGCGAGAGCTGTGGCTTCATCTACGACCCCGCCGTCGGCGACCCCGACGGCGGCATCCCGCCGGGCACCGCCTTCGAGGACATCCCCAAAGACTGGTTCTGCCCGGTCTGCGGCGCTCGCACCAGCGACTTCCGGCCGCTCGAGCCCGGCGAGGCCTAGGAGCCGGCCGATAGGCCTGGGGCGATGAGCCGGTACGACTACGACTGGGTGATCGTGGGCTCCGGGTTCGGGGGCTCGGTCTCCGCCCTGCGCCTGGCCGAAAAGGGCTACAAGGTCGCGGTCCTGGAGTGCGGTAAACGCTTCACCGACAAGGACTTCCCGAAGTCGACCTGGGACGTCCGCCGCTACTTCTGGGCGCCGCGGCTGGGCCTGCGCGGCATCTTCCGCCTCTCCACCTTCAAGGACGTCTCCGTCGTCAGCGGCTCCGGCGTCGGCGGCGGCAGCCTCGGCTACGCCAACACCCTCTACGTCCCGCCCGCGAAGTTCTTCAAGGACCCGCAGTGGGGCGACCTCGCCGACTGGGAGAGCGAGCTGGCGCCGCACTACACCGAAGCGCAGCGGATGCTCGGCGTCGCCGACGTCGAGACCGACGACGCCGCCGACAACCTCCTGCGCGAGTACGGCGAGCGCCTCGGCGTCGGCGACACCTACCGCAAGACGCCGGTCGGGATCTTCTTCGGCGAGCCGGGAAAGACCGTCGCCGACCCCTACTTCGGCGGCGAGGGCCCGGACCGCACCGGCTGCAGCTTCTGCGGGCGCTGCATGGTCGGCTGCCCCCACGGCGCCAAGAACACGCTCGTCAAGAACTACCTCTACCTGGCCGAACAGCGCGGGGTCGAGGTGATCCCCGACCGCACCGTGACCGAGATCCGCCCGCTCGGCGCCGAGGACGGCAGCGAGGGCTACTCGGTCAGCAGCGAGCGCTCCGCGATGATCCCCGGCCGCGGCCGCCGCACGATCAAGGCCCGCGGCGTGGTCGTCGCCGCCGGCGCCCTCGGCACCAACAAGCTGCTGCAGCGCTGCCGCCTCGGCGGCGCCCTGCCGCGCATCTCCAACCGCCTCGGCGAGCTGGTCCGCACCAACAGCGAGATGATCCTCGCCGTCACCGTGCCGGAGGACTACCCCGACGACCTGACCAAGCGGGTTGCGATCAGCGGCAGCATCTACCCCGACCACGACACTCACATCGAGACCGTCAGCTACGGCAAGGACGGCGACTCGATGAGCCTCCTCTACACGCTGCTGGTCGGCGACGGCACCCGGGTGACGCGGCCGCTAAAGCTGCTCGGGCAGATCGTTCGCCACCCGCTCCGCTTCGCCAAGGTGCTGTGGCCGCAGGGATGGTCACGGCGCACGATCATCCTCTTGGTGATGCAGACGCTCGACAACGCGATCGCCCTGCGCCCGCGGCTGAAACGCTCAGGCAACGTCTGGCTGCAGACCGAACAGGACCCGGAGAAGCCGAACCCGACCTTCATCCCGGTCGCCAACGACGCCGCCGAATGGCTGGCCAAGCGCACCGGCGGGGTCGCCCAGAGCTCGGTCACCGAGGCGCTCTTCAACGTGCCGAGCACCGCCCACATCCTCGGCGGCGCGGTGATCGGCCACGGTCCCGAGGACGGCGTCGTCGACGCCAGCCAGCGGGTCTTCGGCTACGAGAACCTGCTCGTCTGCGACGGCTCGGCGGTGCCGGCGAACGTCGGCGTCAACCCCAGCCTGACGATCACCGCTCTCGCCGAGCACGCGATGAGCGAGGTTCCCGCAGCCCCAGAGCAGAGCTACGAAGCGAACCTCTCGGCGACGTAGTCCCAGTTGACGACGTTCCAGAAGGCGTCGAGGTATTCGGGGCGCTTGTTCTGGTACTTCAGGTAGTAGGCGTGCTCCCAGACGTCGACGCCGAGCAGCGGCGTGGTGCCGTCGGAGATCGGCGAGTCCTGGTTCGGGGTCGAGATCACCGCCAGGCCGGAGGAGTCCTTGACCAGCCAGGCCCAGCCGGAGCCGAAGCGGGTGATACCGGCGTTTTTGAACTCCTCCTTGAAGGAATCGAAGGAGCCGAAGGTGTCGCCGATCGCCGCGGCCAGGTCGCCGCTCGGCTCGCCGCCGCCGTCGGGGCCCATCATCTGCCAGAAGAGGGAGTGGTTGTAGTGGCCGCCGGCGTTGTTGCGGACCGCGGCTTGCTTGTCGCCCGGCAGCGCCGAGAGGTTGCGGAGGACGTCCTCGACGTCGCGATCGGCCCATTCGGTCCCTTCGAGGGCGGCATTGGCTTTGTCGACGTACGCCTGATGGTGTTTGTCGTGGTGGATGCGCATCGTTTCCTCGTCGATGTGAGGCTCGAGCGCGTCGTAGGGGTACGGCAGGTCGGGTACGGAGAAAGCCATCGCGATGCTCCTTGTCTCGGTTTTGAAGTCCGAGCCGGAGCCTAGCTATTCCGCTGCGGCTTCTTCGCTCTGCTTAGGGCTGTCGCTGCCGAGCCGGGGCACCGTCGCGGCGTCGCCACCGGTCCATTCGTTGAACCGGTACCAGGCGGGCTTCGCTTCCCGCTTGTCGTTCAGCAGCCCGGCCGAGTGGCAGAAGACGCAGCTGCCGCCTTCGTCGGACCAGGTGAACCACCAGACGCCGCCGACCCCCCAGCGTTCGCGGTTGGCGGAGAGCATCGCGAAGCTCTTGGAGAGCTGGTAGGCCTGGCCCCAGAGGCCGCGCTGCCAGCGGGTCGGGCCGCTGGCCGAGCCCCAGCCGAGCTCGGTCACGTAGAGCGGCGTGCCGAAGTCCCCGTGGCGGCGCATGATCCGCCGCAGGTTCTTCAGCTGCGCCCCCATCGCCCGCGCGTCGGCGACGTAGGGGTGCAGCCCGACGCCGTCGAAGTACCGCTTGACGTTGTGGGCGCGGTAGAAGCGCGAGAGGTAGTCGCCGGAGGCGACGTTGGGCGGGATCTGCAGCGGCCGGCCGAAGAGGCCGCCGAGGATCACCTGCGAGCCGGGGGCTTCGCGGTGGATCGTCCGGCCGGCGATCCGGATCAGGGTCGCGAAGCGCTTCGGTTCGGGCCGGGTGGCGAAGGTGACGATGTTCTCCTCGTTCCAGATCTCCCAGCGGTGGATCGGCAGGTAGGGAAGTTCGGCTTCTTCGCGCCAGAAGCTGCCTTCGGGGCCGTAGCGATGGACCACCGCGCGGATGAAGGAACCCCAGGCCCGCCGCTGCCAGCCCTTGGCGACCGGGAGGTCGATCCCCAGCGGCGCCACCCATTTCGGCGAGGCGGTGATGAAGGGGAAGACTTCAAGGCCCGCTTCGGCCGCCAGCCTCACTTCGTGGTCGAAGGAGTCCCAGTGCCGTTCCGAGAGGGCCGGGCTCTCCGGCTCGACTGCGGCCCAGTAGAGCGGCAGGCGGACGCTGTAGATGCCCGCTTCCTGCATCAGCTCGTAGTCCTTCGGCGTGCCCGGGTTCTGCGGCGAGATGCCGATGAAGCCCGGCGGCAAGTAGGCCCGAGCAGCCACCGGCATCAGCGCCAGCAGCGCCACCATCAGCAACAGAATCTGGATCGGAATCAGCCTTCTCGCCATCGTCATTGAGTGGAACCGCCTCCCCGCCCAAAGTAGCGGCCTCGCCCCCTCCCCGCGCCCGCCCTCCCCGCTCTGAGATAATCAGCCCTCTCGGGGCGTGGCGCAGCCTGGTAGCGCGCACCGTTCGGGTCGGTGAGGTCCCCGGTTCAAATCCGGGCGCCCCGATAGCAGGGCCGAGCCTATGGTTCTTTAGCTTCGGCTTCGATTTCTTCGAGAGCTCGAGCGATTTGTTTCCGACCCTCGTTCAGCTCTTCATCGGTGAATCGCGGCATCGTCGAAGCCGGCTCGATGAAGGTCGCGTAAGAGGACTGGTGATCGGCGGCAGACCAATCATCCTCCTCCCGCTCGATCGTGACGTTTCGCTCTACTTCCACAGTTGCAAGTTAGCTGGTGGACGTTGCATTGGCTATCTGGGTCTCTTCCCGGAAGCCGGCTTGCCGCTCGCGCTCGAAGAGGATCGGCAACCTCGCTACCGACTCTTGCGCCAGAAGCGCTTTACCCACTTTCGGCGAAACATGCACCTCATCGGGACGTGGTTTGGCGAAGCCAGTGATCCAGTTGAGTATGTCGCCGCTGACAGATGCAAAAAGCAGTAGCGCCCACGCCCCCCGCTCACCCCATTCCTGAAGCCTGGTCGCCTCATGACCTGACACAGCACAAAGCTCGATACAGGCAAGCGCGAGACAAGCCGCCCCCACCAGCAGAAAAGCGAGGGAGATGTAATGGCGGCTCTGGTTCATCGGCAGCGCAGCCCGGTCGTTCGCAACAGTGCTCATGAGGATCGTCAGCACGAGCAGCAGCCCGGCCATGGACGCACGGACGACGAGCCCCTTGTCTACGTAGATACACACTCCCGAAATCGCGAGCGCCATGGCGACCCCACCCCCCAGCACCGCCTCTTGACGACTGAGGCTGTTCAGTGCCATCAGCAGACGCCAGACCCCAGGCCTAGAGAGAAGCCAACTCGTCCCCAGCGGGACCGCCGAAGCGGTCGCCGTTATCGCCGCTGCGGTAAAGGCCCACCTCGGCTCCATATGAAAAGGCTTGGCGCCTGCCAGCGCCGACGCGGCGACCACTGCGCTCAGGCCGGTGACCAGCAGCAGTATGCGGGCGCCGCCGACAAGCTGAGAGGCGGGAACCTCGTTGCTTGCCAAGGCAAGCCCCGCAATCAGGGCTGGTACCACTAAGAGGATCGCCGCGGCGACCTGCGCTTTTTCCTTTCCCAGCGGGGGAACCGAGGCAGCAAAGATCCAAAGCATTCCTGCGGTGATCACCGCCGCCAAGAACCAGAGAATCGGGAAAGCACCGTCGCCAATGCCGACGGTGACCCTGAACGTCAGCACGTCCCCGAGGGATTTCCGTGGCAGGTCGACCCGAACGCTACGCGTGGTTACCGTTTTCCGAACATCTCGATTTGCCAGTTCAGAGGGTGCCTCAACTTCAGGCGGCTCCGCGAGATGTGGACCGTAAGACATGCGGATGTCACGGGGCGCTCTTCCTGGTGGTACCCGTATTTCGAAATGGTAGGAACGGCAGCGCTTGGCATAGATGGTCGGGACTCGGAACTCGAAGGGCATCCATGCCATCGGCTGTCCGATCCGTTCTCCCACGGCCGAGAAGCTGAACCTCCAGTCGCGCCGACCGAATTCGCGGTTCCCGATCAGCAGGGCCGGTGGGGGAGCCTTGGCACGCCGCAAGTGCTGCCCGGCCCGGCCAAGCCGCGACTGCCGCAGCCAGCGCCAAGGCCTCTCCAGCCGAGTCTGCCGGAGAATCGCCTTTCGCCTCTCCCGGTGCCTTTTGAGATCGCCGAATGACCAACGGACAACAGCCCGACGATCCAGCGCGATTTCCTGCGACAGCATGACCGACCGCCTTTCCCCTGGACGGCCGCGGAGGGTCACCCAAACCAGCGAGTGCTCCACCAACATCGCCAGAGTCTCCGGCAGATTCGAATCGGCGATCTTCTCATCGGCCTCGGGATGGAGGGTCATCATGCGTTCGAAGTCACCTAGGGCCAGCGATGCGATGTACGGCTTTGCCGCCGGAAGGGCTTTCAGAAGCTGTCCCATCTGTTTCTCGTCGAAATCTCGCTGTGCAGTGGGCAGCTCCTTCACCAGATGGTCGATCGCCTGTCGGATCGCCACGCTCGACACCTCGTCGCATTCGCTGCGGATGGGCAGGGGCACCGTGCCCCCGCCATCCTCACGAGCGTCGATGCCGATGCGAGCATCCTGCTTTTTCAGATACACCAGGGGAAAGAGATAGATGTGATATCCGTCGTCGTCCCGCATTCCCCCCTCCTCGTCCGACGGCAATTCGAAATCGATCCGCAGTTTCCAAAGCGCGGTGTGGTCGGCGTTGAGTGCGATCGCCTCTTCATGGCGTCGGATCAGCCGGTGCTCCTGCCGTAGGTAGAAACCACAGTTCGGCTCGCCGGCCGTAGCCGGGCATCGCTTTTTCCGCAAACTCACCGGCCCCCGCCGTCCGATCCGCATCGGTGGATCTTTTATCGCACTCAGAATTATTTCGTCTCTCGGTGCTGCTGCCCTACAACGAGCACCTGGTCACCGACGTGGGTGAGCCCTATCTCGGCTTCGCGATCCTCTTCGCTTACGGCTTGGCCGGGGTGCTTGCGACCAGGTATTCGGCGAGTTCGTGTACTTCCGCTTTCGAGAGCGTTTCGCCGTAGGTCTGCGGCATCACGTTACGGGGATAGCCTTCGACGACCTCCTCGTTCGGGTGGACGATCATCTCTTCGATGCCCGCCGTGTTGTCGTCCGGCGCGAGGGATTCTTCGAGGGCGGGACCGGTCGTGCCAGTCGATCCCGCGGCGGCGAGGGTGTGGCAGCTCCCGCACCCGGCGCTGGTGAACACCTGGCCGCCGGAGCCGGCCCCGGCGGCTTCCCTTTCGACTTCGCCGTTCGGTTCCGCCGCTGCAGCTTCTTCACCCGCTTCCGCGGGGGCGGAGACGGTGAGGGTTTCGGTCTTCGGCGAGGAACCGAGATCGCCGACGAGCAGCCCGCCGACGAAGGCGATGACCGCCACCGCGACGAACGCCCAAACTTCGTATGCCCAGCCTTTCCAGCCCTTCCGCTTCATCGCAGTTGATCTTCAACTCGAACTCCAGGCCGACCATCCGTGAAAGGCCGCACACCATTTTGTGACAAATCCGTGGAAAGATCAGCCGCGCCCATGGAGCGACACACCATCCTCCGGCTCTCGCTCGCGTTCCTCTTCGTCTCCACCGCCTTCACGGGCCTCTCGGCGGCGCTGGCCCCGCACGGCTTCTACGACGACTTCCCGTTCGTCACCCACTGGGTCAACCTGCTGCCGCCTTACAACGAGCACCTGGTCACCGACGTCGGCGAGCTCTACCTCGGCTTCGCGATCCTCTTCGGCTGGGCCACCTGGAAGCTGGAGCCGGCGCTGGTGCGCCCGCTCTGCGCCGCCTGGCTGGTGCCGTCGGTCCTCCACCTGGGCTTCCACGCCGCCCACCTCGGAGATTTCTCCACCGCCGATGCGATCGGCGAGATCGTCGCCCTGACGCTGACGGTCGTGCCAGCCCTGGTCGCACTCTGGGCGTCGGCACCGCCGGGCCGGACCGCCGAGCCCTAACGGCCCGGCGGGCTGACCGCGCGGCGGGCCGAGTAGGACGAGAAGCGGGCGCCTGCGTAAGCGGGATTGCGGAGGCCCGCCTTGAAGGCGGCGACGGCGCTGGAAGAGGTCTCGATCGGCCAGTCGAGCTCACCTTCGAACTTGTCGAGCCAGACGAGGGCGCGGATCCGCGGGTAGCGCGCCGGCAGCGCGCGCAGCATCTCCCTGATCCAGCGGGCCTTCGAGCCGCCCTGCTCGCTGGAGCTGATCTCGCCGATAGCGATCGGCTTGCCGGGCGCGATCTGCTGGGTCAGTTCGCGGTAGGTGCGGCTGTAGATCTCGTCGAAGCTGCGCCAGTGGTCGTTCTTGCCGGGGTTGGCGCCCGAGTTGTAGCCGTCGAGCCCGGCCCAGTCGACGTAGGCGTCGCCGGGGTAAAGCGAGGCGAGGCTGCGCAGGCTGTCGCCGATGTCGACGTTGGGGCACCAGACCCAGGTCGCGTTGGTCGCGCCGACTTCGCTGAAGATGTCGTGGACGTGGCGCCAGGCGGCGACCGACTCGCCGGGCCGGTTGCCGTTGACCCCCTCCGCCCAGGGGAACCAGTCGCCGTTCATCTCCCAGTCGAAACGGAGGAAGAAGGGATGGCCCCAGCGTCGCGCTTCCTTCGCCCACTGGCGGATGAAGCCGTCGTAGCGGCCTTCGATCACGTCGCTCAGTTCGAAGTCGGGCTCGTCCAGCCGCGAGGGGATCGACTGCGAGCTCCAGCTGAAGAAGGGGATGGCGCCGTGGTTGCGGATCCTCTGCATCTCTTCCGCCGGGAAGCGGTAATACGAGCAGCCCGACGAGGAGCACTGGGCGAACGGCGCCATGAAGTGGATCAGCGACATCGACTTGCCCAGCATCCCCTCGAGCTTGGTCGCCGCCCGCATGTCCCAGGGGGCTTCGTCGCCGGTGAGCTGATCGCCGATCGCCGCGCCCCAGTAGATCGAGCCGGCCCTGGCTTGCGCGGCAGCCGGAGCCGCCAGGCACAGCAGGAGGAGAAGGAGCGGGGGCAGCGATCGCAGTCGCATCGAGGGCATGCATTTGCCATCGGTGCGGCCAATCTTTCCCTTTAGGCATGTCCGGACTGACAAAGGGCGCTTATCGGCGCGCTAGGGTTTTCGCGATGGACGCCTCCCCAGCTTTCGAGGTCCACGAGGCAAACCTGCACGGGCACCGCGCCGTCTACCGGACCATCGGCAGCGGCCCCAACGTGGTCCTGATCCACGGGATGATCAACTCCTCACGGCACTGGGAGGCGGTGGCGAAGCGGCTCGCCGGCTCCTACCGGGTGATCGCGCCGGACCTGATCGGCCACGGGGACGCGGCAACCCCGCGGGGCGACTACTCGCTCGGGGCGCACGCCGCGAGCATCCGCGACCTGCTGACGACGATCGGGGTCGAGCGGGCGACGATCGTCGGCCACTCGCTCGGCGGCGGCGTCGCGATGCAGTTCTTCTACCAATTCCCCCAGCGCACCGAGCGCCTGGCGCTGATCTCCAGCGGCGGCCTCGGGCACGACGTCAGCCCGCTGCTGCGGGGCGCGGCGCTGCCGGGCTCGGCGGCGCTGCTGCGGCTGGCGACGCGGCCGCGCCTGGTCGGGGCCATCGCCGCCGCCGGCTCCAAGCTGCGCGAGCGCGGCAACAACACCGGCGTCTACCTGCAGGCAGTCGCCCGGGCGCTGGGACCGCTGCAGGAGCCCGGCTCCCGCCAGGCCTTCCTGCAGACGCTGCGCTCGGTGATCGACGTCCAGGGCCAGAAGGTCAGCGCCCGCGACCGCCTCTACCTGCTGGGCGAGATGCCGACCCTGATCGTCTGGGGCGAGCGCGACCGCACGATCCCCCTCGAGCACGGCCTCGAGGCCGGGCGCTCGATCCCCAACTGCCGCTTCGAGACCCTCCCCCGCGCCGCCCACTTCCCCAACCTCGAAGACCCGGAGGGGCTGGCGACGGTGCTCGGCGACTTCCTCGCCACCACCTCCCCCGCCCACATCGTCGACTCCGAGTGGCGGGACGTGATCGCCCAGCGGGCGCGGCTGCGGCGAGTCGCCTGAAGCGCATCCGGATCTAGGCACAGCCCGCTGTGGCAAATCTCGGCTGCGCTATTCGACTTCGGCGATCGCCGCTTCGGCTTCCGCCAGCGACGGGCCTTCCTGCAGCGTCTTCGTGCCGCTCGGCCCGCTGACGATCATCCCCTGGCCGATGCGGATGCCGAGGTTGCGGCCGAGTTCCTCGTAGCTTTCGAGGCGCTTCTGGATCGCGCCGTCGGAGCCGCCGTTCTCTTCGAGGTCGCTTTCCCATTCTTCGATGTCGAGTTCCTCGACCCCGCCGGCGATCGACTTGGTGAAGTCTTCGAAGGCGTGCTCGCTGGTGAACCGCTTCGCTTCTTCCTGGGTGCGGAAGAAGAGGTAGATGTACTGCCAGCCGTAGCCTTGGTCGGCGGCGGCCTCGGCCCCGTAGAAGCCGAGCTCCTGCGGCCTTTCCGCGTTCGAGTAGTGGCGCCAGAGCAGCTTGACGTCGCCGGGGCGGGCGTATTTTTCGGTCAGCGCCGGGATCGTGCTGAGGAAGTCGTCGCGGCAGCTCGAGCACTGGATGTCGTTGAAGACCTGGATCGTCACCGGCGCGTCGTTCGAGCCCAGCCGGTCGCCTTCCTGGGGGACGCCGCCGAATATTTCCTGGGCTTCGGCGATCCCCTGGACGTGGACGATCCCCTTGTCTGCCTTCCGGGTCGAGAGGCTGACGATCGTGTAGCCGAGCGCGAAGAGGCCCAGCGCAAGCAGGACGACGACCCACAACCTGCCCCGCCGGGGCAGCGGTTTGGCGGCAACTTCAGAGGACATCCACGAGCATTATCGCGGGCCGGGTCCTCAACCGACCCCGCAGTCTGCGGCTTTCTGACGGTTGACACGCGACCGACAGGGGCACGAACATTGGCGCTACCCACTTTCAACGACCTGGGAGGTCCCCGATGGCCCATCACCTCACGCCCGCCGAGCTCGCTGACCAGCTGCAGATGGAGCGAGGGGAAGTGATCGGCAAATGCGTCGAGATGGGGGTCCCGATATACCACGGCCGGATCGACCGAACGTTGTTCGAAACCTCGCTGCGCAGCATCGCCGGCGGCAAGGCCGCCCGGCCTTCCCCCCGGCCGCAGCACTGAACTAGACTCCCCCGGCAGATGTCGGGGAGAGGTACCCACTCAAAGACGATCGCCGATCTCCTGCCGCGCGCGGCGGAGATGTACGGCTCGAACGTCGCCGTCAAGTGCAAGGAGGGCGACCAGTGGGTCGACCGCACCTTCGCCGAGGTACGGGAGACCGTGCGGCCGCTCGCCTTCGGCCTCGCCGCGCTGGGAGTCGAGAAAGGCGACCGCGTCTCGATCCTCGGCAACACCCGCCCCGAGTGGACCTACTTCGACTTCGCCGCGCTCTCGATCGGGGCGACGGTCGTCCCGATCTACCAGACCAACTCGCCCGAGGAGTGCCGCTACGTCCTCGACAACTCCGACGCCAAGGTGGTGGTCGTCGAGGACGCCGAACAGCTGGAGAAGGTGCGGGCGGTCCGCGACCAGCTGCCGCAGCTGGAGCACATCGTGCTGATGACCGGCAGCGCCGAGGACGCGATCGCGATGGAGGACCTCGCCGCCAAAGGCGCGGGTGGTGACGACGCCGCCTGGAAGGCGCTGTACGAGGCCGTCACCCCCGACGACATCTGCACCTTCATCTACACCTCCGGCACCACCGGGCCGCCGAAGGGCTGCATCATCAGCCACGGCAACTACCGGTCGATGCTCGACATGGTCAACGGGGTCAGCGTCATCGAAGACGACGACGTCGCCTACCTCTACCTGCCCCTCGCCCACTCCTTCGCGCTGCTGATCCAGTTCGGCACCTTCGACCTCGGCACCACCCTCGCCTACTGGGAGCGCGACCCGCTGAAGATCCTGCCGAACCTGGCGGAACTGAAACCGAGCTACTTCCCCTCGGTGCCGCGCATCTTCGAGAAGATCTACACCGCCGCGACCAGCGCGATCGAGAAAGAGGGCGGACTCAAAAAGCGGGTCTTCGACTGGTCGATCAAGGTCGGCGCGAAGATGCGGGAGGTCGAGCGCAGCGGCCACAAGCCCGGTTTCCTCCTGCAGCGCCAGTACGCCTTCGCCGACAAGCAGGTGCTGTCGAAAATCCGCGGCCTCTTCGGCGGCCGGATCCGGCTCGCGGTCTCCGGCGCGGCGCCGATCAACCCCGAGATCCTGCGCTTCTTCGACGCCGCCGGCGTCCTCGTGCTCGAGGGCTGGGGGATGACCGAGACCTCGACCGCGGCGACGATCTCAACCCCCGAGGACTTCAAAGTGGGGACGATCGGCAAACCGTTCCCCGGCTGCGAGGTGAAAATCGCCGACGACGGCGAGATCCTCGTCAAGGGCCCCAACGTCTTCCAGGGCTACCACAAGAACCCGGAGGCGACCCGCGAGACGATCGTCGACGGCTGGCTCCACACCGGCGACATCGGCGAGGTCGAAGCCGACGGCTTCATCAAGATCACCGGCCGCAAAAAGGACATCATCATCACCGCAGGCGGCAAGAACATCACCCCCGCCAACCTCGAGGCCGAAATCAAGCAGCAGCCGCTGGTCTCCCAGTGCGTCGTCGTCGGCGACCGCCGCCCCTACCTGGTGGCGCTGGTCACCCTCGACCCAGAAGAGGCGGTCAAATACGCCCAGGAGCACAAGCTGCCCGAGGACCCCGCCGAGCTCGCCTCCAACCCCGACGTCAAGGCCGCGATCGAAGCCCACGTCGAGAAGATCAACCAGAACTTTGCCCGCGTCGAGCAGGTCAAGAAGATCGCCATCCTCCCCCACGACCTCTCCCAGGAGTCAGGCGAGCTGACGCCGACCCTGAAGGTCAAGCGCGCCGTCGTTGCCCAAAAGCACGAAGACGCGATCGAGGGGCTCTACGCGGCGTAGGCGCCTCCGCCGAGTTGGCTAACAGCCGATTCTTTAATTAGCCAGAGTTGACTGGCAGCCAATCGATTGAGAGGGTCGCCCTCGTGCCGACTCCCTCGCCAGGCTCGCCCTCCCGAACCTCGCCTTCGCTCGAACCCGATGCCACCACCGAGGAGCTGCGGGTGGCGATCGCCCTCAACGGCGGCGTCAGCCTCGCGGTCTGGATGGGCGGATGTGCGGTCGAGCTCGACCGGGCGCGGCGGGCGAGCGAGAAACAGGATCCCAAGCGGGTCTACGACGCGCTTTGCCACTGCCTCGGCCGGCGCCTGGTCATCGACGTGCTCACCGGCACCAGCGCCGGCGGCATCAACGGGGCGCTGCTCGGCGCGGCGATAGCGAAGGATCGACAGCTCGATCCCGAATTCATCCGCGGGCGCTGGATCGAGCTCGGCGACCTCAGCGCGATCCTCCACGACAGCGCGATCGAAAAGCCCACCGCCCTGATGGACGGCAAGAAGTTCTACAAGGAGCTGGTAGAGACGTTCGAAGGGGTGCTCGGGACGAATCCGAAAGCACCGGGATACGACAAATCGACACCGTCGATCCCGGCCCCCTGGAGCGGGACTCCGTTCCTCGACGTGACGATGACCGACGTCCTGGGGGTGGAGCGCAGGTTCCGGGACTCCTGGGGGGCCGAGCTGGTCGCCCGGGACCACCAGCCGCGCTTCCGCTTCCGCGAAGACGACCACTACACCCCCGAAGCGCTGGCGGGCGCGGCGCGGACGTCCGCCTCGTTCCCGATTGCCTTCGACCCCTGGAAAGTCGAGGGAGGCCCGCGGGCGCTTGCCGGCCTGCCGGGCAAAACCTGGGGGATCGACGGCGGCCTCCTCAACAACGCGCCGATCCGCGAGGCGCTCGAGCTGATCCCCGGCCAACCCGCCGGCTCGCTGGTGCGACGGTACTTCTGTTACATCAACGCGGACCCGACGCCGCCAAGCGAAACCACGATCGGGGGAATTCCCTCACTGTCCGAAGTCGGGCGTTACATCGTCAACCTCCCCCGATCGGCGCCCCTGGTCAACCACCTCTACGCGATCCGAGCCGCGGTCGAAAGGCCGAAGCGGGCGGCCCAGGTACAAGACCAGCTGCTGGAGATGAGCCTCGATCACCTGGCGGGAGTCGCGACATCGCTGTTCGACGCCTACCGGAAGCGGCGCACGCTCGAATCGCTCGAAGAACTGGTCGACGACCAGAGCGAGGCGGCAACGATGTTCGACCTCCTGGAGGAGACGAAAGGGGACCTGCCCTGGATCCCGCGCAGGCTGGTGCCGGGACCCGGGGCGACATGGGAATGGGGCGTCCGCCCTGCCCAGCGCATCCTCCACCTGATCCTGGACATCCTGCGGCCGGCGATAGAGAAAGCCAAGGCAGAGGACCGCATCGCGCTGCTCAAATGCCGGCTCGAGATCGACAAGCAGCTGACAATCCTGGCCGGCGCCCGCGTGGCCGTGACCACGCCGGAGGCGATCAGGAGCCCCTCCCGCTTCGAACTGGAATCGACCGTCCAGTTGGTCAACAAAGCGGGGGCCGCGGCGACAGATCGCGCGCCCGAAGCCTGCGCCGCGGTCACCGAAGCGGCTGAGATTCTCGACGCGGCGATGGGGACATACGAGGGCCACTTCGACGCAGTGACACGAGAGGCCCTGTTCGGCACGACCCAGGCGGGCGACCCGGCCCGGATCCAACACTTCCTGCAGCGGGTCCTCTCGATCGAGGTCGTGCGCCGCGCCTTCGCCTCAGAAGCCGAAATCGACAGCGCCCAGGAGCTTTGCTTCGTCCAGCTGACGCCAGAAGCGCCGTCACCGATCTTCACCTCCCACCCGCTGAGGCTGTCGAGCCCAGCCTCGGCGGCCGAGAAGCTCACCGGCGTCGGCCTCGGCCACTTCGCGGGCTTCTACCGACGCTCCTGGCGGGCCAACGACTACATGTGGGGGCGCCTCGACGCCGCCACCCGGATCGTCGACCTTCTCCTGGACGCGCCGTGCAAGGACGTGGGGACGGGCGCTGGAAGCGACGATGCCGAAGAGCGGGCCCGGACAAGGGCCGAGGAGCTGGCAGTGGCGCTGGTCGAGAGCGTTGGCACAGACCTTTGGGCGGTCGAGGAGGTTCTCGCAGATCACGAGGAGATTGAGGAGGAATCCGGAGAGCTGCTCGAGCGACTGCAGGGAGTGATCGCAGCCGAGCTGCTCGCCGTCGAGAAAGGCATGGAGGATGAGGAGAAGCAGAGCAACCCGACGCCCGTAACGAGGGCGCTCTTCCAGCGGGCCGCCCAGCTCGAAGTGCTCAGGGAAGAGCTGCCGGAGCTGCTCGAAGAGTCGAAGGAGGACCGGGCCCGGGGGAGCATGGCGGCGCCTCTGGAGCTGGGCGGCCCCGCGGGAACGCCCACGAAAGCGAGGGTCGAGGCGATCCGCGACCTCTACCTGAACGGCAGCTCGCTGCCGAAGAAGCTGAGCGATCCCGGGGAACCCGTCAGCACCCTCGGCCTGCAGACGATCACCCACGCGGCCTTCGTCGGCCTCTCGGCGATCCGGACCGCGGGCCTGCCGATGAGCAAATTTCTTGGCCTCGTCCGCCCTCCCCTGCTGGCCGTCGCCGGCTCGGTGGCCACCAACGTCTTCTCCCGGCTCACCGTCGTGATCGGTTTCTGGGCAGCCTCCCTCTACCTGGCCAGCCGCATCCTCACCACCGAAAACATTGCCATCGAACTCAGCTCCGTCTGGTCATGGGCGATGCTCACCGCCCTCGTCGCTGCGATCGGAGCCGCGGGAGTCGCCCTCGTGCCGGGGCTGCGAGCGTGGCGAAAGGTCCACCCTGCGCGCAACTGGCTATTCGTCGCCCTGATCCTCCTCCCGGCCGGCCTGGTGGCGGCCGGCCTGGCCATCGTCGTCGGCAACCTTGACATCGAACGGGTGATCTTCGCGCCCGGTGCCGATCCGCCACCGCGCGAGCTCCTCCTTGCGGTACTGATCGCCCTCGGCGTCGTCTCGCTGACGCGTTTTCCGCTGAAGGGACCGCTGAAGCTGGTCGGCGGCCTCCTGCGCGGGCTGCGCTCAGGCCCGTGGACCTGGCTGCTGCCGCTGCTCGCCTTCATCGCCCTTGGGGTCGCCTCCGGGATTACCGTCGGTCATGCCGTTGACGAAGGCTGGTGGCAGGCTGTCGCCGCGTTCACGGCCCTGATCGGGGCGCCTGCAGCCGGACTTGCCGCTGTGACCGTGATCCGGCGCGGCTAAGAAGCCTCGCCGCTCTGCCGCAGCAGGACCGAGGTCGTCTGCTCCAGCACGCGCCGCCAGGCCGACATCTGCTCGGGCTCCTCGTCGGAGGCTTTTTCGACGACGCGGCGGACGCGGCGCTCGGAGATCTCGAGGCCGTGGCGCTCGGCGATCTCCTGGTAGCGATCGTAGTCCTTGGCGAGGGTGGCGGTGACGGTTTCGAAGCCGTGTTTGGCGATCTGCAGGCGCCGCGAGTAGTCCATGATCGGGGTGCCGAACATCAGCTCGTCGGTGGGCTCGGGCTCGAGCAGGATGATGTCGACGCCCGGGTAGCGCTCCTGCCACTGCTCGACCGCCTGGTGCAGGCGCTGGTGGGCGATCAGGCGGAAGGTCTGGTTGGCGATCGCCGGCAGCCCCATGTCGGAAACGCGGCGCACGCGCTGGCCGAAGACGGTCGGGATCGTCTTCTCGAAGTCGTTGACGTAGGGCACCAGCGGGTTGACGACGACGATGAACTTGGCGCCCTTCTCGACCGCGATGTCGACGTTGGTGGTCGAGCGGATGCCGCCGTCGACGAACTGGCGGCCTTTGAGGTCGACCGGCTTGTAGACGAGCGGCAGGCAGGTCGAGCACTCGACCGCTTTGGAGATCGGCACGTCGCTCCAGTTCTCTTCGCCGAAGACGATCCGCTCGCAGGTGTCGAGGTCGGTCGCGGTCAGATAGAGCTCGTTCTCGAGCAGGCGGAAGTCGTTGACCCGGCCGTCGCTGCCGAGCGCTTCCTCCACGTACTCGGAGAGCCCGGAGCCGGAATAGAGGCCGGTCGGCAGCGCCTCCGCGAGGCCGACGACGATGTCCATCAGCGAGAACTCGCCGATCCGCGTCAGTCGGCCCAGCAGCTGCGTCGTGCGTAGCGGCAGCGCCGCGGCTTTGGACAGGAAACCCAGGTAGTTCGGCTTCAGCACCCGGTCGAGATCGAGATCCTCGAGCTCGGAGGGGACGCGGGAGTTGATCACCTGCATCATCTCCTCGGGCGTGATCCCGTTGGCGAGCATCGAGGCGACGAAGGAGCCGGCGCTGGTGCCGACGTAGACGTCGAAGTTGTTGACCGTGCTGTTCACCGCCAGCAGGTCGAGCGCCCGCAGCGCCCCGATCTCATAGACACCGCCGGTGAAGCCACCGCCGCCGAGGACCAGGGCCGTCTTCGACGGCTTTTTGCGCCGTTTGGCGCGTCGCCTCGAGCTGGACTCGATGTCTACGACCTTGCCCACGATCTATGCAGTATTCCAGGGCCAACGGTCGGGCATGACCGCTACCTTCCAGATTCCGCGTGTTGAAAACCTCGATGAAACGCCCCCTCGCCCTGCTTTTGGTGCTCTCAGCAGGCCTTTTGCTCTTCCTCGCCGGGACGGCCCAGGCGAGCCGCACCTGCGACCAGATGCGCTCCTGGCTGCATCAGGGCGGCGGCGGAGCCAGCGGCCTCCTCGTCGTCGAGGCGGAATCGGGGAAAGTCGTCTGCGCCAGCGCTCCGGGCCGTCCGCGCTCGCTCGCCTCGAACATGAAGCTGTTCACCACGTCCACGGTGCTCTCCCAGCTGGGGCCGGAAACCCGGATCCCGACCAAGGTCTTCCGCGACGGCAAGGTCGACGCCGACGGCGTCCTCCACGGCAGCCTCTACCTGCAGGGCGGCGGCGACCCGGCGCTCGGCACCCCGGCCTTCTACGACAGCTACCTCGCCGGCCTCGGCACCAACCTCTTCGCGCTGACGCCGCAGATCAAGGCGGCGGGGATCACCTCGGTCACCGGCCGCCTCTACGCCGACGACACGGTCTTCGACCGCCTCCGCGGCGTCGCCGACTCCGGCTATGCGACCAGCTCCTACATCGGGCCCCTCTCGGGCCTCGCCTTCAACTCCGGCTTCAGCGGCTCGACCAGCTCCAGCGGCTTCTCCGCGGACCCGGCGAAGCTCGCCGCCTCGAAGCTGGCGCGATCGCTGCAGGGAGCCGGCGTCAGCCTGCCCTCCCAGGTCGCCCTGCGGGCGACGCCGCTGAACGCCGAACGGGTGGCGATGGTCCGCTCCCCCAGCCTGAACCGGATCGTCGACACCACCGATGTCTACTCCGACAACTTCTTCGCCGAGATGCTGCTCAAGCTGCTCGGCGCCCGCCTCGGCGGCGCCGGCACCACCGCCGCAGGCGCGTCCGTGGTCGAGGCCTTCGCGAGCTCCCACGGCTCCGGCGTCCACGCCGTCGACGGCTCCGGCCTCACCCGCTCCAACCGCGCCAGCCCGCGCCAGGTGGTCAATCTGCTGCTGGCGATGCGCCAAGACCAGGCCGGGGACGACTTCATCCAGGACCTGGCCCTGGCCGGCAAGGAAGGCACGGTCGACGAACGGATGCACGGCACCGCCGCCTACGGCCGTTGCCGGACCAAGACCGGCACCCTGACCGGCGTCAGCAACCTCTCCGGCTACTGCTTCAACAAGAGCGGCCGGATCATGGCCTTCTCGATTCTGATGAACAGCGTCGGCAACCTCACCCTCGCCCATCTCGACCAGGACCGGATCGCCGGCGCCGTCGCCGGCTACTGAGCGACCAGCGCCCGCAGGCCCTCCTCGTCGAGGATCTCGGTGCCGAATTTCTCGGCTTTCGCCAGCTTCGAGCCGGGGTTCTCGCCGGCGACGACGTAGTCGGTTTTCTTCGAGACCGAACTGGTCACCTTGCCGCCTGCCGACTTGACCAGCGCCGCCGCCTCCTCGCGCGTCAGCTCGGGCAGGGTGCCGGTGAGGACGACGGTCTTGCCCTCGAGCGGCCCGCCAACAGCCCGCCGTTCGGACTCGTCGGCTTCCAGCTGCAGGCCCTTTTCCTTCAGCTTTTCGACCAGCGCCCAGGTCGCCTCGTCGGCCAGCGACTCGGCAATCTGCACCGCCATGATCGGCCCCACCCCCTCGACCTCCTCGATCGCCTCCGGGTCGGCCTCGTGGAGAGCGTCGATCGAGCCGAAGTGGTCGGCCAGCGCCTCGGCGGTGACGTAGCCGACGCCCGGCAGCCCGAGCGCGTAGAGGACGCGTTTGAAGGGCCGCCGGCGCGACCCGTCGATCGCCGCCAGCAGGTTCCGGGCGGAGGTCTCGCCGAAGCGGTCGAGGCCGACCAACTGCTCCTCGGTGAGGTCGTAGATGTCGCCAACGTCGGCGATCAGGCCCTCGTCGAGGAAGCGCAGAGCCTGCTTTTCGCCGAAGCCGTCGATGTCCATCGCGCCCTTGCTGACGAAGTGTTTGACGTGCTGGAAGGACTGTTCGGGACAGCCGCGGCGATTGGGGCAGATCGTGAACACCGAGTCCTCGGGCTTTACCGTGGGCGTGCCGCAGGACGGGCACTTCTTCGGCGGCTTCGGTTTGCGCGCCCCCTTCTGCTTGCGCGGAAGTTTCGGCGAGACCACCTGCGGGATCACGTCGCCGGCCCGCATCACCACCACTTCGTCGCCCTCGCGCACCCCCTTGCGCTCCAAGTCCTCCTCGTTGTGGAGGGTCGCGGTGGTGACGGTGACCCCGCCGACGTGGACCGGCTCCAGCATCGCGAAGGGCACCAGGTGGCCGGTGCGACCAACGTTCCAGACGACCTTCTTCAGCGTCGTCGTCGCCGTCGTCGGCGGGAACTTCCAGGCGATCGCCCAGCGCGGCTCGCGCCCGACCACCCCCAGCTCGCGCCAGAGCGCCTTCTCGTCGACCTTGACGACGACGCCGTCGATCTCGTAGTCGAGCTCCTCGCGCCGCTCCTCCCACCAGTGGCAGCGTTTGACGACCCCCTCCACCCCCTGGTGGTGATCGGTGTCGGGATTGACCTTGAAGCCGCGGTCGGTCAGCCATTCGACCTCGGCCATGTGGGTCGGCAGGTCGAGCCCGCGCACGGCGCCGATCCCGTAGAACCAGGTCGAGAGCGGCCGTTCGGCGGCGAGTTTGGGGTCGAGCTGGCGGATCGAGCCGGCGGCCGAGTTGCGCGGGTTGGCGAAGGTCGGCTCGCCCGCCTCGGCCCGGCGCTCGTTCAGCGCTTTGAAGGCGGCGATCGGCAGGTAGATCTCGCCGCGCACTTCGATCAGCTCGGGAGCAGCACCCTTGATCCGCAGCGGCACCGAGCCGATCGTGCGCAGGTTCTGGGTCACGTCCTCGCCGACTCGGCCGTCGCCGCGGGTGGCGCCGCGGACCAAGACGCCGTCCTCGTAGGTGAGGGTGACGGCGAGGCCGTCGATCTTCGGCTCAGTCGTGTAGCTGAACTGCGAGGCGGTGATGTCGAGCCGCTTCAGGTAGTTGGCCAAGCGGTTCTCCCAGCCCCGCAGCTCCTCCTCGTTGCGGGCGTTGCCGAGCGAGAGCATCCCCTCCAGGTGCTCGACCTGCTCGAACCCCGCGAGCGGGGCCGCCCCCACCCGCTGCGTCGGCGAGTCCGGCGTGCGCAGCTCGGGATGCTCGGCCTCGATCGCCCGCAGCTCGTCCAGCAGCGCGTCGTAGGTGTCGTCGCCGACCTCCGGTTCGTCGAGGACGTAGTAGAGGTGGTTGTGGCGGTCGAGGATCTCGCGCAGTTCCTCGGCGCGCTGCTCCGGCGAGGCGCTCACGCGGTCGCTGCGCTGGCGGCCAGCATCTCCTCGAAGCCCCAGCCCTGGAGCCGCTCGAGGCCGCCGTGGTCGGTGAGGTCGAAGTGGATCGGGGTGACCGCGATGCGCCCGTTGGCGACCGCGTAGAGGTCGGTCCCCTCGATCTCCTCGTAGCTCGGCTGCCAGCCGTAGATCTCGTAATGGCGGCGACCGTCCTTCTCACCGACCAGCTTCAGCTCGTCGTTGTAGATCCGTTTGCCGAGCTTCGTCACCTCGATCCCGGTCGGCTCGCAGGAGGGGCAGTTGACGTTGATCAGGGTCGCCTCCGGCATCGACTCCTCGCGCAGGCGCGAGACCAGATGCGCAGTGAAGGGGGCGGCGACGGTGAAGTCGAAGCGGCCGCTGACGTAGCCGAGGCCGCCGGCCGAGGACTGCTGGGAGACGGCGATCGCGGGGATGCCGAGGACGATCCCCTCCAGCGCCGCGGCGACGGTGCCGGAGTAGGTGATGTCGTCGCCGAGGTTGGCGCCGTGGTTGATCCCGGAGACGATCAGGTCGGGGCGCCCGCCGACCAGGCCGAGCTCGGCGAAGCGGACGCAGTCGACCGGGGTGCCGCCGGTGGCGTAGCCGACGCGGCCGTCTTCGAACTCGACTTCCTCGACGCTGAGCGGCTGCCGGGTGGTGATGCTGCGAGCGGTGGCGCTGCGGTTCGAGTCGGGGGCGATCACGTCGACCTCGACGCCGTCGAGCTCGACCAGGGCGCGTCGGGCCGCTTGCAGCCCCGGCGCGGAGATGCCGTCGTCGTTGGTGAGGAGGATGCGCACCACCTCGATTCTAGGTGTCGGCGATGCCGTCACCTGGTCTTGGAGATACTGCCGCCGTGCCCACGGTGAGGCTCGACATCGAATACGACGGCGCCGGCTTCCGCGGCTGGGCGAGGCAGCCGGGCCTGCGGACGGTGCAGGGCGAGCTGGAGACGGTCCTGGCGACGGTCCTGCGCGAGCCGGCCGAGCTGACGGTCGCCGGCCGCACCGACACCGGCGTCCACGCGCTGGGCCAGGTGGCGAGCCTCCAGACCGCCGCGGAGCCGCCCGAGGACCTGATGCGCCGCCTCAACGGCCTCAGCCCCGACGACGTCGCCGTCACCGCCGTCACGGTCGTCGCCGACGGCTTCGACGCCCGCCGCGACGCCAAATCGAGGAGCTACCGCTACCGCCTCCTCGCCCGCTCGGCCCCGAACCCGTTCGAGCGAGGCAAAGCCCTCTGGTGGCCGCACCGCATCGACCGCGAGGCGCTCGACGCCTGCGCCGCCGCCCTCCCCGGCAGCCACGACTTCACCGCCTTCACCCCCACCCAGACCGACCACGTCCGCTTCGAGCGCAACGTCCTCGCCGCCTCCTGGGCCCAAGAAGACGACATCCTCAGCTTCCGCATCACCGCCGACGCCTTCATGCGCAACATGGTCCGCGTCCTGGTGGGAACCCAGCTCGAGGTAGCCAGCGGGAGAAGAGCGGTCGAGAGCTTCATCGAACTTCTAAGGGGCGCATCCAGAATCGAGGCAGGAGACACTGCTCCACCCCACGGCCTATACCTAGAGTCCGTGGCGTATTAGGGGAGGGGCATCCCTCGAGCTGGCGGATACTCAAAATGCCGGTCTAATTAGACCGGCATTTGTCAGAGCGAGGGATGCCCCTCCCCTGCCCCGCCTAGACCAACTCGAGGTAGACCATCTCGGTGGAGTCGCTCCGCCGAGGTCCCAGCTTGACGATGCGGGTGTACCCGCCCGGGCGGGTCGCGTAGCGCGGCGCCACCTCGTCGAACAGCTTGTGGACGATGAACTTGTCGTTGTGGAGGGTGGCCAGCGCCTGACGGCGGGCGTGCAGGTCGCCGCGCTTGGCGAGCGTGATCAGTTTCTCCACTTCGGGCTTTACCGCCTTGGCCTTGGCCTGACTGGTCTGGATCCGCTCATGCTCGATCAGCTGCTTCGAGAGGTTCGAGAGCAGCGCCTCGCGGTGGGCGGCATCACGGCTGAGCTTGTTGCGCTTCTTTTTGTGCCGCACCGAATCCTCCGCTCCCGCTCTCTCGTCCCGCTCAGTCTGCCTGAAGGTCCAGGCCGCGGGAGTGCAGGGTCTCGATCACTTCCTCGATCGACTTCTGACCGAAGTTCGGGATCGCGTTCAGTTCCGCGCGCGACTTGCGCACGAGGTCGCCGACGGTCTGCACGCCGGCGCGCTTGAGGCAGTTGTAGGAGCGCACGCCCAGTTCGAGCTCCTCGATCAGGATCTCGTCGAGCCCGTTCGAGGCGGCACCGCCGTTGTCCCCGCCCGAGGAGAAACCGTCGGTCGGGACGGCGGCGACCGGCTCATGCGCGGTCAGTTCTTCGACCCGGTCGGCGTCGGTGAAGATCGCCAGGCTCTTGATCAGGATCTCGGAGGCCTCGCGCAGGGCCGCGCCAGGCTCGATCGAGCCGTCGGTCTCGAGGTCGAGCGTCAGTTTGTCGAAGTCGGTCCGCTGACCGACACGGGCGGCGGCGACCGAGTAGGAGGCGCGCCGGATCGGCGAGAAGATCGAGTCGATCGGGATCACGCCGATCGGCTGCTCGTCGGACTTGTTCTCTTCGGCCGGCGAGTAGCCGCGGCCACGGCCGATCGTCAGGTAGACCTCGAGTTTGGTTTTTTTCTCGAGCGTCGCGATCGGCGCCTCGGGGTTGAGGATCTCGACGCCGGAGGGAAGGTCGATGTCCTTCGCCTTCACCTCGCCGGGGCCGGTGGCGACCAGCGGTGCCTCGACCTCGTCGGCATCGGTGTGCATGCGGACGACGAGGTCCTTGAGGTTGAGGACGATGTCGGTGACGTCCTCTTTGACGCCCGGCACGGTCGAGAACTCGTGCGCCACTCCCTCGATGCGGACGCTGGTGATGGCGGCGCCGCCGAGCGAGGAGAGCAGGACGCGGCGAAGACTGTTGCCGAAGGTGTAGCCAAAGCCCTTGTCGAGCGGCTCGATCGTGAAGGTGCCGCGGCGGTCATCGACTTTCTCGGCGGTAATGCGGGGGACCTGGAAATCAGTGGTCATGAGTTCCTTGCGTTGCTGTGTTCTGAAATGGGGTGTCCGGGCTACTTGGAGTACAGCTCGACGATCAGCTGCTCCTGTACCGGCGCCGAGATCTCGGAGCGCTCGGGATAGCGCAGGACCTTGGCGGTGAGGGCATCGTGGTCGGCCTGCAGCCAGGCCGGAACCGTGGAAACGAGTTCGGTGGCCCGGCGGATCGTGTCGGTGGCTTTCGATCCAGCCTTGATCGAGATGATGTCCTCGGGACGTACTTGGTAGGAAGGGATGTTGACCCGGCGGCCGTTGATCTGCCAGTGGCCGTGGGTGATCAGCTGCCGCGCCTGGCGCCGTGAAGCGGCGAAGCCGAGGCGGACGAGCACGTTGTCGAAGCGGGACTCGAGCAGCCGCAGCAGGTTCTCGCCGGTCACGCCCTCCTGGCGGGCGGCCTTTTCGTAGTAGGCGCGGAACTGTTTCTCCAGCACCTGGTAGTAGCGGCGGGTCTTCTGCTTCTCGCGCAGCTGCACCCGGTACTCGGACTGGCGCAGGCGGCCGCGACCGTGCTCACCGGGCGGGTAGGAGCGGCGCTCGACGCCGCACTTGTCGGTGAAGCAGCGCTCGCCCTTGAGGAAGAGCTTCTGCCCCTCGCGGCGGCACTGCTTGCACTGCGGGGCGGTGTCGCGAGCCATTAGACCCTCCTCCGCTTCTTCGGCCGGCAGCCGTTGTGGGCCTGCGGGGAGACGTCCTTGACCGTGGTCACGTCGAGGCCGGCGGCCTGCAGCGAGCGAATCGCCGTCTCACGGCCCGAGCCGGCGCCCTTGGCGAAGACCTCGACCCGTTCCAGGCCGTGTTCCATGCCCTTTTTGGCGGCCGCGTCGGCGGTCACCTGGGCGGCGAACGGGGTCGACTTGCGCGAGCCTTTGAAACCGGCCGAGCCGGCCGACTCCCAGGCGATCACGTTGCCGTCGGTGTCGGTCAGGGTGACGATCGTGTTGTTGAAAGAAGTCTTGATGTGCGCCTGCCCGTAGGCGACGTTCTTTTTGACGCGGCGCCGCGTCCGCCCTTTTCCGGGTTTTTTCTCAGCCATCGCGGGTCCCCCTACGCTTTGCGCTTACCGGCGACGCTGAGGCGCCGCGGGCCCTTGCGGCCACGCGCGTTGGTCTTGGTCCGCTGGCCCCGGACCGGCAGGCCGCGACGGTGGCGCAGGCCGCGGTAGGAGCCGATCTCCATCAGCCGTTTGACGTTCTGCGAGCGCTCGCGGCGCAGGTCACCCTCGACCTCGCGGTTCTCGACCGCCTCGCGAAGTTTCATCACCTCGTCCTCGGTCAGGTCCTTGACCTGGGTCTCCGGGTCGACGCCGGTCTCCTTGAGGATCTGCTGAGCCGTCGAGCGACCGATCCCGAAGATGTAGGTGAGCCCGATTTCCGCCCTTTTGTTGACGGGAATGTTGATGCCCGCGATGCGCGCCACTAGCCCTGCCTCTGCTTATGGCGGGGGTTTTGGCAGATCACAAGAACCGCCCCATTTCGGCGGATTACCTTGCACTTCTCGCACATCGGCTTGACGGAAGCTCGAACCTTCATCGCTCCGGAATCTCGTATCGACAACAGGATTCCCGCGCGCCCCATGAATCGGACGGCAGGATGAACCAACCGGCCAACAAGGCCGACGAAGAAAGATAGCAGGGGACGACCTTCGGGGACGGCCGCTCAGGCGCGCTCGACGAGGGCGATCAGGAAGCCGTCATAGCCCTTGACGCCGACGGTTTGGATCGTAGTCGCGCTGACGCGCGGCTCGTCGGCGAGCATCTCGTGCAAGCGGCGCTGGGCCTGGGTTGCCTCGTCGGGATCGGAGGCGTCGGCGAGGGTGCCCTTGCGGACGACGTTGTCGGCGACGATCAGACCGCCGGGACGGGTACGATCGATAGCCCAGGCGAAGTAGTTGGGGGTATTGGCCTTGTCGGCGTCGATGAAGACGAGGTCGAAGGGAGCAACGCCCTCCGCCTCCAGGCCAGGCAGGGACTCCAGCGCCGGTCCGACCCGAATCCCGACCTTGTCCGCCACCCCAGCCCGCTCGATGCTCTGCCGCGCCACCTCGGCGTACTCCGGCCTCGCCTCCAGCGTGATCAGGCTCCCGTCCTCGGGCAGCGCCCGCGCCATCAGGATCGCGCTGTAGCCGCCGAGCGTCCCGAACTCGAGGATCTTCTTCGCCCCGAGCAGGCGAACCAGCAGCTGCAACAGCTTCCCCTGCGGCGGCGAGACCTGGATCGAGGGCAGGCCAGCGGCCTCGGCAGCCGCGACTGCCCCCCGCAGCGCCTCGTCCTCCTCGACGACCGTAGCGGTGATGAAGCGATCGACTTCCGCAAAGACCTCGGCTTCCATGGAGTGGATTCTGTCGGAGTGCCGTGGCAGAGTGTTCCGACCATGGGGTTCGAAGCCAAAGTCCTCGCCGATTCGGTCTCGCCCGCCGGGCAGCGCCTGACCACGCTCGAGGCCACCTTCCCCCGCTTCATCCTCGCCGAGTTCAACACCCACCGAGTCTTCTCCCGCAACAGCGCCAGCTCCCGGGCGATCCCGGTTGCCAAACAGCTGCGCCGGCTCCTCGACGACCCCTACGTGCCGATCGAGTTCGGCTCCAACAAGCCGGGGATGCAGGCGGGGCCGCCGCTGACCGGCGCGGCCCGGGACGCCGCCGAAGCCGAGTGGCTGCGGGCGCGCGACGACGCCGTCCGCCACGTCCTCGGGTTGATCACCAGCCCCGAGAACGTCGCCGGCTTCGAGGACCTGCACGAGTGCCTGGAGGCGGCCCAGGGCTCGCTGAAAGAACCGCCTGCGGAGTGGCTCAACGTCCATAAGCAGGTCGCCAACCGGCTGTTGGAGCCGTTCATGTGGCACACGGTGATTGTCTCCTCGACGACCTGGGAGAACTTCTTCAACCTCCGCTGCCATCCCGACGCCCAACCCGAGATCCGGCTGATCGCGACGAAGATGCGCGACGCGGTCGAGCGCTCCGTCCCCACCCGCCTGGAACCCGACGAATGGCACCTGCCGCTGATCGGCGAGGCCGAGCGCGAGGAGGCCTCCTCCCCCGAGGAACTGGCGAAGATCTCGATCGGCCGCTGTGCCCGGGTCAGCTACCTGACCCACGCCGGCACCCGCGACCTCTCCGCCGACGTCGCCCTCTACGACCGCCTGCTGGAAAGCGGCCACATGTCGCCGATGGAGCACGCGGCGAGGCCGATGACCCCTGCCGAGCTCGATCGGAGCGAGTGGAGCGGCAACTTCCAAGGCTGGATCGCCCACCGCAAGCTGATCCCGGGGGAGTCGAACCCGTTGGCAGGGTCGAAGATCGAAGAGATCGAGATCGCCGCCGACGAAAACGTCGCCGCCTAGTCCGGCGGCAAGCGGTCGAGCATCTTCAGGGTTGCTTCCCTGTTCGCACGCATTTCGGCCTGAAGTTCTTTGAAGTGAAGCCGCATGTCTTCGCCGAGCCCATGGAGGATGTTGAGCTGCTCGTTGGTCAACACGGCCATTTTGCGGAGAAGGCCGTCGTTGTAATGCTGATGCTTCTCTTCGGTCGTCATCAACCGCCCCGCCAGTGCCTCCCACTCATGTCGGCGGTCCTCCTCTTCCTTTTCCCAGCGTCGTTCAGCCGTTTCCAGACGCCCGTTGATCTCCTTGAGACCCTCCTTGACCCGTCGCTCGAAGTCGCGCTTTCCTCGCTCCACTTCTTCCATTGCGACAGCGTGCCAGTCCACCACGCACGAGACTACACCTCAGACAAAAAGTTCTGCAGCAACTTCGAGGCAGAACTGTGACTTCGCGCTACTCGGCTTCGTGCCAGGGCGTGAGGATGCGCGGGCCCTGCGGGGTCACCGCCACGGTGAACTCGAAGTGGGCCGCTAGGGAGCCATCTTCGGAGTAGACCGACCAGCCGTCGTCGCCCATCCGCACCAGGGGGCCACCGACGTTGACCATCGGCTCGATCGCCAGCACCATCCCCTCCTCCAGCTCCGGGCCCTTGCCGGGATCGCCGAAGTTCGGGACCTGTGGTTCCTCGTGCATGTCGCGGCCGATGCCGTGGCCGACCAGGGTGCGGATGATCGAGAGGCCCTCGATCTCCACAGACCGCTGGATCGCCGCCGAGACGTCGCCGAGGTGGTTGCCCGGCCGCATCTGCTCGATGCCGGCGAAGAGCGAGGCTTTGGTGACGTCGAGGAGCTTCTGCGCCTCCGGGCTGACCGGCCCGACCGGGACCGTCATCGCCGCGTCGGAGACCCAGCCGTCCTTGATCACGCCGACGTCGATCGAGAGGATGTCGCCGCGCTTCAGCTGGTAGTCGCCGGGGATCCCGTGGACGACCATCGAGTTGGGCGAGGCGCAGATCGAGCCGGGGAAGCCGCGGTAGCCCTTGAAGGCCGGCTCGGCTCCCTGCGAGCGGATGAACTTCTCCGCGGCGGCGTCGAGCTCCTCGGTGGTGACGCCGGCGCGCGCCTTTGCGGCCAGCATCTTCAGGCAGCGAACGAGGATCTCCCCCGAGGCCGCCATCTTGTCGACCTGCTCCGGCGTCTTTTTGATGATCATCCGGTACACGCTAGTGGCCTCCTGACGCGAGGTCGCGAGGAGACCGGTTAAACTGCCTCGTCCTGCTCCATCCGCAGGGTGGCAAGGGTGCGACGGATCGTCTCCGCCACCTCTTCCGGCGCCGCCTCGCCGTCGATCCGGCGCAGGACGCTGCGGTGGTCGTAATAGGAGACGAGCGGCTCGGTCTTCTCGTGGTAGGTCTTGAGCCGCTTGCGGATCACTTCGGGCTTGTCGTCGTCGCGGACGATCAGCTTGGAGCCGTCGACGTCGCAGACGCCCTCCTGCTGTGGCGGGTTGAAATCGACGTGGAAGACGTGGCCGTGGGCCTCGCAGGTGCGGCGGCCGCCGAGCCGACGGACCACCTCGTCGTCGGGGACGTCGATCAGGAGCACCGCCGTCACCGCCCGGGCCAGCTCACCCAGCTTCGCGTCGAGCGCCTCGGCCTGGGGTGTGGTGCGCGGGAAGCCGTCGAGGATGAAGCCGTCGAGCGCCTCGCTGGAGTCAATCCGCTCGGCGATCACGCCGACGATCACCTCGTCGGGCACGAGGTCGCCGCGGTCCATGTACTCCTTCGCGGTCCGTCCCAGCTCGGTTTCGTCGCGCACCGCCCCGCGGAGGATGTCCCCGGTCGCGTAGTAAGGCAGCCGCAGGTCTTCGTTCAGCCGCTCCCCCTGCGTTCCCTTGCCTGACCCTGGCGGGCCCAGAAGGACGAGATTCAGCTCCGGCATCCCCTGGAGCCTATTTGAGGAAGCCCTCGTAGTTGCGCATCATCAGCTGCGCCTCCAGCTGCTTGACCGTTTCCAGCGCGACGCCGATCACGATCAGGATGGAGGTGCCGCCGAAGTAGAAGTTCGCCGAGGTCTGGCTGATCAGGATCGTCGGCAACGCCGCCACCGCGCCGAGGTAAAGAGCGCCGGGGAAGGTGAGACGGGAGAGGATCCGATCGAGGTACTCGGCCGTCGGCCTGCCGGGACGGACGCCCGGGATGAAGCCGCCGTACTTTTTCAGGTTGTCCGCCTGGTCCACCGGGTTGAAGGTGACGGCGGTGTAGAAGTAGGTGAAGACGATGATGAAGAAGATCTCGCCGATCACGTAGGCCCATTCGTTCGGCCCGAAGAAGGCGGCGAAGTTGAGAGCGGCGTTGGTGTTGAGCATCTGGCCGATCGTCGAGGGGAAGGCCATGATCGAGGCGGCGAAGATGACCGGGATGACGCCGGCCATGTTGACCCGCAGCGGCAGGTAGGTCGAGCCACCCGAGGTCATTTTGCGGCCGACGACGCGTTTCGCGTACTGGACCGGGATCCGGCGCTGTCCCTCCTGGACGAAGACGATCGCGACGATCACCGCGAGGGCGATGAAGGGCATCATCACGATGAAGACCTGGTCGGGGTTGTTCCACCACTTCGAGAGCCCGGGCACGATGCTCGAGGCGATCGAGGAGAAGATCATCAGCGAGATGCCGTTGCCGATCCCGCGCTGGGTGATCAGCTCGCCCATCCACATCAGCAAGGTGCAGCCGGCGGTCAGGCACATCACGATCAGGAACAGCTTCGGCGGGGTGAGGGTCCCCACCACGCTGGTGCCGGCCTGGTTGCCGAAGGAGCGGAAGAGGAAGACGTATCCCAGCGACTGGCCGAAGGCGAGGCCAACGGTGAGGTAGCGCGTGTACTGGGTGATTTTCTGCTGCCCGACTTCACCCTCTTTCTGCAGGCGCTCGAGCGAGGGCACGACCACGGTCAGCAGCTGCAGGATGATCGAGGCCGTGATGTAGGGCATGATCCCCAGCGCGAAGATGCTCAGCCGCGAGAGGCTCCCTCCCGAGAACTGGTTGAGGAAGCCGAGGATCCCGGCGCCGCCGAAGTTGTTCTGGATTTCCTTGACGGCATTGACATCGACCCCTGGAGCAGGGATGTAGGCGCCGAGGCGGTACAGCGCCAGGATCGCCGCCGTGAACGCGATTTTCTTGCGAATCTCGGCAACGCTGAATGCGTTGACAATAGTTCTGAGCATTACGGCTCCAGAGTGTGACAGGAACCGCCGGCCGCTTCTATCTTCTCTTTGGCGGCCGCGCTGAAAGCGTGCGCGTGGACCTCTAGTTTCTTCTTGATCTCGCCCCGGGCGAGGACCTTGACGGGGTCCTTGCGCTTGGCCAGGCCCTTCTCCTTCAGGCTCTTCGGGGTGACTTCAGCGCCGCTGTCGAAGCGCTCCTCGAGGTCGGAGAGGTTGACCGGCTGGGTCTTGGTCCGGAAGTTCTCGAACGGCATCGACTGCTTTTTGTGCGGGCCGCGCAGCTTTCGCATCCGCATGTGGATCGGGTTCTGCCCGCCCTCGTAGCCAGCCTTGCGCTTGCGGCCCGAGCGGGCGCCGGCGCCCTTGTGGCCACGGCCGGAGGTCTTGCCGAGGCCGCTGCCCTCGCCGCGGCCGATCCGCTTGCGCGGCCTTTTCGAGCCGGGCTTCGGCTTCAGGTTGTGGAGCCCGATCTCCTCGGTGCGCGTTGATTCTTTTGAAGATGATTTGTCGGCTTTCTCAGCCACCGTCGACCTCCACCAGGTGGGAGACGACCCGCAGCTGCCCCTGCAGCTGCTCGGAGTCTTTCAGCTCCACCGATTTGCCAATCCGCCCCAGCTTCAGCGCCTTCAAAGTCGCTTTCTGATTCGGATTGGTCCCGTTCGCCGATCGAACCTGCGAAATCTTCACTTTGCTCACGACTCAGCCTCCACGGCCTCGTCAGCCGGTTTCTGCTCTGCCTCAGACGCTTCTCCGGCGGGTGGCGACGATGCGGGACCCTCGCCGGTCGGCGAGGGGGTCGTATCGGAGACAGGACCCGCCGGCCCAGCGTCCTCAGAGGACCCTGCGTCGACAGGGCCCGCGGCCCCGTTGCCCCCATCCATTCCCAGAACCTGGGTGATGGTCAAGCCACGCAGCTCCGCGACCTCCTCGGGCCTACGAAGACGAACCAAGCCGTCCATCGTGGCCTTGACCAGGTTGATCGGGTTCTGGGTCCCGATGCTCTTGGTCAGCACGTCGCGGACCCCGCCCAGCTCGAGCACGGCGCGGACGCCACCGCCGGCGATGACGCCGGTACCGGGGCTGGCCGGGCGCAGGACCACGTGGCCGGCGCCGAAGCGGCCGATGATGCGGTGGGTGATGGTGTTCCCGTATTTGGGCACCCGGATCAAGTTCTTGCGGGCATCCTCGACGCCCTTCTGGATCGCCAGCGGGACCTCGCGGGCCTTGCCGTAGCCGATCCCGACCACGCCCTCCTCGTCGCCGACGGCGACCAGCGCGGTGAAGGAGAAGCGACGGCCGCCCTTGACCACCTTGGCGACGCGGTTGATCTCGATCACCCGCTCCTGCAGGTCCAGCCCGCGGGGGCTGACGGTTTCGACGTTGTTGGCGTTCATGCCCTTCATAAGCAGCGGCCCACCGTAGCGGAACTAGAAGGCCAACCCCCCCTCGCGTGCGCCCTCGGCGAGTGCCTTGACGCGGCCGTGGTACTGGTAGCCGCCGCGATCGAAGACGCAGGTCTCGACCCCGGCGCCCTTCGCGCGCTCGGCCAGCAGTTCGCCGGCCTTCTTCGCCTGCTCGGTCGCGCTGAGTTTGCGCAGATCCGGCTCGATCCAGTTGACCGCGGCCACGGTATGGCCTTTGGTGTCGTCGATGAGCTGCGCGAAGACGCCCTTGTTGGAGCGGTAGACCGAGAGACGCGGCCGCTCCGCGGTGCCGCGGATGCGGGCGCGGACGCGGCGGCGCCGTTTGAGCCGCTGCTGGCGCTTCGTAAGGACCGTCATGCGCGCTTACCCACCTTCCGCAGAACCTGCTCGTCCTTGTAGCGGATGCCCTTGCCCTTGTAGGGCTCCGGCGGGCGGCGCTTGCGGATATCCGCCGCGACCTGTCCGACGAGCTGCTTGTCGATGCCTTTGATGATGATCTCGGTCGGCTGGGGAACTTCGAAGTCGATCCCCTCCGGGGCCTCGATCGCGACCGGGTGCGAGAAGCCGAGCGCCAGCTCCAGTTTCTTCCCTTTCAGGGCGGCGCGATAGCCGACGCCTTGGATTTCCAGGCGCTTTTCGAAGCCGTCGGTGACGCCCTCGACCATGTTCGCGATCAGGCTGCGGGTGAGCCCGTGCAGGGCCCGGTGCGGGCCGCGGTCGGTCGGTCGGGTGATGGTGACGACCCCGTCCTCCTGCTCGACCTTCATGTCGGGCGAGAAGGTCTGCCGCAGCTCGCCCTTCGGGCCCTTGACGGCGATGTCGGCCGCGCCGATCTCAACCGTGACGGCGTCGGGGACAGGGACGGGCTTTCTTCCGATCCGGCTCATCTCAAGTCACCAGACGTAGGCGACGACCTCGCCGCCGACTCCCTTCGCGCGCGCTTCGTGGCCGGTCATCACGCCGGAGGAGGTGCTGACGATCGCGGTGCCGGTCCCGCCCTGCACGCGCGGGATGTTTTCGTGGTCGACGTAGCGGCGGCGGCCCGGGCGCGAGACCCGTTCGATCCCGAAGATCACCGGCTGGCGCTCCTCGGTGTACTTGAGCTCGACGTTGATCGACTCGCCGACGGCGGCCGGTTTGCGGCTGAAGTCCTTGATGTAGCCCTGCTCCTTGAGGATCCGGGACATCTCGAGCTTGAGGCTGGAGAAGGGGATCTCCACCTCGTCGTGCCCAGCGCGAATCGCGTTGCGGATCCGGGTCAGGTAATCGGCGATCGGGTCGGTCTGCATGGTCCTACCAGCTCGACTTGGTCATTCCGGGGATGTACCCCTCGTGTGCGGCCTCGCGCAGGCAGATCCGGCAGAGGCCGAATTTGCGGTGGTACGCGCGGGGGCGACCGCAGCGGCGGCAGCGGTTGTACTTGCGCGTTTTGAACTTCGGCTCCCGCGCCTGCTTCACCTTCATCGAAGTCTTAGCCATTGTCAGAACTCTCCTCGGCCGTATCTCCGGCCTCTTCGTCTCCGCCCTCGGAACCCTCGTCCTCGCCTTCCGGCTTGGCGTAGGCCTCCGGGTTCTCCTCTTTCAACTGTTCGAGGGCCGCCTGTTCGACTTCAGCCTTCTGGCGGGCTTCCTCTTTGCGCTGCTCCTCTTCGGCTTCCTTTTCTGCGGCTTCGCGCTCGGCCTGACCGGGGCGGCCCTCCTGGGCGAACGGCATCCCCAGCCCGAGCAGCAGCTCGAAAGCCTCGAGGTCATTTTTAGCGGAAGTCGTGATCGTCACGTCCAGACCCCGCACGACGTCGATCGAGTCGTAGTCGATTTCGGGGAAGATCAGCTGCTCTTTGACCCCCATCGAGTAGTTGCCGCGGCCGTCGAAGGAGCGCGGGTTGAGGCCGCGGAAGTCACGGATCCGCGGGACCGCGATCGCGATCAGACGGTCGAGGAACTCCCACATCCTGGCCCGCCGCAGCGTCACCGAGACGCCGACCGGCATCCCCTCGCGCAGCTTGAAGGAGGCGACCGACTTGCGGGCGCGGCGCACGTTCGGGTACTGGCCGGCGATCGTCGCCAGCTGCTGCTGGGCGGCTTCGAAGGAGCGTTTGTCCTGTTTCTCGGTGCCGAGGCCCATGTTGAGGGTGATCTTCTCCAGGCGCGGGGCCTCCATCGGCGTCGAGTAGCCGAATTTCTTGATCAGCCCCGGCAGCACGTCCTGCTCGTAGCGCTCGCGCAGGCGCGGCGGCGGGGCCGCCTGCGAGGTCGATTCCACGGTCGCCTCCATCAGCCGATCTCGTTCCCGGACCGCTTCGCGTAGCGGACGCGCTTGCCGCCCTTGTCGACGCGAACGCCGACGCGGGTCGGTTTGTTGTCTTTGGGGTCGAGCAGCATCACGTTGGAGACGTCGATCGGGCCCTCCTTCTCGACGATGCCCCCAGCCTGCGGATTTTTCAGGTCCGCCTGCGAACGGGCGCGTTCGTGGCGCTTGATCATGTTCAAGCCCTCGACGTAGACGCGCCGCTTTTTCGGGTCGGTGCGGACCACGCGGCCGCTCTTGCCGGCGTCCTTGCCGCTGATCAGGAGCACCTGGTCGTCGGTGCGGATACGCATCCTCTTCGCCATCAGAGGACCTCCGGCGCCAGCGAGATGATTTTCATGAAGTTGCGATCGCGCAGTTCGCGCGCCACCGGGCCGAAGATGCGGGTCCCGCGCGGATTGTTGCTGGCCGGGTCGATCAGCACCGCGGCGTTCTCGTCGAAGGAGATGTAGGTGCCGTCGGGACGGCTGAGCGGCTTGCGGGTGCGCACGACCACGGCCTGCACGACCTCGCCCTTGCGGACGCCGCCCTGCGGGCTGGCCGATTTCACCGTCGCGGTGATCACGTCGCCGACGCTGGCGTAGCGGCGGTGGGAGCCGCCTTTGACCCTGATACAGAGGATCTCGCGCGCGCCCGAGTTGTCGGCGACCTTGAGCCTGGACTCCTGCTGGATCATCGCGCTTTCTCCACTACGTCCACGAGCCGCCAGCGCTTGGTCTTCGAGAGCGGGCGGGTCTCGATCACGCGGACCACGTCGCCCTCGCCGGCCTCGTTGCGCTCGTCGTGCGCGTGCAGCTTGGTCGAGCTGCGGACGATCTTCTCGTAGGTGCGGTGACGGCGGGCGATGTCGATGCGAACGGTGATCGACTTGTCGCCCTTGCTGGAGACGACGATGCCCTGGCGGACCTTGGCGGCGTTCGACTCGCGCTCGGCCCTCGGCGTCCCGGTGCCGGGCGTGTGGGCGGCTTTCGCCGCAGCCCGCTGCTTGCGCCGCAGATCTGACTTGCGCTTACGCTCCGCCAGCCGGGCAGCTTTGCGCTCCTCGGCATCGGAGGGACCGGCCTTGCGCGGCTGCCGCCGCGATTTCGCCAGCCGCCGCCGCTCCTTCCAAGGCAGCTCGTCCTCAGGGTTCGGCTCAGCAGCCTCTTCGGCGGCAGGGGAATCTCCCCCGTCGGCCTCGGGTGCCTCCTCGGCCTCTTCGGCGGCAGGGGCCTCCTCCGCGGGAGTCTCCTCAGCCGCGGGGGCCTCCTCCGCAGGACTCTCGTCCTGCGGCGTCTCGGCCTGAGGCTCCTCAGTCGTCTCGTCCTGAGTCTCTTCTTTTTTCGTCTCGTCGTCGCTCATATCCGTCGCGTCTCTTTCTCCACGTCTATGCCTCGTGCCTTGGCCACCGTCAGCAGGCGTGCGATGTCCCTTTTCGCCTGCCCGAGGCGGGCGGTGTTCTCGAGCTCGCCGGTCGCGTGCCGGAAGCGGAGATTGAAGGCCTCCTGCTTGGCGTCGATCAGTTTCGCCACCAGCTCGTCGTCTTTGAGATTGTGCACCTCGGCGGCCTTCATTACTCGCCGGCCCCCTCGCGCATCACGAATTTCGTTTTCACCGGAAGCTTGTGCCCGGCCAGGCGCAGCGCTTCGCGCGCCAGCTCCTCCGGCACGCCGGCCAGCTCGAACATCACCTTGCCCGGCTTGACCACCGCGACCCAGCCCTCGGGGTTGCCCTTGCCGGAACCCATCCGGGTCTCGGCCGGCTTTTTCGTGTACGGCTTGTCGGGGAAGACGTTGATCCAGACCTTGCCGCCACGTTTGATCTTGCGGGTCATCGCCACACGGGCGGCCTCGATCTGGCGGTTGGTGATCCAGCCGCGCTCGAGCGCCTTGATCCCGTACTCG
>Ga0070682_100000033_pt1 | contig 154740 bp, 132 predicted proteins | sample KBSC63LmetaG_FD_64668 | JGI IMG/M metagenome (GOLD analysis project Ga0070682, IMG submission 64668) | Corn rhizosphere microbial communities from Kellogg Biological Station, Michigan, USA - KBS C6-3L metaG | ecosystem: Host-associated > Plants > Roots > Rhizosphere | place: USA: Michigan...
ATGTCTTCGTCCGCGCGGCAAAAGATTCCGGCTACGGCAACGTCGTCCTGACGCTGATCGTGGCCAAGGTCTTCGACAATCCCGACAGCCCGTACGCCGATGCGGTCAACAGCGCGAAGTCGATCGTGAAGGCGCTCGATCACACCGATGTGCCGTCGATCCGCTCGATGGCCGCCCGGATGGAGAGCGATCTCCGGTCGAAGTCCCCGGCCGCGGCGGTTGCCGCTGTTCCGTCGGGATCGAGCATCGATGTCAGCGCCACCCCGACCGCCGCGGTGCAACCGGATGTCTACTCCGAGCTGCAGGCGATCGAGGACCTGCTGACCGGAAACGACGCGGAACGTCGTAGCGGGCTCGACAAGCTGCATCAGCTGCTCAGAAAACTTCGCACCCGCTGATCACGGCCGCAGGTGATTTCCGGCACGCGTTGCGCAGGCCACGCGGCGCGACAATTGTGTCGTAGCGCACGGTTTACGGCCCACTTTGAGCGTATCGCGCTCAGATCTTTGCCGGGCCCGGATTGACGGAATGGGGAGGGTGACGTAGAATGCCCATCCCTCTGGGTAGTTCTGCAACTCTTCCGAAAGGAGCCTCACTTGTCGTCAATGAAGCTTGGTTTCAAAGTCGGGGACAAGCTCGTTTACCCCAATCATGGTGTGACGATCGTCGAGCAGATCGGCGCGTCGATCATCATGGGGTCTGACGAGTCTTATTATCACCTTCGTCTGCTGGCGAACAACTCGCGGCTGATGGTCCCGATCCGGAACACGGATCGCGTCGGACTCCGTCGCCTTTACCAGCCGAAGGAAATCAAAGGGCTGATCGGCCTTCTGGAAGAGAAGGGCCCGAAGAGCCACACCGACTGGAAGGGGCGTTACCGGGAGAATCTGGAGAAGATGAAGACCGGTCGCCTTGAAGACGTCGCCGAGGTCCTGAAGAACCTCAACGAAGTGTCGAAGAAGAAGAGCCTCTCGTTCCGCGAGAAAAAGATGTACGACCGGGCCAAATACCTGATCGTCTCCGAAGTCGCGATCGTGAAGGGGATTCCCGAGATGGAAGCCGAGAAGCTGATCGAGAAGTCACTCGACAAGTCTCTCGGACTCGGGCATTAACTCGACAGCAATCGCGTCCCTCACACCAGTGCCGCTCGGAAACGGGCGGCACTTTTGTTTTAATGCGGATTGATGAAGCGCCTTCCCGAATGGATCCGTGAAAAACGGATCAACCTCCGCGAGCTCCACGAGGTCAAGTCGATGCTCCGCGAGCGTTCGCTGCATTCCGTCTGCGAGTCGCTGGCCTGTCCGAATCGCACCGAGTGCTTCTCCCGCGGCACCGCCACCTTCATGATCCTCGGCGACGTCTGCACCCGCTCGTGCGGTTTCTGCAACGTCACCACCGGGCGCCCGTACGCGCCGCCGTCGCCGCTCGAGCCGCGCTCGGTGGCTGACACCGCGAAGCGGATGGCTCTCCGCCATGTCGTCATCACCTCCGTCACGCGCGACGATCTCGAGGACGGCGGTGCGCAGCAGTTCGCCGCCACGATCCGCGAGCTGCGCCGCGTGCTTCCGCAGGTCGCGGTCGAAGTGCTGACACCCGACTTCCGCGGCAATCGCGAGGCGATCCGCATCGTTGCAGACGCGAAGCCCGACTACTTCAACCACAACGTCGAGACCGTGCCTCGGCTTTACGACTACGTCCGGCCCGGCTCGCGCTTCGAGCGATCGGTGGCGTTTCTCGCCGAGGTGAAACGGATCGATCCAACGATCGTCACAAAATCGGGGCTGATGCTCGGCCTCGGCGAGCGCCGCGACGAAGTCATCGACGTGATGACGCGCCTGCACGACGCCGGCTGCGAGATCCTGACGATCGGTCAGTACCTCCAGCCGAAACGGGAGAAGCTCGACGTGGTCGAGTACATCCATCCGGCGGTCTTCGAGGAGTACCGTGTCATCGGCGAGGAGCTCGGATTCGGCGCGGTCTTCTCCGGTCCGTTCGTCCGCTCGTCGTACATGGCAGATATGGTCGCTCACGATGCGCAAGCCGCGGCAAACCGATCCTGAGAAGAAAGAAACCGGCCCCTACTTCGTCACGTATCTGCCGATCTTTCTCGATTTCCTGGCCGTCGAAAAAGGGCTCGCGAAGAACTCCCTCTCCGCGTACGCGACCGACCTCCGCCACTTCGGCCACTACCTCGCCGAGCAGAAAATCGAGCTCGACGCCGTCGAGCGGATCAACATCGTCCGCTACTTCCAGTCGCTTCGATCGGCCGGCATCTCGTCGCGGTCGGTCGCGCGCGCGCTCGCGGCGATCCGCGGCATGTTCCGCTTTCTCGTCGCCGAGCGGCATCAGAAGCACGATCCCACCGAGAACCTCGAGAACCCGAAGCTCTGGACGACGTTGCCGAAGTCGCTGCAGCCGTTCGAGGTCGAGGCGCTCCTGGGCGCGCCCGACCGCGAGACGCCGGAAGGTCTGCGCGATCGCGCCATGCTCGAGCTGCTCTACGCGACCGGCCTGCGCGTCAGCGAGCTGATTCACGTCAAGGTCGACGACCTGGTGATGGACGCGGGCTTCCTGCGCACGATCGGCAAGGGATCGAAGGAGCGCATCGTCCCGTTCGGCGACACGGCGCGCGACGCGATCACCGCTTACGCCGAGCGCGGCCGTGCGCACTTCGACAAGCACGCCGACGTCCATCTTTTTCTCACGAACCGCGGACGTGCGATGTCCCGTCAATCCTTCTGGATGAAGATCGTGAAGTACGCACGGATGGCCGGCATTACCTCGCACATCTCGCCGCACGTGCTGCGTCACGCGTTCGCCACGCACCTGCTGGAGAACGGTGCGGACCTCCGATCCGTCCAAATGATGCTCGGACATTCGGACATCTCGACCACGCAGATCTACACGCACGTCTCGCGAGCTCGGCTGCAGAAGATGTACGAGACATTTCACCCGCGGGCATAATCATGAGAAACGTTCAGTTGATCGGGCCGATGCGTCCAACCGTCTTCTTATCCGCCGTGCTCATGCTTGCCGCCATCCCGGCGAGCGCGAGCATTGCGGTCTTCACCGACGGCCGGAACATGAAGATCGACTCGTACAAGATGGTCGACGACGAGACGATGCAGCTGGTGATGAAGAGTGGCGGCTCGCTGACGCTGCCGGTCAACCGCATCGACCGGATCATCGACGACGAGATCTCCACGCCGGAGATCGTGGCCGAGGTGAAGAAGATCGTCGAAGAGGGCGTCTTTCCGCATCGCTCGTGGCGCTACAACGAGACGAGCGGTCCGATCTTCAAATCGAAGTTCGACAAGATCATCGTCGAGGCGGCGAAGAAGTTCGATGTCGATGCCGCGCTGGTCTCCGCGGTGATCAAGGCGGAGTCGGACTTCAATCCGCACGAGGTTTCGAACAAGGGTGCGCGTGGTCTGATGCAGCTCATGCCGTCGACCGCGGAGCGTTTCGGCGTCACGAACGCGTACGATCCCGAGGCCAACATCTACGCCGGCACGCGCTACCTCCGCTGGCTGCTGAAGACCTTCGACAACAACGCCGATCTCGCCGTCGCTGCCTACAACGCGGGCGAGGGGAACATCTGGAAGTACAACGGCGTGCCGCCGTTCCGCGAGACCGTGAACTACATCAATCGGATCGCGAAGCACATCCGGAAGGCGATCGATTCGAAGCAGATCGCGGTCGCCGATGCAGTGGAGGGACAGGCGCCCTCGCCTGTCCGCTAGCCGGCACGGCCGGCAGCGTTGCCTGGCCAAGCCTTCTTCAGGTTTGTCGCCCGGTGCAGGTTTTGCCGCGCACGCTTCTAGGAATCATTCGACAGGCGAGGCGCCTGTCGCTCCACTAACCGTCGCCAGAGCGGGCACTTCCGCAACCGCCGGCGACGTCTTCAGGTTGTCGAACCGCAACACCATCACCGTCCGATCATCGTCCGCGGGACGCGAGCCGGAGTGGCGCGCGACGGCGGTGAGGATCGCATCGCGGATGACGCTCGGCGAGCGCTCGCTCTGCTGGTTGAGCAGTGCCTCGAGGTGATCGAAGCCGAACGGATCGCCGTCGTCGTTCTGCGCTTCGACGATGCCGTCCGACAGATAGACGATCGCATCCCCCTCGGTCAGGTTCAGCTCCACCGTCTGGGTGATCATCTGGCTCCGCACGCCGAGCGGAAGCGACGGGCACTCGATCGAGATCAGCGACTCGCCCTTGCGCAGCAGGTACGGGTAGAGATGGCCGGCGTTCGTGTGGCGGATCGTTCCCTTCTCGAGGTCGAAGATCGTGAACGCCAGCGTCATGAACGCGCGGCGCTCGGTGGAGCGGAAGACGAGATCGTTGAGCCGGTGGAAGAGCGCCGTCTCCTCCGCTCCTTCTTCGACGAGCGTGGTGATCGCGGCCTTGACCATCGCCATCACCAGGCCGGTCGAGAGGCCGTGTCCCGACACGTCGCCGATCGCCACCGCGAGCCGCGTCTTGTCGAGATTGAACACGTCGTAGTAATCGCCGCCGATAGAAGCAGTCGGCTCGAAATGCGCGGAGAACGAGACGCCGCGGAACTGCGGTCCTTCCTTCGGCAGGAGGTTGCGCTGGATCGATGCCGCGATCTCGATCTCGCTCTGGAGCCGCTCCTTCTCCGCGACTGTGACCAGCAGCGACGCGATCGATTCCGTCATGCGGTCGAACGACAGCGCCATCTCGCCGAGCTGGTTGTGCGGCTTCATTCGGATGCGGTAGGTGAAGTCGCCGCGCTCGACCGCCTTCGTGCCCTTCTCGATGCGATTCACGGCGCGCGAGATGGAGAAGATCAGCACCGCGGCGAAGGCCGAGGCGAAGAGGTAGGTCATCATCAGGAGCATCGTCATGGTGGCGAGGGTCTTGATGATGCCGCGCATGATGTAGGAGTTCGTCGCGCCGCCGAGGTAGAACTGCGTGATCGTCGACATCGGGGTCGAGATCACCGTGAAAATCCGCTTCTTCGTATGCTCGCCGGTGCTCCAGTCGCTGACGCCGCCCTGGCCCGCCTGTTCGGTCACGTCGTAGAAGAGGACGCGATCGAACGACACTCCCTGCTCCATGAACGAGTCCCACTCGTCTTTGCTCTTGCGATTCTTGTTACCGATGAACTTGAGCGTTTCCTTGTCGTGCAGCGCGACCCTGGTCACGGCGATCATGCCGTTGCGCTCGCGTAGCTGGTCGGCCCACGCCGTGCCAAGCGGCTGCGCGACCAGGACCGTACGCGTCGTGCCGTTCACCGGATACTGCCGCGCCACGGCCATCACCGGCTGTTCGTCGCGCAGCAGGAAGCCGCTGTAGCTCGTCGACTTCAGCCACTCCGGAATGTTCTTGCCGGTTGCGTTTTCGGAGTCGTAGAGCTCGACGTCGCGCGGGACATGTCCCTGCAGCGCGTATTCGAGATTCTGGCCTTCGAGCTGGCCGATGGTGGCCTGGCGCTCGGCTTTGAACGTCGCCTGGCTGGCGACGCCGGCGAGGATGTAGAGGATGAAGCCGAGCAGGATCGCGAAGACCACGAACGGCATCAGCCCGATCATGAAATAGCTGAGCGCGAGCCGCCGGCCGACCGTCCAGAAGAGCTTGCGCAGCGTCCAGCGGATGCCGACCGCCAGCCCGTACAGCGAGAGCGCGATGACGACGAACCACGAAAGGAACGAGAAGAAGCCGAGCGGGCCGGTGCCGATGTGGGCACGTTCCAGCAGATTCTCGAGCTGATCGAGAACGACGATCGTCACGATTCCGACCAGCCAGATGATGAGGAGGATCGGAGCGCGGCGCCGCGGGGCCTGTGGCGGCGGAGTCGGCAGCATGTCTTCATCATTGCATACGTGCGCGGCGCGTTTCGGTTTTCGATAGCATCAGCGGATGTACGCCGATTTCGACCGCCGCTACCGCCCGCGTCCGCTCCGCTGGCGCATCGCGCTTGTCAGCTTCTGCCACTTCATCCTCGGCGTGACGATCACCAACGGACTCGTGTCGCTCGGCGACATCGCGGTCCTGCGCGCCGCTCCGAAGATGCCCGACGCGTGGGTCGTCTACATCACGCCGTGGCTCACGCTGAAGCAGGTCCTGCCGCACATCGTGAAGGCGTACGACTTCACAACCGAGCTGATGATCTGGACCGGCGGCTTGCTCGTTCTGGCGATCATCGCCGTCTATCTCTGGCCCGCGCGGCAATCGATCGCCAGCCGCATCTGGTCGGTGACGTTCGGCCAGACGCTCGCGGCATTCGGCGGCGCGATCTTCGTCTTTCGCGGTACTCCCAACGATCCGATCCCGCCGTTGTTCTACGCCGCACCGGTCATCGCCGCGCTCATCTGCATGGCGGGCGAATGGAGCACGAACACGTTGCTCGGCGCCTACTACGATCTCGAGTCGCCGTTGCAGCGGATGGGGATGTGGGCCATCCGCGTGCTGCCTGCGCTCGCTGCAATCGCTGTCGTGTCGTACGGGATTCAGTACCTGTTCGGTGTCATCGCCGCGGGAGCGCTGGCGATCGTGACGCTGCTCGCGAATCTGATGAAGAAGCCGGGCCGTTCACTCGAGACCATGCGCCAGATCGAGATGCGCGAAGCCGCGGCCGCCATGCCGCTCATCGCCGTGCTCGTGATGGCGGGTGTCATCTTCGCGTTCGGTTACCGGCCGCCGCGAGGCTTCGTCATCGCGGGCGGGCAGGTGACGCGCGAGCCGCTCGCGGGAGCGGTGAAAGCGATCGAGCCGCCGAAACCAGTGATCGACATTCACTGGTCTCGACGACACTAGCTGTTGGTGATCAGATTTCCCGCAATGCGCGCGTGATCGGCAACATCGCGGCCATCATGGCCGGGATCGTGCCGCCGATCATTCCGGAGATGAGCGCGATCACGATGCCGATCGTGGCAATCGTGCCGTTGACGTCGAAGTTGAACGCCACCTCGGAGAACGTCTGAAAATTCGTCGTTCCGGTTGAGATCAGGTTCACCGGCAGCGACAACAGGATTCCGGCGACGCCACCGATCAGGGCCACGAACGCGCTTTCGATCATCATCGAGAAGAGCACGCTTCTGCGGCTGAAACCGAGGGCCCGGAGCGTGCCGATCTCGCGTCCGCGTGAAGCGATCGCGCCGAACATCGTGTTCATCGTTCCCATCACCGCGCCGGCCATCATGAACAGCGTCACCACCGCCACGAGGAACGCGATTCCGTTCAGTCCCTTCGTCTGATCGGCGTAGTACTGGTACTCGCTGCGCACCGAGAGCTTCAGGCGGTTGTCGGTGGTGATCGCCGCCTTGATCGACTCGTACGCGGCGTGGTCCACCGGCTTGATCATCACCAGTGAGTAGCTGCCGACGCGCTTGCGCGATGCGGCGAGGTAGCCGACGTCCATCCACATCTCGGAGTCGAAGGCCGTGCCGGCTCCGTCGAAGAGACCGACCACCGTGTACTTCTGCGATCCGAACTGGAACGAGTCGCCGATGCCTGTGTTGACGAAGCGATTGCTGATGCGGCGCGAGGCGATCATCTCGTTCGTGCCGGTGTGGAACATCCGTCCGGCGACGAGCTTCACCTGCGGCCGGATGTCGAACGCGGCCGGCGTGACGCCCCGCACGATCACGTTCGAGCCCTTCGGATCGTCCTTCTTCGGCAGCTTGAAGATGATGACCGTCTCCGGCGAAACGGTCGGCTGACCGCTCCGATCCTTCTCGATGCCGGGAAGCGTGCGGATGACGTCGAACTTGTCCTTCGTCACCCAGCTGGAGATCTCCGCCTCCGCCCCTTCGCGCATCACCATCAGGATGTCTTTCGAGCCCGACGAGATGGTCGCCTTCCGCACGCCGCTGTAGAGCGCCATCATTGAGAGCATCACGGCGATGACCACGCCGATGCCGAGGACGCTCATCAGCGTCGACATGCGGCGCGAGGCGAGATTGCCGATGTTGTATTTGATCGGGATCATCAGACCACCCTCCTCAATCCGTCGACGACGCTCAGGCGCGTGGCGCGCATTGCGGGCAGACCGCCCGACAGCAGGCCGACGATCGCCGACGCGATGGCCGCTTTCACGACCACTTCCACGGGGACGGAGAAGCTGGGAAGAAATCCGGAGGTCAGCGCCGCCATGTTGACCTTCCAGAAGACCAGCATCGCGAAGAGGCTGCCCGCCAGGCCGCCGAGCACCGTCACGGACATGAACTCGATCAGCATCAGCGTGAGCAGCAGACCCTTCTCGTAGCCGATCGCCTTCAGCACCGCGATCTCGGTCACGCGCTCGCGTGCCGACATGCTCATGGTGATCGCCGCGAGCAGCACCACCATCAGGACGGCGCAGAGGCTGATGGAGGTGAAGAGCAGCTTGATGTTGCCCATCATCGACATGAACGACTTCTGGAACTCCTTCTCAGTCATCGTCTCGGTCGGGTACTCGCTGTTCTTGAACATGGCGTCGATCTGCTGGCTGATGGCCGCCATCTTCGCGGGATCGCTGATCTTCAGCCAGAACGTGCCGACGACGTTCCATTCGCCGACCGCCGCGTTGTGATAATCCATGTGGTAGTAGAGCGCCGACTTGTTGATCGGGTGGTGATAGACGCCGCGGATGGTCAGCTCGGGATCGTACGGAAAGATCTGGCGCTTGAGCGTGATGCGGTCGCCGATCTTCCACTTGAAGCGCGTCATCAGCTCGTCGCCGACGAGCGCTCCCTGCCGGTCGGCTTTGAACGCTTCGAACTCCTTCGGATCGACGACGTAGTCATCGAACACGGAGGCCATGTGGTCGTGATCGACGGCGAAGTTCGCGAAGAAGTTGCGTGGATCCTTGTAGTACGCGCCGATCCATTGCAGCTTGCAGACGTCGGCGACGCCCGGGATCTGCCGGATCTTCACTTCATGCGCGTACGGCAGCGCGGTGGCCAGCGAGATCGCGGACTGCACCGCGAGACGGTTGTAGCCCTTCCCCTGGTCGGAGTAGTTGTCGAACGCGTAGAGGATCGAGAGCAGGAACGAGACGAAGAAGAAGATGAACGCGATCAGCGCGGTCGTGAAAAGCAGCCGCAGTTTCTTTCGGAAGAGATTGCGGATGACGAGCTTTGCGAACTTCATGCGCCCGCCGCTTTCTCTTCGTACCCGTAGTGCCCCTCGGCGAGCTGTCCCTTCTCGAGGTGCAGCGCGTGCTTCGCGCGCGATGCGGCCTTCGGATCGTGCGTGACCATCACGATCGTCTTCTGGAACTCCTCGTTCAGGCGGTGCAGGAGCTCCAGCGTTTCATCGGCATTCTTCGCATCGAGATCGCCGGTCGGCTCGTCGGCCACGAGGATCGTCGGATCGGTGACGATGGCGCGGGCGATGGCCACGCGCTGCTCCTGACCGCCGGAGAGCTGGCGCGGATAGTGGGTCATGCGGTCGGCGAGATCGACGATTCCGAGCGCCGACTCGACGTGCTCGCGGCGCTGCTTCTTCGTGAGCTTCGTCAGCAGCAGCGGCAGCTCGACGTTCTCGAACGCGTTCAGCACCGGGATCAGGTTGTACATCTGGAAAATGAAGCCGATGTGGCGCGCGCGCCAGCCGGCCAGGCCGCTTTCCGTGAAGCGCGAGATCTCCCGGCCGTCGACGACGATCGAGCCGCGCGTCGGCCGGTCGATGCCGGCGATCAGATTCAGCAGCGTCGTCTTGCCCGAGCCCGACGGTCCCATGAGCGCGAGAAAGTCGCCGCGCGGAACGGCGAGCGTGATGCCGTTGAGCACCGGTACATCGAACTGGTCGCGCCGGTAGACCTTGTGAACGTCGCGGATTTCAACAAGAGGTTCCATTCAAGCTCCTTAACGATGAACGCAGAACGATGAACGATGAACGTCCACCGCCTCATTCATCGTTCATCGTTCATCGTTCATCGTTGAGTCGGACGAGCTGGCGGTCCTTGAGCTCGTCAGCACCACTGACGACAACTCGATCGCCTTCCTTCACGCCGCTGGTGATTTCGATTCTTCCTTCGCGCACGACGCCGGTCGTGACGCGCTTCCATGACACCTGTTTGTTCGCATCGATCACCGCCACCTGCCCGTCGACGATGGCCGCCGGCGCGAGCCAGAGCCTCGCCGGCTCGGCCAGCTCGGCGTCGCTGCGCGGCACCTGCAGGAACGAGACGTTCGAGGCCATCTCCGGCAGCAGCGGCGCGTCGGGATTGATGATCGACACCTTCACCTTCACGATCGCCTTCGCGCGGTCGGCGGTCGGGATGATCTGCCGCAACTGCCCCTTCCACTTGCGGTTCGGAAATGCATCGACCGTGACCTCGGCCGCCTGCCCTTCGTGCAACTGGCCGATGCTCTGCTCGTTGACGTCGGCCTCGACCTCGATCGTTTTCAGATCGACGAGCGTGCAGATCGCGCCGGAAGGAAGCGTGCCGGCGACCTGGCCCATCATCACCGACGAGATCACTTCGCCCACTTCGGTGCTCTTCGCGGCGACTGTTCCGTCGAACGGCGCGCGGATCACCATGTCCTGCATGTTGATCCGGATCTGATGCACGCGGGCCTTCGCGGTCTTCAGCTGCGCGTCGGCGGAGTCGTACAGCGCGCGGCTCGTCACGCCCTGCTTCCAGAGCGCCACCTGGCGGTCGTATTCGCGCTGCGCCTCGTTCAGCGATGCCGTCGCTTCATCGAGCTGCGCCTGCACGTTCGTGCTTTCGAGCACGGCGATGACGTCGCCCTTCTTGACGTTCACGCCGGTGTCGACGTTGAGCTCGATGACCTTGCCGGAGATCTTCGGGGTGATCTTCGCCGTGCGGCTGGCGACGAGGTAGCCGCTGGCGGTGAGGAGCGGCGGGTTGGCGACATTGACGGCCGGTTTGATGACGATCGTCTCGACCATCGGCGCGCTGCGCGGCACGATCCAGCGGTTGTAGCCGGCATAAGCGAGCGCGGCGGCGAGGGCGAGCAGGACGATCCAGACGATCACTCGTCCGATCGCGGCAGCGGTGCCGCGCGGCTCATCATCTTCACGTTGAATGCGCAGCGCGCTCAGATCGGCGCGCCGGGGTTCTGCGTCGGGCATGGGTTCTTCCTCAGGGACGCGTAATCGGGTGCCGTGCATGATACCAATCGTAATGACGGCTCTCCGGAATTGCAGGTAGCCGAAGTCAGGACTTCGGGATGACAGATGTCACGATTCGGGTTCTAATTGCTGGTCTGTCCAAATCCGTCCCCGGGAAAACAAATGACTTCTTCTCGCCGTTTCGTCGTCTCCGCCCTTCTGACGCTCGTCGTCTCCACACCCGCCTTCGCCGTCGAGTGCGTGAACAAGTACCTCAGCCGCACCGAGGGAGGAACCAGGCAGGTCGTCACGCTCCTCACCGGCAAGCTGACGTTTCAGGAAGCGCAGGATCTGTCGAAAGCGATCAACGCCAGGACGGCGCCGCCGTTCGAATGGATCGATGACAAGGGAAGAGTGATCTCCCGCCAGATGGGCGAGCTGAAAGTCGTGCGTCCGATGCCGGTTGGATGCGATGGGAAGACGTCGGGCGTCGTCGTGATCGCCACCTTCCCCACGCTGTCGCAGCCGATCGGGAAAATAGTCGTGAAGATCAATCCCGACACGCTCGTCACGTTCGAACAGCAGAAGCAGTAATCAGCGCCCCCGCCACTCCGGCTTCCGCTTTTCGAGAAACGCGATCAGTCCTTCATTCGCGTCTTCGGTCTTCATCAACTCGTCGATGTACATCCGCTCGACGCTCGCCAGCCGCTCTTCGAAATCGTCGCTCTGCGCGAGGCGGAACGCTTTCTTTGCGAAGCGGAGCGAGGACGCGCTCTGACGATTGAGCCGGGCCAGCCACGCCGCGGCATTCGATTCGAATTCCGCCGCCGGGAAGACGGCGTTGATGAGGCCGAGCCGTTCGGCAGTCGCGGCGTCGATCGGATCGCCGGTGAGGAGCAGCTCGAGCCCGCGCCGCGGCGGGAGCTGACGCGAGAGCTGGTACGCGGCGACCGGCGGGAAGACGCCGAGGCTGATCTCCGGCTGGCCGAATCGCGCGCGGTCGGAGGCGAGGATGAAGTCGCACGCCATTGCGAGCTCGCAGCCGCCGCCGAGTGCCGCGCCGCGCACCAGCGCGACGGTCGTCAGTTCGAGACGATTCAACGCGCGGAAACAATCGTGGAACACGCGCAGCATCTCGACCACCCGCTCGCCGATGTGATCCTGCACGCTCGCGCCGGCGGAGAGCGCCTTCTCGCCCTGCGTGTCGATGATCAGGCAGTGCCGGTCGTTCTGCACGCGCCCGATCGCGTCGCGCAGCTCGTTCAGCATCGCGATGTCGAGGATGTGCAGCGGCGGATCGGCGAGCGTGATGCGGTAGGAGTTTGCGTCGGAGGTGAATTTGATTTTCATCGCGCTTCCGTCATCCCGAGCGTAGTCGAGGGACCTGTGTGGGCGGAAGGCGCGATGAGCGTGCCGCCACACGCCCGGGTCCCTCGACTACGCTCGGGATGACGGCGTCATCGCGTCGGACGCCTGCGCGCCGGAGCCGCCAGCGCCGTGGCCGACCAGATATCCAGCGAGTCGTCCGTGACAATGAACGCCGAGCCGCTCTGCACCGCGAGCGATTGCGCCGGCGCGGGAACGCCCGGCGTCGTCGCGGCCGTGAACGCGGGCAGTTTGTAGAGCTGCGCTGTCAGCCCGGTCAGGAGCGCGCAATCGCCCGCGACTCGGAGCAGCGTCGTCGAGCCGCTCGGAAACGTTCCGGTAGCCGTGATAGCCGTCGAGTAGACGTAGACCTTATCGCCGAGCGCGTAGACCGTGCCGTTCGTCTCCGCGATGGCCGTCAGGTGCGCCGCGGCATCGACAGGTTGCGCGGCGATGATCGACGGATGCTGCGGGTCGGTGGCGTTGATCGACCTCAACTCATTCGGCAGGCTCACGATCGCGTAGGCCGTGTTGCCGTCGACCGACACGTCGATGACGCCGCCCGTTTGCGTTCCGACTGGCACGAGCGTCTGCGGATCGATCAGCGTCGTCTGCTCGGCGCAATGCAGGCAATCCTTCGAGCCGGCCACCCACGGCACGCCGCGGATGACGCTGATCCGGAGCGGCACCGAGTCGGTGATGTTGACGATCGTCCGCTCCGCGAGCAGCGTGCCGTCGAGCGAGTACTTCCGGACGTTGCCGCTGCCGTTCAGCGTGTAGAACGCATCGTCCGATGCCGCGACGTCGACCAGTCCGCCGGTCCGGATGCTGCCGATCCAGCGCGGCGCGGTCGTGATCTCGAACAGGTCGGCGTCGCGTCCATCGAACAGCAGCATCCGCTTTCCCGCGAGGACCACTTTCTTGTAGTACGAGTTGCCGCTCGGCGCCGGATAAAGCGCCGGTACTGGCGTCGATGAGTTGAGGACGATCGATGCCACGCCGTCGCTCGTGGCGATGGCGGCGACCTGTTGCAGCGGATCGTTGCCGCCGTTGACCGCCGCCGGCGAGGCGGGAACGATGAACTTCCGTGACAGCGTGCGCGTCGTGGTGTTCCACGCGAGCAGCGAGGTGTCGGTCAGCTCGAGCAGCGTCGATCCGCTGAACGACAACTGCTGCGGCAGCGCCACGGCGCTGGTCGAATTCGGGATGATCGTTTTCGTCGCCGGGGCCGATGAGAAATCGACGAGCGTGATGCCGAGGAAGGTGAAGAGCGCGACCGTGTTGCCGTTCGCGGCGATGCCGGCGGAAGGCACGCCGTCCACCACCGCGGCATTCCCGAGCGACGTCCCGGTGAGGAGACGGATCGACGTCTGTGCGTCACCGGTCTCTTCCGCCAGCGCGAGCGAGTTGCCGGCGCGCGCCAGCCACGACGGTTTCATCCCGTTCAGCGGGACGAGGACCGGCTTCGGCGTGACGTCGGCGATGTCGGCGCTGAACAACGACTTGCTGCTCAGAACGTAAACCGTCGATCCGATGAGTGCCGCCGCGTCTGCCGGAACGCCGAAGTCGACGGTGGCGATGGAGACGGGCGAGTTGGCGGTGACGGTCCAGACGATGGCGGTCGTGCCGGTGGTGCTGAGCAGGAGACCGTTCGTCGAGCCGTCGCGCAGCACGTGGACCCTCGTGTCCCAATGCCGCCCCTCGGTCAGCGCGCCGTTGATTGCGATCTTGTATTCGTAGATGGCGCCGGCGAGGCGCGAGACGAACATCGAGTTGCCGATTGCGACGACCGAGGTGCTCGGCGCGTCGTTGTAGGAGTGAATCGGAAACGGCGCCGCGAACAACGTGGTGTCCCACGTCAACAGCCCGAGGTCGCCGCCCGCGGCGTAGAGGCGATTGACTCCGCGTTGCAGCGCGGAGATCCGGTTGATCGTTCCCCCGGCCGGCGTTCCCGATTGCTCGAAGATCTCGACCGGCGTGCCGGGCGTCGTGAAGTCGACGGCGTGCACGCGGGGATCGTTCGTGCTGATATAGACCGCGTCGCCGGCGAGCGGCGCCATCGCGGTGAACGCCGAATTCACGGTGGTGAGCAGCGTGCCGCTGTCGGAGAAGATTGCGGTTTTCTGGATGCGGTCGGAAACGTAGACGCGATTGTTGTTGAGGCGGACGACCTGCGCGCTCTTCACGCCGCTCGTCAGCGTCCCGGTCGGCTGCACGATGCCGCTCGTCGAAAACTCCTCAACGCTGTCATCGCCGTCTGTCGCGTAGAGCGTCGAGTTCGATGCAGCGATCGAGGTGACGTTCGGACTCGAAGTCGGGAGCGTCACCGTGTGGAAATCGAGCAGATCGATCTGGAACAGACCGTTCGAAGTCGCGGCGAAGATGGAGATCGGTGTGATCAGGAGATCGTTGACCGTGCCACCCGCGTCCCGCGTGCTGACGATCTGCAGGCTGCTGCCGTTCTTCCGGATGGTGACGATCGACGAGCCGCTTCCGGCGTAGACCGTGCCGTTCGCGATGCGCACGACGCGCGTGATGCCGGGGATCGGAAGCGATGCAACGAGCTTCGGCGGATCGATGCTCCGGTCGTAAAGCGAGACGCCGTACGACGTCGCGGCCCAGAGATCTACGCTGGTGTTATCGACGGCGATGTCGAGGACCGAGCTGCGGAACTGTCCGCTGTAGACCGGCGCGAGATTGCACTGCGGAAACGCCGCGGGTGCGATGAGGAAAAGGAAGAGGAAGGGAAACGCCGCCACACGCCCGCGCATGGCGGCGATTTTAACGCGCTACTTCGCCACCGCGAAAAAGTCGACCTTCACATTCACTTCATTCGCCACCTTCAGCATCAGCTTCTCGGGGACGGCGATGCTGTAGTCGGTGAGCTTGATCGGAAAGTTGACGGTGCCGTGGATCCAATCGCCTGGGCCGCGCGAGCCTTTCGTCAGCTCGCTCTCCGGGATGACGACGACGCGGGCCGGAACCGTGATCCGCTTCGTGACGCCGTGCAGGGTGAAGTCGCCGGTGAGGCTCAATTCGACCGGCTGATTTGGCGAGACGACTTTCGCGCCGGAGACGCTGACGGTCTTGAACGTCGCGGTCGGGAACTTCTCGGTGTTGAGGAACTTCTCGCCGCGCAGGTGCTCGTTGCGCATCGAGATGCCAGTGTCGAGTCCGCCGAGGTCGACGGTGATGGCCGCCGACGCGGCGTTCGTGTTCGCCGGATCGGCCGTGATCGATCCGGAGACCTTCGTCGTCGTTCCCTTGATCGTCTCGAGGGTCGCTTCCGACTCGAACGTCGCGTAGTTCTTGCCGTCGTCGGTGATCGAGTAGGTGCGGCCCGCGGCGGCGGGTGCCTGCGCGAGGAGCGGTGCGGCGGAGATCAGCAGAGCAGTTGCGAGCAATACATTCTTCATGTCCGCCCGAACGCGCCTCAGCGTCCGCTCATTTTCAAAGCCTTGGCGACATACGACGGATGGGCCACCTGTCGCAGTTTCGTGACATCGATCCATTCGTAATCATCGCCGTCGCGAACCGAATCGGCCAGTTCGGCCTCGAAGAGCTCGAACGTGATGCGGCGGTTCGTCACCGTGTGCCGGAACTTGCCGACGAGCCGCGTCCGCGCGACGTCGAGCGGCGCCGCGCCGAAGAGCGACGAATCGCCGTGCGGCAGATGGAGCATCGACGTCATCAGCTGTCCGCGCTCGCGCCGCATCAGCACGCGTCCCTTGCGATCTGTGACGAGGTAGAGCGGGATGTGCAGCTCGCGCGTCGCCGGCTTCGCCTTCGGACGCGGCAGCTCGTGTACGCGATCGGTCGCGAACGCGATGCAGTGTTTGCGTACGGCGCAAACATCGCAGGATGGATTGCGCGGCGTGCAGACCAGCGCGCCGAGCTCCATCAGGCCCTGATTGAGATTGCGCGGGCTCTCGCAGACCTCGACCAGCGCCGCCGCGTGACGCCACGCGTCTTCCGTTCCCTCGATCCGCGCCATGACCCGGGCGACGTTGCCGTCGACGATCGGCGCGCGATGTCCGAACGCGATCGACGCGATCGCCCCGGCGGTGTAGCGTCCGATGCCGGGGATGGTCATCAATTCATCGACCGTTTCCGGCATCCCGCCGCGGGCCACGACGGCGATCGCTCCCTCGCGAAGCATCCGCGCGCGGCGGTAGTAGCCGAGGCCCGACCAGGCGGCGAGGACGTCGTCTTCGGCTGAGCTGGCAAGCGCTTTGATGTTGGGAAAACGGGTCATGAATCGCGCGAAGTATCCGAGTACGACCTCCATCCGCGTCTGCTGGAGCATCACCTCGGATACCCACACGTGGTACGGGTCGTAACCGTCGCGCCAGGGGAGAGAACGCTGGTGGGCGGTGAACCAGCGTTCGATGGCGCGGGTGATATATTTGAGCCTCCGAGGGTCAGTCATGGTCGACGATGCGCAGTCTGCTCAGCAGGATACTGAACAAGGGCGATACGTCTACTGCATCATCCGAACGGACGTGGCGCGCGATTTCGGCGCCGTCGGAATTGGCGGACGCGGCGACCGGGTCTACACCGTCCCCTACAACGAGTTCGCGGCCGTCGTCTCCAACTGCCAGCTGATCGTGTTCGATCCGACGCGCGAGAACGCTCTCGCCCACGAGCACGTCAACGAACTGGTGATGAAGGACTTCACCGTCCTGCCGATGAGCTTCGGTACCGTCTTCCGCACCGAGGACGACATCAAGGCATTTCTGAAAGGGACGTACGACGCGCTGAGCGACGTCCTGCAGAAGATGGACGGCAAGATCGAGTTCGGTCTCAAGGTGAACTGGGACAAGGACCAGGTCGTCCGCGAGATCGAGAACGAGAGCGAAGAGATCCGCCGCCTGAAGGAAGAGATCGCATCGAATACGACGACGTCGACGTACTTCTCCCGCATGCAGCTCGGCCGCGTCGTCGAGTCGGCGCTGCAGGCGAAAGCCGACGCGTATGTGAGCGAGATTTACGAGGCGCTGCGCGATGCGGCCATCGCGTCGCGCTCGAACAAGCCGATCGGCGACAAGATGATCATGAACGCCGCCTTCCTCGTCGATCGCGAGAAGACGAAGACGTTCGACGACCAGATCTCCGACATCGCGAAGAAGTACGAGAACAAGCTGTCGTTCCTCTACACGGGACCGTGGCCGCCGTACAACTTCGTGAACATTCGGTTGAAGCTCGAGCGCGCGGAGCGCTGACGTGGCCTTCCTCCTCGACGACATCCTCATGGCCCCGATCAAGGGGCCGATCGCCGGCGTTCGCTGGGTCCTTTCCACGATTCAGAAGATGGCGGAAGACGAGCTGATGAACGATCAGCCGTGGAAGGAGCGGCTGATCGAGCTGCAGATGATGCTGGAGGTCGGCGAGATCAGCGAAGAGGACTACACGCGCGAAGAGGCGGTCGTGTTCCAGGCGTTGCGCGACATCCGCGCGCGCCGCGAAGAGGCGGCGAGGCAGGCGCGCGCCGACGCGGGCGAGGACGAAGACAGCGGGATCGGGATCTACACCGGATACGGCCAATGACGCCCCTCGGCGTCGCGCTCGATTCACTCGCGTCGCGCCGTGTCATCCTTTTCGGCGGCAAAGGCGGGGTCGGGAAAACAACGATCTCCGCGATGGCCGCGTTGCACTACACGCAAACGCGACGCGTGATCCTCTTCACGACCGACCCCGCCTCGAACCTCGGCGATCTCCAACTTCCAATCCCGGTCGAGGCGCTCGATGCGACGGCGCTCTGGTCGCAATTTCTTCAGCGCAACCTCGAATCGTTTCTCGAGATTGGCGATCGCGGCACGTACCTCGATCGCGAGGAGCTGCGTCGCTTCTTCGAACTGTCGCTTCCCGGCGCAGACGAGCTGATGGCGTGGATGCGAATCGGCGAGTTGGCGGAGGCGAATGAAGACGCGATCATCGTCGTCGACACCGCGCCGACCGGACACACGCTGCGGATGCTGTCGTCGTCCGAGCACTTCCGCCAGATCGGCGAAGCGCTCGACGCGATGCAGGAAAAGCATCGCAGTCTCGTGCGCCAGCTCGCGCGGCGATCGGTGCGCGATGCGATGGACGCATTCATCGAAGACTTCTCGGCCCAGGCGCAGCGCCGCCGCGAGCTCCTCACCGACCCCGCGCGCGCGGCATTCATCGCCGTGATGCTGTCCGAGCCGTGGGTCGTCGAGCAGACGAAGCGCCTGGTCGCGGAAGTCGAGATCGACACGCCGTTCGTGATCCTCAATCGCACTTCCCCCGATTGCGATTGCGCGCGCTGCCGCGAACAGTCGCAGCGCGATGCGGAGGCGCGGAAGGCGTTCGCGAATGTTGTCGACGTGCAGCGCTGGTGCAAACCAATAGCCTTCTCCCCCGCATCGACGGGGGAGAAGGTGCCGCAGGCGGATGAGGGGGCCGTTCTCGCACCTGCCGCGACCCCTCACCAGCCTGCGGCACCCTCTCCCCGCGAGCGGGGCGAGGGACAAAGGGGGATGACTTTCTTCGCCGGCAAAGGCGGCGTCGGCAAGACGACCTGCTCCGCCGCTTACGCGCTCCAGCTCGCGGCCGCATATCCGGAGAATCGCTACGTCGTGATCTCCGTCGATCCGGCACATTCGCTTCGCGATGTCTTCGCCGGTCAGCAGCCTCCCGCGAATCTCGCTGTCGAGATCATCGACACGCGCGAAAAATGGCGCCTTTTCCGCGACACGCTCGGCGAGGAGATCGAGCGCGCGGTCGATTCGATCACGCCGAGCGGGATGTCGGTCGCGTACGACACCGACGCCGTGCAGAAGTTGATCGAGGTCGCGCCGCCCGGCGCCGACGAGCTGTTCGCCATCACCCGGCTCTCCGATCTGATCGCCGACGAATCGATCGCCGGGATCATCGTCGACACCGCGCCGACCGGCCACTTCCTCCGCCTCCTCGACCTTCCCAGCACGGCGGGGGAGTGGGTGCGCGAGTTCATGCGCATCCTGCTCCGCTATCGCGATCTCATCCCGCCCGGCTCCCTCGGCGAGGAGCTGGTGAGCGCATCAAAGTCGCTCAAGGCGATCGACGAAGCGCTGCATCACGACGCGAAAGTGATGGTCGTAACGCGTCCCGAACGGATCGTCGTCGCGGAGACGAAACGATTGATCGCCGAGCTCGCGCGCCGCGGCATCCCCCTCGGCGGCGTGATCGCGAACTACGTCACGCCGGAGAACGACTGCAAGTGCGATCGCTCGATGCGCCGGTTCGAGGAAGAGGCTCTGGCGGAACTGCCGGACGTCACGCGGATCGAGCGCCGCGATCATCCGGTGACCTCGCTCACCGAGCTGGCGAAGCTTTGGAGTGAGGCGGCCATGCCGCCCCGCGTGCCGCGAAGCGGCAGTGGATCGTAGCCGGGGGTTCATTCGCTGGCGAATGTACCCCCGGACCAGGAGAAGCGTGCGACGTGCCGCGACAGCGGCACTGAACAGCTCGCGATCAGGCACGCATTGCAGTCCGCTTTCGCGGCACGAGACCGCCTCGCGAACGGCGGCATGGCCGCCTCGAAAACAAGCAGCGGCGGCATGGCCGCCGCACTCCGTGACAAAATCATCGCGTGGTGCTTTACGTCTACGCGATCACGCGCGATGCGATCACGCCCGAGTGCGAGGCAATCGATCAGTCGCACCGCTTCGACACCGCCGGTCACGACGGTCTCTTCGGCGTCTACACCACGGTTCCGGACGAGGAGTTTTCGCAAGAGGCGGTCGACAGCCGCGTGGGCGATCTCGAGTGGCTCGGCGCGATCGGCTACCGGCATCAGAACGTCGCGGCGGCGTTGATGAAATCGACAGCGCTCATCCCGCTGCGTGCCTTCACGCTCTTCAGCTCACCCGAGGCACTCGATCGCTTTCTGCACGACAACCGCGAGCTTCTGACCAAGACGCTGGAGCGCCTCGCCGGCAAACGCGAATGGACGCTGCGCGTGGAATTCGATCCGGAGCGATTCAGCGAGGCGCTGACGAATCGCGTCGATTCGCTGCGCGACCTCGCGGCGCAGATCGAGAGCGCGAATCCGGGACGCGCGTTCCTGCTGCGCAAGAAACTCGACGAGGAAAAGAAGCGCGCCTCGCGCGACGCCGAACAGCAGGTCGTCGGCGAGATCGAGAGCGCGGTGCTGGAGAAGCTCGCCTGCGAGACGGTCGCCGAGTCGCGGCTCGATCGGGACGGAGCGTTTCCGCAGATCAACGTGCTGCTGAACCGCGATGAGGAATCGCTGTTGCAGGAACTGCTCGACACGCTCTCGGCGAAATACGACGCCGAGGGAGTGACGCTGGCGCTCACCGGACCGTGGCCGCCGTACACATTCGCCAATGGATGAAGAGCTCGAAGAACTGACGTTGCTCGAGACGCTCGATCACCTGCTCGATCGCGGCGTGGTCGTGGCCGGCGACGCGGTGATCTCCATCGGCGACGTCGATCTGCTCTACCTCGGATTGAACATCGTCCTGGCCAACGTCGACGCCATCATCCGGACCGGCCGGAAATGAAGTCGGTGATCATCGGCGCGCATCTGCGGCGCGACGACATCGAGCCGCTCGCCGATGTGCTTCCTGCCGGCGATCTCTTTCTCAGCGGACTGCCGGTCGCCGACGATCAACCGCTCGGCGATCGCGAACTGCTGCTGCGCGTCGCGAAAGTGCGCGCCGCGCTGCTCGATCGCGCGACATTCATCGCCATCCGCTACGGCTTCGCCGCCGGCTCGGCGCAGGAGGCGGCGGCGAAATGCGCGATGCATCTCGATCGCTGGCTCGGACTGCTCGAACAACATCGCGATGAGGTCGAGATGACGTTGAAGGTCGTGGCGCCGGAGCGCGTCGCGCGTCCCGATCGCCACGACTTCAGCAGCGGAGGCGATTACCTGAAGGCATTGCACGCGGCAACGAACGCCGTCGACGTCGATCCGGAGTTTCGGACGGCCGCCGAGGAGGCGATCGGGAAGGGACGATGGCTGCATCGCGATCAGGCGTCGCTCGAGCTCGCGGCGCTCGTGTCGCGTGACGCCGTCGAACGCGTGCGGGCGGCGGGCGGGGAGTTGAAGCGGCGCTTTCCGCGCATACCGTTTCTGTTGTCGGGGCCGTGGCCGCTGGAGGTATTCGCTGATGCACTCTAACCATCCTGCGCGTAGACGCAGGATCTCTGGTTACACTCGCGATGCGTGAACCGACGGGCGCCGCACAAACGTTCGACCCTGCCGGTGTAACCGGAGATTCTGCGTCTACGCGCAGAATAAAGTGAGCGAGTGACTCATGCTGATCGCGAATGAAGAAGAGAAGCTGCGCGAGCAGCTCGCCTTCACCGACTCGATGATTCCGGACCGGATCTCGGCCGATCCGGAGATCGTCGAGAACGGTTTGGCGAAGCTCGTTTTGTCGATCATCGAGCTCGTTCGGCGGCTGCTCGAGAAGCAGGCGTTGCGACGAATGGACGCTGGAAATCTGAGCGAAGAAGAGATCGAGCGGCTCGGCACGGCGCTGATGAAACTCGAAGAAAAAATGAACGATCTGAAGAAGACGTTCGGCCTGAGCGACAGCGACCTCAACCTTAAATTGGGCCCCGTAAAGATGTGGGAGTAGGCAACTTGTTGCGATATCCTTCCGCGCTATGCCGATCGAGCAGCGCCAGCCTCAGGGGCTGGTCGACATCCTCGACAAGATCCTGGACAAGGGGCTGGTCGTTGCGGGAGACGTAAAAGTCTCGCTCGCCAACGTCGAGCTTCTGACGATTCAGCTGCGGCTGGTCATCTGTTCGATCGACAAGGCAGAAGCCATCGGAATCAACTGGTGGCGTGCCGACCGGTTCTATTCGAGTGAAGCGCGCGCGCTGCCGTCGAACGACGAGTACGACGCGCTCAAAGCCCGCATCACAGAGCTCGAAATGAAACTCAATGAACGTGGCCTCCCGTCCGGGAAGCCGGGAGAGAGGAAAGGCAGGTAAACCATGGCTGTCGAACGTGCACCAGGCGGCACTAGCCTCATTGACGTACTCGACCGGATTCTCGACAAAGGCATCGTCGTCGACGCGTGGGTTCGCATCTCCCTCGTCGGCATCGATCTGATTACGGTTGAAGCGCGCGTCGTCATCGCCTCGATCGATACGTACCTCAAGTACGCAGAGGCCGTCGGTATCACATCCACCGTCGCACGTCCGGCCCTCGGACCGGGCGAAGGCGGGACGCCGACCGGATCGACGTCCGCACCAGCTGGATCGACGCGGCCGTAGCAGCAGGCGCGAGGCGAAGGGCGCGAGGCGCGAGTGCTCGCGCCTTCGATTACCCGCGCCTCGCGCCGCGCGCCCCGCGACTATTTCTTCAGATATTGGTCCAGCCACCCGAGCACCGTCTCGTGCCACAGCTTCGAGTTTTGTGGCTTGAGCACCCAGTGCCCTTCATCCGGAAAGTAGAGCATCTTCGACGGCACGCCGCGGCGCTGCAGCGCGGTGAACAGCTCGATGCCTTGTGACACCGGGACGCGGTAATCGAGCTCGCTGTGCACCACGAGCGTCGGCGTCTTGAAGTTCTTCGCGAAGCTCGCCGGATTCCACTTCTGATACAGCTCGGGGTTGTCCCACGGATTGCCCTTGAACTCCCACTCCGCGAACCAGATCTCCTCGGTCGTGCCGTACATCGCCGGCAGGTTGTAGACGCCGTCGTGCGAGACGAGAGCCTTGAAACGATCGGTGTGCCCGAGGATCCAGTCGATCATGTAGCCGCCGTAGGAAGCGCCGGCGGCGCCGATGCGGTTCGCGTCGACGTAAGGCATCGCAACGAACTTGTCGACGCCGTTCATGATGTCGACGTAGGCCCTGCCGCCCCAGTCGCCCGAGATCTCCTCGACGAACTTCTGGCCGTAGCCGTACGAGCCGCGCGGATTCGGCATGATGATCGCGTAGCCGCGGGCGGCGAACATCTGCGGGTTCCAGCGATACGACCAGCCGTCGCCCCACGCGCCTTGCGGTCCGCCGTGAATCAGCACCACGCCGGGATACTTCTTCGACGCGTCGAACATCGGCGGCTTCACGAGCAGCGCCTGCACCTGCGTGCCGTCGGCGCCGGCGTACCAGATGTCGCTCGTCTCGCCGAACGCGATGTTGCGCAGCAGCGCGTCGTTGTCGTGCGTCAGCTGCGTCGCGACCGCGGTTCCCTTCTTCAACGAAAAGATGTCATTCGGATGGGAGAGCGTGTTGCGATCGAAGTAGAGCGTCCTGCCGTCCTTCGAGACCGCGATCGCGCCCGACGATCCCTCGCCGTAGACCTTCGCCGGCGCGCCGCTCAGCGGCACCTCGTAGATCGCCGTCTTCGATTTTTCCGGACAGGTGATGTAGATCGATTTCGAATCGGGCGCCCAAGTCATGTCCTCGACCCAGTTGTCCATGCTCTGCGCGATGCGATGCGACTGGCCGGTCGCGCGCTCGTAGAGCCAGAGCTCGAACAGGTCCGACTCGTAGCCGCCGCGCGATTGCGAGCGGTACGCGATCCACTTGCCGTCGGGCGAGTACTTCGGACTCGTGTCGGCGCCGCCGCGTGTCGTGATGCGCTTCGCTTCGCCGCCTGCGGTCGGCACGAGGAACAGGTCGGAGTTCGTCGAGCCCTCGGGATGCGCGTCGGTGTTGCGCGCGTAGACCAGCTCCTTACCGTCGGGCGAGACCTCGAACTCGTCGCCGCCGCCGACCGAGAAGGGGGGCGCGTCGAATGCGCCGGGAGTGAGGTCACGTGATGTGCCTTCACCATTCGGGACATAGACGATGTGGCTGCGCGTCGCCTCCTGCCACGCCGTCCAGTGCCGGTAGAGAAGACCGGTGAGGACGCGGGCCTTCGTCGGCTTCGCCGCTTCGGCGGTGGTCATGTTCTTGATGCAGGCCGGATCGACGCCGCAGTCGGGATAGATGTCGGACACGACCACGAAGCCTTTGCCGTCCGGCGTCCACTTCACGCTTCCGGCGCCGCCCTGCAGATCGGTCACTTTGCGCGACGTGCCGGCCGCGACGTCGTACAGCCAGACCTGCTTCGGATTGCCGTCGCGATTCGACAGATACGCGATCGTCTTGCCGTCGGGCGACCAGGCCGGACTGTCGTCCTGCTTCGCGCCGTCGGTGATCTTCTTCGACTCGCCGCCCGCCGCGGGCATGAGGAAGATCGCGCTGTGGCGATAGTTGCCCGGCAGGTCGACGATCGAGGCGTCGTAGGCGATCCACTGACCGTCGGGCGACAGCTGCGGCGCGCCGATGCGATGAATCGCCGCGAGATCTTCGAACGTCAATGGATGTTGTTGGGCGAACGCGGCGGTGGAGATCAGGAACACGAGTACTGCAAGTCTTTTCATGCGGATTCCTTTCGTGAAAACGATGAACGATGAACGATGAACGCCGCACACCGGTTCATCGTTCATCGTTCTGCGTTCATCGTTACCGTATGTACCCCAGTGATTTCAGATTTTCGTAGTACTCCTCGTCGACCTTTGTCGACGTCGAGGAGCTGCTTCGATTGCCGTAAGTTGCGATGCGTGGGACGTCGCCCGTGAGCGATCTTCCGGGCATTTCGTTCGAGGGGGGAAAGCCGAGGAGCGCGCAGAGCGTCGGGGCGATATCGTAGGCCGAATTGGCGGGCGCTAGGGCGATTGTCGACGCGATCACCGCTCTGCCGTCCTGATGATCGCCCGGCATCCCGAGCACGATCACGTCGTAGCCGCGAGCCTTCAGCGCCGCGATCGTCTGCCCGAGGTGGTCGAGCGCGCGCACCGAAAGCGCCAGCTGCGCCGAGCGGGCGAGCGGCAGGCGGTTGAGGATCACGTCGAGCGCGGGGAGATAGACGGTCACGAATTGCGCGTGACCGGCGCCGGCCAGCAGATGACGCGCCGCGAGCTCGTCGACCGCCAGCGCATCGCCCTTTGCCTGCGCGAAGACAGCCTGCTGCGTCACCCCTTCGCTGCTCGTCCACCAGTTGACGGCGAGCACCGGCATGCCGCGGTGGGCGAACAGCTCCCAGACGAAGTCGCGTTTGCGGACTGTCGGCGGCAGCGGCTGGCGCGTGCCGAGGGTGCGGATCGGGAAGTCGGCGTCGGAGATCGTCTGGATGATGTGGGAGCCGCCGCGGAAACGGACTCCCTCGATCGCGCGCACGCCGTGAAGTCGGGTCGGGACTCCGGTGCCGGCCGTGGCCCAGCGCTCGGCGGTCGACGGACCGTTGATTGTCAGGATCGAGCGTTCGCTGATGAACATCTGCTCGAGATCGGCGCGCGAGGCGAAGATCTCGAACGTCAAACCGTCGACCGCGACCAATGCCACGCGCCGGGTCACCGGAGTCGTCACCACCTGCAACGGCTCGTGATCGTTCGATTTCTCCTGGCCTGCGTATACGGGGATGAAGAGCAACGCCAGCAGCACGATCGCCGCGACCGTCATCGGTACTGTCCGCGAATGCTGATGGATCGCCGGCACCCGCTTCAGCTCGTAAATCGAGAACGAGAGCAACGCGGCGGAGACGACGATCGTCGCCATTAGGAAAAAGATGACAGTGAGCGCGATGCCCGTAGCGAGCTCAACGAGCGTTGGCGGCGTTGCGAAGCGCGCCCACCAGATGCCGATCACAGCCGTGAGGAGCGCAGCGGCGGCGAGCGAGATGACGAGCAGCGCACGCGGCGTGTCGACCGCCAGCGCCGGGCGCAGTTTCAGCACCAATGCAATGAGAACAATGAGGGCGAATACGACGGCAATGCCCGTTGCACCGTAGATCAGGGCGAGGTCGACCGTTTCGAGCGGAGAGAGTGGATGATTCCGGAACAACATGATCGCGGTTGGGGGGAGGATGCCGAAGAGCGCGATCACCAGCGCGGCCTTGAGAGCCACGATGGCCAGCTCCAGCCAGAACGTCCGGGAGCTCCATGGATCGAGGGCGAACCAGCGCTCGATGCCGTGCGAGAGGTACCCGCGGTCGCGGAGCTGCTGGCGAAGAAGATCGACCGACGGATCCGGCACGGCGGCGATTATGGCGAAATTCCATCGTCGCGTCCCTCAGTTCTACACGTGAGCTCGATGTCGTCGACCACACCCGAACAAATTGCGCCGGTCGCGCCGAAGCGGTGGAACTTCCGCCGCATCGCCAGCGGAGCTCTGCTCGCCATCGGCGTCGTGCTGTTGAAACTGAAGGCCGTGCTGCTGTTGATGATCGAGCAGGGACGGCTCCTCATCGTCAATCCGTTCGAGGGATTCGGCGCCTGGCAGTTCGCGCTCGCCGGCGGCTCGATGCTCGTCACGATCGCCGCCTACGCCATGAAGACCGAGTTCCGTCTCGGCGTGATCGTCGGCTTCGTCGTGGTCACGGTCATTCATGAGATCGGTCACGCGATCGTGATCCGCGCCAAGGGGCTGCGCGCCGGATGGATGGTGTTCATCCCGTTCGTGGGCGGCGCCGTCACGCTCAAGGAGCAGCCGCGCAGCGTGTACGACGACGCGCAGATCGGGCTGGCCGGTCCGATCGCCGGCACGTTCGCCTCACTCGTCGCGCTCCAGATCTACAAGTGGACCAACAATCCGCTCTATCTGATGATCGCGCTGCTCGGCTTCGGACTGAATCTGATCAATCTCCTGCCGCTCGGCCTGCTCGACGGCGGCCGGATCTCCGCCGCGATCACGAAATGGATGTGGCTCCTCGGCGGAGCGGCGCTGACCTACAAGACGATCACGCACCCGAACGTGCTGCTCGTCCTGATCCTCCTCCTCTCGCTGTTTCAGGTCTATGCTTCGATCATGCGCGAGAAGGGCGAGGAGTTCTACCGCATCACCGGGCCGCAGCGCGGCGCCGTGGCGGTGGCCTATTTTTCGCTGGTCATCTTTCTCGGGCATCAGGCGCTGATGGCCTTTGACCGCCTCGGGGCGATCGCGAAATGAAGAACATCCTCCGCATCCTGCCCGTCGCGCTCGCGCTCCTGACGACGCCCGTGGTCATCCCGACTGTCGTCGACGGACCCGGACGTGTGGTGGCGCGCATCACCTGCAGCGCGGTGGTCACCGAGGTCGAGTACCACGAGCCTCGCGTTGCCGGCGAAAACCCCGTCGTCGTCGTCAGAGTCGAAACCCCCGCCCGCATCCCCCTCCGCGGCGCCTCCACCCCCCGTGCCCCCGCGGTTTAGCGTTCCCCGTTTTTCGTTCCCACGCTAACCGTTTTATTGATTGGGGCTACTGCAATGATCGACAAAGTACTGACTGCCATTTTTGGCTCGAAACACGAGCGCGATGTGAAGCGAATGCTCCCCATCGTCTACACCATCAACGACCTCGAACCGGAGATCAGCGCGCTGAGCGATGAAGCGCTCCGCGCGAAAACCGACGAATTCCGTGAACGCCTCCGCCCCGTGGTCGAGGCCCTCGACGTCGTGCGAAAGGAAGTCCCGCGCGACGAGACCGCGATCAAGGCCGCGCAGCAGGACGTGCAATACGCGCTCGACGATCTCCTTCCCGAAGCGTTCGCCGTCTGCCGCGAAGGCGGCAAGCGCGTGCTCAACATGCGGCACTTCGACGTCCAGCTGATGGGCGGCGTCGTTCTGCACCGCGGCAAGATCTCGGAGATGAAGACGGGCGAAGGAAAGACGCTCGTCGCCACGCTGCCGGTCTACCTCAATGCGCTGACCGGACGCGGCGTCCATCTCGTCACCGTCAACGATTACCTCGCCCGCCGCGACTCCGAGTGGATGGGCCGCCTCTACAAGTTCCTCGGCCTGACCGTCGGCGTGATCCAGAACCATCACGGCGATCGCGAGCGGCAGGAGGCGTATCGCTGCGACGTCACGTACGGCACGAACAACGAGTTCGGCTTCGACTACCTGCGCGACAACATGAAGTTCGATCTCGAGGCGATGGTGCAGCGCGATCACGTTTACGCCATCGTCGACGAGGTCGATTCGATCCTCATCGACGAAGCGCGTACGCCGCTCATCATCAGCGGTCCGTCCGAGGAGTCGGTAGACAAGTACTACATGTGCGACCGCATCGTGCCGAAGCTGATCGCCGAGAAGGATTTCCAGATCGATGAGAAGCAGCACACCGCGGTGCTCACCGAGGAAGGCGTCACGCACGCCGAGAAACTGCTGAACGTCGAGAACCTCTACGACCCGAACAACATGGACATCCTGCACGGTGTCCAGCAGGCGCTGCGCGCGCACACGCTCTACAAGCTCGACGTCGAGTACGTCGTCAAGGACGGCGAGGTCATCATCGTCGACGAGTTCACTGGACGCCTGATGCCGGGCCGCCGCTGGAGCGATGGTCTGCACCAGGCGGTCGAAGCGAAAGAGGGCGTCAAGATCGAGGCCGAGAACCAGACGCTGGCCACGATCACGTTCCAGAACCTCTTCCGGATGTACGAGAAGCTGGCCGGCATGACCGGTACCGCCGACACGGAAGCGGCGGAGTTCGACAAGATCTACAAGCTCGAGGTCGTGGTCATCCCGCCCAACCGCCAGATGGTGCGCAAGGACATGTCCGATCTCGTCTATCGCACCGAGCGCGAGAAGTTCGATGCCATCGTGAGCGAGGTGAAGGAGCTCCACGCGAAGGGACAGCCGACGCTCGTCGGCACGATCTCGATCGAGAAATCGGAGGCGCTTTCGGCAGCGCTGAAGCGCCGCGGCGTTCCGCACGTCGTGCTCAACGCGAAGCATCACGAGCGCGAGGCGGAAATCGTGGCGCAGGCGGGACGCAAATCGGCGGTCACGATCGCCACGAACATGGCCGGCCGTGGTACCGACATCCTGCTGGGCGGCAATCCGGAGTTCAGCGCGCTGCAGAAGACGAAGGACATCGAAGATCCGGCCGAGAAGCACGCGATCGAGGCCGAGATCCGCGAGCAGTGGAAAGCGGATCACGAGGACGTTCTCAGCGTCGGCGGCCTGCACATCCTCGGCACCGAGCGCCACGAGTCACGCCGCATCGACAACCAGCTGCGCGGCCGTTCGGGCCGTCAGGGCGATCCGGGCTCGTCCCGTTTCTATCTTTCGCTGGAAGACGATCTGATGCGTATCTTCGGCTCCGATCGCATCTCCGGCCTGATGCAGCGCCTCGGCATGGAAGAAGGCGTTCCGATCGAGCACGGCATGGTCACGCGCGCCATCGAGCGCGCGCAGAAGCAGGTCGAAGGGCGCAACTTCGACGCGCGCAAGCACCTGCTCGAGTACGACGACGTGATGAACAAGCAGCGTGAGTCGATCTACACGCTGCGCCGCTCGATCCTCGATGGCCGCGAAGGAAAGGAGTACATCCTCAACGCCGCCGACGACATCGTCGACCTGCTCGTCGACACACACGTCCCCGAGGACATGCGCGAGCATCCGAACGAGAACGAGTTGAATGCCGAGCTGTTCGACTTCTTCGGCGTCGACCTCAAGTCCGCGGAGGTCGACGTGGCCTCGGCGCGCCGCGAAGAGGTGAAGGATCGCCTCATCGAAGCCGTGCATCATCGCTACGAGGAGAAGGAATCGAGCGTCGGCCCGGAGGTCATGCGCCTCCACGAGAAGTACCTCCTGCTGCAGGTCATCGATCAGCAGTGGAAAGACCACCTGCTGGCCATCGATCACCTCAAGGAAGGCATCGGCCTCCGCGGCTACGGCCAGCGCGATCCGCTGATCGAGTACAAGAAGGAATCGTTCGAGATGTTCCAGGAAATGATGGAGCGGATCCAGGACCGCGTCGTCAAGTTCCTCTGGAAGATCGACGTCGTCGTGGAGCGCGAAGGCGAGCAGCGCCAGGAAGCCGCCCCCCGCCGCGCCCCGCTCCCGGCCCCCCCGCGCCAGCAGCCGATGTACTTCTCCGGCTCGGGCCCGTCGCAGTCGCAGACGGTCAAGAACCGCGACGCGAAAGTCGGCAGAAATGATCCCTGCCCGTGCGGCTCGGGCAAGAAGTACAAGAAGTGCCACGGAACGGCAGCATGATCGCCATCGATATCCCCAAAGAGCAACTCCGTGACTTCTGCCGCCGGTGGAAGATCACGGAGTTCTCGCTTTTCGGAAGCGTCACGCGAGAGGACTTCAGGCCTCAGAGCGATGTAGACGTTCTGGTCGCGTTCGAAGAGGGTGCACCGTGGTCGCTGTTCGACCACGTGCACATGGTGGAGGAGCTCGTCGCAATCTTCGGCCGGCCTGTAGATCTGCTGACCCGGCGCGCGGTTGAGGGGAGCCGGAATCGCTTCCGGCGTCGTTCGATCCTTGAATCGGTGGTTGCGCTCGATGTCGCCTGATCTGATGTACCTCGAGGATATTCGTGACGCGGCTGATCGCGCCGTCATTCACCTAACCGGTCTTGAAGCTGAGACGGTGCGCGAGCCGTGGACGATCGTGAATCGCGACCTGCCGCCGCTGGTCGAAGAGCTTTCGCGCTACCTCAGAGGTTTCGAATGACCCAATCGATCTCCTTCATCGGCGCGGGGAACATGGCGGAGGCGATGATCCGCGGCCTGCTGCGCGGCAACGTCTTCGAGCCCGACCAGATCACGGCGTCGGGTCCGCGCGAAGAGCGGCTGCGCGAGCTCGCGGAGCGGTTCCGCATCCGCACCACGACCGACAATCGCGAGGCGACGAGGGCGGACATCATCGTCCTTTCCGTCAAGCCGCAGATCCTGAGCCGCGTCCTGGAGCAGGTGGGGAACGACATCAGTCCCGACACGCTCGTGATCTCGATCGCGGCAGGTGTTCCGGTCGCGGCGATTCAGGCGCGGCTGGCCGAGGGGACGCGCGTCGTGCGCGCGATGCCGAACACGCCCGCGCTCGTCGATGCCGGAGCAACGGCCATCGCCGGCGGCGAGCACGCGCTGGCGTCCGACCTCGAAGCGGCGAAGCGGATCTTCGACGCCGTCGGCATCACGATCATCCTCGAAGAGTCGGCGCTCGATGCCGTGACCGGCCTGTCGGGCTCCGGTCCGGCGTACGTTTTCCTGATCCTCGAGGCGTTGAGCGATGCCGGCGTGAAGGTCGGGCTCTCCCGCCGCAACGCGCAGCTGCTCGCCGCGCAGACGCTCTTTGGGTCGGCGAAGCTGCTGCTCGAGACGAACGAGCATCCGGGAAAGCTGAAGGACATGGTCACGTCGCCCGGCGGCACGGCCATCACCGGCCTGCACACGCTGGAGAACGGCGGGCTGCGGACGACGCTGATGAACGCGGTCGAGGCGGCTACGAAGCGCTCCCGCGAGCTCGGCGAAGCGCTGATGAAGAAGGTGTAGGACCTACACGCGCGAGGCGCGTTTCTGCATCCAGGTCATCAGCCAGTACAGCAGGCCGACGACGAGGGCGAATCCGATCAGCCAGTGCGACTTCGACGAGAGCGCGTTGCGGAGCGCGGTCGGATCGTTCATCAGCGCCGGTTGATCGCCGAGGACTTTCTGGCCGAACCAGGCGAGCGCGGCGCAGAAGATCCCGGCGCCGACGATCGTCATCGCCGAGAACTTCTTGAAGTTCATGTGGAACAACCCAGCCGGAACCGAGATCAGGTGGCGGATGGCGGGGAGGAGTCGCGCGACGAAGATGCCGCCGGCGCCGTAGGTCTCGAACCACTGATCGGCCTTCACCAGCTTGTCGTGTGAAAGGAAAACGTAGCGGCCGTAGCGCTCGAACAGCGGGCGTCCCACCTTCCACGCGATCCAGTAGCTCAGCGCCGATCCGAACCACGATCCGGCGGTCGCGGCGAGGATCACGCCCCAGAGCGACAGCTTCCCCTGCGATGCCCAGTACGCCGCCGGCGGAATGACGATCTCGGCGGGAATCGGCAGCGCCGTGCTCTCGCAGGCCATCATGATGAATACGCCGAGGTACCCCCAGTCGAGGATGAATTGCATCCAAACGGTGAGGAGGTGGTGGAGGGTCTGTTCCATGAGGGCGCGCATGCTAGCATGCCGCCGCTTTAGCCATGTCCCGCGTCGCTCTCGTTCTCGTTCCCGACTATCGCGAATCGCTGAAGAAGCTCGCGTTTCGGATGCCTGTCTGGATTCTCGAGACAGCGGAGAATCGCGCGGCGGCGCAGGAGGCGTTGCGCGCGGCCGAGGAGTGGCCGCAGATCGACGTGACGATCTTCAACGGCGCGCCGGGCAAGCGCGAGGAGTGGGCCGCACAGGTCGGGATGATCGATCTGCACGTCCGGATCTCGACGCTCGAGGTGATCGGCAGCGAGATGACGTTGCCGGCGCGCGCGGCGCTGACCGAGCTCGGATTCGATCGCTTCGAATCGACCCGCGAAGGCTTCCGCGCGAAACGGCCGCGCTGAGGGGAACGACCGGGAGGCCTCCGGCGGGCGGGCCCGGCCCGCAACGTTTGTTGGCCTAGCCTGAACCCGCGAATCTCGCTCGAATCGACATTTGCGCGAAGACAAACGCCGCGGGCCGGGCCCGCCCGCCGGAGGCCCCTCGTCGTCTCTTACAGCGTCGCCAGTGCCGCGCGCGTGATCTTTCCGCGCTCGTCGACCGGCATCTGCTCGATCAGTTTCACGATGCGCGGCACCTTGTGCGGGGAGATCCTCGCTGCGCAGTACAACCGCACCTGATCGCGCGTCACGTCGGGACTGGCGACGATCGCCGCCGCGACGACGTCGCCGCGCGCGCCGGCGGGAGCGCCGTAGACCTTCACCTGCCGCACGCCCTCCATCTGCAGAATGATCTGCTCGACTTCGCGCGGGTTCACCTTTTTGCCCGCGGTGTTGATCAGATCGCTCACCCGGCCGGCCAGGACCACTTCGCCGTCCGCGAGCTCCACGATGTCGTCGGTGAGAAATGTGCGGGGCTCGAATGGATGGAATGTCGAGGCATCGTGCAGGTATCCGAGAGCGACCGAATCGGAGCGAACGACGAGCCGGGCCGATTCGATGGAGAGCTCGACCTGCTCCAGCGCCGAGCCGACCGAGCCGCGTTCCACCGCCGAGCCGCGGCGGTCGTACGTGATGCCGCCGCACTCGCTGCATCCATAGAAAGAGTGAATCGGCTCGCCGAAGCGCTCGCGGAACCGGCGCGAGGTCGCGACGGGAAGCGGCGCGCCTGCGGAGAGGAACGTTCGCGCGGTGGCGAACGTGCCATCTTCATGCGGCAGGTTCGACAGATGTTCGAACACCATCGGGATCAGCGGCACCACCGTGCAACGGTACTGGTTGCAAAGATCGATCACCGACTGCGGCAGGTACTCGTTCGACATGACCACTGGCGTTCCCTGCACGAGCAGCGGCATGACGAGATTCGAGAAGCCGTACGAGTGCGACATCGGAATCGCGCCGAAGTTGATGTCGTCGGGACGGATGTCCATCGACGCGCAGATGTTCGTGCAATCGGCCACGAGATTCGCGTCGGAGGTCACGATCCCTTTCGGCAAGCCGGTCGATCCCGACGTCAGCTTGATGAGCCGCGCTTCCGGCGGCAACGCAGGGCTGGTCCTCTGACCGGCCCGGTAGGTCGGCGACCCCGTCCCGCGATAGATCAGGGGTCCGATCGAGAAGTGCCCGAGGATTGTCGCCACCTCGGTTGGCGGCGCCTCGCGATCGATCGGGACGATGACAAGGTCGAGCTTCGATGCCGCGAGGATCGTGGCGACGAATTCCGCGGAGTTCGGCAGTTGCACCGCGACCAGGTCGCGCGCGCCGACGCCGGCCTGTGCCAGTTCGCGCACCAGTTCCTCGGCACGGGCGATGAGCGCTTCGCGCGTCACGACGCGATGAGAATCCGCTTCGATGACTGCCGTCGCGCCGGGTGCGCGCTCGGTCAGCCGGAGGAACCGATCGAACATTTCTTACTCAACTATCATACAGACCAATGCGCGACGTCATCGTCATCGGCGGCGGCCCGGCAGGGTCGACCGCTGCCACACTGCTCGCCCGGCGCGGTCTCAACGTCGTCCTCTTCGAGCGCGAGAAGTTTCCGCGCTTTCAAATCGGCGAATCGCTCCTTCCCTACAACAACGACGTCTTCCGCCGCCTCGGCATCTTCGACACGCTCTGCGAGCGCTTCTTCCCGAAGTACGGCGGTACGTTCGTCACGGCTTATGGCGGATCGAAGACCGTCTTCCGTTTCGATCTGCATCTCACCACGGGCTATCAACGCGCGTTCCAGGTCAAGCGCGCCGATTTCGATCTGCTGCTGCTCGATCACGCGCGCGCCTGCGGCGTCGATGTCCGCGAACAGTCGCAGGTCACGCGCGTCGACGTCAGCGACAAGTCGCGCGTGGTCGTGGAGACGATGGGCGGCGAAACGCACGAGGCGCGCTTCGTCGTCGATGCCGGCGGCCACGGCACGTTCCTCGGGCAGAAGATCACCGAGAAGAGTCACGTCAACGAATTGATGCGCGTCGCGGTCTTCTCTCATTACAAGAACGTTCTTCGCGACGAGGGGCGCGAAGGGGGCAACACCGTCATCGTCGTGCTGCGCGATGCCTGGTTCTGGCTCATTCCGCTCAGCGATGAAGTGATGAGCGTCGGGCTGGTGCTCAATCGCGAACACTTCCGCACCTGCGGCCTCGAGCCGCTGGAGTTGCTCGAGCAGACCATCGCCCGCACGCCATTCGCGGCGGAGCGGATGAAAGACGCGGAGCGGATCATGGAAGTGAAGGTGCGCCGCGACTTCTCGTATCGCCTCAAAAGCATCGCCGGCGAGAACTACGTCATGGCCGGCGACGCCGCGGGTTTCCTCGATCCGATCTTCTCGACCGGCGTGATGCTGGCGATGAAGTCGGGCGAGCGGGCGGCCGACGCGGTCGTCGAAAAGCTCGAGCGGGGATCGATGAAACTGCTCGACCGCTACACGCGCGACAGCCAGGTATCGATCGACCGCTACTTCCGATTCATCTCGAACTTCTATAAGCGCGAATTCCTCGAGGTTTTTCTCAGCCCCGATCCGCCGGCGATCTTTTTCTATCCGATCATCCGCGTCCTCGGCGGGAACGTGTTTTCGTCCCCGCTCGACCGCGCCAAGCTGGCGCTTTTCTTCGCCATCGTCCGGCTGCAGAAGCGTTTCTCGATCTCGCCCCGCATTGAGTGGGACTCGCTCCCGGCCCCCGCCACATCTGTGTGACAATGAAAAGTGCTGAGGACTGAGTGCTGAGTGCTGAGTTTTCAGAGGCGCACTCAGCACCCAGCACTCAGAACTCAGAACTGTATGGACCTCAGACGAAAACTCAAGGAGCTGCTGATCGAGCGGCTCAAGTTCGAAGACATGACCCCGGACGACATTGCCGATGACGATCCGCTCTTCGCCGGCGGACTCGGGCTCGATTCCATTGACGCGCTCGAGATCGTCGTGATGCTGGAGAGCGAATTCGGCATCAAGGTGAAGAACGAGACCTCGGCGCGCGAGCACTTCCGCTCCATTGCCACGCTCGCGGATTACGTGGGCGAGAAGCTCGCGGTGTGAGCTTCCTCGCCGCGCTTCCGCATCAGATCCCCTTCCGCGCCGCCTCCGCCGTCGTCCGCCGCGACGACAAATCGATCGAGGGGACTTACCTCGTCACCGCCGACGAGCCGCTGCCGTTCGACGTGATGCTCGTCGAGGCGATGGCGCAGTTCGCCGGCGCGCTGGCGCTCGAGCCGGGACGGCCGGGGATGCTGACCGGCATCGATCGTTGCGAGGTCGTGCGGCTGCCCGTGGCGGGCGAGATCGTGCACGTGACCGTGACGCTCGACGCGTCGTTCGGAGGCGTGCATCGCTTCAGCGGATCGGGCTCGATCGACGGAGTAGAAGTGGTGTGGGGAAGGTTTTATTTGTCTCAGTGAATTCCGCGCGCAGACGCGGAATCTCCGGTTACACCGCGCTGCATGCGCCACAGGGACGATCCGCGCGGTATAACCAGAGATGCTGCGTCTGCGCGCAGCATTACGAAAGAAAATGCGCAAGGCTGACACGAACGTCCGCATCGCCGTCACCGGCGTCGGCATCATCTGCTCGATCGGGCGCAACAAGGACGAGGTCTGGCGCTCGATCCGCGAGGCCCGCGTCGGCATCGCGAAGCTGACCCGCTTTCCTGGCGAGACGTTTCCGACCGACATGGCCGCCGAGGTCGCGAGCGAGCTGCAATTGCCGGTCTCGCGGCGCGAGGCGAAGCGGATGTCGCGCACCGATTTGCTCGCGATCATCGCCGCTCATGAAGCGATCGATCAGGCGAACGAGACCTCGCCGCTGCGGCTCGACCGCGCGGTGGTTTCGACCGGCACCTCGACCGGCGGTCTGCTCGAAGGCGAGGACTTCTACTTCCGGCGCCTCGTGCGGGGACGCGATCGTGCTCCCGCGTCGCACGTGCTGCAGCAGCCGACGTCGGGTCCGAGCGACGCGGTGGCGCGCGTGTTTCGCGTAGGCGGAGGCGTCGTCTCGAATGCCACGGCCTGCGCGTCGGCCGGTGCGGCGATCGGGATGGGCGTCGACTACCTCCGTTCCCGCCATGCGGATATCGCGATCGCCGGAGGGAGCGATGCGCTCTGCCGCCTGACGTACAGCGGCTTCAACGTGCTGCAGGCAGTCGATCCGGCGCCGTGCGCGCCTTTTTCCGCGGAGCGCAAAGGGATCACGCTCGGCGAAGGGGCGGCGTATCTCGTGCTGGAGCGTTGGGACTATGCGGTTGCGCGCGGCGCGAAGATCCTGGCCGAGGTCGGAGGGTACGGCGCGTCGTGCGATGCGCATCATCCGACCGCGCCGCATGAAGACGGCCGCGGTGCCGAGGCGGCGATGAAGTGGGCGATGGGCGAGGGCGGTAGTCAACAGATTGACTACATCAACGCGCACGGCACCGGCACGCTGCTCAACGACTCCGCGGAGACGAAGGCCATCGTGGCGGCGGTCGGAACGAATGTCCCTGTTTCGTCGAGCAAGTCGTACTTCGGGCATACGCTCGGCGCTTCGGGAGCGGTCGAGGCGGCGATCACCGTGCTGGCGCTCATCAACCAGCTCGCGCCGCCGACGTTGCGACTCGACGTTGCGGCCGCGGACTGCACGCTCGACTACATTCCGCACACGCCGCGGCCGATGGCGATGACGACCGCGCTCTCGAACACGTTCGGCTTCGGCGGCTCGAACGTATCGCTGCTATTCAAGCGCGTGTAGCACAGACACTCTTGTCTGTGTGCCGTGGTATAACCCGCGATCCTCTGATGACGCGCGTTGCAATTTCCGGCATCGGGATCGTTGCGCCTGATGCAATCGGGCTGGATGCGTTTCGCGCCCTGCTGGCGTCGGGACGGACGGCCGTGGCTCGCTCCGAGCGCTTCGATCAGATCGCCGCACTGGTTCGCGACTTCAAGCCGCGAGACTTCATCAATCCGATGAAGATGCGCCGCATGAACAGCCTCTCGCGCTTCGGCATGGCGGCGGCGAAGCTCGCGCTGACCGATGCCGGTATCGATCCCGGACGCAACACCGGCGTGGCCCTCGGCACGGCATTCGGCCCGGTGCAGACCTCCGTCGATTACATGCAGGAGTACGTGGAAAAAGGGGCCGCGCTCGCACCGCCGCAGTTGTTCGCGGAATCAGTGGCGAACGCGCCCGGGAGCCACATCGCGATCGAGTCCGATTTTCGCGGCTTCAACATCACGATCACGCAGCGCGAGTCGTCGGCGCTCGCGGCCGCGATGTACGCGGCGTCGCAGCTCGTGAAGGGAAGCGTCGACGCGGCGCTGACCGGCGGCGTCGAGGAGGTGAACGAGATCACGTTGAGCATCCTCGATCGCCTCAACGCGCTTTCGCACCAGCCCGCGCGTCCGTTCGATAAAGCGCGCGACGGCATGAGCATGGGCGAAGGAGGTGCGGTGCTGCTCCTTCAGCCGCGCGCCGCGAAGTCGTACGCTTTCTTCTCCGGATTCGGCATGGCGCGCGACACGACGGCATCGATCTCAGACTGGGGCGACGATCACTTCGCGGTGGTCACCGCGATGCGTGCGGCAATCGACGACGCGGAGATCGCGGTAAGCGACGTCGATGCGGTCTACGCCAGCGCGAACGGCAGCGTTCGCGGCGACGCGCTGGAAGGCCGCGCGATCGAGGAGCTGTTCGCCGATCGGATTCCTCCGGTCGTCGCAACGAAGGGCTACTTCGGCGAATACGCGGCGGGCGGTGCACTGCAGCTCGTCGCCGCTGTGGTCGCAATCGATGAACAGACTTTGCACGCATCGGCCGGATTCGAGAGCGGCGATTTCCGCTTCACGCCGAACCGTGACCGCCGTCCTTGCGCGCTGCGGCACGTGCTGGTGAACTCGGTCTCGGCGGGCGGAGGAATCGTCTGCGCCGTGCTTTCCAGGGAGGCCGCTTGATCGACGACGTCGCGGTCATCATCCCGGCGCTCAATGCCGCGAAGTCGGTCGGACCGATCATCGCCGAGGCGAAGAAGTACGTCGGGAACGTGGTGCTGATCGATGACGGATCGAGTGACGGCACGGGCGACGTCGCGCGCGACGCGGGCGCGATCGTCATCCGTCACGACGTGAATCGCGGCAAGGGCGGGGCGCTGAAGAGCGGCTTCCTCTGGGCGCTCGATCGCGGCCTCGACGGCGTGATCACACTCGATGCGGACGGCCAGCATCTGCCGCGGCAGATCCCCGAGTTCATCGAGGAGCGGCGCGCGAGCGGCGCGGATCTGATCATCGGGGGACGCGCGCATCTCTTCGGCGGCATGCTCCCGCGCCGCCGCATGGCGAATCGATTCTCGGCCTGGGCCGTGGCGAAGGCGTCGCGGACGAACATCAAGGATTCGCAGAGCGGCTTCCGCTTCTACTCCTCGCGCGTGCTGCGCGAGATCCCGCTGCGCGCCGAGGGCTTCGACATGGAGACCGAGGTGATCATCCGCGCCGGCGTGCGCGGACTGAAGGTCGTGCAGATTCCGATCGACCTCGGATTCGTCGATGGTCTGTCGACCAGTCACTACAAGCCGCTGCTCGATACGCTGCGCATCGCGTGGACCGGATTTCGCGCACGCTTCCTCTGGCGGTAGCGGGAGCTACTCCAATTCGTTCCAGTCGATCGTCGTCGGCAGGTTCGACTTCGCGAAGAGCGTGGTCAGCATCTCCTGCGGCGAGTAGACGCGAATGTCTCCGAACTCGCTCGGGCGGCGGTTCTTCATCGTGAAGAGCGCGCGCTGCGAGGTGTAATCGAAGTTCGCGAAGAAGTCGTCGTCCTTCTTCTGGTCGAACATCGTCTTCAGAACGTTGAGCTGTGACGCGAGGTGATCGGTCGGATCGTGCGCGGATGACGTCTTCGATTTCGCTACGCGGCGCGCCGGCTCGAGTCCGATCGCGATGCGCAGCTCGTCGAGCTCCTTCGTCGCGCGATCGACCTTCGTCTTCTTCGCCACCTCGTGCGGGAGCAGCAGGGCCGGAATCTTGTTGCAGTTCGCGCGGTGAATGGCGTCGCTGCGCGTGATCCATCCGAGGTTCGTGACGCCGCATCGGGCCGAAACGTTTTGCGTCAGGTTCTCGATGAAGGGACGCACGGCCGTATTGAACGAATCGTCGACGCCATTGAAGAGGTTCAGCACGTAATGAACGCGGAACTCGTCGAGCGTCTGCTGCACCGTCCGGGTGATCGGGTGGTCGCCGAGGTTCTGCGCGAGATCGTCGGCGAAGGCGTCTAGATTGAGGATCGACGAGTCGTACACATCCTCGACGCGATCGATCAGATCGTTGATCAGTTTCCAGTAATCGAGCCGGCCGGCGATCGTGTCGTAGAACGGCGATTCCTTGCTGAAGATCAGCCGCAGCTTGCGGAAGAGAATGGCCTTGACGATGTCCGAAGCGGCGAGTGTGGCGCTCGGCAGGTGCGGCGTGAAGATCAGGATGCCGGAGTTCGAAAACGGCAGGAAATCGATGACATTCGCATCTAGACCGGCGCGCATGTCGAGGATCACGTAGTCGGCATTGAGGCCGTTGATCGCTTCGATCAGGCGCGCCTTGTGTCCCGCGCCGAAGTTCGTGATCTCGTCGATGAGATGCATCGGACCGGCGACGAATCCGAACTTCTTGTAGCGGCCTTCGCGATCGAGCTTCGCATCGAGCGGCGTCACGCAGTCATTGAGCGACGAGCCTTTGCGGAAGAAATGATAGAGATCTTTCCCGATCGGCACGTCGATGGCGTTCCGGATTGCCGAGGTGCCGGTGTCGAGATCGACGAGCACAGTCTTCCCGTAGCGCGAAAGCGCCAAAGAGAAGTTGATGGCGAAGGTCGTCTTTCCGACGCCGCCCTTGCCCGACGAGATAGGGATGATCCGTTTGATGGCCACCAAAAGTCCTGAGTGCTGAGTGCTGAGTGCTGAGCATTCTACGTCGCACTGCCGACTCAGCACTCAGGACCCAGCACTCAGCACTTGGTTCTGTTCTACAATCGGCGCTCAGTGCAAACGTCCTTATTCCGAAAATTCGTGCTGTTCGCGGAGCTCGACGAGCGCGAGCTCGGCTCGATCGCCACGGTGGCGAAGACCCGCCGTTACGCGAAGGACGACGTCGTCTTCCACGCCGACGAGAGCGGCGACGTTTTCTGCCTCATCCGCGAAGGCCAGGTGAAAGTGACGATGATCTCGCCCGAGGGGAAAGAGATCATCCTGTCGATGCTCGGCCCGGGCGACTTTTTCGGGGAGATGGCTTTGCTCGACAACGAGCCGCGCTCCGCGACGGTCATCGCCACCGAGGTGCTCGAAGTCGTGACGATCTGGCGGAGCGATTTTCTGCAGATCCTGCAGGAGAATTTCTCGATCACGAAGAAGGTGCTGGCGGAGCTCTCGCGCCGCCTGCGCAATGCATCGAACCGGATCGAGTCGCTGGCGACGATGGACGTATACGGCCGCCTCGCGCGCTTCTTCCTCGATCTCGCCGCGCAACAGGGGAAGGTGCTCGACAACGGATACGTAGCGGTCACGCGGCCGACGCATCAGTCGATCGCGAACATGATCGGCACGTCGCGCGAGACCGTGTCGCGACTGATCCACGATCTGATGAAGCAGGGACTGTTGTTGTCGGAAGGGAAGACGATTTATCTTCGCAAGACGGCGATCGATCAATTTCGCGCCGAAGTCTGATGCTCACCGTTCCCAACCTCCTCACGCTTCTCCGTCTTCTGCTCGTGCCCTGTTTCCTGGTGGCGTCGTATCGCGGGCATTTCGTCGCCGCGTTCGTTCTCTTCGTGAGCGCCGCGGTGACCGACATCTTCGACGGGATGATCGCCCGCCGTTTCAACCAGCGCTCCCGCCTCGGTGCGTTGCTCGACCCCGCCGCCGACAAGACGATGATGATCGCCGGGTATCTGTTCTACACGCTGCACTCGAGCGTTCGGATTCCGATCCCGGGCTGGCTCACGTTCACGGTTTTCATCCGCGACTTCATGATCATCGTGTTCGCGTATCTGCTCTACACGCGGGTGCAGGTGAAGCGCTTCCCGCCGTCGTGGGCGGGGAAGACATCGACGGTGATGCAGGCCGTTGCACTGGCCGTGGCCATCGCCGCGAATGGGTTTGCACCCCGTCTCGCGCCGTTCGGCGAGATCCTTTTCCGCCTCGCGCTGGGCATCACGTTGTACTCCGCGTTCGACTATCTCCGGCGCGCCGATCGCCTGCTCGACGACGGCTTGACCGCTGCCGTAGCGGGCCACTAGAATCCGCGTCCCTGCTTCGAAATAGAGAGTAGGGTCATGCGGTTAGTACGATTCCCTGAGCCTCCATAGCTCAATTGGTAGAGCAGCAGACTCTTAATCTGTTGGTTCCAGGTTCGAGTCCTGGTGGGGGCACCAATCAGACCTTCCAAGGACCGAGGACCACGCGCCTCGGTCCTTTTTTATATGCTTGCCATCGTGCGAAAGTGGCGGAATTGGCAGACGCGCTGGTCTTAGGAGCCAGTGGCCCAAAGCCGTGTGGGTTCGAGTCCCACCTTTCGCACCACCCGCAGCACCTGCATCCGAGGATCGAATGCTTCTGAACTACACCGATATCTCCCCAGTCAAGAAAACCGTCGAAGTCGAGATTCCGGCGGACCTCATTGCCAATGAATCGAAGCGCGTGACGAGCGAGTTCGCCCGTTCGGCCAAGATTCCCGGCTTCCGTCCCGGCAAAGTGCCGTCGGCCGTCGTGCGCAACCGCTTCGCGAAAGAGATCCAGGAAGAGGTGATGAGCCGCTTGCTGCCGGTCAGCTTCCGCGATGCCATCGCCGATCGCGGCCTCGAGCCGGTCGGCGATCCGCAGCTCGAGCATCTCGATCCGTTCATCGACGGAGCGGCGGTCAAGTACAAGGCGGCCTTCGAAGTGAAGCCGCAGATCGAGCTCGCGGAGTATCGCGGCCTCGAGATCGACGAGCGCAAGGTCGAAGTCGGCGACGCCGATGTCGACGCGATGATCGAGCGGATGCGCGAGCAGGCGAGCTCGTATCGTCCCGAGACGGAGCGCCCTCTTGCTGAAGGCGACTACGCCATGATCGAGATCACCACCAGCGGTGAGGATGTCGAGCCCGACACGCGCGCCGGCCACTTCAGGATGGGCGAAGAGTCTCCGCTGCCGGAGCTTCAGGATTCGCTTCGCGGAAAAATGCCGGGCGATACGGCGTCGTTCGATCACACGTACGGCGAGGACGCGAGCAACGAGAAGTTCCGCGGCAAGAGCATTCACCACGACGTGACGCTGAAGGAGATCCGGGTTCAGGAGAAGCCGGAGGTCAACGACGAATTCGCGAAGAGCGTCGGCGACTGGGACACGGTCGAGAGCATGCGCGACGCGATGCGCGCCGACATCCAGCGTCATCGCGAGACCGAGGCGTTGCGCGAGAAGCGGAACCAGGTAGGCGAGCATCTGCTGAAGACGCACGACTTCGAAGTCCCCGACGCGCTGGTCGAAGAAGAGCTCGGGAAATCGTTGAACAACTACGCGCGCTTCCTCGCGTCGCAGGGCATCGACCTGGAGAAGGCACAGATCGACTGGACGAAGATGCGCGACGACTTCAAGCCGGAAGCGGTGAAGCGCGTGAAGCGCTCGCTGGTTCTCGAGGCCATTGCACGGAAGGAAGGGATCCAGGCGGCCGACGTCGAAGTCGACGCCGAGATCCGCCGCGCGTCGAACGAGCAGCAGCGCGACTTCGCCGAAGTCAGACATCGCCTCAAGCACGACGGCGGATACGAAGCGTTGCGCGCGTCGCTGGCGCAGGAGAAAGCGCTCGACTGGTTGCTGAAAGAAGCGCGCAGCAGCGGGCGCGAGGCGCAGGGCGCGCGGCGCGACTAGGCGAGAACGGCGCCTGGCGCCCCGCGCCTCGCGCCTACTCTTTCGATCAGCGTCAACGGACTCGATTCAACTTAGACTCGCGACAAGGAGATACCCATGGTGCTGATTCCGATGGTGGTCGAGCAGACGTCGCGCGGCGAACGCGCCTACGACATCTACTCCCGCCTTCTCAAAGACAACGTCATCTTCCTCGGGCAGCCGATCGATGACACGGTTTCGAACCTCATCATTGCTCAGCTCCTTTTCCTCGAAGCTGAGAACCCCGAAAAAGACATCTCCATCTACATTAATTCGCCGGGCGGATCGATCACCGCCGGCCTCGCCATCTACGACACCATGCAGTACGTGAAACCTGACATCGCCACTATCTGCCTCGGACAGGCGGCGTCGATGGCCGCAATTCTGCTCGCGGCCGGCCAAAAGGGAAAACGCTACGCGCTGCCAAATTCACGCGTGCTCATCCATCAGCCGCTGATGCACGGCCTCGGCGGCCAGGCCACCGAAATCGACATCCACGCGCGCGACATCATGAAGATGAAGGCCCGGATGAACCAGATCCTGTCAAATCACACCGGACAGCCGGTTGACAAGATCGATCACGACACCGATCGCGACTACATCCTGCAGGCTGCGGACGCGGTGGAGTACGGTCTGGTCGATCAGGTCATCTCCAAACGCGAATAGCCAGAATTATTCGATGGAATGCCGTCGCAGGGTGGCGAGTTGACTTGGAGACGGCTCAGGGCAACAATTCCTGAGCGACTCCAGAAAAAGGGACCAATCGGAAATGTCTAAGAAGGGCAACAGCGGCGACGTTCTGCGTTGTAGCTTCTGCAATAAGTCGCAGCGCGACGTGAAGAAGCTGATCGCCGGTCCCACGGTCTACATCTGCGACGAGTGCGTCGACATCTGCCTCGACATCATCGCCGAAGACCGCAAGGACGAGCCGGGCACCCTCGAAGGTTCCGGGCAGCTCCCGAAGCCGAAAGAGATCAAGGAGTTCCTCGACCTCTACGTCATCGGCCAGGAGCGGGCGAAGAAGAAGCTGGCCGTCGCGGTCTACAACCACTACAAGCGGATCGACTACCACCAGCGCAACACGCGCCAGGACGTCGAGCTGCAGAAGTCGAACATCCTCCTCATCGGCCCCACCGGCACCGGCAAGACGCTGCTCGCGCAGACGCTGGCTCGCATGCTCTCCGTGCCGTTCACGATCGTCGACGCCACGACGCTCACCGAAGCGGGTTACGTCGGTGAGGACGTCGAGAACATCATCCTCAAGCTCTACCAGGCCGCGGGCAACGACAAAGAGAAGACGCAGCGCGGCATCGTCTACATCGACGAGGTCGACAAGATCTGCCGCAAGGGCGACAACCCGTCGATCACCCGCGACGTCTCCGGCGAGGGCGTGCAGCAGGCGTTGCTCAAGATCCTCGAAGGGACGGTGGCCAACGTCCCGCCGCAGGGCGGACGGAAGCATCCGCACCAGGAATTCATCCAGATCGACACCACCAACATTCTCTTCATGTGCGGCGGCGCGTTCGTCGGGCTGGAGAATGTGATCGAGCGCCGGCTGTCGCAGACCTCGATGGGCTTCGGCGCGAAGATCGCGTCGAAGAAGGACAAGCGGACCGGCGAGCTGCTCGCGCAGGTCCATCCCGAGGACCTGATCAAGTTCGGACTGATCCCGGAGTTCGTCGGCCGTCTGCCGGTCGTGGCGACGCTGGGCGAGCTCGACAAGGGCGCGCTGATCGAGATTCTTCGCGAGCCGAAGAACTCACTCGTCCGTCAGTACCAGACGATCATGGGCTTCGAGAACGTCGAGCTCCGCTTCACCGACGAAGCTCTCGAAGCGATCGCCGAGGAAGCGCTCAAGCGCAACGTCGGCGCGCGCGGATTGAAGATCATCATCGAAGAGCTGATGCTCGAGATCATGTACACGATCCCATCGCAGCACGAGATCAGCGAATGCGTGATCACGCGCGAAGTCGTGGACAACCGGAGTCAGCCGATCACTCTGTACAAGAAAGCGGGTTAGTTTCTCAGTTCATCCCGAGCTTCGCGAGGGATCTTCGGAGCAAATGACGAAACGGTCGCGATGGAACGAATCGCGGCCGTTTTTTGTAGTTAGCCGCGAACAATCGCGGTGCCACCGGAGATCCCGCGTCTTCGCGGGATAAATTGAAAGAAGCCCTAAACTAATGGGCGAAGCGACTCGCCTGTTGGTCAGGTAAAAACAATACATGTCAGAACGCACCCTTCACCTCCCACTCGTTCCTCTCCGCGACATGGTCGTCTTTCCGTCGATGATGGCGCCGTTCGTCGTTGGCCGGAAGGCCTCCATCACCGCCCTGGAAGCGACTCTCGCCACATCCGAGAAAAAGATCTTCCTGGCCACGCAGAAGGACCCGAAGGTCGACGATCCGTCGATGACCGAGATCCATCACATCGGCGTCATCGCCTCGGTCGTGCAGAACCTCAAGCTCCCGAACCAGAACGTGAAGGTGATGGTCGAAGGCCTGACCCGCGCCGAGATCGTCGGCTGGGCCGAGAGCGACGGCTACGTCACCGTCAGCGTGCGCGAGATCGACACCAAGTATCCGCTCACGCCGGAAGTCTCGCAGTACATGCAGAAGCTGGTGGAGATCTTCGAGCAGTACGCGAAGATGTCGCACCACCTGGCCTTCGAAGGGGTCATGTCGACGCTCAAGCTCGACGATCCCGACCGCTTCGCCGACACCCTCGCGTCGCACCTGCTGATCAGCACGATCGAGAAGCAGCAGCTCCTCGAGACGCCGTCGCCGTACGAGCGTCTGCAGAAGCTTCAGGACTTCCTGGAGATCGAGATCGAGAAGATCAACATCGACAAGCGCATCAACTCCAAGGTCAAAAAGCAGATGGAGCGCGCTCAGAAGGAGTACTACCTCAACGAGAAGATCAAGGCGATCCACAACGAGCTGGGTCGCAAGGATGATCGCTCGGACGAGATCGAGGAGCTCCGCCAGAAGATCGAAGAAGCAGGGATGCCGAAGGAGACGAAGGAGAAGGCTCTTCAGGAGCTGAAGCGTCTCGAGGCCATGCCCGGCGTCAGCGCCGAGGCCACGGTGTCGCGCAACTACATCGAGTGGCTCGTCTCCGTTCCCTGGAAGAAGCAATCGAAAGAGATCAAAGACATCGAGCTCGCCGAGCAGATCCTCAACGAAGATCACTACGGGCTGGAGAAGATCAAAGACCGCATCCTCGAGTTCCTCGCCGTGCGCCAGCTGGTGAAGCAGCCGAAAGGCACGATCCTCTGCTTCGTCGGACCTCCCGGCGTCGGCAAGACCTCGCTCGCGAAGTCGATCGCCCGCGCCACCGGACGCAAGTTCGTTCGTCTGTCGCTGGGCGGCGTGCGCGACGAGGCCGAGATCCGCGGTCATCGCCGCACCTACATCGGCGCCTTCCCCGGCCAGATCATCCAGCGGATGAAGAAAGCCGGCACTGTCAATCCAGTCTTCCTCCTCGACGAAGTCGACAAGATGTCGATGGACTTTCGCGGCGATCCGAGCGCGGCGCTGCTCGAAGTGCTCGATCCCGAGCAGAACAACGCTTTCACCGATCACTACCTCGACGTCGAGTACGACCTGTCGAAGGTGATGTTCATCGCCACGGCGAACGTGGTGCACACGATTCCGGCGCCGCTCAAGGACCGCATGGAGATCATCTCGCTCTCCGGCTACACGCACCTCGAGAAGCTGGCCATCGGCAAGCAGTTCCTGATTCCGAAGCAGAAGCAGGAGCAGGGACTGGACGAAGCGAAGATCGACTTCCAGGACTCGGCGCTCGAAGAGCTGATCGATTCGTACACGCGCGAGGCGGGCGTCCGCAGCCTCGAGCGTGAGGTCGGCTCGGTGCTGCGCAAGATCGCGCGGCAGGTGCTGGTGGCCGGTCCCGACTACTCGGTCACCATCGACCGCAGCAAAACCCGCGAGCTCCTCGGCAAGCCGAAGTTCCGCTCGCAGCAGATTCACGATCGGGGCGAGATCGGTCTCGCCACCGGCCTGGCGTGGACGGAAGTGGGCGGCGAGATTCTGTCGACCGAAGTCGCGCTCTCGCGCGGCAAGGGCAACCTCACGCTCACCGGAAAGCTCGGCGACGTGATGCAGGAGTCGGCGCGCGCCGCGCTGTCGTACGTCCGCTCACGCGCGGAGCTGTTCGGACTCGATCCCGATTTCCACGCCTCGCTCGACATCCATATTCACGTGCCCGAGGGAGCGATCCCGAAGGATGGTCCGTCCGCCGGCATCACGATGGCGACCGCGCTGCTGTCGGCCGTCACGAAGATTCCGGTGCATCGTGACATGGCGATGACCGGCGAGATCACGCTGCGCGGCAAAGTGCTGCCGGTCGGCGGCGTGAAGGACAAGATCCTCGCCGCCGCGCGCGCCGGCATCACGCGCGTGATCCTGCCCGCCGACAACGAGCGCGATCTTGATGAGATCCCGGCAGACGTGCGGGAGAAGATGGAGTTCCACCTCGTCGAGTCGATGGATGACGTACTTCCGATCGCACTCGATGGCACGATTGTTCCATTGACTGCAAAGGCAAAACTGCCGGAGCCCGACAAAGCAATCGAACCGCCGATGACACACTAAGTTGACAGTTCACAGTGGGCAGTTGGCAGGAAGTTCTACTGCCAACGGCCCACTGCTCACGGTTGACTTCCCGAAGAATATCGGCACAATCACCCTCGTTACCTTTCAAGAATCCTTCGAAGTAAGCACACCGCCTTCTGCACCTCCCCGACTAACAGACTTTCAGTAACGTCAGCCGTGGCGTTGCACGAAGAGCAAGAACTCAATCAAGTTGGACATTCGGACAGTACGGTTTGATCGGGCGGTGTACCAGCCCGACGACGTTCCGCGCGACCGCCGGCCGCAGTTCGCCATGGTCGGGCGCTCGAACGTCGGGAAGTCGAGCCTGATCAACTCCGTCCTGAATCGAAAAGGGATCGCCCGAGTCAGTCAGACGCCGGGAAAAACTCAGGCCATCCACTTTTATCTGATCAACGAACAGTTTCACATCGTCGACCTTCCGGGATACGGATACGCAAAGGTCCCGAAGACGATGATGAAGTCGTGGGGTGAGCTGGTTCGGGGTTACCTCGACGGAGCCGACGTGCTCCGGCTGATCTTTCTGCTGATGGATGCTCGGCGCATACCGAGCGGGCAGGATGTCCAGATGCTCAACTGGAGCAAATCCGCGGGCATCGATTTCAAGGTCGTCCTGACCAAGAGTGACAAATTGTCGAACAACGAACTGGCGAAGCAGCGCGTACTGATCGCCCGTGAACTGGAGGTCGACCCTTCCAACCTGATCGCTTTCTCCGCGGTCACGAAGAACGGAATCGACCAGGTGAGACGCGAGATCATCTCGCGGCTCTGAGCGAGGAACCAACCAATGGAACAGGAAATCGATAACGAAACGACGGCCGCCGCGCCTCCACCCGAAAAGCCGGAGAAGGCGAAACGCGCTCCGCGCAAGAAGGCAGCGAGTGCCGAGCCGGCAGTTGTAGAGACTGAGGCGGCAGCCGCACCGGCCGAAGAAGTCACCCCCGCCGAGCCGGTGGTCCCGCCGAACTTCGACGTGGCGGATGACGTCCCCGAGCCGGCCGTTGAAGTGAAGCCGACGAACGGAAACGGCGCCGGCCACGCGCGCCAGCAGCAGCCCGAGGCCGCGACGCTCGACATCCGGATGCTGAAAGAGATGAAGCTTCCCGATCTCTCGAAGCTCGCCAAGGAGCTCGGGGTCGAGAACGCCACCGGCATGCGCAAGCAGGATCTGATCTTCGCCATCCTGCAGGCCCAGACCGAGAAATCAGGACTGATCTTTTCGGAGGGAGTGCTGGAATGCCTTCCGGATGGATTCGGCTTCCTGCGCGCCCCCGAGTACAACTACCTTCCGGGTCCCGACGACATCTACGTTTCGCCGTCGCAGATCCGCCGCTTCGATCTCCGCACTGGCGACACGGTCTCCGGTCAGGTGCGGCCGCCGAAGGAAGGGGAGCGTTACTTCGCGCTGATCAAGGTCGAGGCGGTCAACTTCGAGCACCCCGACTTCGCGCGCGAGAAGAACCTCTTCGACAACCTCACGCCGCTCTATCCGCAGCATCGGATCAAGCTCGAAGTGCCGTCGAACATGTCGTCGCGCGTGCTCGATCTCATCGCGCCGGTCGGCAAGGGACAGCGCGGTCTGATCGTCGCGCCGCCGCGCACCGGCAAGACCATGCTGCTGCAGGCCATGGCCAATGCCGTCACCACCAATCATCCCGAGGTCACGCTCATCGTGCTGCTCATCGACGAGCGGCCGGAAGAAGTCACCGACATGCAGCGCAGCGTGAAGGGCGAAGTCATCTCGTCGACGTTCGACGAGCCGGCCTCGCGTCACGTGCAGGTGGCGGAGATGGTCATCGAGAAGGCCAAGCGCCTCGTCGAGCACAAGCGCGACGTGGTCATCCTCCTCGACTCCATCACCCGACTGGCGCGTGCTTACAACACCGTCGTCCCGCCGTCGGGCAAGGTGCTGTCGGGCGGCGTCGACTCCAACGCGCTGCAGCGTCCGAAGCGCTTCTTCGGCTCCGCGCGTAACGTCGAAGAAGGCGGCTCGCTGACGATCATCGCCACCGCGCTGATCGACACCGGCTCGCGCATGGACGACGTCATCTTCGAAGAGTTCAAGGGCACCGGCAACATGGAAGTGCACCTCGACCGCAAGCTCTCCGACAAGCGCGTCTTCCCCGCCATCGACATCAACAAGTCGGGCACGCGTAAGGAAGAGCTCCTGCTCGAGAAGCCCGAGCTGAACCGCGTCTGGGTTCTGCGCAAAGTCTTCTCGCCGCTGTCGACCGTCGAATCGATGGAGCTGCTCATCGATAAGCTGGACAAGACGCGGACGAACGCGGAATTCCTGAACGCCATGTCGTCGATGTAATGGGCGCGAAGGTGCGTGGGCTCGCGGGTCCGTGGTGACATGACCCGCGTGCCCGCGGCCGAAGGCGGCGGCGTCACGAAACATTCACAACTGCAAGGATGTGTAGCTTGCCCTCGGCACGTTGCCATCAAGCATGAGCACCGCTGACGAGTCGGACGACCCGAGAACACCCGCTCAAATCGTTCCTGTTGGCGAAGGATCGCCTACACTCACCGAACAGCAGCGCATCGCCAATGAAGTTCGAGCAGAGCTCAACGCGCTCGCCGCACGCATTCCACGCCTCGAGCAGCCGCATTCGGCGACAGCGAGTTGGGTTCGCGCCTACCGGACGGTCACCACTGAAAGCATCACGCGACTGATCGCGCTCGTCGAACAGTTCGACGTTTTCCGAAACCTCGGGACATTCGACGTCGCGGAAGCACGCGACACGCTGCAATTCAACGAGGCTTTCAAGCCGATCGCGGATCGAGTCGCCGCACTGCTGGCCGCCCTGAACTACACGATGGAAGCGCGCAAAGCCCGAGTGGTCGCCGCGGGCCTGCGCACGTATGGAGTGGCCAAAGAGCTGGCCCGCGACAACAAGAGCATGGGCCTCCGCTTCGCACTCGACGCTCTGCAGACGGAAATGCGGCGCTCGCGAAGCCGCCGACGCAAAGATCCGACGTAGTCGCGCCTGCTGTTCTGGCGCGCGCGCCTGCGCGGCTCGCGCACGCGCCTGAAGCGCAGGCGTGAATGCGTCGTTTGATCCCACGCGCGCCTGACGCTCAGGCGCGCCCCCCTCGCGCGCAGGCGAGCGTGGATTCAGGAATGCCACTCGCGCCTGCCGGTCAGGCGGTCAGCGCCTGCGGCTCAGGCGAAGGCAGTCATTCCGGGCGAGACATCGTCACGGGGCACCGCACGAGTACAGGCGTACCGCGCGATCTCGCATCAAACTGGCGTTTCCGTATCCTCAGTCTGATTCGAAATAGGTTCCAATTATCAGGTGATTCGGTAGTGGCACGGCCGCGACAACACAGGTGTCGCCTGTTCGCGGAATCGGAGCGGCGTCATTCCTGTAGTCCGGCGGAACGCCCGATAGAAGGTCTTCTCGTGTTCATAGCCTGAGGCGCGGGCGACCTCAGGAAGCGGAACTCCGGGCCACCGCAGGAGCCGCCGGGCCCGAAGAACCTGCTGCATGTGCAGAAAGGGACCGAGCTTGCGTCCCGTGACCTTCCGAAAGTGACGGCTAAGCGCAAGGGGTTGGATCCCGAGTTGTCCAGCCAATTCGCCGATATGCGGCGAACTGCCCCGGAGAAAGCAGCGCGCCAAGTACCGCGCAACTTCCATCTGCACGTCCCGTTTTGGCGTCACCCAGGGCTACGTTAACAGATTTCTTGCGGACCTATGGAGGTGATGAAGTTGAAACCTCCGGTTCGCCTGCACGCGTCGGGCCGTCCCGTCTGGCCAACGAACGGAGATGGCCTCGCCGCGTGCCGGCGACCGAACTGCGAATCGCTGGTCAGCTTCCGGGGACACCAATCTTGTTCATCAACAGCAGCGCTGCGATGAGTTCCAACAGAAAGACGTCGTCCATGCAACCCTCCTCGAGCCCGGTCTTGACCGGGAGAATGGGAGGGCGCGCCCGCTACGAGAGACGCGAGCAGATGAACGATCCTGAGTCCTTTATCGGGGGAGCCGCATTTCTACGCTGGCGGCGGAACAAACGCCTCGGCGTAGTCTTCGCGCTCGATATACTCGGTGACGCCGTCGATGACCGGCTTCGTTAGCGCGCCGGTTCGCACCACCGCTTCGAGATACGCCATCGCCGTGCGAGCGTTCTCCGGCATTTTCGCGACAGCGAAGACCTGGACGAGCTTCGCGCAGATGCCAGGCAGCTCACTGAGGTTCCCAATCGCGAACAGCTTGCTTACCGCGTCCAAAATGACCAAGGCATGGTCGTTCACGAGTCCGAGATCCAGCATCGCGGCGGCTGTTTCGCGCAACTGCGCGATGGCGGAGGTAAGGTTGCCCATGAGAGCGACCAGGTCCGCCGCTCCCCACCGGGCACGTAATACCTCTGTCCGCAGGCCCAACTGCTCATAGCGGTCGACGGCATCAGAGTAGTGCAGCAGCGATATGGCAAATTCGCCCAACTCGCACTCGGCGTGGGCAAGATTCATGAGGCAGAGTGCTTCGGTTGCCGGCTCATTGATCGCGCGCGCTACGGGAATGAGATGACGATAAAGATCTCGCGCGAGGGCGTATTCACGTCGATAGAAAAGGCAGCCGCCGATCACCATTTGCGCATGAGCCGCGCGAGGCTGATCACCGTATGAACGAAATATGCGCATGCTCTCGGACGCCAGCTGCATCGCCTCATCGAGCCGCTCGCTCTTCATGTAGATGACACTCCTCACATAGTTCACGATGGCAAGAGGGCGTTCGGCGAGTGGTACCGATCGATATGCCGCCTCGCAAGTGTCGAGCGCTTCGAGCGCCTCCTCGAAGCGGCCGAGATAGCGCAGCGCGTTCGCGCGCTCGAGCTGCGCCTCTGCACGCGCCTCCGCGCGCGTCGTCTCGTCATACCGCTGCGGCGAGAGCATCTCGGCGATCGATGCCGCCTCATCGGCGACCGTCAGCGAGTGTTTTGGGCTCCTCTCGCGCAGTTTCAGAGCGGCGGCGCAGAGCACGCGCACAACGCCCGCAGTGTACAGCTCCGGCTTTTCGGAGATTGCCGCCCATTTGAATGCGCGTGGAATCATTACGATCCCGCGCAGGTAGTTGCTCGCTTCGCGTTCCTCGTCGTCGATGTGCTCTGCGAGACTGAGGAGACCGGGCGGCAATACCGCTGGTTGCCGGGCCGCGATCAAGTCCGCCATCAGTTCAGCGTCAATCGTGGCTTCGAAGCGTTGTGCGGTTTCGACAGCTTCCCGGCACGTTGCGCATTGGGCGAGATGCGCTTCGATCTCAGCGGCACGCGCGCACAGCTCCGGGTCATCGATATAGTCGGCGATTTCGAGGTCCGTGAGGTGTTCGGTCATGTCTTCCTTTCCATGAGCCCGGCGAGCAGTTCCTTCGCCTGACGGCGGCACTTCGAGAGGATCTGCCACGCGTTCTGTTCGGTGGTTCCTAGCTTCCCGGCGATCTCCCGGGCCGAGAAGCCTCCGAGGTGGAAGAGACACAGCGCCGCGCAGCACTCATCGCCGAGGCGTGTGAGCTGCACGGCGATCGTGAGGCTTCGCACAAGGCGCTCTTCCGCGTCGGCCGTCGCGGGCGCGATCAGGTCTTCGGCTTCGAGCGGCAGCTGTTCGGTGTCCTTTCTCGCGCGCCAGTAGTCGCGTGAGGCGTTACAGACCGATGCGACCAAATATCGCTCCAGATCGTGAACCGTCACCCGGCGGCGGAGGTAGGCCTCAAAAACGGTATTTACCACCGCCTCCGCGTCTTCTTCCGGGATGTGGAACTTCTTCTGGCTGATCACGCGGAGCCGCGTCGCTAATTCGCTATAGGCCTTGGCGATCGCTTCTTCGGCCGGCACGGGCGGCCTCTTCCCGTTCTCGTCTCTCGTAACCATGACCGGAGTATAACTACCGCCCTTCCGGATGGTCGCGTTGACGGCGCGGCGTAGTTCCATCACCTATAGGAGTGACCAGGGGCGGGACTTCCTTACCCTCTTCCAGCCAAAATTCGGTGGCATGAAAAAAATGTCAGTGACCAGGGCCTACGCGAAGCTGGCAGTTTTTGTATCACTTCACTGGCACTTTTTTCACTGCCGTCAAAACTACTGGACAGCACTCCGTCGCGCCGTCTATATATTGATCTCCGATTGGGCTGAGGACAGCAAACATGGATCCATCGACATCTCCGTTTCATGACCGGGATCTCATCGCTCGCAGACGAATGCCTGTCTATGAGCAGGTATTGGATGTTCTTGGCGACGTTCTTTTCGACACGGATGAGTTACTCGATCTTCTGCGCTCCGAAGCGACTCCTCCTGAATATGAGTGGCTCAGACCCGAGGTTCAGGAGATTTATAAGCAAGTGAACTCGGTGATGAAAAAGATCTGCGATTAAGCGAACCGCGGCTATGAACATGAAAACTATGGTGGTTGGCGTTGAGATCCCTTGTCGCGTCGATTTCAGCGGTCGAATCTTTCTTGCGAAGAGATGTGGCGGCTACAGAGCGGGAACTTGGGTCTGCAAAGTCGCGGAGCCTGCTAACTTCGCTCTCTCGAGTGTCCACAGCTTCCAACAGACGACTGAGGCCCTCGACGTCAGCTCACCACTAGGGTTGACAGTCGAATCCGGCGGCCAGTGCCGTCAGCGGTTTCCCGCCGGCCCATCCGTGTGTCAAAACGTAAATATGACCTCGTATGATCATCACGCATCTGTGAAAATAAAGGAGAGAGCGTGAGTACATCTCTCCATCGCGCTGCTGCCGCCGCCGTCATGATGCACCTGATCGTGGTGCCGCCGGCTGCTCCATCGGCGAGGAGGCCAGGGCACGTTCGTCTTCTTGGGGCGATCTCTATTAGTTCATCATCGATCAATCCTTTAGCGGGCGAAACAGCGACGCTTAACGTATCGCTCGCCCGTCCCGCACGGCTCGATGTGCAAGTCGTCGACCGCGACGGGTTCGTGGTTCGGACGTTAGGGCCGACGAACGGTGTCGCTGGCGACAACCTCGTCTTGTGGGATGGCCGCGGCGACAGCGGAGCGATCGTTCCTGACGAAGCATGGTCGTTCCGCGTCGTTGCGGGCGGCGGCACCGATGAATCGTTTCCTGCGGTGAACCAGGCTGCGATGATGGCCATTTCTCCGCTTGCGTTTTCCAGGGCAACGGCCACGATCCGCTACAAACTGCCAGTCCCATCCCGCGTCCACGTGCAAGCGGGTACCATCTCAGTTGGACCCGGAGCGTCGCCGAGCGAGGGGCCGGTGCTGAAGACAATCGCCGATCGGGAGCCGCGCGGCTCCGGGTTCGTCGCAGAGCACTGGAACGGATTCGATGCCAGCGGCTCGATCTACATCCCCGACCTTCCCGGCTTCGCAGTAGCCATCGCCGCGACGCCGCTCCCCGAGAACAGCGTCATTACGTTCGGCAACGCGAAGCGGCCATTTCTCGACTATGCGGCCCACCGCATCGGGCAGTCACTTTTTCCGCAACGACGCCCCTCGGCGCATCACACCGGTCTCGATGTTTTCCATGACGTCGCACCGAACATGACGCTCTCGCCTTTGCGCGCTGTAGAACGGCAGGTGCGAGGAACAGTCTGGAGTGTGTCCGATCCTCTTCTTCGCTTTCGTCTGCGAGTCAATGGCCCGACCGCAACTGCGTTCCAGCATCAACCGGGAAAGATCTTTCTGTTCATCGACGCGCATCTCGTCGCGACGATTGATGCAAAGGCCGGGACCGAGCCGTTCGATGTGCGTCTCCCTGACAACGACGAGCATCGCATTGCGGTGAATTGGCGGAGCGATTACGGGCCAGTCGCCGTTGCCGTAGCACGTGTCCAACTCGCCAGTGCGAGCAAGGTACGGAGCGAGCAGGTGCCATGAACACTCGAGTCGCCATTGCTATTGTTGCTGTTTCCTGCGCGCTTTCATCGGCCACTGCGATTGGCGACACGATCAGCGCGCTCTCGCCGCAATCGTTCTATGCCGGGAGCGCTGAGGAGTTCGTGAGCATCAATGGCAGCGGCCTCGCCGGCACGGACACGACACTCGCGACTACCGTAGTCTTCAGCGGCCCGGCGGGCTCGTTCAGTATTGATGCGAACACGACGGCGGATACATTGCTCGAAGTCTTTGTTCCGACCCAGGTCTTCGGGGCCGTTGGCACGTACGCGGTGACCGCCTTCGCGCACGATGTTGGCGGTACGACCCGGCAGATTGGACCGGCTTCGCTCGCGATCGTGAACAGGCCGGCTAGCACGGTGCCCCTCCTGTCGTTGCCCGAGGTCGTGATCGCCGAGGCGACGAGCCCGTCGGGCGCCGTTGTGACATTCGCTGCCAGCGCGACGAATCCGGACGGATCGACAGCGGCTGTCTCGTGCGATCACGCCTCGGGGGCTATGTATCCACTCGATACGACGGTCGTGCAATGCACGGCCGGATCGGCCGTTGGTACTTTTCTCGTGGTCGTCCTCGACACAGTTCCGCCGAGTCTGACGCTTCCCGGCACAATCACGACCGCGAATCCGGTCGTCGCCTTCACAGTGTCATCCAACGATGCGATTGATGGGGCTATTACTTCTGTCTGCGTCCCGTCCTCGGGATCGACGTTCACATTTGGCACTACCTCCGTCGTCTGCACGGCAACGGATTCCCGCGCGAATCAGACGATCGGTGCGTTTCTCGTCAACGTCACCTGTCCGGTCAACGTCACCACCCTGACCCTCAGCGAGCAATACGTCAGCCCAAACGGCGACGGACAGAAAGAGACCACGGCGATCAGCCTGCGCATTACGACCGGGGACATCTCATGGAGGGTGAATGTACGTGCCTCCGGGGGAAGCGTCGTTCGATCGTGGTCGGGAACTGGAAGCTGCATATCGCTCACATGGGACGGGCGGGATGGCGGCAATGTTGTCCTTGCCGATGGCGACTACACCGTCGAAGCCGTGAACGACAGTACCGGCCAGCAGCTCGGTAGCGCGACGGCGACGATCGACACGACACCGCCGGCGGTCGCCTTTACCGCGCCGCCCAACAATCAAACACTCTCGAACGTCAGCTCGAACGGCTCGCGTGACGTGACCGTGTCCATGTCGATCACGGAGGTTCATCTCTCCACCTGGTCGCTCGTACAAAGCGGCAACGGGCAGGCGTCGGTCACGCTTGCCACAGGTGGCGCCCCGCCGGGAACATCCGCCATCTGGCACACCGATGCGCTTCCGAACGGCGCATACACGCTGACGCTCACTGCGACCGATCTCGCGGGCAACTCCGTTAGCGCAGCAGTCAATGAGACGCTCGCCGAATTCAACCTCTCCCAGAACGCGATGCAGCTCGATCGGACCGCTGGACAGACCGTGACTTACACATCGAGTATTCCCTTCACGCTCACGGAAGTGGTGATGCTGAAGAATGCCTCGGGAACCGTTGTTCGCACGCTCTGGAACGGCCCGCGCGCCGCTGGAACGTATGCGGATATCTGGGATGGAAAGAACGATCAGGGGACCTACGTCCCCGACGGGCCCTACAGGGTTATCGCGACGGCCGCTGACGGCGTGAGCTCGATGACATGGGACGAGAGCAGCCTCTATCGGCCATCGCTCGGTATCAACGCCACCTATCCGAAGTGCCGCCGTGATGACGGAGCGCTCGCACCGTGCGATGACAGTGGCATCACATGGGATCCATACGCCAACAAACCGCTGCATATCGTCTATTGCGCCGCGGTCGATGGCGGGGCGAGCACAGTACAGGACAACTGGACTCCAGGAGCATCAGGCCAATTCGGCTGCGCCGGGGGCCTCGCAGCGCTCGTTCAGGTGAAGGCCACTTCGCTGGCTGAGACGCCCGCTACGTGTAATCCGTCGACCGAATGTGTCGCTCAGGAATATCAGGCGCCCGGACCGCATGAAGTCGTCTGGTACGGAACCAGCGTCTCGGGAGAGGACCTTTCGCAGGCTCCGCGTCTCATTACCTTCCGCCGCGGCGACATCTGGCCGAAGAATGTCGTCTTTGCATTCGGCATGGCACCACGCCTCTCGACTCTTACGATCACGCCGATCCTCTTCAATCCCGGCTCTTCGCCGTTCCCTCTCGCCGGTCAGGAGTTACGAGTGAACATCGCGACGGGAAATGCGGCGTGGAGCGCGTCGCTCAAAGCCGAATTCCGCAACCGGAGCAGCGGCGCAGTCCTGCGAACCATTACGACCGGGCAAGCGGCGGCTGGATCGCAGGCGGTGGTGTGGAACGGCCGCGCCGACAATGGCGCGTTCGTCGCGCCCGGAATCTATGACGTCACACTCACCGCGACCGACTCGGTTGGGGGCACGGCCGTGCTCAAGCCGGTCGTCATCATTCGCTATTGAAGACGTGAAGGAGGAGCTGAACAGGTGTTGACCGGAAGAGAATCAAGAACCGCCCTCCTCGTCTCCGTGATCGTGACTCTATTCGTTGCCTCCCACGCTTTGGGGCAGGCGTTTTGCGCCCCTCCGAATGCGATGCCGAAGGACCCACCGCCACCGCCGCCGCCCGCAATTTGCGAGCCCAGAGTGTGCGATACGTGCACGAACTCTCCCTGCTACGTCGACTCGGGCATCTACGTGGCCGATGTCACCGACCTGACCATTCCCACCAACGGTTTTCCCCTCCGCCTCAGCCGCCATTATGACTCGAGCGTCACTGCTGATGGTCCGCTTGGCATCGGCTGGGCCTCGAGCCTGACCGCGCATCTCTACTACGCCACGTATCTCTACGCCGCGAACGTCTATCAGTACGAAGCGGAGGTCGTCATGCCGGATGGCGCGCAGTATCGATTCACAAGCAACGGCGACGGAACCTTTACGCCGCCCGCAGGTCGTCGTGACGTACTAGTCAGGAATGCCGACGGCACATTCGTGATGACATTGCAGCGCTCGCGATCGCGCTACTCATTCGGCAACGACGGCTCGCTCACCAGCATGAGCGACGACTTTGGCAATACTCTCGCCTTCAGCTACGACGCCAATGCGCGAATTCAGACTATTGCCGACACCAGCGGATCGGGGCGATCGCTGACCGTCGCCTGGAATCCTCAGGGGCGGATTGCCGATGTGAGCGATTCCGCCTCTCCGGCCCGTCACGTCGTCTACTCCTACGGCGCTGAAGGCACCCTTGCCGGCATTCGCGATCCGATAACTCCTTCCGACAAGCAGTCGGCAAGCTATGCCTACACAGGTGGACGATTCGGCCCGGTGCTGGCAGTGATCACTGACCGCTGGGGAAGAGTCATGAGTCGCCTGACCTGGCAAACGGATGGCAAGCTCTCGAGCTATACCGATGGAGACTTCGACGATATCAATCCAGCCTCGTCGACCGGCGAACAGTACGTCTACTCGTATGGTGTTGGGATCACTCACAAGCAGACGTCGCTCGGCTCAATCGCGCACAGTTATGCGTCGGGTGGGTTGATCACCGATCACGCGCAGTACGATGCCACCGGAAACGTAACGTCGGCGACCGATGGTGGTGGTGCCCAAACGCTCTACCAGTACGACAGCCGGGGAAATGTGTCGAAGGTTTCCCGCCACGTACCGACTATCTTCCCCGCCCCGTGCTGCGACGTCGTGGACGACTGGAATTACACCTATGACCCCAACTTCCCGGACCAGGTGGCCACAATCACGCCTGCCGATCCAACCGGTGCTCCGCTCACGAACTTCGCGTCCTGGGCCTACGACTACAACCTCCCATCCGAAAACGCCCCGGGCGCAATCAAACGGGTCAAACGCTACAATATGAGCCGCACTGCGACAGAGACGATGGCTACATACACCTATGACGCTAAGGGGCATGTCATTTTCGGCACGGACAACCTTGGCAGGGGCTCTACCTTCGTCTATGACGCCGCCGGTAACACCACTAGCGCCACGGTCGCGGGCCAGACCACGACGTACGCCTATGACTCCGTCGGCCGGATCACCCGCAGCACCGACGCGGCGGGTCACGCGACAGACTTCGAGTACGACGCATTGGACCGGCTTGTGAGTATCACACTGCCACCGCCCTCAACGGCACCCCTGCCGCCGTTCAAGATCACCTACAGCTATGACAATCTCATCGATGGGCTCGTTTATGTGAACGTTACCGATCCCAATCATCACGTCACGAGCAACGGTTACGACGCTCTCGGGCATCTGATCCGCGCGGTCGACGCTCTCGGCAATGCTACGCAGTTCACTTATCAATACAACCTGCTGAAGAGCGTGACGGATGCCAACGGCAATGTCACGAGCTACAGCTACGACGCGAATCGCAACCTGATCCAGACCACATTGCCCGACGGAGCCGTCGAGTCGTACCAGACGGCATGGGACGGCACGCTGATTTCATCGACAGACCGGCGCGGGATCAAAACTAGTTACGAGCGTGATGGTCTCAGCCGCATCGCGCGCACGACTTATTCGAGCGGCTTCACGACCCTTGGCATAATCGACTACATGTTCAACGGAGAACAGTTGACGAGTGTCGTTGCAGGACCAGCGGGGCAGAGCACGACGACGACATCGTTCACCTACGATCCCTTCTGGCGCCTGGCATCCGAAGCCCATGTCGGTGACTACACGATCACCTACCAGAACACGACGCCGTTCCCTTCCGGCATGAGCGGTTACACGGTGGCTCCGGCGAGCGGACAGACCGGCCCGACAAACACGGTCACGTACGGGCGCGACAGTAATCAACGGATCAACAGCATTGTCTGGAGCGCTGTGCCGGGGTCGTTCACGATCGAATATGACCCGCTCGGCCAGTACAGCAGGATCACCTTCCCGAACGGCCAGACCCGGGAGTTCACTTACGACAACCAGGGACGGTTGACCTCTCTTGCGAATCGTGCCCCTTCCAGCGATCTCGCCATCTTCCAATACGGCTACGACTACGACGGCAGCGGCGCACCTACGCTGCTCGGCCAGCGAACAAGCCTGGCCGCGTCAGGCGCCGCGACGATGAACGATCAGACAAAGTACGGCTACGACGCCAATTACCAGCTCGCCAGCACAGCTCAGGGATCGGTGGTTCGGTCGTGGCAGTACGACGCCATCGGAAACCGAGTTTTTTCGAGCTATCCATGGACGTACTACAAGAACGGAACAAACCCGCTCAACGGCCAGCGCCTACGCAGCGACGGCGGGGCGGACATCACCTACGACGCCAACGGCAACATGACCGGTCGCGCTGGGCAGCCACTGTACACTTGGGATTATGCGAACAGGTTAAGCAATGTTGCCGCTAATCCCGCCATCAATTACACATACGACTATCTCGGCCGCCGCGCAAGCACAAGCGCGGGTGGGCAGACTACAAAGTACGTTCTTCAGGGGCTGAACACTGTCGGCGAACGATCCGGCACGACTGTGCGTGACTATCTGTTCGCTCCTGGAGTCGACGAGCCTCTCGCTATGGTCGGGAACGGCGTGGCAAGTTACTTCTTGGTCGACGGCCTCGGTTCAGTCGTCGCCGCCACAACCTCCTCTGCGTCAGTCGTGTCTGCCACGACCTATGACGCATGGGGGACTGTGATTGGCTACCCCGTCGTCCCTACCGCGACCACTCTATTCGGATACACGGGTCGTGAGAACGACGTCTCAGGATCGTTGTACTCCCGCGCTCGCTGGTATGCCCCGAACTGGGGACGGTTCCTCTCAGAGGACCCGGTCCGGTCGGCAGACAATGCCTACGTCTATGTCGCCAATATGCCGGTTATTGCGACAGACCCTTCCGGCCTCGTGATCAAGAGATGTTATCGAACTTTTTCCGGCGCGAAGAATAAAGTTCTAGGAGGACTCGCTCTCGCAAGCGCGCTCGGCGCCGTGCAGCCGCCAGTACCGGGCACCAAGTGGTGCCCTATGCATGAGTATCTCTACAATACGGAGACCGGCACTGCTCAAGGCTACGATCCCAAGGAAAAGAACGCCAAGGAAACCGGCAAGAACATTTGCTACGACATTCCGGAACCGTTGGGCAAATGTGTTTGGGAGAATTTCGAAAAGGTACACGGCCCGACGTCCAATTACAGTCTGCTGACTAACAATTGCCAAACCTCTATCAATGACACAGTGCAATACTGTCAACAGTGTAAGGCAAAGGGCGTAGCCAAATGAAATCAGTACTCTCTTTTGCATTCATGTGTCTTGTACTGTTCGTCGGGGCGTGCACGGAGTCGAGCGATGACCTTCTCGGAGGCTGTGAGAGGGTTCGCGAGTTACAAGTCTATGACCAAAGAGGCCATCTCATCTGGCAAATTCAAGCCAACTCACCGCGTGAGACATGTTCAATCCACTACGGCACGGTTCCGGCAGGATTCGCGCAGATGGTTCCACCTTCTGGTGCTCCCCGGCTTTTTCATTCCAACGAGCGCGTGTTCGTACAACGTACGACTGCCGATCGATTCGTGCGGCATGATTGCAGTGCCACATCCGGACGCTCGGTGGCCTGTGCCGGTTACATTGAAGGCCCTTTGGCGTCGCCAGACCGCGTATTTCACGGCGTATGAGGAACACGAGAGCTGTCAGTGACAAGCTCGACAGAAGACGCGGACGAAGGCGGAACTCCTGAACGCCATGTCGTCGATGTAGTCCGGGGTCGCGCGCGATGCAGCCCTGCCCCGCTTGCGCAGGGCTCGGGAGTCCTATGACGGCCACGTCACCGTGATCGAGATGTTTGTGTAGCTGCTGGTGTTGGTGTCCTTCGCGACCTCCGGATTACGTTGAGGGATCGGGTCTCACCGTAGTCGGGACCCCTCCGGCGGGAATCGGCGCCCGCTTCGATTTGCTACCCTCTGCAGCTCATGGCCAAACGCCGCTCGAAAATCAAAGACTTCCTCTGGCGACACTCCGCCGGCCTGGCCACGCTGGTGATGGTGCTCTTCGTCGCCTTCCTCGGCTTCGTCGGCTTCACCTACGTCACGGTCACGAAGAAATTCGATTCGAGCCGGCGATGGGATCTGCCGAGCCGCGTCTACTCCGACGCCACGCCGCTCGTGCCGGGGATGACGTATCCGCGCGCGCTGCTCGAGCCGAAGCTGAACCACGTCGGCTATCACAAGGTCACGGAGCGGGTCGCGAATCCGGGCGAGTATCGCTACGTCGACGGCAACCTCGAGATCTACCTGCAGAACTTCGACTATCCCGACATCGAGTTTCACGCCATGGCGGTCGGCATCGACTTCGACGGCTCGACCGTTCGGGCCATCCACAGGCTCGACGACTCCGTCGCGCTGCGCGGCGTGCGCATCGAGCCGGAGCTGATCACGTCGATCTACAACAACGAGATGGAAGACCGGCTGCCGGTGAAGCTCGATGCCGTGCCGCCGGTCGTCTACAACGCCATCATCGCCACCGAGGACAAGAACTTCTATCACCACGAAGGGATCTCGATCCGCGGCACGCTCGGCGCGCTCATCACCGACATCCGCCAGCACACACTCACGCACGGCGGCTCGACGCTGACGCAGCAGCTGGTGAAGAACCTCTATCTCAACCCCGAGCGCACCTGGACCCGCAAGGGGCAGGAAGCGCTGATGTCGATCCTGCTCGAGCTCCGCTACCGCAAGCCGGAGATCCTCGAGGCGTACCTGAACGAGATCTACCTCGGACAGAACGGCGCGGTGCAGATCATCGGCGTCGAGCAGGCGTCGCAGGTCTACTTCGGCAAGCACGTCACGTATCTGACGCTGCCCGAAGCCGCGACGCTCGCCGGCATCATCCGCTCGCCGAATGTGCTCTCGCCGCTCAATCACCCCGATCGCGCCAAGCCGCGCCGCGACACCGTCCTCGGGTTGATGCGCGATCAGGGGATGATCAAGCAGGATCAATACGAGGCCGCGATCGCCTCGCCGTTCACCGTCACGCCCTTCCCGAAGACCTCACGCAGCGCGCCGTTCTTCGTCGATCTCGTGATGAAGCAGCTTCGCGAGACCTATCCCGAGACGCAGCTCAAGACCGAAGGGCTGCGCATCTTCACGACGCTCGACACCGTGATGCAGCGGTCGGCCGAGCAGGCGCTCGACTCCGGCATCGACGGGCTGAACAAGAAGTATTCGTACCTGCGCAAGTCGGCGATACCGCTCGAGGGCGTCATCATCACGATCCAGCCCGGAACCGGTTACGTGAAGGCGCTGGTCGGCGGCCGCAACTACTCGAAGACGCAGTTCAATCGCGCGATCCAGGCGAAGCGGCAGCCGGGCTCGCTCTTCAAGCCGTTCGTTTACGTGGCGGCGATGGATCCGGCGCGCGAGCACAACGCGCTGAACGCGGCGACGGTGCTCGACGATTCGCCGATCTCCGTTCGCACCGGCAACGCCGTATGGCAGCCGCAGAACTACGACAACCGCTTTCACGGCCACGTGTCGGTGCGCGATGCGCTCGCGCACTCGTACAACATCCCGGCGGTGCGCGCGGCGATCGACGCAGGCGTGCCGAACGTCGTGAAGGAAGCCGCGGCAATCGGCATCCAGAGCCGGCTCGAGCCGTATCCGTCGATCGCGCTCGGCGCCTTCGAAGTGACTCCGCTCGAGATCGCCTACGCCTACTCCGCGTTCGCGAACCTCGGCGTGAAAGCGGAGCCGATCTCGATCCTCGCGGTCGCGACGCGCGACGGCAAGCTGCTCGAGAGCCGCGAGGTGAAGATGCGCCGCGTCGCGCCGGCGGGCGTCTGCTACGTGATGAACGACATCCTGAAGGACGTCCTCAACTACGGATCGGCGGCGAAGGCGCGCGGCCTCGGGTTCGAGCGGAAGTTCGCCGGCAAGACCGGCACGACGAGCAACTATCGCGACGCCTGGTTCATCGGCTACTCGCCGCGCATCCTGTCGCTCGTCTGGGTCGGCTTCGACGACGGCCACAGCGTGCGGCTCGCCGGTGGCGACGCCTGCGTGCCGATCTGGACCGCGCACATGAACCGGATCGTCGGCACGGTGCCCGACATCGACTGGAAGCGGCCGGACGACGTCGTCGACCGGCAGGTCGATCCGGAGTCGGGGATGCTGGCCACGCCGTACTGTCCGACGACGCGCAGCGAGATCTTCGTCGCCGGCACCGAGCCGGTGTCGGTCTGCCCGTTGCACGCAGTCAGCGGAGAGACGTCGCCATTTTTCCGCGAGAACGAGCCGCAGCCGTTCCCTCGCGCCGAGGCCGCCCCGCCGCCCGAAGGAATGCAGCCGCAACCGGTGACTCCAAGCGAGGCCGAGCGTCGCAAACGCCAGAACGCGGTGCGCCGCCTGCTGCGGCGGATTTTTGGAGACTGAACCTTTCGCATAAACTCCGTGTCTCGTTTGTTTCAAGAAGCTCATGACTGAGACCGTGATCGACGTTCCGCCGAGCGAGCCCGGCGTTTTCGGGCGAATGCGCAATCGTGTCGAGACCGCGCTCGAGTACCTCGGCGAGCTCACCGATCTCGGAGTGCAGACGGTTCAGCAGACGTGGAGCGAGAAGCCCGAAGGAACGCTGCTCGTCGCGCAATTCGATCAGATCGGTTTCCGCTCGCTTTCGATCGTCGCCATCACATCGCTCTTCATCGGGATGGTGCTCGCGCTCCAGACCGCTTACTCCCTCGCGGAGTTCGGCGGATCGCTCTTCATCGGCAAAGTCGTATCGCTCTCGCTCGTGCGCGAGCTCGCGCCGGTGCTGATGTCGCTGATGGTCGGCGGCCGCGTCGGCGCCGGCATCACGGCCGAGATCGGCACGATGAAAGTGACCGAGCAGATCGATGCGTTGCGCGCGCTGGCGACGAATCCGGTTCGCAAGCTCGTCGTGCCGCGCGTCGTGGCCACGACGCTGATGCTGCCGCTGCTCACCATCCTGGCCTGCTTCATCGGCATTCTCGGCGGACTGCTGATCGCCGTCGGTTCGCTGCATCTCAACGCAAACTTCTACATCCGCAGCGTGATCGAGACCGTGAAGTACAACGATCTCGCTTCGGGCATCGGCAAGACCTTCTTCTTCGGATTCGGGATCGGATTGATCGCCTGCTACAACGGCCTGAAGACCAGCGGCGGCGCGGACGGCGTCGGCCGCGCGACAACCGCCACCGTCGTCACGGCATCGATCACGATCCTGATCATGGACTTCTTTCTCACGAAGCTTTTCCTTCTCCTCTTCTGATGAGCGACGCAATCGTCAACGACCGTCGCGCGGAAGGGCGCGGCATTCCCGACCGGCGGGCGCACCGCCGCGAGCCGTTCGTCGAGTTCCGCGGCGTGCACAAGGCGTACGGTCTCAAGCAGGTGCTGCGCGGCGTCGATCTCACCGTCTATCGCGGCGAGGTGCTCGTGATCCTCGGCGGATCGGGCAGCGGCAAGTCGGTCACGCTGCGGCACATGCTCGGCCTCGAGGCGCCCGACGCGGGACGCGTGCTGGTCGAGGAGGAAGACATCACCGACTTTCCGGAAGAGGATCTCTACCGCGTCCGGAAGAAGTTCGGGATGCTGTTCCAGAGCGGCGCGCTCTTCGATTCGATGACGGTCTTCGAGAACGTCGCGTTTCCGCTTCGCGAGCACACGGAAATGGGGGACGACGAGATCGCCCGTGCCGTGCGCGAGCGGCTCGAGCTCGTCAACCTGCCGGGCTCCGAGCACCTGATGCCGGTCGATCTCTCGGGCGGCATGCGCAAGCGCGTCGGCCTGGCGCGCTCGATCGTGCTCGATCCGAAGATGATCCTGTACGACGAGCCGACGACGGGACTCGATCCGATCACGGCCCAGAAGATCAACGAGTTGATCATCGATCTGCAGACGAAGTTGAACGTCACCTCGGTCGTCGTCACGCATGACATTCAGTCGGCGTTCTCCGTCGGCGACCGCATCGCATTTCTCAACAAAGGGGTCTTCGAATGGGTCGGATCGATGGATGAAGCACGCGACTCCGCCCACCCGATGCTTCGCGAATTCTTCAAAGCCAGCGCGGTCTCGGCCGCACAGCCAAGTAAGGGTTGAGTGCTGAGGAAGGCCGACACCGTTCTCAGACTCAGCACTCAGCACTGAGCACTCAGGACTAGAAAATATGGCACCCAAACAAAAAGCCAAGTCGATCCGCGTCGGACTCCTCGTCTCCGTCGCGCTTGTCGTATTGATGATCTTTCTCTTCTTCATCGGATCGGAGCAGAAGATCTTTTCGCGCAAGAACGAGTACGAAGTGGCGTTCGACAGCGTGGCGGGACTGGCCGAGGGGAATCCGGTCAAGATTTCGGGCGTGACGGTCGGCGTCGTGAAAGACATCCGGCTGCCGCGCGATCCGAAAGCGAAAGACGTGCAGATCTCGCTGATGGTCGACCGCAAGTTCGCGGAGCGCATCCGCGGCGACTCGCGTGCCCGTCTGAAGAAGCTCGGCCTCCTGGCCGGCGACAACTACATCGACATCACTCCCGGCAGTCCGCGCTTCGATGCCCTCGAGCCGGGCTCGGCGATCCCGGCCCAGCGGCAGACGAACGTCGATCAGCTCATCTCGTCGGGCGAGGATCTCGTCGACAACTTCGTGCAGATCTCGTATTCGCTGAAGAGCGTGCTCTCCCGCGTCGACCGCGGCGAAGGCGTCCTCGGCGAGCTGACCACCGCGCCCGAGACGAAGCAGCGGATGACCGACACGATCCTGACCACGCTGAACAAGACCAACGCGCTCCTCTCGCACATCGAGAGCGGCAAGGGCGTCATCGGGAAACTGGTGTACGACGACAAGTACGCCGATCAGCTGACGGCGTCGCTCGCGTCGAGCGCCAATTCGCTGGCGGCGATCACCGGCCGCGTGCAGCACGATCTCGACGCGAACACCGGCGCGCTCCCGGCGCTGCTCGGCGATCCCGAAGGAAAGAAGAAGGTCTACGACCTCGTGGAGAACCTCCGCACGACGTCGGCGAATCTGGCGCTCTTCACCGCCTCGATGAAAGAAGGACAGGGCCTCGTGCCGCGCCTGTTGAACGACAAGGCGTACGGCGATCAGGCGCTCGGCGAGTTCCAGCAGCTCGTGATGTCGCTCGATGCCACGGTGAAGAAGATCAACGCCGGCGAGGGAACGGCCGGCAAGATCGTCAACGATCCGACGGTGTACGAGTCGATCAACGACATCCTCATCGGCATCAACGAGTCGAAGCTCCTCCGCTGGCTGATCCGCAACCGCCAGCAGAAGGGGATCGAGAAGCGCTACGACAACGAGCAGAAGTCTGCCCCCGCCCCGCCGCCGGTGGTGACGCCGCCGGTGACTGTGCCGGTGACACCAACCGCGAGTGACGGAACGAACAGCGCGAAGCCGTAGTCACTCTGTTACGATTCGCGCCGGTTTTTTCACCCCGGGAGGGCACACGTGCAAATCGCAGTCATCGGGACCGGCTACGTCGGTCTCGTCACCGGCGCGGGTCTGGCCGACTTCGGCAACGACGTCACCTGCGTCGACATCGACGTCAGCAAGATCGACGCACTGAAGCAGGGAAAGATCCCGATCTACGAGCCCGGCCTCGACACGCTTGTCAGCAAGAACGTACAGGAAGGGCGGCTCAACTTCACGACCGACCTCCCGAATTCGATCAAGGCCGCGCGCGCGATCTTCATCGCCGTCGGCACGCCGCCTCGTCCTGATGGTTCGGCCGACCTTCGCTACGTCGAAGACGTGGCCCGCACGATCGCGCAGCACATGAACGGGCCGAAGCTCGTGATCACGAAGTCGACCGTGCCGATCGGCACCGGCCGGATGATCGAAGGGATCCTCGCCGAGGCCGGCAACGGCTACACCGCCTCGGTGGTCTCCAATCCGGAGTTTCTTCGCGAAGGATCGGCAATCGAGGATTTCATGAAGCCCGATCGCCTCGTCATCGGCGCGTCCGACAAGGAATCGATCGAGCTGATGAAGGAGATCTACGCGCCGCTGCACTCGCTCGAGATCCCGTTCGTCGTGACGAACGTCGAGTCGTCGGAGCTGATCAAGTACGCGTCGAACGGCTTCCTGGCCACGAAGATCTCGTTCATCAACGAGATCGCGGTGCTGTGCGAGAAGATCGGCGCCGACGTGCACGACGTCGCGATCGGCATGGGACTCGACTCCCGCATCGGTCCGAAGTTCCTGCAGGCCGGGCCCGGCTTCGGCGGCTCGTGCTTCCCGAAAGACACGCTGGCCGTCGCCGATATCGCCCGCCAGTACGACTACCACTTCCAGATCATCGAAGCGGTCCTTCGCGTGAATCACGACATCAAGGAGCGGATGGTCGACAAGGTCGTCGAAGCGCTCGGCGATGCATCGGGCAAAACGGTCGCGCTCCTCGGCCTGGCGTTCAAGCCGGAGACCGACGACATGCGCGACTCGCCGACGATCCCGCTGATCGCCGGTCTGCAGAAGCTCGGCGCAACGATCCGCGCATACGATCCGCAGGCGATGGACAATGCCCGCACGATGTTCAAGAACGTGACTTTCTGCCGCGACGCGTACGACGCCGCGAAGGACGCCGACGTGCTCGTGATCGCCACGGAGTGGAACGAGTTCCGCGCGCTGAACCTCTCGCGGATCAAATCGATCGTCCGTCAGCCGCTGATCGTCGATCTCCGTAACGTCTATGATCCACAACGCATGAAGACCGAAGGATTCAGCTATTTCTCGGTGGGGCGGAAGGCCTGATGGGCCGGGCTCTCATCACCGGCGGCGCCGGTTTCCTCGGCTCGCATCTCTGCGAGCTGTTTCTTTCGCGCGGTCATGAAGTCATCTGCATGGACAACTTCATCACCGGCAGCGCGCGAAACGTCGAGCATCTCTTCGGCCGCAACGGCTTCTCATTCATCAAGTACGACGTCACGAACTTCATCCATGTCGAAGGGCCGCTCGATTACGTGCTGCACTTCGCCTCGCCGGCGAGCCCGATCGACTATCTCGAGAAGCCGATCCAGACGCTGAAGGTCGGCTCGCTCGGCACGCACAAGACGCTCGGCCTGGCGAAGGACAAGAACGCGCGGTACCTCATCGCGTCGACGTCCGAGGTCTACGGCGATCCGCTCGTGCATCCGCAGAAAGAGGACTACTGGGGGAACGTGAACCCGGTCGGTCCGCGCGGCGTGTATGACGAAGCGAAGCGGTTCGCCGAGGCGATGACCATGGCCTATCACCGCTTCCATGGCGTCGAGACGCGCATCGTCCGCATCTTCAACACGTACGGTGAGCGGATGCGCGTGCGGGACGGCCGCGTCGTGCCAGCGTTCATCTCGCAGGCGCTGCGCAACGAGCCGCTGACCGTGTTCGGCGACGGCTCGCAGACGCGGTCGTTCTGTTACGTCTCCGATCTCGTCGAAGGGATCTATCGGCTGCTGATGTCGGACGAGACGATGCCGACGAACATCGGGAACCCGAGCGAGATGAACGTGCTGCAGTTCGCTGAAGAGATCAAGCGCCTGGTCGGGGCGACCGCGCCGATCGAGTTCAAGCCGCTGCCGGAGGACGATCCGAAGATCCGCCGTCCCGACATCACCAAGGCGCGCGCGCTCCTCGGATGGGAGCCGGTCGTGCCGCTGGAAGAGGGTTTGAAGCGGACGATCGATTACTTCCGCACCGTAGTCATGTAGGACAGGCGCCCTCGGCTGTCGCCGGGCGCGAGAGGACAGGCGGGGGCGCCTGTCCTACACTTCCCGCATGAAAACCCGCGTCCTTCTCGGTTTCGTCGCCGGCTTTGCGGCGACGCTCCTCTTCCACCAGGCGGTCGTCTGGATCTTCCACACGATGGGCATCTCGCCGCGGGCACCGTTCGATATGCATCCGGTGCCGCCGTTCGGTATCCCCGCGGTGATCTCGCTCGCGTTCTGGGGCGGCGTCTGGGGAATCATCATGATGTTTGCGATCTCGCGGATCCGGAGCGAAGCGATGTGGTGGATCGCCGCCATCGTCTTCGGCGCGATCTTTCCGACGCTCGTCGGCGGCATGATCATCGCTCCGCTCCGGCACATGAGCTTTCCGCATACAACAGCGATGGCCGCCTTTGGCCTCACGGTAAACGGCGCGTGGGGCCTCGGGACGGCCATCCTCTTCCGCGTCACTGCGCGGCAGAAGTAGCGGGCTTACATCACCCGCTACGCCTCATCATGAGCAGCGCGGCTGCGCCGAGCAGTGCGGCGAGCAGTGCGAGCTGCCTCGGATCGAGAGTCGGGATCGGGGTTACGACCGACACGGTCGCCGGCGCGCTTGCGTTGTTGCCAGGAGTCGGGTCGGGAGTAGTCGACGAGACCGTGGCGGTGTTGACCCGGTTGCCTGTGGTCGCCGTCGCGGTGACGTTGATCGTGATCGGATTCGCGGCGCCGACCGCGAGCGTCGGGATCGTGCAGGTGACGGTTCCGGCGGCCTGACCGCAGCTCCAGCCCGTGCCGCTGGCGCTCACGAAGTTCACACCAGCGGGAAGCGTGTCGCTGACCGACACCGCCGTAGCAGCGCTGGGTCCGGCGTTGTTGACCTGGATCGTGTAGAAGAATCCGCCGCCGGTCTGAACCGACGACGCCGACGCGGTCTTGGTGACGGAAAGGTCGGCGGATGCCACGACAGTCAGGTTGTTGGTCGAGGTGTTGTTCCCCGGCGTTGGATCCGAGGTCGACGACGACACCGTGGCGGTGTTCGACAGCGCTCCGGCGTTTGCCGGCGCGGTGACATTGATCGTGATCGGGTTTGCCGCGCCGACGGCGAGAGTAGCCATCGTGCAGGTGACCGTTCCCAACGACTGGTTGCAAGTCCAGCCGGTTCCCGATGCGCTCACGAAGGTCACACCGGCGGGGAGAACATCGGACACGCTGACGGCGTTTGCCGACGACGGTCCGTTGTTGGTCACGGCCAGCGTGTAGCTGTAGCTCTGGCCCGCGCCGACGTTCGTCACCACGGAAGCCGTCTTGTTGATCGAGAGGTCAGCCGAGGCTGCGAAGTTGACGACCTGCGCCAGCTCCGTTGCCGAGTAGCACTGCTGTGCGTTCGCACCGAATGCGGCAATGGCCGCAGCCTGAGCATTCGCCGCAGCCTTCGATCCCTGGCCGGTGGCGTAGTTGACGATGCTCTTCGTCTGGCCGGGAGTGAGGGTGATCGAGTACGCCCAGTACGGATTGTCGTCGCCGTCAGCGAAGTTGATGCTCGACACAGGCGTCGGTGCACCTGTGCCCTGCAGGACGTGGCCGATGCGAGGATCGCTCGACGTATTGCCGCTGTAGTTCTGGAACGTACTGACCCACAGATCGCCTACCGTCGCGACGTTGTCGCCGCTCGAGGAGCTGACGATCCGGGTGTTCGAGTCCGATCCGAGGTTGTTCGAGGTGATCATCGTGAACGTGATCGGCGCGCCGGTGGTGTTCGTGAAGATGTTCGTCCAGCGAATGAACCGGTCGTTCGTCGGCACGTAGACTTTGCGCCGGACGCTCAACCCGCCGATGGTCTGAGCCGGGAGGATGTACTGGCGGTTCGTGCACTCCGGGGTGGCCGGCACGGTCGCATCGACGGTCGCGGCGCCGTTCTTTTCGTACATCGTGTAGTTCGCATTGCCGGTCTGACACGGCCCCGTTGCGTTCGTGAGGCTGACGCAAAGACCGTTGTAGCCGTCGAACATGTCGCTGAGCGTCGAAGTGGTCGTGCCGCCGCCGCTCGTGCTGGCGACGATCGCATTCGTGTACGACGCTTCCGATGCCGCGCCCGACGCAGAGGAGCTCGTCGAGAACGTGATGTTCGTATTGATGAAGTACTGGAGACCCGCGGAGTCGATGAGCTGCACCGAACCGGTGGCGTCTGCGTGAGCGCTGAACGAGTCACTGGATGCTCTCAGAGCCCTGCCGCGCTTCGACAGCTTCGCGGAGCGCTTCGCTTTGTTGGCGTCGCGCAGCGCCTGCTTCTCTGCAGATGTCGGCTTGCCGTCCGACGAGGCCTTGAAGAAGTGGCCGCCCTTCGACTTCTTGGCGTCGCGCTTCGCCTTGTTGGCGTCACGAATCGCCTGCTTCTCCGCAGGTGTCAGCTTCGAATCCGCAACGATGCGAATCGTGGAGGATTTGTCAGTGAGGGAAATGTCTGCAGACAGTGGAATAACGGAAAGCAGGAAAATCGCGAGCAAAGCAAAACGTTTCACACTCAACCTCGTCACACTCAATTGTTTAGCCCGCCGGAAGTGTAACCCTTTTCAGTCCGGCTAGAATGGCAATATTCATGATCCGTCGCCGTCAGATTGTGCTGATTTTCGCTACCTTTGTTCTCGCCGCCTGCCGCCGTCCGGCGCGGCTAAATGTCCTGATCGTTACGATCGATACGCTGCGAGCCGACCACCTCGGTTGTTACGGCTTCGCTCTCGCCCACACTCCGGCCATCGACAAGCTCGCGGCCGAGGGCGTGCGGTGCGCGCACGCCATCAGCGCCGCGCCGATCACGATGCCGGCACACAGCTCGATCTTCACCGGCCTCTTTCCGCCGGCGCACGGCGTGCGCGACAACGGCGCGTACGCGCTCGGTGAAGGGGCCGTCACACTCGCCGAGCGGCTGCACGACGCCGGCTACACGACGCACGCGTTCGTCTCCGCGCTCGTGCTCAACCGGCGCTACAACCTCAACCAGGGATTCGAGACCTACGACGATGATCTCTGGGCGGAGGACGATCCGAAGCTGTTCATGATCCGCGAGCGTCAGGCGCCGAAGACCGCCGACCGTTTCCTGACCTGGCTCGATGGCTGGAACAAGTCGCGCAGCAAGCCGTTCTTCACCTGGATCCATTTCTTCGATCCGCATCAGCCGTATCGGCCCGCACCGACCGACGCGGCGACCGCGCCGTCGCCATACGACGGGGAGATCACCGGCGTCGACCGGCAGATCGGCCGCATCGTCGAAACGCTCAAGCGCGATGGCCTGCTCGAAAACACATTGCTGATCGTCACCGCCGATCACGGCGAGAGCCTCGGCGAGCACGGCGAGAAGACGCACGCCATCTTCGTCTACGACGCGACTGTTCACGTTCCGCTGATCATTCGCTATCCCAAGATGCTGCAGCCGCGCGTTTACGACGGGCCGGTGCGCTCGGTCGACATCACGCCGACCGTGCTTTCGATCCTCGATCTGCCGGGCGGCGAATCGCTGGACGGACGCAATCTCTCCACGGCGCTCCGCGGCAAGGAAAAGGCGCCGCAGCTCGCTCAGTATTCGGAGTCGCTCCTCTCGGAAGTCGGCTTCGGCATGGCGCCGCTGTTCGCGGTTCGCGACGACGGCTACAAGTTCATCCGCGCGCCGCGTCCCGAGCTCTACGACCTTCGCAAGGATCCGCTGGAGTTGCACAACGTCGTGAACGAGCTCCCTCGCGAGGCGGCCAAGCTCGACCGCGAGCTGTCGCAGCTGATGGCAGAGAGCCAGCGCCACGCGATCCAGGCGGCGGCGAGTCCGATCTCGCGCGAGACCGAGGAGTCGCTTCAGGCCCTCGGCTACCTCGCCGCGCACGGCGAGAAGGAGGCGATGCACGGAATCGATCCGAAGGACGGCCTCCCGCTGCACAACAAGCTCGAAGATGCGCGTCACTTCGCGCAGCAGCGGAAGTGGGCTCCCGCGGAGAAGCTGCTCCAGGAAGTCCTCGCCGTCACGCCGCGCAACGTCTCGGCGATCAACGTGATGGGACTGATCGGGATCAAGGAAGGGGATCGCGAAAAGGCGAATCGCTACTACCAGCAATCGCTTTCGATCGATCCGACGCAGTTCCGTGTCTACGGCGTGCTCGGCGCGCTGGCGTTGAGCTCCGGCGATCTCGGCACCGCGGAGGCGCGTTACCGGAAGTGTCTGGAGTTGAATCCGCACTTCGCCGAAGCGATGGCGAATCTCGGATTCCTCGAGTCGCTGCGCGGCCATCAGCAGCAGGCCGAGGAGTGGTACCGGAAGGGAATCGCGCTCGATCCGACGTTCCCCCGCGTCTATCGCCGCCTCGGAGATCTCTACTACGAGCGCAACGACTTCATCCACGCCTACGCGAACTACGCGAAGGCGTCGCAACTCCTGCCGACCGACGTGCGCTCGATCCTGCAGCAGGGCAACTGCGCGCGCAGACTCAAGCGACCGGCGGAAGCGGAGGCGCTCTTCAAACGCGCCGAAGCGCTGCGCCCGGACGGCTGGATCCCGACCTACAACCGCGCCTGCCTGCTGGCGGCGACAGGCCGTGCACCCGAGGCGCTCAACGCGCTAATCGCGCTCGCCACCCGCCACGCCGTTCCGGCGCGACTCGTCGCGCGCGACACCGATCTCGCATCGGTACGCGCGCTTCCCGAATATCCGGCGCTGGAGAGTCTGCTGGAGACCGATGACGATGACGTCGACGAGCCGGAGGCGTAAGGTCGCGGGGCGAGGGGCAACGCACTCGCGCAGCGCAAGCATTGTTGCCCTTCTCCCCGCGTCGAGCGGGGAGAAGGTGCCTAAGGCGGATGAGGGGCTCGCGACCTACGACCGAACGATCGTCTCTTCACGCCGCGGCCCGGTCGAGATGATCGACGCCTTCGCGCCGGTCTCGTCCTCGATGAACCGCACGTAATCCTTCGCCTGCTGCGGGAGGTCGTCGTACGACGTGATGCCGACGGTGGACGTCTTCCATCCCTTGAACGTCCGGTACTTCGGCGCGTAGTCGGGATGGGGGAGGGCGAAGGCGGGGAAGGTGTTCCACGTTGTTCCACGGACCTGGTACGAGACGCAGACCGGGATCTCGTCGAAGTCGTCGAGGACGTCGAGCTTCGTCACGGCCAGCTCGTCGAGGCCGTTGAGCATCGCGCAGGTGCGGAGGACCGGCAGGTCGAGCCAGCCGGTGCGGCGGGGGCGGCCGGTGACTGTGCCGAACTCGTTGCCCCGTTTCCGGAGATGCTCGCCGACTTCGTTCTCGAGCTCCGTCGGGAACGGCCCGGCGCCGACGCGCGTCGTGTACGCCTTTGCCACGCCGATCACCTTGTGGATGTGTTTCGGCGCCACGCCGAGGCCGGTGCAGATGCCGCCGACGACGGTGCTCGATGACGTTACGAACGGGTAGGTGCCGTGGTCGATGTCGAGCATCGTCCCCTGCGCTCCCTCGAACATCACCCGCTTGCCGGCCTTGATCTGTTCGTTGATGAAGAGAGTGCCGCTGGTGATGCGATCGGCGAGCTGCCGGCCGAAGTCGAGGTACATCTCGAACAGCTTTGCCGGATCGAATTTCTCTTTCTCGTAAACGCTGGCGAGAACGGCGTTCCGTTCGACGCAGGTGAATTCGATCTTCTGCTTCAGCACATCGGCGTCGAGCAGGTCGGCGATGCGGATGCCGTAGCGGCCGACCTTCGCTTCGTACGCCGGTCCGATGCCGCGGCCGGTCGTGCCGATCTTCGACGAGCCGGCCGCTGCTTCGCGCGCCTGGTCGAGTGCCTGGTGGTAGGGCAGGATCACGTGCGCGGAGTCGCTGATCTTCAGGTTCGAATCGATCGTGACGCCGAGCGCGCGAAGCTTCTCCATCTCCTCCAGCAGCGCGGCGGGATCGATCACCATGCCGTTGCCGAGGAGGCAGAGCTTGTTCGCGTGGAGGATGCCGGACGGGATCAGGCGAAGGGCGAAATGCTTGTCGCCGAACTTCACCGTGTGTCCGGCGTTGTGGCCGCCCTGAAAGCGGGCGACCACTTCGAACGATTCGCAAAGAAGATCGACGATCTTTCCCTTGCCCTCGTCACCCCATTGAGCGCCGATGACGGCTACGTTCTGGTCCATTTCGCGGCGCATGCTACCACCGGGATGGCGCTATTTCGCGGCCCCCGGCATGAACGACAAATCGGGCCGGAACCACGAGTCCTTGTGCTCGATCCGGCGGGTGAGCGACATGGCCCGGCCTTGCAGGTTGCGGAGGGCGTCGCCGAGGGCCGCGGCGGTCCGTTCATCGGTCGCCGCGAAGTCGGCGGGACTCTTCGCCGGGATCACCGCCACGAGCAGCGGGAGATCGTGTCCGCTCATCGCCATGTAGATCGTGAAGCCGTCGGGCACCTTCTTCGCCTTGAAGAGCGCGACGTAATCCCTTGCGACCTGCTCCGCCTGCTCTTCCGTCCCCGGCTTCAGGTAGTAGTAGTCGACGCGCGCGAACGGCATCTCTTCCATCTTCAGCCGCGGGTTCTCCGGCTGATACGAGAGGTCGTCGCGCCGCGAGGCCACCGCTTCGTCATACGACGTCATCGCTCCGCTGCCGCGCTTCATGAGGTCGAGCCATCTGTCCTTGCCCACGATCTCGGGGGCGCTCATCCAGTCCTTCGAGACCGTGTCCATCTGCGCCCAGTTGGCGATCGGCGTGATGTAGAGGTAGTGAAAGTCGCTCGTCATGTAGGTGTTCACGATGAAGGTTGGCGATGTGACCTTCTTGTCGGCGAAGGCCTTGACGAGGTCCCTTGTCGCTCCCTCGTACTGCGTCACCATCGACGGGTTCACGGTCTCTTCGTGGATGAGAAAGAGCTGCGATTTCGGGGGATCGGCGGCATAGGCGGAGAGAGAGAACAGAACACAGAGTGCTGCCAGGCTGAGGCGTTTCATCAGTTGCTCCTTCTTCTGAAGTGGACCGGGGTATAGTTGATCGAGTCGAGGGAACTACGATGGAAACATCCAATCCGGTTTCAATCCCGCAGCAACCGGCACATGTGTGCGACCCGGTCGAGCTTCCGGCCGGGGAGTTCATCGAGGGCGTCCGCCAGCTGTCCGAGGGACTGATCACCAAGCAGAGGATGTATGACTTCCTTGTTTCATACACCCTTCGGCATGACGACGTCGAGCAATACAAGCACTGGCTCCCCGACCGGCACACCCGCAACAAGATCTTTCGCAACGACATGATCGAAGTGATGCTGATCTGCTGGCCGATCGGCGTCACCACGCCGCTGCACACGCACAACGGGCAGCTCGGCTGGATGTCGATGTTCGAGGGGAAGCTGCTGGTCGAGAACTACAAGAAGGTCCGATGTAACACGCCGGAGAACGAACAGGTGGTCGGCATCGACTGCATCGCCGGCGCGACGCAGATCGACATGCAACACCTCGAGAACGAGCTCGCCGTCCCCGGCGGACCGCTCAACACCGTCGACAAGACCCAGACCATTCACCGCATCCGCAACCTCTCCGAGTGGAACGAGCGCGCTGTCAGCATGCACGTCTACTCCCGCCCGATCGACTCCTGCGTCGTCTTCGACATGGACGCGCAGACGTGTTACCGGCGGGATCTCAAATACGACTACGAATGAGATAGCAGGTGCTATCTTCCCGCGCATGACACTGCTGTCCACCCTCTCCGCCGAGCTCGACCAGATGTCGGCCGCCGGCACGCTCAAAAAAGAGCTCTCCCTCAAATCGCCGCAAGGTCCCGTCGTCGAAGTCGAAGGCTTCGGCGAGGTGATCATGCTGACCTCCAACAATTACCTCGGACTGGCCGATCATCCGGCCATCGTCGAGGCGGCGGAGAAGGCGGAGCGCGATTACGGATACGGACTCGCGTCGGTGCGCTTCATCTGCGGCACGCAGACGATTCATCGCCAGCTCGAAGAGCGCATCGCGCAGTTCTTCGGCACCGAGGAGACGATCCTCTACGGCTCGTGCTGGAACGCGAATGAAGGGCTCTTCCAGACCGTGATGCAGGAAGAGGATACGATCGTCTCCGACGAGTTGAATCACGCCTCGATCATCGACGGCATCCGCCTGGCGAAGGCGCGGAAGGAGCGCTACAAGAACCGCGACATGGCCGATCTCCGCGGCAAGCTCGAAGCGACGCGCGACGCGCGCAACAAGCTGGTGATGACCGACGGCGTCTTCTCGATGGAAGGCTCGCTCGCGCCGCTGCCGGAGATGGTCGAGCTGACGCGCGAGTTCGGCGCGTTCCTCGTCGTCGATGAATCGCACGGCACCGGCGTCCTCGGCAAGACCGGCCGCGGCACACCCGAGGAGCTCGGGGTGTTCGGCAAGATCGACGCCTACACCTCGACGCTCGGCAAGGCCCTCGGCGGCTCACACGGCGGCTTCACCACCGGACCGAAAGTGCTCGTCGACTACCTGCGCCAGAAGTCGCGCCCGTATCTCTTCTCCAACACGCTGCCCCCCGCGGTCGTGATGGGATCACTCGCCGCGATCGATCTGCTCGACAAGGATCCGAGCTTCATCACGCGGCTGCGCGAGAACACGGCCTACTTCCGCCAGCAGCTGACGTCGAAGGGGATCACCGTGCGCGAAGGGATCCATCCCATCGTGCCGATCATCATCGGCGACACGGCGAAGGCGATTGCGATGTCGCGCGAGCTGCTGAACCGCGGCATCTACGTCTCCGGCTTCGGATTCCCGGTCGTGCCGCAGGGCCAGGCGCGGTTGCGTTGTCAGATCAGCGCCGCACACACGCGCGAGCATCTCGACAAGGCCATCAGCGCGATCGTCGACGTCGCCCAGGGATGATCCCCGACCGTTTCCGCTCCGCGTTTTCCTCCGCCACCCTCGCCGCCGTGCAGAACCAGGGGGCGAAGCTCCAGGTGCGGCAGCCACTCTTCTTCCGCGGCGCGTACACGGCGTACGTGATCGAGAACGAGCGTCGCAGCTTCTCGCCGGTCGTCGTGCTCGAGCCGTCGCGCGTCACCTCGGCGCGTTGCACCTGCGCGCCGGCGATGAAACCGAACGATCTCTGCCGGCACATCGCGGTCCTCGTCGCGCGCAGCGCAGGCGAGTCGGAACGGTTCGAGGCGAGCATCTGGCGCGCCGTCGGGTTCACCGCGTTCGGCGACGGACGGTCGATCGACGCCCATGACGGAGATCCGCGCGAACAGCTCCTCCGCAAGTACGTCCTGACGGAACAGGAGCAGGCGCTTCTCCAGCGCGGCTCGGGCAGCACGCGGCTGCAGTGGGAGGCCTCGCCCTGGTATCGCTGGGCGAAGTCGATGTTCCTCCTCGATCCGAACGCCGACGGCGCCACGCTCGTGCTGCGCGAAGGCCAGTTCTATCTCGACGACATCGCGCTGCCGAACGCCGCGGTCGAGCACGTGGTGCAGCTTGCGAAGCGATTCGGATTCGAAACCGATGTCGCCGATGGCTCGATCCGCATCGACCTCACGCCCGAGCGGACGCTGACGTTCACGCCGGTCGTCCTCGATCGCGGCACGGTTCACGTCCGCGCGCAGTTGCCGCAGTACGGAAGATATTTTCTGATCGGACGCCGCTTCATCTCCGTGAATCCGGCGCCCGCGATGTTCGCCGATGACCGTCCGCTCTTCGGACAGAAGCCGGTCATCGCCGAGGCCGATGTCTTTACGTTCATCGAGCGGCATCGTGAAGAGCTGGCGAAGATGCCGCCGGAGCTCGCGCCTGAATCGATCCGCAACGCGCAGCCGGTGCGGCTCGACGGCGAAGTGATCTTCGACTTCGCGCCGCCTCATCGCGAGCTGCTCGACGTCGCGATCGCCTTCCAGCACGGCATCACCGCCGTGGAAATTTCGAAGGCGCGGCGCGATGGCGTGAAGGCGCTGATCCGCGGCAATGTCTGGATCGACGTCGCCGATCCGCAGTTCGCCTGTCTCGATTCAGGCGAGGGGCGCCTCTTCACGAAGATGGAGATGCTCCGCGTACGTGCGTCGCTGCGCGGCAAGGCCGTCTTCAAAGGCGATCGGTCGTGCGCGTCGCTGTTCGGGATGTTCGACGAATTGCAGACCGCGACCGACGCGCCCGCGACCGGCCTCGATCTGTACGGATATCAGCAGACCGGTTACCACTGGCTCTGGCTCCTGCATCAGAACGGATTCGGCGGGCTGCTGTGCGATGACATGGGACTCGGCAAGACGCACCAGGCGATGGCGTTGATCCGCGCGGTCACGCAGGTTGCCCCGGATGCGAAGGTCCTCGTCGTCTGCCCGACGTCGGTGCTCGATCACTGGCGCGAGAAGCTCGCGCGCTACGTGCCCGGAGCAAAGATCGAGCTGACGTCGTACGGCATCGTGCGCGCGCGGCTCGAGCAGTTCCGCGGCCGGCGCTTCGACCTGCTCGTGGTCGACGAGATGCAGACGATCAAGAACGCCGACACGACCACGCACCAGGCGCTGCGCGCGCTCGACGTGAAGATCGCCATCGGCCTCACCGGCACGCCGATCGAGAATCACGAGCGCGAGCTGAAGGCGCTGCTCGACTTCGTCGTCCCCGGTTATCTGCCGCGCGACGCCGGTGAAGATCGCGCACTGTTGCAGCGACTCGTTCGCCCGTTCGTGCTGCGGCGGACGAAGCAGCAGGTGCTGACCGAGCTGCCGCCGAAGATCGTCGACAAGCGCTACTGCGAGCTGACCGGCGAGCAGCGCACGCTCTATCGCCGCGTGATGGACGCACGCGCCAAGCCGCTCCGGATGCAGCTTCGCGCCGGCGCGACGGTCTCGTACGTGCACGTCTTCGCCGCGCTCAACCTGTTCAAGCAGATCTGCAATCACCCGGCCTCGGCGGGCGGCGGATTCGCTGAGAACACAACGTCGGGGAAGTGGGAGCTGTTCGTCGAGTTGCTCGATGAGTGCATGGCGAGCGGCTTGAAGGTCGTCGTCTTCAGCCAGTATTTGAAGATGCTCGAAATGATCGAACAGCATCTCGTTTCGCGCGAGATCGGCTTCGCGTCGATCAAAGGCTCGACGCGCGAGCGCGGCGCAGAGATCGCCCGCTTCCGCGACGACGACGGCTGCCGCGTCTTCACCGCATCGCTCCGCGCCGGCGGCCTCGGCATCGATCTCACCAGCGCCTCGGTCGTCATCCACTACGACCGCTGGTGGAATCAGGCCCGCGAGGATCAGGCCACCGACCGCGTCCACCGCCTCGGCCAGAACAAAGGCGTGCAGGTGATCAAGCTGATCACCCGCCACACCGTCGAAGAAAAGATCGACGAGCTGATCGCGCGCAAGGCCCGCCTGGCCATCGAGATGATCCAGACCGACGATCCATCGCTCGTGAAGCAATTCACCGTCGAGGAGCTGGAAGAATTGCTTTCTTAGACAGCAGATAGCAGACAGCAGATAGCAGGTGAGAACGGTAGCTCCTGCTATCTGTCATCTGCTACCTGCTATCTTTCTCCCATGCGCGTTCTCGTCATCGGCGGTACGAAGTTTATCGGACCGCATGTGGTGCGACGGCTGCGCGAGCTCGGCACGGACGTCACCGTCCTTCATCGCACGAACTGCGGCGATGCCACTCACATCCACGCCGACCGCTCGCAGGCGGCGGGGCGGTGGGACGCGATCGTCGACATGTTCGCGATGACCGAGGGGGATGCGAAGGCGATCGCGAACGTCGAAGGGCGGGTGGTGGTGGCGAGCAGCGCGGATGTCTATCGCCAGTACGATCGGATGCGCGGGCAGGACGGCACGGACTCCGATCCGCTGCCGCTGCCCGAGGATGCGCCGCTGCGCGTGAACCTTTTTCCGTACGGCGGCGAGTACGAAAAGATCCTCGTCGAGCGCGTGATTCGCGAGCGGGGCGGAACGATTCTGCGATTGCCCGCGGTGTACGGACAGGGCGATCAGCGGATGCGCGAGTGGATCGGTGCGATCGTCTCGATGAGCGAGGCGCAGAGCCACTGGCGCTGGACGCGCGGCTACGTCTTGAACGTCGCCGACGCGATCGTGCTTGCTACCGTCGACGAGCGCGCGGCGGGGAAGATCTACAACGTCGGCGACCTCGACGCGCCGACGGAATGGGATTGGGTCGAGATGCTCGGCGGGCGCGTGAACATCGTGAAAGAATCTCCCCTCCCGTTCGACTGGCGATACGCCCTCGTCACCGACTCGAGCGCGATCCGGCGCGACCTTGGCTACGCCGAGCGGGTTCCGCGGGAAGAAGCGATCGCGCGTACGATCAGACGGTGATGGAGTGCGGCGGCTTGCCGCCGCCCTGGATTGCGGCAGCTTGCTGCCGCGTGCTTCCGGCGCAAGCAAGCTTGCGCAATCCAGGGCGGCAGCGAGCTGCCGCACTTCCGAGGAAGCATTGAAGCGAGCGATTGCGTTGAAACTTACATGGTGAGGACAGTTACCAGCGGCGGGCCCGCCATTCATCTCCGCGAGGGAATCGAGGCCTACCTCCGATTCGCCAAAGGCCGGCTCTGGCGCGATGCCTCGCAGCACGAGCGCCTCGCCGCGCTCGCCACCGCTGTTCGCCGCCCCGCGCTCGACGCGATGCGCGAGACCGAGCGGCGCTACACCGAGCAGGACGCGAAACGGCTCTACTACCTCTCGATGGAGTTCCTGATGGGGCGCGCCCTCGGGAACAACCTCACGAACCTCGGCATCTTCGACGAGGCGAAGTCGGTGATCTCGGAGCTCGGCTCCGACCTCGAGGAGCTTGCCTCGCTCGAGCCCGACGCTGCCCTCGGCAACGGCGGCCTCGGACGTCTCGCCGCCTGCTTCCTCGACTCGATGGCCACGCTCGATCTGCCCGGATTCGGCTACGGCATCAACTACGAATTCGGCCTCTTCCGCCAGACCTTCGTCAACGGACAGCAGGTCGAGCAGCCCGATCAGTGGCTCGAGCAGCCGTCGCCATGGCTCATCGAGCGCCACGATGAAGCGGTGCTCGTTCCGGTCTACGGCACCATCGCGCACAAGAGCGATCGGAGCGGCGCGTACGTCCCGTCATGGGTCGACTATCGCGTGATCGTCGGCGTGCCGCACGACATGCCGGTCGTCGGCTTCGGAGGGCAGACGGTCAACGTGCTGCGGCTCTACTCGGCGCGCGCGTCGCACGAATTCGACATCGGCATCTTCAACTCCGGCGACTACATCCGCGCGGTGCAGCAGAAGATCAACACCGAGGCGATCTCGAAGATCCTCTATCCGTCGGACGCCGTGCAATCGGGCCGCGAGCTGCGCCTGCTGCAGGAGTACTTCCTCGTCGCCTGCGCGGTGCGCGACATCATGCGGCGCTACCTCGAGCGGCACGAGTCGCTCGATCACTTCGCCGCGAAGAACGCCATCCAGATGAACGACACGCATCCCGCGCTCACCGTCGCGGAGCTGATGCGGACGTTCGTTGACGAGCATCGCATCCCGTGGGAGCAGGCGTGGCCGATGACCGTCGATGCGCTCGGCTACACGAATCACACGCTGCTCCCCGAGGCGCTGGAGCGCTATCCGTTCGAGATGATGCAGACCGTGCTGCCGCGGCACACGCAGATCATCATGGAGATCAATCGACGCCTGCTCGCGGAGACCGAACGGAGGTTTCCCGCCGACCCGCTGATCGCGCAGAAGGTCTCGATCGTCGAGAACGGCGAAGTGCGGATGGCGAATCTGGCGATGGCGGGATCGCATTCGGTCAACGGCGTGGCCGAGCTGCACTCGCAGCTGGTGAAGACGACGCTGGCGCCGGAGTTCCACAAGCTCTATCCCGACCGCTTCAACAACAAGACGAACGGCGTGACGCCGCGGCGCTGGCTGCTGCACGCCAACCGCTCGCTCGCCTCGCTCATCACGAAGCAGATCGGCGACGGCTGGATCCGCAACCTCGACGACCTGCGCCAGCTCGAGCTCTTCGTCGACGACACGCAACTGCTCGACAAGCTCGAGACCGTGAAGCGGCGGAACAAGGTCGCGCTGGCGCGCCTGACGAAGGAGCTGACCGGCATCCCGATCGATCCGCTGTCGATGTTCGACGTGCAGGTCAAGCGCATTCACGAATACAAGCGGCAGCTGCTCAACGCGCTGCAGATCATCGATCGCTACTGGCGGATCGTGGAGGATGGCGAGCAGCCGCTCGTGCCGCGCACGTTCCTCTTCGCCGGCAAAGCGGCGCCCGGCTACTTTATCGCCAAGCTGATCATCAAGCTGATTCATTCGATCGGCGAGGTGGTCAACGCCGATCCGCGGACGCGTGACTGGATGCGCGTCGTCTACCTCCCCGACTATCGCGTCACGCTCGCCGAGGCGATCATTCCCGCCGCGGAATTGAGCGAGCAGATCTCGACCGCGGGGAAAGAGGCGTCGGGCACCGGCAACATGAAGCTCGCGCTGAATGGCGCTTTGACGATCGGCACGCTCGACGGCGCGAACATCGAGATCCGGGACGAAGTGGGCGAGGAGAACATCTTCATCTTCGGCATGCGCGCGGACGAAGTGGCGTCGCTGATGACCGACGGCTACAGCCCGGAGCTCTACCTCGGGCAGCACGGCTGGATGCGGCGGATCATCGACTCGATCGCCTCAGGCCACTTCTCACGCGGCGACAAGGATCTCTTCCGCCCGCTCATCGCCAAGCTCCTCAGCGCGCGAGACGAGTACGTGCATCTCGCCGACCTGCCGTCGTACGTCGAGACGCAGCAGCGCGTCGATCAGGCGTATCGCGATCGCAATGCGTGGCTGCGCAAGTCGCTGCTCAACATCGCGCGGATGGGGAAGTTCTCCTCCGACCGGACCATCAGCGAGTACGCGCGCGACATCTGGCACATCAAGCCGGCCGTGATCGGGAACTTCGCGCACGCTGCGCTGCTGGAGGATTGAGAAAGAAGCCGCGGAGCGGCTTTGGCATGTAGCCGGGGGTCGAGCGCGCAAGCGCGACACCCCCGGATGCGTGCGTGAATTCCATATGCGCCGCGGCAGCGGCGCTGGAATCCGGCGCCCCTGCCGGGGCGCGCATCGACACCGCATTGCGGTCCGGTGGTAACGCGCTGCGCACGTAACCACCGTCTGTGGCTTTCTCTACGCCAGCCCGTTCACCATCGCCTCGAAGACGCGGCGAACGGAATCGTTATCGAACGGCGCATCCTTCCCGCCGCGTAACGCGATCAGGCGATCGCGGACCATTCCCTCGGCCGCGCCCATCATCGCCGCGGCGATGACGGCATCGTTCACGTCGCGGCGGAATGAGCCGTCGTTCTGGCCGCGCTCGATCAGTTTGCGGACCAGATCGACGAACTGCTGGAAGCCCTTCGACAACGCGACTTCGGTGCCGCGCACGCGCCGGCCTTCGAACATGAAGAGCGACGCCATGTCGGGATCGGCGGAGAAGCCTTCGATCAGCAGCGAGAAGACGCCGAGGATCGCTTCGCGGCCATGCTGCGAGTCGGCGATCGTCTGGGTGATGACCTCGTTCAACCCGTGCCAGCTCTCGTTGAAGATCGCGTCGAGCAGTCCGCTCTTGCCGCTGAAATAGCGGACCAGTTGCGACTCCGACGTGCCCGCTTCGCGCGCGATCGTGGCAGTCGAGGTCTGCTCGTAGCCGAGACGGCTGAAGAGCTCTTTGCCGGCGCTCAGGAGGCGGCCGCGAGAGGTTTGGGTGTCGTCGGACGGCGTGGCCATCGTGGTAGTAGTTCTACCAGCCTTTTAACTCTTTGGCAATGAGCAGGTTCCAAGCGCTGAGCCCTCAGTTTGCTTTGCAGGTTGCCGCTTACATCTCGCTCACGAACAGCGGGCTGGGCGACCTGACCCGGCACCATCGCGGCCGGAGCATCGGCCGGACCGTCCCTGATATCGCCAACTGACAGGAGAGCTCGCGAAACCCCGGTCCGAGCTAGAATGGTCCGCTCGATCCAAAACCGGGGAAGTTTGAATGGCGCGATTTCGCGATCTATCGATCCGCAGCAAGTTGATGACTGGGTTCATGCTCACGAGCCTGGTAGCGCTCCTGATCACCATGGGAGCGCTGGCGCTGTACGACCGGGAAACCTTCAAGACGAAGATGCTCGCCGACCTGACCGCCCTCGGCGGCGTCGTCGGCGAGAACTCGGTCTCCCCGCTCGTCTTCAACGACCGCGAGACGGCGCGCTCGGTCCTCAGCGCGTTGCGCTCTCAACCGCACGTCACCGGCGCGTTCCTGTTCGACAACGAAGGCCATCTCTTCGCCTCATACACCACGCCGAACGGTCCGAAGGCGCCGGCGGCGGTCCCGCGCGAAGGGTCGCAGATCGATCTCGACGGCATCTCCGTTTCGCGAGCGGTCAAGTTCAACGGTAAGCCCGCTGGGACGCTCTGGCTTCGATCTGACCTGAGCGAGCTCGCCGCGCGGCGCTCGCAATACTTCACCATCGCCGGACTGGTCATCGCCGGCGCGGCGATCGTCGCGTTGATCCTCGCGGCACTCTTCCAGCGCGCGATCTCGCGGCCGATCGTCCGGCTGCTCGACGCCGAGAAGCGCGTTTCGAAAGAGAAGGACTACTCGCTGCACGTCGAGAAGGATGCCGACGACGAAGTCGGAAAGCTGATCGACGGTTTCAACGAGATGCTCACCGAGATCCGCGAGCGCGATGCCGAGATCCAGCGCAAGCACGATCAGGAAATGGCGCTGGCCCGCACCATCCAGACCTCGGTGCTGCCGAAGACCTTCGAGCTCGCCGGCTTCGACATCTCCGCGATCATGCTGCCGGCCGAAGAGGTCGGCGGAGACTTCTACGAATTCCGTCCGATCACCGGCGGCGGCGCGTGGATCGGCGTCGGCGACGTCACCGGACACGGCGTGACGTCGGGCCTGATCATGATGATGGCGCAGTCGATGTTCACCGTCCTCTGCGAACAGAACGCGAACGGCACGACGCCGGCGAAGTTTCTGACGCTGCTCAATCGCGCCATGTTCTACAACCTCAAGGCCCGCCTCGATCAGGACAAGTTCATGACGATGGTGATCGCCAAGATCCACAACGATGGACGGATGGTCTTCGCCGGCGCGCACACCGACCTGCTCGTGTATCGCGCGCAGAACGGTGCGGTCGACCGGATCGCGACCGAGGGGTTGTGGCTCGGCGTCGAGGAAGAGATCGGGAGCATGACCACCGATCAGACCGTGAGTCTGGAGCGCGGCGACGTCGCGCTGTTCCACACCGACGGCGTCACCGAAGCGCGCGACGCGATGGGTGAGTGCTGGGACGTCGACCGCCTGGAGAGAAAACTGGCCGCGCTGCATCGCCGCTCGGCCTCGGAAATCGTGACCGAGATCGCACAAGCCGCCACGCACTGGGCCGGAATCCCGTCCGACGACGTGAGCCTGATGGCTGTTAAGAGGAATTGACCCATGACCGCTGAGGAGGGGGAGCTTTTGTCTGACTACGTCGAAATGAGGTTCGGTCCCCGGTGGACCTACATCAGCTGCGTAAGAAAATTCGTGGCGAGCTTCTTCATGATCGGCCTCGCCGACAAGGAGCGCGCCGAGCAGATCTCCATGGCCGCCTCCGAGCTGCTCGAGAACGCCGTCAAGTACGCCTCGGAAGCAGAGGGTTACCTCAAGATCTCCATCGAGAAGCAGAACAATGAGGTGGACGTCTGCGTAAAGAACAAAGCGGAACGGCAGCAGATCAACACGCTCCGCCGCGAGTTCGCGTTGATTCATGCCGGACAGCCGGAGCTGGTCTACCTGAAGAAGATGGAGGAGGCGGCGATGACTGAAGGACAGAGCCGTCTCGGCCTGATTCGAATTCTGTTCGAAGCCGGCGCCAAGCTCCGTCTCGACGTCCAGGACGGAGAGGTCTCGATCCACGCCATCTTCCCGCTCGATCAGGAGACGGCGTCATGAACGGGATGGACGGGATGAGCGAGACCCTCACTCCGCTGACTCTCGAAGGACTGACCGTCGTCCCCGCCGTGCACGAGACCAAACTGCGTCTGACCATGTCGGGTGCGGTCGAGATGCGCGATCCGGGCGAGATGCTGAACCCATTCTGGACGCGGATGGACCTCGAGGCGCGCAACCGGGGTCTGCAAGCCGTCGAGCTCGACCTTCGCGACCTCAACTTCATGAACAGCTCCGGAATCCTGACGCTCGTGCGCTGGATCACGAAGCTGAAGATCAACCCCGGCTATCGTCTCGTCTTCCGATACGACCGCAACGTGACCTGGCAGCGGTCGAGCATCCCAACCCTCGCAAAACTTGCTCCGAACGTGGTCGTTCCGCTCGAGATCAATGGATAGCAATCTGCGGATGCCGGGTACCTGGCCCGGGTACGATCTGGAATGCCTGCAGTGCGGGTCGGGGGTCCGTGCCATCGACCGTTTCTGCAGCCAGTGCGGACGTGAAGATCCGGCCAACGGCCCGGATGAAGTGCTCCTTTCGCCGACGATCGTCGTGGAGGGAAGGAGCGAAGTCGTCAACGCGCCGACGTTCGTGTCGATGGGCACCGAGGCGCCGGGAGATGTGCCCGACAAGACGACGTCGAAACGCGCGAAGCGGCACGAGATCCAGCAGCAGCGCGAGGCCGCGCTCCGGACGATGCTCGTTCCCGGCTCGGTCTTCGGACGCCGCTACCGCATTCAGCGATTCCTCGGCGCCGGCGCGATGGGCTACGTCTGCTCCGCGATCGACGAGTCGATCGACGAAGTGGTCGCGCTGAAGATCCTCTCCGCTCCGATGCAGGAGGATCCCGACGCGTTCGAGCGCTTCAAGCTCGAGCTCAAGCTGGCGCGCAAGATCCGCCACCGCAACGTCGTGCAGAGCTTCGATCTCGGATTCGCCGAAGGCTATCCGTACATCTCGATGGAGTACATCGACGCCGACAACATGCTCAAGCACCTGCACCGCAAGGGCGCGTTCGAAGAGATGCCGGCGCTCGGCATCCTCAGGCAGGTGCTTCGCGGACTTCGCGCCGCGCACGACCTCGGCATCATCCATCGCGACATCAAGCCGGAGAACATCCTTCTCAACAAGGACCGCATGGCGTTCATCACCGACTTCGGTATCGCCACGCCGGCGAACCTCGGCAAGACGCGTGAGCTGGCCGGCACGCCCGACTACATGGCTCCCGAGCAACTGCGCATGGAGCCGGTGACGCCGGCGTCCGACATCTACTCGTGCGGCGTCCTCTTCTACCGCATGCTCACCGGCAACCTGCCGTATCGCGGCGAGAGCATCACGCAGATCATGGATGCCCATCTGCACGCGGCGCCCGATCCGATTCCGAACGAGATGCCGGTGTCGTGGGAGACGCGCGAGCTGATCGACTGGATGCTTCGGAAGGACGTCGCCGAACGCCCGCCCAACGCCAAGCCGCTGCTCGACAAGATCGAGGCGATGCTGAAGGAAGGGACGAAGCGGAGCCGCTCGACGAAGATGGCGGTGCTGGTCGTCGAGGACGATCCGAAGACGCTGGAGTTCCTCAGCGGCGCGCTGGAGGCCGACGGCTTCCGCGTCATTCCGGCCACCGACGCGCGTCAGGGCGTGGAACTGGCGTTCGAACAGAACCCGGCCATCATCCTGCTCGATGCGAAAATCCGCGGCGGCTTCGATCTCGGCGACATGGCCGACGATCCGACCGGCGTCGACGGCCTCGGCTTCTGCCGCATCCTCCGCAGCGACGCGAAACTCCGCGAAGTGCCGATCATCGTCATGAGCGAATCAACGCTCTCGATGCTCCAGCCCGCCTTCGAAGTCAGCGGCGCCGCCGACATCATCATCAAGCCTCTCGGGGCGGATGACGTCGTTCAGGCCGTGCGCCGCGTGATGCCCCGCGCGACGGCGGTGATGGAAGACAACCATTAAGGCGGCTACGTCATCCCGAGCGGAGTCGAGGGACCTGGGTGGGCGGAAGGCGCAGAGAAGGACCATGAAACAGCCACCCCTCCACCCAGGTCCCTCGACACGCTCGGGATGACGGCAATAACGACTGGTTCGCGGAAGCACGTCTCCTCTGTCAACTGCCAACGGCGAGCTGCCACCCGCTTCACGGCGTCCCGAAGAGATCTTCCGCGATCTGCACGGGCGGCATCTCGACGCTGACGCGCAGCGGAACCTGCGGCGGCGGCTCGGCGGTGCGGCGCAGGCCGAGTGCTGACGCCGACACGGTGGCGATCTCGATCGGCTTCACCTCGGGCCTCGGGCGTTCGCGCTCGATGGCGGCGAGGGAGGTGAAGATCGGCGGGCGGCCGCCGAGGTTGCGGAGGCTGCTGTCGAGCGACGCGCGGTCGCTTTCCGGCATCGGGGCGAACGCGATCACGGGCAGCGGCAGCGATCCGGTGGTGTGCACGACGCGGAGGCCGCGGGCGATCATCGGATTGACCTCGGAGACGAGCGCGGCGTCGCTCTTGCCGTAGAGCGCATTCGCCGCCGCGGATAGGTCGTCGGGCGTGCGGAAGACGTTCGTGAATGTCTTCTCGATCGTCGAATCGGGCAGCGAGTCGGTGGCGCTGAGCGTCTTGCCTTTCAGGTCGGCGAGCGCCTTGGCCGGATTGTTGTTCGAGACGACGACCACGCGGCGGTACGACGTGCTGCCGTTGCGCGAGAACTGGAAGCGCGCTGCGAGATCGCCGCCGAGTTGCGACACGAACTCCGGATTGGCGATCACGACGCCGACCTTGCCGCGATTCTCGGCGAAGAAGGAGCGGGCGTCGTCGCTGCGGCGGAAAAACTCGAGCTGCAGACCGAGCTGCGAGAGCATGCCGGTCATCATCTCGGCGAGCTTCTTGTCGTTCTCCACCGGTGCGTCGGGGAGGAACACCATCGCCGTGCGGCGCGGGGTCGTGACCTCGGCCGGCGTTGGCTCCGGTTCGGGCACGTTCTTCGCGGCGGCCGCGGCGTCTTCGATCGCCTTGATGTTGCTGCGCGCCGCGGTCTCCGCCTGCGACGGCAATCCGGCAGACAGCGCGCGTTGGAACGATTCGCGGGCCGTCGATTCGTTGCCGGCAGCGAGCTCGATCTGGCCGCGGAGGAAATGCGCGACGGCTTGCGATCGCGAGTCGAGCGGCAGACTTGCCGCGCGCTCGATCAGCTGCCGCCCGTTTCGTGCGCCGGAAGCGGCGGCGTTGAGCAATGCGAGGGCGAGGTCCTGCTTCGCGCGGCCGCAGAGCGGATCGTCTGTTTTCTCGCAGCGCGCGACGGAGGCGCCGAGGAGGTCGAGATCGCCGTTGATCTCGCCGAGTGCGAGCGTGACCTCGAACCAGTCGGCCTTGGCCGTGCGTGCGGCGGCGAGATGCGGCTTCGCATCCGACTCGCGGCCGGCCTGCCAGAGCAGCAGTCCGAGGTCGCCGCGCGAGACCGGATCGTCGATGCCGGAGAGCTGCTTGATCGCGTTGTCGCGATTGCCGCCCTTCGCTTCCTTCAACGCCTGTAGCGCGCGGCGCATCGTCGCGAGATCGGCCTGCGGCGCGATGTCGAGCTGATGGAGCGCGTCGTCGTACGCGGTCTGCCGAAGCAGGACCGAGATCAGCTCGCGCCGCAGAGCGGGGTCCGGTTTGGAGGCGAGAAGTTGCTCGAGCGTCGCGCGCTCGCGAGCGAGATCGCCCGAGTCGCGCGCGACGAGCACCGCTTCGAGCAGCGCCGCATCGCTCTTCGGAGAGGCGGCGAGCGCCTGGTCGATCATCGTTTTCGCATCGGCCGCGCGCTTCTCGCCGCGATAGATGCGCGAGAGGACGATGCGCGACGTGACGTCGTCCTTGCTGATGGCGACGACCTGCTGCAGCGACTCTTTCGCCGATGCGCGGTCGCCCTTCGCCATCTGCGCCAGGCCGAGCGTGCGCATCGCGGCCGGCTTCGTGTCGGCATCGAGATGCGGCGTTCCGTCGTGAATGATCTGGATTGCCTTGTCGTACTCGCGCTGGCGGCGGGCGATCTCGGCGAGGTGCACGTAGGCGAGCGGCAGCTCGGCATTCAGCGCCAGCGCGGCGCGGTACTCCGCGGCGGCCTCGGGCTGATTGCGTGTGAAGTAGATGAAGCCGAGGTTGTAGTGCGCGTTTGCGTTCTTCGGGTCGATCGCCAGCGCCTTGCGGTACGCAGTGACCGCCTCGTCGTAATGCTGCTGCTTGAGTTGCATCGCGCCGACGTTCGCGAATGCGCCGGCGTGAATGACGTCCACCTTCTGCTTCTTCGCCAGTTGCTGTTCGATCGGCGCGAGCGCCATCTGATACGCGGAGAGAGCCTCGCTGTAACGCCCCTGCTCGTACAGCAACGCGCCGAGGTTGTACTGCGCGCGGAGGAGTGACTTGTCGAGCGTGACCGCCTTGCGATACGCGGCGACCGCTTCGTCGCGGCGGCCGGAGGCGTAGAGCTGGTTGCCGAAACTGAACTGGATGCGCGCATCGTCGGGCGAGATCTCGACCGCCTGTTCGAGCGCGGCGAGCGCTTCATCGTTGCGGCCGAGCGCGCGCAGGGTTGTCGCGCGGAGCGAGAGCAATCCGGAATCGCGCTTGTTTTTCTCCAGTGCCCGATCGAGGTAGCCGAGAGCCTCCGCCGACTTGCCGAGCTGCTGCGCGGCGGCGGCGGCGTTGGAGAGAAGCGTGCGGTCTTCCGGCACTTTCTCCAGGCCGCGCACCAGGATCTTGTACGCCTCGTCGGTCTTGCCGTCTTTGTAATAGAGAGCGCCGAGATCGGCGTAGGCCGAGGCGAAGTACGGCGCGGCGTCGATGACCTTCTTGTACTTCTCGATCGCGTCGGGAAAACGGCCGGCTTCGCGCGCACGCTCGGCGTCTTCCATCAGGCTTCGCGCGATCTCCGGCACATCCTGCTGGGCGTGCAGGATCGGAACGACGAGCAGTAGTGCTGCGAAAAAGGCGGCGTATCGGGACATTGAGGATGAGGGTAGTGTCATCCTGAGTCGCGTAGACGACGAAGGATCCGTAACCTGAAACGATCGCCGTTCGGTTGGTACGGTCCTTCGCCGTCTGCGCGGCTCAGGATGACACGGTCGTCAGAAGTGTACTTCGACTTGGCCGAAGACTTCACGTCCGGTCAGGGCGCTGTCGACTCCGAGGATCGTCTCCCGTGGCGTCTTGTTCAGCAGGTTCATTCCGATCACGCTGAAGCGCATCGGCTGCTTCATGCCGAGGGCCGCGAACTCGTAGCTCGCGCGGGCATTGAACAGCGTGTAGCTCGGCAGCGGACGGACGGTCGGATCGGTGAAGTTCGACGCCAGCAGGTAGTAGAACTGCGGGCCGACGTACTTCCCGCGCCACGACGCTTCGATCGAGCCGCGGAAGCCTTTGAACGGTCCGGCGTACGCGCCGACGTTCACCTTGTCCTTCGGCGCGTAGACGAACTCCAGTTTCCGGCCGTTGGAATCGACGCCCGAGCCGTTCTGGCTTCCGGTCTGATGCGCCCAGTTCACGAAACCTGTCAGTCCATGAACGTTGGCGCGCAGCTCCGCCTCGCTGCCCGTGATCGTGCCCTGCGCCGGATGGTTCTCCCATCCGAGGCCTTCCAATCCGCCCGGCAGCGAATTCACGGTGATGACGATGAACTTCGAGACGCGCGAGCGGTAGACGTCGAGTTTTCCCGACAGCGTCGGGGTGAATTGATACTCGGCGCCCCCTTCGATCGTCCGGATCTCCTCCGGTCTCAGATCCGGATTCGGATTGAACACCGCCAGCGGGAACGTGGCGATCGGGCCGGTTACGTTGATGAACCACGAGTCCTGATAGAGCTCGCTGAACGTCGGGAAGCGGAATGCGGTCGAGTACCCGCCGCGCATCACGAGGCGATTGTTCGGGGTGAAGACGAGCGCGACGCGCGGTGAAGTCTTCTCGGGAGTGATGTCGGTCTTGCGATCGTAGCGGACGCCGACCGTGGCGCGGAGATGGTCGCGGATGATGTCGAACTGATCCTGCGCGTAGATTGCGCTCTTGTCATATCCCGACGCGATCGTGCCGGCCGGCGAGAGCTCTTTTTTGTGCTCGCCGCGGTCGAGTCTGCGGAATTCGGCGCCGACCATCACGTCGTGGCCGGGGATCATCTTGATGCCGAGGCGGAAATCGCCGATCGCCTGGTATCCGTGGTTCTCAGGCTTCCCGAAGTCGGTCGGATTCTCCGGCAGTGCATGGCATCCGGCGCAGTGCATGCCGAAGCGATGCGACCAGGAGAGATCGGCGGCGTACGTCAGCTTCGCGCCGTCGGGCGAATGGTTGAAGCGGATGGCCGCGACGTCCATGGTCTGCTTGAGCGCATGCGCCGATGTGAACGCCGATCCCGGAGGAAGTCCGGTCGACGGATCGAAGTGCTCGCTGAAGCCCTGCATGTTGTCGTCGTGGCGGTAGAACTCACCCTGCCAGTCTTTGTACGTCCCCTTGAGGAACACCTCGGACGCGCGCAGGTGCGAGTTGTCGTCCGTCCAGAACTCCAGCGGAAATTCGGTGCGGAACACCTTCACACCGACCATCGCCGAGCCGTCCTTGCCCATGCGGTTGCCGAGCATCGCCGTGCCGGTCATCGTGTCGCGCTTTCCTCCGCCGTAGAGCTGCACGGAGCCTCCCGCCAGGTCGTCGCCGGAGAGCGTGACGATGTTGATGACGCCCCAGTACGCGTTTTCACCGTACAGCGACGATCCCGGGCCGCGCACGATTTCGATCCGCTTGATCATCTGGATCGGGAAGAGATCGAACGCCGGGCTGAGTGGGAAGCCGCCGGTGTCGCCGGAGTTGAACGGCGCGCCGTCGATGAGGATCAGCAGGCGGCTGCTGAACGGCGTCTGGCCGAAGCCGCGGATGTCGACCGTCGCGCCCATCGTGTTCCAGCGGACGTTCACGCCGGCGACGAGCCGGAGGGCGTCGGGAATGGTGTGCGCTCCCGACTCGCCGATCTGCTTTGCCGTGATGACGGTGACCGATGCCGGCGCCTTCGAGATCGGGATCTCGGTCTTGGTCGCCGCCTCGATCTTCGGCTGTTCTTCGCCGAAGAGGGTGACTTCGCCGATCGACTTGGTTGCCGGCTGCTGGGCCTGCAGAGAGCACGCGAGGAGAAGAAGCACGGCCGTCCGTTTCATGACGAACACCTCACACAATCCAAATTTGGGGAACCGAGGTCGACAGTTTACACGACGCTCGCCACGCTTCCATGTTGATGCAGATCACACTTTGCCAGGCCCAACCGTGACATCTTTCGCCGATCGTGAACGTACTTCGCATAGGCCGTTACCGCGTGCTCGAGCGTTTGGGTGAGGGATCGTCGGGTGATGTCTACCTCGCCGAAGACACGGTCGTGCATCGCAAGGTCGCGCTGAAGCTGCTGCGGCACAACGAGGCCGATGACCGCCAGCTGCGGAGCTTCGAGCGTGAAGCGCGTTGCGCGTCGCTGCTCAATCATCCGAACGTCGTCACGTTGTTCGACATCGGAATCGAGAACGACATCCGCTACATCGCCAGCGAGCATGTGGAGGGTGAGACGCTGCGGCAGCGCCTCGATCATGCACCGCTGCCGATCGCCGAAGTGGTCGACATCTCGCTGGGCGTCGCGTCGGCGCTCGTCGCTGCGCACGAGGCGTGGATCGTTCATCGCGACGTGAAACCGGAGAACATCATGCTGCGCCGCGATCACGGCGTGAAGGTGCTCGACTTCGGCGTGGCGAAGCTGGCCGGCGGCGGCGATTCGACCGATCCGCTGCGCCGCGGCGACAAGCTGATCGGCACGTTGCCGTATCTCTCGCCGGAGCAGGTGCGCGGCGAGGAGATCATCGACTCGCGCTCCGACATCTACAGCCTCGGCGCGGTGATGTACGAGATGCTCTCCGGCATGCCGCCGTTCACCGGTCCGACGCCGATCGACGTGCTCGCGGCGATCGTCGAATCCGAGGCGGAGCCGCTCCCCGGCGTCGTTCCGCTCGCAATGCACGAGATCGTGAATCGCTGCCTGAAGAAGAGCATTTACGAACGGATGCAGACCGCCGCCGAGATCGTGGCGTTGCTCACCGACATCCGGCTCGACCTCGCCATTCGCGAGCGTCGCTCGCGCACCGCGCGGATGTAGGAATGCACAGACAGGAGTGCACAGACACTCTTGTCTGTGCCGTGCCGTCCGCCGGGCAGGCTCAACCGGCCTGATCGTTGCATTAATTCGGCAAGCACCGATGTCGTTCCATCCGCAGTTGCCGGATCTTCGTTCCCAGCGAGACCTTCACAAGCTCGCTCTCGGCCGTCTGATCGAGCGCAGGAAGGCCTCCGAGGAGCGGGCTCGATTGATCAAATCGATCGAGCGGAAGGGGATCGAGTGGGCGCTGACCTTCGACGCCATCGAGTCGCCGATCTTCCTCACCGCGAACGATGGCACCGTCGTTCGGATGAACCGCGCGGCGCGCGACCTCGCCGGCGGCACCTACACCTCGATCCTCGGACGCCGCGTCGGTGCGCTCGGCGAAGGGGAGATCTGGTGCGCGCTCGATGACCTCGTGCGCGTCGTCGTGGAGACACGCGAGTCGTGCGCGGCGCGCGCGATGGACGCGGCCGAGCAGCACTGGGACATCAGCGGAAGCGTCTACGCGGCGGGCGGCGAGGATCGCGTGATCCTCATCCTCCGGGACATCACGCGCATCGTCACGCTGCAGGAGTCGGTGCGGCGCGGCGAGCAGCTCGCGGCGATGGGCGAGCTCGTCGCCGGCGTGGCGCACGAGGTGCGGAATCCGCTCTTCGGCATGGGCGTCACGCTCGACGTCTACGAGCCGCTGGTCCAGCCCGATTCGGATTCCGCCGATATGTTCAAGGCGCTCCGCACCTGGATCGAGCGCCTCAATCAATTGATGGAAGACCTGCTGCAATACGGCAAGTCGTGGCGCGTCGATCTCCGCGAAGGCCGCCTCGGCGAGGTGGTCGAGCAGGCGATCGCGCAGACGCTGCCGCTCGCCGATCAGCTCCGCGTCCGGATCCGGTGCGAAAGCGGCGACGGGCTGACGATGCTGATGGATCCCACTCGCCTCGTGCACGCTGTGCAGAACGTCGTGCTCAATGCCGTACAGCACTCCGACGCCGAGGGCGAAGTCATCGTCGTCGCGCAACGCGACGGCAGCACGATCGTGTGCGAGGTTCGCGACTCCGGTCCCGGCTTCGATGCGAAGGATCTGCCGCGCATTTTCCAGCCATTTTTCACGCGCCGCCGCGGGGGAACCGGGCTCGGACTCTCGATCGTGCAGCGCATCGTGGATGAGCACGGTGGCACTGTTGCTGCAGAAAATTCGGCAGGGGGAGGCGCCGTCGTCACGATGCGCTTCCCTGAGTTCAAACCGACGAACATTGCGAGGGATTGATGCTGCAGGCCAACGGCAGGGAGCGGTCAGCGCCGCGCCATCGAATTCTGATCGTCGACGATGAAGAACTGATCGTGCAGGCGATGCGGAAGTACTTCGCGGGCCTCGGCTACGACGTCGACTCAGCGTTCGAGCTCGAAGAAGCGCAGGCCCTCCTCGGCAACTACCGCTACGACCTCGTCATCGCCGATCTCCGATTGACCGGCGTCGGCGGCGTCGAAGGCTTGCAGATCGTCTCCGACGTCCGGCAGCGCTGGGCGAACGCGCGCGTGATCCTGCTCAGCGCCTTCGGCACGCCGGAGATCGAGCGGGAGTCGTATCAACGCGGCTGCGATGCCTTCCTTCACAAACCGAAAGCGATGATGGAGATCGCCCACGTCGCCGTGAACCTCCTCGAAAACGGATGAAAGAACACTCGGCGCTCGACGCACTCCTGGCACCCGGCGGGATCCGTCCGCGCTATCAGCCGCTCTACGCGCTGACGAACGGCGATCCGCACCTCTTCGCGTTCGAGTGCCTCTCGCGCGGTCCGCAAGGGACGAACTTCGAGCGCGCGCCGGTGCTCTTCGAATACGTGCGGCTGAAGCGCCAGGAAGCGATGGTCGATCGCCTCTGCATCGCCACCGCGCTCGAGCAGTTGCCGCCGATGCCGCCCGAGACGAAGGTGTGCGTGAACGTGCACGCGTCGACGCTCGCGCGCGACTCCGGCTTCATCGACTTCCTCTCCCGTGCAAACGAGAAAGCAGGCCTGCATCCGGCGCGCATCATCGTCGACGTGGTGCAGCACGCGCCGTCGCACGATGGCGACGGTTTCGCGCTGGCGGTGACGCGCCTGCGCAACCTGGGCGTCGCCATCGCGCTCGACGACATCGGCGTCGGCGCTTCGAATTTCAAGATGATGCTCGACGTCGGTCCCGACTACATGAAGGTCGATCGCTGCATCGTCAACGGCTGTCACGGCGACGCGAAGCGGCGCGCGGTGATCGAGTCGCTGGTGCAGCTCGCGTCGCGGCTGCACTCGGAAGTCGTAGCCGAAGGAGTCGAAACCGATGACGATCTGGTCGTGGTGCAGAGCCTCGGCGTGAAGATCGTGCAGGGGTTTCTCCTCGCGCATCCGCTCGAAGGTAAACTCGCCGCATGCAGTTCGTCGGCTTCATCCGCGGCATAAACGTCGGCGGCAACAACATGCTCCCGATGGCCGCTCTCAAGGCCTCGTGCGAGTCGGCCGGCCTGACCGACGTCCGGACCTACCTGCAGAGCGGCAACGTGATCTTCAACAGCACGAAAAAAGATCCGGCGCGCCTGATCGTGGAGGCGCTCGACCTCGATGTGAAGGTCGTCGTGCGCACGGTCGATGAGCTTCGCAAAGTGATCGCGAAGAATCCGTTTCGAACCATCGACAACCCGGGCCTGATGATCGTGATGTTCCTCTCCGAGGCGCCGTCGAAGGATGCGGAAGCCGCGCTGCGCGCCGCACACAAGGGACCGGAAGACATCCGCTTCGCGGGCCGCGAGCTCTACATCTACTACCCGAAAGGGATGGGGACGTCGAAGCTGACGAATGCCGTGATCGAGCGGAAGCTCGGCGTGACGGCCACGGCGCGAAACTGGAACACGGTCACGAAGCTGCTCGAGCTGGCGTGACCCTTCACCCGCCTTCGGCACCCTCTCCCCGCAACGCGGTGCGAGGGGCAACGAACTCGCGCTGCGCTAGCCTTGTCGTCCTTCTCCCCGCGACGAGCGGGGAGAAGGTGCCGCAGGCGGATGAGGGGCCTCACGCAATCACGAACTGCCCCCGCCCGCTCCGCTTTGCGGCGTAAAGCGCTTCGTCGATCCGCCGCTTCGCCTCTTCCGGCGTTTCGCCTTTGCGCAGCGCGCCGAGGCCGCAGGAGGCGCTGAGGAGGCGCTCCCTGCCGTTGTAGGTAAACGGCACACGCAGCGATTCGTAGACGCGGGCCACGATGCGGCGCGCGTCGTCGATCGTGGCGTCGGGAAAGAGGATCGCGAACTCGTCGCCGCCGACCCGGGCGAAGACGTCGGTCGGCCGGATGACGCCGCGGATCAGCTCCGCGAATCGGATCAGCGCCTGGTCGCCCGCGGCGTGCCCGAGCTCGTCGTTGATCGGCTTGAAGAAATCGAGATCGATCATCGCCAGCACCGCGGAATGTCCGCCGTTCGTGTGCGCCGAGAGCGCTTCCTCGAAGAAGCGGACGTTGTAGAGGCCCGTCAGCGGATCGTGCGTCGACGCTTCGAGCAGCTCCTCCTGTTGCGAGATGTTGCGCAGCGTGAGGATCGTCGACGACTCGGTCTCGCCGGCGAAGCGGAACGGCGTGGCGCGCACTTCGTACGACTGATCGTTGATGCGCGCCGACGGCTCGATCGAGATGCTCATCCCGAAGTACAGCGCGCCGAAGATCTCCTCCGCCGCGCGATTCGCGTAGAGCAACGTGTTCGTCGAGCTGATGACGAGCACCGCGTCGGCGACGGCATCGAACGCCGCCTTGAGGTAGTGCTGTTCGGTGATGTCTTCGATGACGACGTTCGCGTACGTCGCGCCCTGATGTTGCACGGTGTCGACGCGCACGTTCGCCACGCGGTTCTGCTCGTTGAGGCTGTAGACCGTGTAGAGCGCCGTGCCGCCGCCGCGCGCGAGGAGTTGCGTGATCCGCTCCGGCGTCGTGAAGGCGATCACCTCGAACAGCGTCGCGCCGGGCGCCGGCTCGCTCCGCCCGAGGAGTCGGGTGACGAAGCTGTCGCTGACGTGGACGATGCGACCGCTGTCGCGATCGATGACCGCGCTCGGATGGGGAGACGATCGAAGGATGGCCTGGAACAGCGTCTGCGCTTCGCGGCGCGCGCTTCGCTCCAGCACTTCCTGCAGCTCGCGCTCGACTGCCGGCACGAGGCGCGCCATCTTCTCCTTCAGCACGTAGTCGTGCGCGCCGCTGCGCATCATCTCGACCGCGATCTCCTCGCCGATCGCGCCCGACACGACGATGAACGGCAGATCGACTCCCGCCTCGCGGAACATCGCCAGCGCCTCGGGCGCGCTGAACGCGGGAAGGCAGTAGTCGCAGATCACGATGTCGAACGCCGCGCCGCGCAGCAGCTCCTCGCGCAGCCGCGGGCCGGTCTCGACGCGCGTGATCTCCGGCGCATAGCCGCCGCGCCGCAACTCCATCGAGAGCCGCGCGGCATCGCGTTCGGAGTCCTCGATCAGGAGGACGCGGAGGGGCTTCGTCATGATGCGTGCGCCAACGTGAAGTAGAACGTCGCCCCTTTCTCCACTTCTCCCTCCGCCCAGATCCTCCCGCCGTGGCGATGCAGGATCCGCTCGACGGTAGCCAGCCCGATCCCGGTCCCCTCGAACTCCTGCCGCGTGTGGAGGCGCTGAAATGCGCGGAACATCTTGTCGGCGTAACCGGGATCGAAGCCGGCGCCGTCGTCGCGGACGTAGATCGCGCGCCGCCCGTTCTGATCGGCGACGCCGAACTCGATCGTGGCCCGCGGATGCTTGCGCGTGAACTTCCACGAGTTCGACATCAGGTTCTCTATCACCGCGCGCAGCAGCCGCGGATCGCCGTTGACGACGACCCCTTCCTGGATGCGGACGTCGACGTTGCGATCCGGCTCGCGCTGCCGCAGGCCTTCCGCGACCGTGCGTGCGAGCTGTGACAGATCGACCTCCTCGCGATCGAGGTCGGCGCGTTGAAAACGCGACATCTCCAGCAGTCCGTCGACCAGCTCCTGCATCTGACTGCACGCGTCGCGGATCCAGTGGATGCAGTCGTGCGCCATGTCGCTAAGTTGCGAGCCGCATTCCTCGATCAGCACCTGCGTGAAGCCGTCGATGCTCGCCAGCGGCGCGCGCAGGTCGTGCGATGCGGAGGAGGTGAAGGCCTCGAGCTCCTTGTTCGCCGACTCCAGCTCGAGCGTGCGCCGCCGCAACGTCACTTCGTTTTCGTTGACCTGATCGAGGAGCCGGTTGACCGATGCGCTCAGCGCGCCGAGCGATCCGCGGGCGTTCGACGGCGAACGTGCATCGATGGCGCGCGCGATGCCGTGAATCGAGCGGCGGACGAGCAGCGTCGCGATGATCGCGCCGAGCAACGACGCGGCGATCGCGGCGATCGCGATGGTGGCGATCGGACGCAGCGATGCATGCTGCCGCTGCGTGTCGGCGCACAACGTCGCGGGACCGGTGGTCGTGCGAACCGTCGTGCAGATCTGCGAATCGACCGCGCTCGTCCGCTCGCCGGCGATCTGCTGGCCATCGAGTGTGACCGCGCTGACCCCTTCGACATGCACGAGCAGGCTGGCGATCACCTTCGGATCGAGCGGTGTTCGCTCGCTCGATTCCGCGATCTGCGCCAGCACAGCCTGGGCGGGCGGCGGCGCGGTGGGACGCGCGAGCAGAACGATGACAAGCGTGGCGGCGAGTGTGATCCCCGTCACGATCGAAATTGGAGCCAGGAGCGTGATGCGCTCGAGCGACTTCGCCATCGGTCCGCGCTTTGCATGAGTCCGTTGCAAGAAACGTCCCATGCACTGTCAGACAGCCGACGGCAGACAGCGGACAGCAGACCAGCTCAGAAGTCTGCTGTCCGCTGTCTGTTTCCTGGTGTCTGCTGTCTGCTGTCTGCTGTCTGCCTGCGCGAACAGCTCCGAGACACGCGAGCTCGCGCCGCGAACGGTGGAAGTGCGCGGCGAGCTCGCGGCGAGCCGCAGCGCGGCGCTCGTGGCGCCGTTCGAAGCAACCATCACGCGCGTCGCCGTCCGCGAAGGCGCGACGGTGCAGGCGGGCGACGTGCTCGTCGAGCTGGCGAACCCGGAGGTCGATCACAACCTCGCCGTGGCGCGCGCGCAGCGGAAGTGGGCGGAGCGGAAGCCCGAGCCTGCGCCGCCGATGAACGAAGCGTCGGCGATCGCCGATCGGAAGAAGGCGAGGCGCGATCGATATCGCAAGCTTTACGAAACGCGCGACGTTACGCTGCAGGAGCTCGAAGATGCGGAGAACGACTACTCCGCTGCCTTGCGCGATCTGCAGGCCGCGCGCGTGGCGCCTCCGCCGAACCCGATCGACCTCGAACGGGCCATCGCGGATGAGAAGTTCGCCGAGCAGCGGCAGCAGGCGCTCGTGATCCGCGCGCCGCTCACGGGCGTGGTGACGAAGCTCGATGCGGCGGAAGGGCGCGAGGTGTCGGCGCGCGAGGCGATCGCCGAGGTCACGGCGATGGGCGATCTCGAAGCGCGGGCGGAGGTCGATCCCGATCTGCTGCGCGTCATCCGTCCCGGCATGAGCGTGGAGGTGCGGATCATGACCGTGCCGCCGAAAGTGGTCCTCGACAAAATTGCGTACGTCGTCCCGTTCCGTTCCGGCCAGCAGGGCGAGCGCCACGCCGCCGTCGTCGTGAACATCGCCAACAGCGATGCCTCGCTGCAGCCGGGAACTCCGGTGATGCTGACGGTGAAGACGCAATGAATTTCAGACAGCGGACAGCAGACAGCCGACAGCAGACCTTTCGAGTCGCCTGCTGTCTGCTGTCCGCTGTCTGCTGTCTGGCGGACAACGCCCAGACCTTCGACGAGCTTCTCGCCCGCGCCAGTGCCCATCGCGCGGACGACATGACCATCGATCGCGCCGCGAACGGTCCGTCGATCCGCCTCGAAACGACGACCGGCATCTCGCGCTCGCAGGATCTCTTCTTCGAGTCGCCCTACGAGAGCCGCTCGGCCTCGGCTGTGATCGCGATCGACTATCCGCTCTTCAACGGCAGCGTGCGCGGACTGGCCGATCGGATCGCGCAGAACGAAAGCGAGCAGGCGCGGCAGGCGGCCGCGTTGAGCGACTCCGACTTCGACACGCTGCTCGACGCCTACGCCGATCTCTGGCTCGCGAGTGTCGAGAGCACGCGGACGCAGACGCTGTCGCTCGACATGCAGACGGTCATCAATCGCAGCCCCGAGCTGCTGCGTCAGGGGACGATCAGCAACATCACGGCGACGCAGTGGGAGGAGAGCTCGCTCGCCATCCGCTCGCGCATTCTCGACCTCGAGCTGCGGAAGCTCGATGCCACGACGAAACTTCGTCAATATGTTGACGAGCCGGTCGAGCCGTCGATCGAGCTGACGGCGATTCCGGCGTCGATCGACAGCGGGGCGGCGGTCGATCGACATCCCGACGTCGTCGCGGCATCGCGGCGCGTCGAGCGGGCGCGGCTGGCGGTCGAGCAGGTGGAGAACCGCCGGCGTCCCGACTTCGTGCTCTCCGGATTCGCCGGCATCGGTGCCGCCGACGCGACGTTCAATCGCCAGGCATCGCAGGGGACGTTCGGCATTTACGGACTCCGCGTCCGGATGTCGTACTCGCTGCGCGACGGCAATTTCGCCGGCGATCTCTCGCGCTCGCGCCGCGAGCTGGCGCGTGCCGAGTGGGAGCGCGATGCCGTCATTCGCCGCGTCCGGACTGCCGTCACCGCGGAAATGCTGCGTATCGACGCGCAGCGGAAACGGATCGAGCTGCTGACCGAGGCGCTCGACGTATCGCGTCAACGGCAGCAGTCGCTCGTGCGGCTCGTCGCCGCGGGCGTGCAGCCCGACATCGAAGTGCTGCGCGCCGCCGCCGAGTCGCTCGCGCGTGAGGCGCGGCTCGACGAAGCGCGCATCGAGCAATGGAAAGCGTGGCAGCGGCTGCGCCGACTGATGCCATGAGTGAGCATCTCTCGGTTCTCCTCACCACCGAGGGGACCTATCCCTTCAGCGGCGGCGGCGTCAGCACGTGGTGCGACACGCTGATCCGCAACACGCCCGACATCCGCTACACGCTCCTCCCCTTGATGATGAATCCGCACGTCGAGCTGCGCTACGCGCCGCCGGCGAACGTGCGGCGCATGCTGCGCGTGCCGCTCTGGGGCATCGAAGAGCCGAGCGAGTTCATCACCGACGTGCCGTTCGCGCGGCTTTACGAGCGCGCGCACAACACGCCGCGCGCGGCGATCGAAGCGGAGTTTCTGCCGCTCTTCAAACGCTTCCTCGATGCGGTCCTGCGCGCCGATCCCGACTGCGACGTCGTCGGCCGTTCGCTCATCGGGATGGAGGACTACTTCCGCCGCCGCGACTACAACCGGACGTTGAAGTCACCGGTCGTGTGGGACGCCTTCGTCGCGATCATGGAGGAGCACGGCGGCCGCATCGGCGTGAAGCCGTCGCTCTTCGATCTCACCGAATGCCTCCGCTGGCTCTACCACTTCCTGATCGTGCTGAACGTGCGCGTGCCGCGCGTGTCGGTCACGCATTCGACCGCCGCGGCGTTCTGCGGGATTCCCTGCATTACGGCGAAGCTGCGGGATGGAGTGCCGTTCATCCTCACCGAGCATGGCGTCTATCTGCGCGAGCAGAACCTCTTCCTCTCGCGCTTCCGCCGCCTCTTTTTCGCCAAGCATTTTCTGCTCAGCCTCATCACGGCGATCGTCCGGACGAACTACCGCTTCGCCGACGTCATCGCTCCGGTCTGTCACTACAACACGCGCTGGGAAGTGGCGCACGGCGCGCCGCGCGACCGGATTCAGGTCATCTACAACGGCGTTGATCCGGAGCGCTTCTCGCCCGGCCCGCGCCCGCCCGGCCCTCCGCACGTCGTCGCCACGGCGCGCATCGATCGATTGAAGGACATCGAGACATTTCTCCGGGTCGCCGCGCGCGTCGGACGCGGTGTGCGCTTCTCGATCTTCGGCGCGGTGAGCGATGAGAAGTACTACCGGGAGTGTCTCGAGCTTCGCCGCGAGCTCGGCGTCGATGTGACGATGGGCGAGGCGACGAACGATGTGGTCGGCGCGTATCGCAGCGCCGATGTGGTGCTGCTGACCAGCATTTCCGAGGCCTTTCCGTTCTCCGTCATCGAAGCGATGTCGTGCGGGCGGGCGGTGGTGGCGAGCGACGTCGGCGGTGTGCGCGAAGCGCTCGACGGATGTGGCGTCGTCGTCCGTCCGCGCGACGTCGACACGTTCGCAGCCGAGGTCTCGCGGCTCCTCGGCGATCCCGCGATGCGCGAGAAGTTGGCCACGAAGGCGCGAGCGAAAGTCATCGATCAATTCCGCATCGATGAATCGGTCGCCGCGTATCTGGCGCTGTACATGGAATGTGGAGCGACAGGCGCCTCGCCTGTCGAAGCGACCGGATGACGACGCACGACCTCGCGCTCGACGTCCTCACCCGCGTCGGCACGCCGCGCGATGCGTGGGAGATCACCGCCCAGCTCGAAGTCATGGGCCTGCGCGACGCCGACGCGCGCACCGGTTACGGCCATCGCGATCTCTTCGACCTCGGCCGCGCCATTTACGATCTGTGTACGACAGGCGCCCTCGCCTGTCCCCCCGAACCCGACGATCCCCCCAAGAAACCGACCAGCTTCTTTACCCACTACGCGAAAGGCTCCGTCTTCGCCATCCCGATGCTCTTGCAGGCCGCGGCGATCCTGACGTGGGGTTACGGCTTGTGGGGAGGCCGCGACGTCGACGTCCGCACCGGCACCGCCATCGCCCTCGGCTTCGTCGGCAGCTACGTCCTCACCGGCGGTTTCGTGCAGGCCATCACGCGCCGCGGACTCTTCTACATCTATCAACAGGAGTCGGGCCTCGCGCGCTGGGTCGTGCTGCGCGGATGGTGGCTCGGCGCGCGCATCGTCCTCGGGCTGATCGTCCCGGCGCTCGCGTTCAACGCGCTTTACGGATTGCTGCCGTGGGACCTCTTCCTCGTTGCGACGTTGTACTACGCGTCGCTCTCGCTGCTCTGGCTGAACTGGTCGATGGTGTACGTCGCCGGCCAGCGCTACTGGATCGCGATCGTCACCGCCGCGGCGCTTGGCGTCGTCGTGATGCTCGCGCGCAATCGCGGATGGAACATCATCGCTGCCAACACCGCGGGTCTCGCAGTCGCCGCCGTGCTCAGTTTCGTGATGGGAGTCCATGCTCTCGGCGGATTCGGCCGGCTCACGCCGCACAATCCGCCGCGCATCACGGTGCTCGTCTATTCGACGTCGCGCTGGTTTCTCTACGGTCTGCTCTACAACGCGTTCGTCTTCGCCGACCGGATCGTTGCCTGGACCGCGCGCACCGGACGCGAAGACCTCCCGCCGTACAGCTTCTGGCTCAGCCCGCGCTACGAGCTCGGGATGGATCTCGCGCTGGTCGTGGTGATGATCCTCTCCGGCGCGGTCGAGGCGGCGGTGCAGACATTTTCCGAGCGCCTCGTGCCGGTCGAGAAGAGCCTGGCCAGCGATGAGCGCGAGCGCTTCAGCGCGTGGTTCACCGCGTTCTACCGCCGGCGTCTCGCGCTGATCGTCGTCGCGGCGATCGTCGCGATCGCGGGCGCCCGCGCATGCGTGACGCTCGTCTCGCATCTGCCCGATCAGGACATCCGCACCGGGATGACATCGGCATCGGCGATGACCGCGTTCTGGCTCGGCGCGATCGGCTATGCGCTGCTGATGCCGGCGATGCAGAACACGCTGCTGCTCCTGACGCTGTCGCGCGTGGAGCTCGCGGTGCGCGCCGTGGCCATCGCGCTCGCCGCGAACCTGACCGCCGGCTTCATCTGCAGCCGCGCGATCTTCTACGCCGATGCCGCCGCGGGACTCGTGGCCGGATCGGCCGTGCTCTTCGTCATCACCTGGCTCGACGTCCGCCGCGTCGGCGCGCGTCTCGACTACCACTACTTCGCGGCCTTCTGACCATGTACCCACTTCTGGCCATCGACTCGACGCTGCGGATCGTATTTGCGATCGCGGTGCTGTTCGTCGTGGTGCCCGCCTTGTGTGGGACAGGCGCCCCCGCCTGTCCGGGGGCCTGTCCCGGGGACGACAGGCGAGGGCGCCTGTCCTACACCTTCTGGTTCAACTTCGGGTGGGGCATCGTGATCCTCACGATCGCCGGCCAGCTGCTGACGCTGATGAAGTTGTACGCGCTGCCGACGCTGCTCCTCCTCTGCGCGCTCGTCATCCTCATCGCGCGCTCGGTATCGCAGCATCGCTCGCCGCTCGCGCTCCTGGCCGATGCGCATCGCTGGATCACCGTCGCCATCATCAACATCCTCGAGCGGCGCGTCTCCGTCGCGAGGAGAGCGCGGCGGATCGTGCGGCGCGCACGTGCCGCCATCCACATCGACGCAGTGACGGCGGGATGGATCACCCTCACGCTCATCGCCGCCGCCTTCCGCCTTTACCGCCCCTTCGCCACCGCGAACCTCGGCTACTCCGACAGCTACGGCCATCTCTACCTCGTCAAGCTGCTCGATGAAGGGAAGCAGATCGATCCGGCATGGGGACCGTATCCGCGCGGCATGCACTTCCTGCTGCTGGCGATCCAGCGCCTGACGAATATCGACGAGATCCTGCTCGTGAATTTCTTCGGCGCGATCGTCGGCATCCTGCTCACGCTCGCCGTCGCCTGGACCGCACGCCGCCTGTCCGATTCGAACATCGCCGGCCTCCTCTCCGGCCTGATCTTCACGACGATGGTCGGCGGCCCCACGCAGTACTTCCTCCTCGGCGGCAGCTTCGAGAGTCTCGACCTGGCGTGGGCCCGCTCGATGACGCTCCTGCCGTACGCGAACGTCCCGACAGGCATCGGCGAGTTCGACGTGTTGCTGACCGCGTTTCAGCGCCAGTCGTCGACGCTCTCGCAGGAGCTGGCGATCGTGCTGCTCTTTCCGGCGATGGTGTTTCTGTGGGAGTGGTTGCGAGGTTGCGCGGTTGCGAGGTTGCGCGGTGACACCTCGGAACCCCGCAACCCCGCAACCTCGCAACCTGCTTTCTTGGGTTTCATCGGCTGTACCGCCGCGATCGCGGCCGTGCACTCCGGCGTGCTCGTGCCGCTCGTCCTGCTTTGCGCGGTCGCCGCCATCGCCGCGTTGATCGCGCACCTCGCGACGATGCGCGACGTCGCACGCGGCGCGCTCGCGGGCCTCATCGGCATCCTCCTCGGCTCGACGTGGTTGCTCGGATTCATCGCCTATCCGTTCGTCGCCGCGGGAACGCGTCCCGGCTCGACCGCGCTCTTCTACTTTCCGTTCCTCCGCTCATTTGCAGGAGACGCCGCGGGTGGGACTTCGGCGCAGCAGATCGATGCGTTCAACACGATCACGCCGCTGCTGATCGTGCTGGCGATCGTGGCGATCGTGATGATGATTCGCGGTCGCGTCGGCACCGCAATCGCCGGCGCGATCTATCTCGTCTTCTTCCTCATCCACATCTCCTCGCGCCTCGGACTGCCGCAGCTCGTCGAGTCGCGCAGAAATTCGGAATGGTTCCTGATGTCGATCGCCATCCTCATCGGCATCGCGGCGCAGATGTGGAAACGTCCGCTGGCCTTCGCCGTGCTCGCCGTCTGGCTCGCGCGCGTGCCGCTGCCGGCGGCGCTCAAGGACCAGCTGCTCAACTACTCCGGCTACGGCTCCGCGTCGCTCGCGGTGGTCGAGATCGCGCACAAGTACGAGCCGTACACGTGGACGCTCGTCAGTTACGGGCAGGAGTATCCGATGGTGCTCGGGCGCGGGTTCCACGTCGCGGCGTCGGAGTTTCTCGATCGTTACGATCCCGCCAGTCCGGAGCTCGGCATTCCGACGCGGCACGTCTTCGTCATCACCGAGCGCGTGCCGCACCGCTTCGAAGTGCTCGATTGGCGGTCGCGCTTCCGCCGCGGCGAGATCGAGCACCGGCTGGAGACGTGGTGTCAGCTCTACCAGGCCACGCACGGCGACATCCGGCTGTTTCTCGATGACGGCAACGTGCAGGTGTTTCAGATCTCGCGCAGCCAGGCCGAGGCCAATCGAATCGCGAAGGAGGCGCGGGTGCAATGAACGTGTTCGCGCGCTCAGCTCCGGGCGACATCCACGTCGCGGCCGTCGTGCCGGCGTACAACGTCGGTCAGGAGATCGCGGCCGTCCTTCGCTCGATCCCGCCGCTGGTGCAGACGATCGTCGTCGTCGATGACGCGTCGCGCGACGACACGGCGGCGATCGCCGAGCGTTGCGCGGCCGTCGATCCGCGCGTGATCGTCGTGCGGCACACGAGCAATCGCGGCGTCGGCGGAGCGATGGTGACCGGGTTCCGCACGGCGATCGATGCCGGCGCCGACATCGCGGTGAAGGTCGACGGCGACGGGCAGATGCCGCTCTGGCTCGTGCCGCATCTCGTGCAGCCGCTGATCGACGGCGAGGCCGATTACACGAAGGGAAACCGCTTCCGCGATTTTCGGGCGCTGCGGCAGATGCCGGCCGTCCGCCGCCTCGGCAACGTGGCACTGAGCTTCATGGCCAAGGCGGCGACCGGTTACTGGCGCTGCTTCGATCCGACGAATGGCTTCATCGCCATCCGCGCTGACGTCCTCTCGCAACTGCCGCTGCAGAAGATCGATGCGACCTATTTCTTCGAGACCTCGATGCTCGCGCAGCTCTACCTCATCGGCGCGGTGGTGAAGGAAGTGCCGATGCCGGCGCGGTATGCGGGCGAGAAATCGAGTCTGAGCATCGGCCGCGTGCTCCGCCAATTCCCGCTCAAGCTCCTCGGGTCGTTGCTCCGCCGCCTGCTGCTGAAGAATTTCGTGTACGACTTCAATCTCGAGTCGCTGCAGCTCGCCGCGGGCGTGCCGCTCTTCTTCGGCGGCGTCGCGTTCGGGCTCTGGAAGTGGATCTGGTACGCGCAGCATCACCTGGCGGCGCCGACCGGCACGGTCGTGTTGCCGGCGCTGGCGATCATGCTCGGCGTGCAGTTCCTCGTCAGCGCGGCGACGCTCGATCTGCAGGCCGTGCCGCGCGATCCGGTCAATCGCGGCGCGTTACTGGAGAGCGATGTGCGTCTCGATGAAGGGGCGGGCGGCGGCGGCGAAGCGCTCCCACGGGAACCGGAAACGGCGCTCGTAAAAGAGCGGCCGGGCGTGCGGCGGCTCGACGATGCGGCGCGGATCGATCTCGTCCAGGACCTCCCGCCGGAGAACGACTAGCTTCAGGAACGCCTCGCCGAAGAGGCCGATCCAGGTCCGGCGCTGGCTGCGATAACGCCACGCCAGCATCGACGCGCGGAACGCTTCGCTGAATCCGAGGCGCGTCCAGGAGTTGGTGTTGTTGCGAATCGGGGAGAGGACGCGGAAGAAGCGGCCGTATCGATTACCGCGGTAAAGCGGGAACTGGCGGCACGGCACCTGCCGCTTCTGCGCGAAGGCGATGGCCACGAGATGCGCGGCGTCGTGATCCTGATGCCCGCCCTCCCACGCCAGCGTGACGACTTCGCTGATCTCGTGATCGCGCATCGCGCGGTCGAGCAGATGAAACGCCGCCTCGAGGTGCTCGACGAGCGAGCCGTCCGGGATGTCGTGCTCCGATCCGAGGAAGAAGATGTCGTCTTCATCGACCCCGACGCGCATCAGCACTTCGCGCGATTCTGCGTCGCGGATCTCCGACGGCACGCTCGCCGCGCCGTTGGTGAGAAACGCGCAGAGCACGCGCCGCCCCGACCTCCGCTCACGCGCGATGCGCGAGGCGACGCCGTATTCGTCGTCCTGATGGGCAAAGACGCAGAGGAGCGCCGTCATTCGTCACCCTCGCGGACGCCGGAGGCGTTCAGGCAGATAGCCGGTGGTTTCGCGGAGCGATACCACCGGTAACGAAGGACGCGGCCATTGCGCCCCGGCGGGGGCGCCGGCACTCCTGCACCCCAGCCGGGGTGCACATCGTCATCGAATCGTCCGGATCCGGTGGCCATGCCACCGGCTAATGGCCCGCACGCCGCTGGCGTGAAACAGCCAAAGTCCAGCGGGCGGCGAGCCGCCGCACTTCTACGGGACTCTGGCGAAACATCACACATGATCCGTCGACGCCCACGTCAACGCCCATCGTTGTTCGAGACTCAGCATCGGATCGAACGATTGTGCAAGAAAACGAAAGCGATGCGGGCCGGGAAAGAAGCCGCAGCGCAGCATCGTCGCGTAGTGCGGGTGATCGCGGCTGATGAGGGCCGCCGCGAGCCAGACGCCGCGGCGGCGCGCGTCGGCCAGTGCGTCGCGGATCAGCCTTCGCAGCGCGCGCGGCTCGCCGCCGAATTCGGCGAGGCAATGCGTCTTGATTCCCTTCAGCACGCTGTCGCGGCTCACGAGATGCGCTCCGTCGTTCGCGCGCCGCGTGTAGCGCCAGACCGGACTGGAGTCGAAGCGCGCGGAATCGTTGAGCTCCTCCGCCGTCGGCGACGAGCGCGAGACCGGAATCGGCATCGACAGCAAGGTCGGGCGCACCAGCACCGGCGCGGTGAGGAGCGCGCTGTATCCGGCACGCAGCACGCCTTCCAGCACCGCGTGCCGGATCTGCCAGGCGATGACGAGCGGCACGTAGTGGCGCGCGCCGTCGGCCGCGAACCGCGCCAGCCGCGTGAAGACGCCGCTTCGCCGCACGTCGGGCTCGATCATGGCGTCGACCCCCAGCAACGCATCGACCACGGTGCCCGCGATCCGGAAGCGGCGCGGCGTGAAACCGAAGTGGCCGACGAGCCGCTCGCCATCTTCCGCGACGAACGTCCGGCCGCCGGCGAACTCCCAGTCCCAGAACGCAGGCTCCTGCTTCTCGAGGTCTTCGTGCGCGAAGACGCGCCGGCGCAACGCGAGGATCGCGTCGCGGTCGTTGGCGGTCGCCTCGCGCATGTCGATCATCGCTTCTTCATCCTGACCACGCTCTCGCCCGGTGCCACGACCAGCCCGTCGATCTTCAGCGGTTCGCGCGAGTCGTTCACCGCGGCGATTCCGTTGGCGAATAAACGATACGCCGCGTCGCCCCGATCGACACGCGCGCCGAGCGGTTTTCCGAGCTCCGCGAAGTAGAGCGGCGACTCGACGTCGCCGACGTATCCCGCGCCGCCGAAGATCTTCGCGATGGCCACCGCGCGGCTCGGATTCGCGTATTCGAGATGCGCGAAGTGCACGCGCGGATAGCGGTCCCGCGGCAGGTGCTCGAAATACGAGCGGACTTCTTTCCACGGATGCGAGCCGATCAGGCTCTCGGTCAGATCCCAGTCGGCGTACGGCAGGTAATTCGCCGCGCTCCGGTAGCCCTGATTCGTGAAGATCAGGATCCGCTCGCGCTTCAACGCCGCGAGGAACTTCGCGACCGCGGCGTCGTAGTCGACGCCGGGATGCCGGCGCCCGAATTCTCCGAGCGCGGCGGGAAGCACGTTCTCCGCGGTCGTCGTGTCGAGGAACGTCCCGTCGTATCCGGCATCGCGCAGTTTTTCGGCGAGCATCTTCGCCCGATCGCGGGCGTTGATTGGATCGAAGTACCAGGCGTCGGCGTCATTCGATCCGGCGCCGCCGCGCAATGGAGCGGCGTTCAGCAGCGCATCGGTGTGGATCAGCGAGCGCTCCCACGGCGTGGCGCGCGTGTCGTAAAACGCCACCGCCCATTCGTACAGATAGAGCTTCGTCCCCGCCTTGTGCAGCGCCGCGACCTGCGCGCGCGGCAGCGGATCGTGCGTGACCAGCACGTCGAATCGCGAGAACCACCGCAGCTGCGCCGCGGTGAGCGGCGACTGGTAGTGGAACGCGAAGGTGAGTGCGAGGAGGAGGTTCATCGTCCGTCCGCCAGTTTATGCCGAGCGTAGCGAGGCATCTCCGGTGGCGCCGCGATAGGATTTTCGCTCGTGGCTCGCTCCCCTCATCCGCCTGCGGCACCTTCTCCCCGCTCGTCGCGGGGAGAAGGGCAACAAGGCACGTGACTCGCGAGAATCTGGTTTGTTGCCCCGCTCCCCGCTCGCGGGGAACGGGTGCTGCAGGCGGGTGAGGGGCCGTGCCACGAGCGACGCGGGATAAACTCACATCATGCCCTGCGAGCACAACGGCCCGCCCGAACTGATCGAGATGGCCGAAAGCCACCTCGCCGGCGTCGCGCGCGATCTGTGGCCGGGTCGCCGCTTCCGCTGGGCGGAGAACGTCACCGGCGGCATGTGGGCCTCGGTGATCCTCGAGGTCGAGCGGCGCGGCGATCAGTGGATCGTCGTCCGGCTCGACCGCAATCCCGATCCGCTCAGTGAGTCGGATTGCGGGTTTCGAGAGCTCGCCACTCCCACAGGATCCGGTTGAACAGCGCGTCGTCGACGTTATCGACGTGATCGAAATCGACCGCCGACGACAGCTCCGCCGCTTTTCCTTTCGCCGCATTTTTCTCATCGAGCGACACCGACGGCGTCAGCGCGTGATACGGCGAGACGTCCGGCGATGTGCCGAACACCCCTTCCAGCGGACGCGCGCGCAGGTCGTACTGCGACATCGGACGGAGCCCGAGGATGCGGTCGATTGCGCCGACGACGTCGCTCGTGTTGATGAAGTGATGTTGCACGCCGCCGCGGCACCAGGGGGAGATCACGAGGCAGGCGGAGCGATGCGAGTCGACGTGATCGGCGCCGTCCTGCGCGTCATCCTCGACGACGAAAACGACGGTGTTGCGCCAGAACGGCGTCTGCGAGAGTGCCTCGATCATGCGCCCGAGGGCCAGATCGTTGTCCGCCATGTAGGCGCGCGGCGTCGGGCGTCCCGCCTTCCCGCCTGACGTGTGATCGCTCGGCAGATGGATGATCTCGAGCTGCGGCATCGAGCCGCGGCGGACGAACTCCTGCAGCTCCGCGATCCAGACGGCGGCGCGTTTCTGATCGGGGATCGTCATGTCGAACGGCGGATAGTCGGGCGACGTGTCGGGATTCGCCGCGCGCCTCACCGAGTGATACGTCTTCTTGTTCGCGTCCGGCTCCGCCTGCTCGCCGTAGATGCGGAGGCTCACGCCCTTCTCGATCGCGCGCGTCCAGAGGAATCCTTCCGCCGGCTCGTCGACGTCCCCCTCGTCGTGATCGGGACGCTTGTCCGAGTACAGCGGATGGACCGTCTTCTCGCCGTAGTCGGTCACGTAGGCGGCGGTCGACCAGATGTGGCCCTGCTGGCTCACCTCCGCGTTGCAGAAGAAGCGGTCGAAGAGTCCGAAGCGCTCGGCGAGCGAGTGGTGATTCGGCGAGACCTCGCGCGGAAAGAAGATCAGCGACGGATCGCCGTCGCCTTGCGGCATGTCGCCGAAGATCTGATCGTACGTGCGGTTCTCTTTGATGATGTAGACGACGTGCTCGAACGGCGGATAGTGCGTTGGTGGAACCGGCGCGCTGCTCCAGCGATTGGCGACGGCCACGCGGCGCGAAAGCGAGGCCGGATTCGCGAGCGGCAACGCGATCGAGCGGACCGTCCCCTTGATCAGCTTCAGCGTGTAATCCGAAACGTCCCTGCTGATCAGCGGATTCGTCCCGTGCGGGTTCGGATGCGTGCCGTGTCCTTTCGAGCTGAGGACGAGCAACCGTTCGCGCGATGCGACGAGCGCGGTCGGATACCAGTCGACCGGGATGCGGGCCGCGAGCTTGCGCGTCGCGAGGGTGAAGACGGCGACGGCGTTGTTGTCCGCTTCCGCGACGAACAACTGCTTGCCGTCGTTCGACAGCGCGAGTGCGTTCGGCGTTGAGCCTTCGCTCGGACCGCCGGGCGAGCGATCGTCGAGCGAGCCGGTCACGCGGCGCGTCTTCGTATCAACGATCGCCACGCGATCGACGCTCGCCAGTGCAACGTAGAGCGTTCGTCCGTTGAGCAGCAGTGCCGACGGATGACGTCCGACGCGCAGGCGGCCGTCGGCGACGAGACGTCCATCGCTGGCGCGGAAGGCCGACACGCTCTCGCCGCCCCACGCCGACACCCACACCTGGCCGGCGGGCGAGACAGCGATGCCGTACGGGTAGTGCTCCGTCGCCAGCCGCTGCACGACTTCGCCTTTGATCGGATCGACGACGGCGAGCGAGTCGCCGACGTTCTCCGCGACGTACAGCAGCTTGCCGTCGGGCGAGAAGGCGAGGCCGGCCGGATAGCGCATCCCGGCGTCGCTCTTGATGGAGATCGTCCGCTCGTCAACTAATTGACCATCACGCCAGGCGTAGGCATAGATCGCGTCGTCGTTGCCGCCCGAGGCGTAGAGCGACTTGCCGTCGGGCGAGAAGGCGAGGCCGATGAACGTCGACGGCTTCACGATCGTCTGCGTGACCTTGCCCGATTGGAGATCGACGACCTGCAGGCCTTCGGTCTCGTATCCGGTCAGCAGCACGACCGCATGTTTGCCATCGGGTGCGGCGGCCATCGACAGCGGCATGTTGCCGACGTCGATGGCCGTGCCGGCCGGATCGAGACTCACGCCGGTCGGCAGCAGTTGCGCGAAGAGAGCAAAGGCGAGGGCGGCAATCCCCATGCGGAACAGGATCGCATGAAAACCGATCGGCCCTGAACGCCGAAGGTGTTCCGGCACATAGCCGGTGGTTGTGCGTGAGCGCACTACCACCGGTTGGCCGGGTCCGCCGGTCATCGCACCCCGGATGGGGTGCCGGAGGTCCTGCACCACCTGCCGGGGTGCCTACCGTTGGCAATCATCGGAATCCGGTGGCAATTGCCACCGGCTATTCGCCCTTACGCCTCCGGCGTGAAGAGCTCTACTTCGTGACTTTGGCGTCTTCGATGATCACCGGATAGCGATACCCGGCCCCGAAATCCTTGTCGACGTGCACCACGCCGCTGATCACGACCACGTCGCCGACCGCGGCCATTTCGTTCGTCGTCACGGCGATGTCGTTGTCGGCCTTTTCGGCCGAGCCTGAGCCGTCGCGGAGGTGGATCCAGTTCTTTCCCATGATGCCGCCGAGGAACTTGACGACTTTGCCGCGCACGACGACGTTGCCGTCCTTCAGCGACTCGCGCGAGGCCCAGATCTCGGCGACCGTTTTCGCGGCGCCGCCTTCGGCTTTCGAAACCTTGATCGGCGTGTTGTCCGCCGCCGCGGGAGCGCTCATGTGCTGCTGCGCCTGCGGAACAGCGGCCGGACCTTCGAGCGAGCCGAAGAGAATCCGGTCGAACGTCTTCTTCAGCGTCTTCGACTCGAACTTCTCGGCCGTCATCTGCACTTCCATCGTCACCGTCTGCCCCACCTTCACGGGGGTCTGGCGGACGGCGGCCCATTCCTCGCCGGTGGCGGTTTTCAGCCGCAAGTAGGTGTAGCCGGCGGCGTCGAAGGTCTCGAGGACCGTGCCGGTGACCTTCGCTCCGATGTTGTTGTTCGACGATGTCGCGCCCATCGCCGGGTGGTTCGGTGGCAGGTTCGACGTCGCGGCGGTGGTGCCCGTCATCGACGGCGGGAGGGTGATGCCCGACTCGGTCGTTGCCGTCTGGACGGTGGTGGTGGTCGTTGCGACTTCGGTCTTCTGCTTACAGGCAAACAGCGCAATGGCAATGATGGCAAGTGTGATGGTTCGTTTCACGATCGCTTCCTCGACTTTCGTTGAACACAATGTCGCACGACCGGCGGCGATGCATCTAAGAAGATGATCACGGAGCAATGTGTCGGTCGTCACAATGCGCGCTTACTGCAGGGAATGCTGCGGCGGCGCCTGGCCGGTGAATTCGTTCGCCTTCACGAACTGCTTGATGGCGGCGTCATCGATCTCGATCGTCGCGGCGGCGCGGCGCTGAAAGAGCGCAGGCGTAAAGCTGACTTGACATTTGTTGGTCACGTACGTAAAGTCGGCTTGATATGGCGCCGACGATCAGAAACCGGGTGAAAGAGCTCCGCGGAGTGCGCGGCTGGACGCAGCAGCAGCTCGCGGAGGCGGTCGGCGTGTCGCGTCAGAGCATCAACTCGATCGAGCGCGAACGGTACGTGCCGAGTCTTCTGCTGGCCCTCACGTTCGCAAAAATCTTCAACTGTTCCACCGACGACATCTTCATCGTGGAGAACGAAGCATGAACATCCTCGGCGTCTCAATCGACGAACGATTCCTGACGCACCGGCTCAAGTCGACGAGCACGGCAGGCATCAGCGGCGCGCTCGTCGGCGGCGCACTCTTTCTGCATCATTACTACATCCGCCACGTCTTCAGCTGGGACCTCTTCGCCGTCATCGCGACCATCGCATTGGTGAAGATCTCGCTGATGATCTGGTATCGACTGAACGATTGACGGAGATCAGATGAACAACCCCAAACTGCTGTTGCGCCTCGGCATGACGTTTCTCATTCTGGCCCTGCTTTCGCAGCGCTTCCTGCACCCCGCCGGCATCAACGAGAACCTGCTCGACGGCGCGAAGGGCGTGCTGTTCGGCGTGGCGATCGCATTCAATCTGCTGTTCGTGTATCGCAACGGAGGCGTGAAGAGTCAGTGTCGTTGATCGACAAACTGGCGTGGATCCGCATCGACGAAGGCCGCATCCTTGCCGCGCGGTCGCGCGGCAGGGATGTCTACTTTCTGCCCGGCGGAAAACGGGAGCCGGGTGAGTCGGATGAAGAGGCGCTCGTTCGCGAAGTGTCCGAGGAGCTGAGCGTGGCGTTGAAGCGCGACACCCTCCGGCTGCTTCACGTGTTCGAGGCGCAGGCGCATGGGAAGCCGGAGGGGGTGCTCGTGCGGATGACCTGTTTCACCGGCGACTACGACGGCGAGCTGCAGCCGGCGTCGGAGATTGAGGAGATCGCCTGGCTGACGCATGCGGATCGCGAGCGGATGTCACTCGTCATGCAGAACATCGTCGACTGGCTGCGGGAGCAACGACTGGTGAGGTGATGCGGATCGCGCAGGATCGAACGCCGATTGGATGTTTCTGGGCGTTGCCCGCGGGCTGGACGATCCTGAACCTGGTGTCGCGCGGATTCGGAGTGCTGGATCGCGTCGTCATCACCTTGATGATCGCGGTCGCGATCTACTTCACGATCGAGCGGATGCGCTACGCCGGCTCTGTGATGATCATCGATGCGCTGCCGGTGCCGGGTCAGACATTCGAGGGGACGATCGAGACGCCGCTCACGTCCGAGTTTCCGCCGCCGGTCCGGATTCAGATGGACCTCCATCAGTCCGCTCAACGGCGGAACCGGAGGGCATTCTGGGAGAGCAAGGCGATCGCTTCTCCGACCACGAACGAGCATGGCGCGATCGTGCTGCCGTTCCGGTTCGACCCGCCGGCGGAGTTGGTGAACCACGTCGGCAGCGGATGCACCTGGTCGGTGCAGGTGAGTGTGAACGTCCTGCCGATTCTGTATCGTGCGACGTTCAACATGCGCGCGGATTCCTGAACTTCGCCGGCGGTTGTCCCGCCGGGCTACACTACCGGCTCGTTGAAACGGGTCCTCATCTACGCCTCCATCGGCGGCGTGCTCATCGCGCTGCTCAAGGTCATCGAGTACAAGTACTACGTCCGCGCCTATCCGGCGGAGATCTACGGCGCGCTCGTCGCACTCATCTTCACCGCAGTCGGGATCTATCTCGGTCTGAAATGGACGCGCCCCAAGCCGGTCGTCGTGGTGCGGGAGGTCCTCGTGCGCGACTCCGGCCCGTTCGTCCTCAACGCCGACAAGCTGAAAGAGATCGGTCTCACCGCCCGCGAGCACGAGATCCTCGGCCTGATCGCGCTCGGCATGAGCAACCGCGAGATCGGCGAGAAGCTCTTCGTATCGGAGAACACCGTGAAAACCCATTCGTCGCGGCTCTTCGACAAGATGAGCGTCAACCGCCGGGTGCAGGCGGTGGCCAGAGGGAAGGAACTGGGGCTGATTCCGTGAAATCACCCTTTCGTTGACCCCGAATCACCCGAAAGTATGTCGCCGGACCGGTGCCCCGCGCCCTACCTTGCCCTGCGAAAGAGGAGGAACTGATGAAGAAAACGGTACTCGTATTCGGATTGATCTCGGGCGGCATCCTGGCGGCGGTGATGGCGGGGACGATGGTCCTCTACAAGAGCGGACGGTTCGACTTCGATCACAGCGAGATCTACGGCTACACCTCGATGATCCTGGCGTTCATCGTTGTCTTCTTCGGCGTGCGCTCGTATCGGGAGAACAGCGGCGGCGGCGCCATCACGTTCGGTAAGGCGTTCCAGGTCGGCATCCTCATGACGCTCATCGCCTGCGCGATGTACGTGATCACGTGGGAGATCCTCTACTACGGCTTCGTTCCCGACTTCGCCGACCAGTGCTTCGCGCACGAGATCGCGAAGGCGCGCGCGAGCGGCGCGAGCGCGGCGGCGCTGGCGAAGACCACCGCCCAGATGGCGCACTTCCGCGAGATCTACAAGAACCCGCTGGTGAACATCGGGATGACGTTCCTGGAGATCTTCCCGGTCGGCCTCGTGATGACGCTCATCTCGGCGGGGATTCTGCGGAAGAAGGCAGCGGTCGGAGCGTAGGCGCGAGGCGCGAGGCGCAAGACCTCCGTGCCTCCTGGCCCCCACGCCCCGCGCCCCGCGCCTCGCGCCCTATATTTGCACACCTGTCCGATTTCCGGACGCAAGTGCTCGCGGCAGTTTCTGCTAAACCCAACAAACCACAGGTACATCGCCATGGCCCGTCGATTGCGCTATGACGGGTCATGCGCGACGAAACACCTGCCATCGTAGTTGTTGATGATGATCCGCTGATCCTCGAAACCCTCGCAGTCCTGCTGGCGGGGACCGGGAGGCCGGTCTACCTCTGCGGCGACACGGAGTCGGCCACGGTCGTCCTCGGCCACGTGCCGGTCTCGCATGTCGTCGCCGACGTCCAGTTCTCCGGCCGTTTCGGGTTCGAGGGACTCACGTTCGTCAGCGCGATCAAGGCGAAGCAGCCCGGCTGCCGCGTCGTTTCGATCAGCGGCTACGACTCCGCCGAGCTGCGCGACGAGACGATCGCCCGCGGCGCCGACGGCTTCATCGCCAAACCGTTCGGCTTCGCGGAGCTCGAAGAGGTCCTCCACCTCGACATCCTGCTCAGCGACGCCGACGACGCGAAGATCATCCGCTTCCCGTCGCTCGCGGAGATCACCGGCGGCCCGTCGCTCATCGCGCACGTGCAACCGATCGTCGATCTTCGCGACACGGATGGCGAGCCGTTCGGGTACGAGGCCCTGGCGCGCTACGCCGGCGGTCCGCTCGAAGGGAACGGCTGGCTCTTCGAGTACGCGCGGTTGCGCGGACGCTCGTACGAGCTCAATGCTGCGTGCATCCGCCGGGCGATCGCCGCGGCCGCAGACCTTCCGCCGTGCAGCCGGATCTTCATCAACGTCGACCCGGCGGTCCTCGGCGACTCGCGCGATATCGCGAAGACGTTGCTGAGCGCGGCGCGGGGGTACGACATCGACCCCTCGCGGATCGTGCTCGAGCTGACCGAAGAGATGCCGATGTCGGGCGTCCCGGAAGTACTCGAAGCGATTGCCGTCCTGCGGCGCGCGGGGGTGCAGTTCGCCCTCGACGACTTCGGCACCGGCTATGCCCATCTCGGCTACGCGGCGGCCATCCGGCCCGCGTTCATGAAGATCGGCCAGAACCTCGGCACCTCGTTCGAGAACGACGACACCAAGGGCCGGATCGTCGGCAGCATCTTCGGTCTGGCCAAGGCGCTCGACTGTCTGTTGATCGTCGAAGGAATCGAGAGCGAAGCGACCGCGGCAGCGGCCCGCAGAGCCGGCATTCCGCTGGCACAGGGATACTTTTTCGGCCGGCCGGGCGTGGCCGCTGGATTTACTGAAGATAACTTTTGTTTCGGATCGCGATTTTTTAGCGTACCCTTGACAGTTGCCTGACAGCGTGAGGCGATCATGGGTCGGTCGCCTTCGTCCAGCTAACGTCCCGGTCCGGAAACAGGAGTCTGATTGTGAGAGAGAGCACGCAGTTCGCTTCGGCGACCTGGATTCGTCGTCTTTGCAGTGTCGTCGCTGTTGCCGTGCTCTTTGCGATCGTGCCCTCGGCACTCGCACAGAATCCGCCGTTCTGGAACAGCGGCTCGCCGACGAAGACGGACGGCAGCGCCGCCATCAGTCCGGTCACCTGGCCGACCACGGCGCAATGGATTCCCTACTCCTGGGGAACGACCTACCCCGACTCGACGACCGCCGACAAGCACCCGATCCGCGACCAGCGCGTTCAGGACCCATCGAACGGCGGCACGACCCCGCAGAACTACGTCAATGTCTCATCCGGCTGTCCCGATCAGACGCTGCCGAGCATCTACTACTACTACGACTCGGCGAGCCAGGTGATCTTCTTTCGCTGGCGCGTCGAGCAGATCGCAAACAACTACGCGACGGGACCGAGCCCCGGCACATACGCCAACACCAGTCCCTGGAACTCCGCGCTCTGGACCGTCTTCCTCGACCTCGACGGCAACGGCTATCGCGATTTCGCGATGCACCTCGACGGCTCGAGCGGTGCGCCGGCAACGCCGGTCGACATCCTCCGCTCGATCTGGAGCAATCAGTCCAGCAACTCCATCGACTACATCGGCAGTTCGGCCACGATCCACAGTCTCTTCACGAACCCCACGTCGTTCGTCAGCAACACCACCAACCAGATCTTCCAGTTCAACGGCAGCGCTAGTCCGACCACCATTCAGTGGCCGAACGGCGCGAGCGAGACGAACTGGGACTACGGCACCACGCGCTCGATCAACATCAGCACCGGCTCGTGCGAAGAGTACTTCGTCGATTACGAGATCCCGCTGGCGATGCTGAACGCATCCGCTTTCGGCGGTCCGACCCTCGACGCCTACCGCCCGTTCCAGTTCCTCTTCACCACCGCGAACAGCCTCAACAACCCGTTCCAGAAGGATGTCGTGTGGGAAGGGAACTTCGTCTGCGACGCGACGTCGCCTGGTCCCTTCGGCGATGCGGTCCAGCTGAGCACCGGCGTCATCCCGCAGCCGATCGCCACCTCGATCACGGCGGGCTCGGCGACGAGCTGCAGCGTGCCGGTCGTCGCTCAGATCATGGACGCGCTCACGGTCAACAACTGCGCATCCATCAGCCAGCTCGTGCAGGTGCAGTTCAAGTACTACTACGACATCAACGGCAACGGCCTCGATGACGACGGCGGCACGTGGGTCAACATCTCGAATCCGACGACGCCGGTCGGCACGACGGTGCAGGCGAACTGGGACATCTCGAACCTCGTGCAGGGGCAGTACCTCATCGCCCTCGAGATCACCGACAACCGCGGCCACACCACTCAGACCTGGATGGGGAAGACGTCCGCCACGCTGCTGCAGCCGTTCGGCACCGACAGCAACGGCCCCGGCGGCTCGACGCGCAACCTTTACACGAACGTTCCTCCGATCAATCCTTCGTTCCCGTACGTCGGACTGCAGAGCGCGACGCTCGGCGTCAACTATCAGAAGGTGACGATCGGCGGCCTGTGCGGCGCCCCTCCGCCGACGATGACGAAGACGCACAGCGCGGCGAACGTGCAGCAGGGAGGCGCGGAGACGTACACGCTGACCTTCAGCAACACGTCGTCGACCGTCGTCACGGTCTCCTCCGTCACCGACACGCTGCCGTCCGGCTTCACGTACCAGAGCACCGGCGCCGGCACGCTCGGCTCGCCGACCACTACGCCGAACGTCGGCGACAGCGGCACCGTCACCTGGACCTTCACCGGCGTGTCGCTCCCCGCGAGCTCGACCCGCACCTTCATCTTCACCGTCAACGCCGGCACCACCGGCGGCACGTACTTCAACACCGCGTCGGCCTCGACGAGCGTCGGCACGCTGAACGGCACCGACACCACCGGCGTCACGGTGCGCACCGCGGCGCTGACGGTCTCGAAGAACGTCGCCCTCGCCTCCGCGCCGACCGTCCCGATCACGAGCGCCAATCGCGGCGACACCGTGCGCTGGAGCATCGTGGTCACGAACAATTCGCAGACCACCTGCACCGGCGTGCAGCTGACAGACGCATTGCCGGCCGGATTTACGTACGTCAGTGCCAGCCCCTCGCCGAACTCGGCGCCGGGCGTCGGCGTCAACGGTACCGTCACCTGGAGCGGCTACACGCTCGCGGCCAACGGCGGCACGCAGACGTTCACCATCGACGCGGTGGCCACGGTCGCCGGCTCGTTCACGAATACCGGCAACGTCACGTCGAATGAAGCGGTCCCGGTCAGCGCCTCCACGAACCTCTTCGTCGCCGGTCCGCTCCTCTCGATCACGAAGGTCGGCAACACGTCGGTCATCGTGCCGACGACGACCGTCATCTTCACGATCGAGTACGCCAACGTCGGCAACCAGTCGGCGACGCTGACGTTCCTCGGCGAGACGATCCCCACCGGCTACACGTTCGTCGGCGGTTCTTCATCCGCGAACTGCAACGCCCAGAATGTCATCTCCGCGACCGTCACCAGCGGCGGCAGCGGCTACACCTCCGCGCCGACGGTCTCGATCACCGGCGGCGGCGGTACCGGCGCGACGGCGACCGCGGTCCTCACCGGCACGACGGTCACCGGCATCATCATCACGAATCCGGGCAACAGTAATTACACGTCGACGCCGACCATCGGGTTCAGCGGCGGCGGTGGCACCGGCGCGGCGGCAACGGCCGTCGTCGGCGTGGCCTGCACGACTCTCGGCACGCTGACGGCCGGCACCACGAACACGCGCAACATCGCCTTCTCTATCGCCGCCGGCGCGGCGGCGGTCTCGACCGACACCGCCACGATCAATGCCTCGAACGCGGCGTCGGCCTCGGCGACGTTCGATGTCACGAAGCAGTCGAACACCTGCGCGACGTCGATCTACTACTGGCGCTCGACGCGCGGCAATGTCTCGACCGCTTCGACCTACGCGGTCGGGTACGTCAACATCACATCGGCCGGCACGCTCTACTCCTCGGCCCCGGCGGTCAGCTTCACCGGCGGCGGCGGTTCGGGCGCAGCAGGCACCGCGGTCGGAAACGCAACCGGCGGCGTCGCGGGTGTGAATGTCACCAACGGCGGTAGCGGCTACAGCACGGCGCCGACCGTCGGCTTCACCGGCGGCGGCGGCTCGGGAGCGGCCGCGACGGCCTTCCTCACCAACGATCAATACCTTGCACAGACCACGGCCGGACCTTCCGACTTCACCATCAGCAAGACGGTCAATGCCCTCGCCGAGCTCGCACGCTTCTATTCGGATCCGGCCGACGCGACGACCGCGTACGTAATCAGCACCGCGAGCGTGACCACGAGCTGGGACCAATCGGTACCCGGGTCGAGCAAAGTCCAGTACACGATCACGTTCAACGACTTCGACCCGAGCACCAACACCTCGACGCAGATCGCGACCACCGGCTCGCAGGTTCACAACAGCGGTGGCATCTTCACTGACACGTTCACCGTGCCGGCCAATACCATTCTCAAGGCCGGTCACCGCATGCTCTGGGTCGTTTCGATCCAGGACCCGAACGGCAACGCCAACACGACCGACACGCTGCACATCAACGGCGCCACCGCCGCCACGCAGAGCTACGGCACCGTCTGTCTGATCCCGGTCCGCATCTCGCTCACGAAGAACGCGAACAAGCTCTCCGTCAGCTCCTCCGGCGACACGATCCAGTACACCGTGACGTACACCAATCCGTCGACGGTGACGATCCCGAATGTCGTCATCACCGATCCGATCCCCGCCGGAATGACGTTCGCTTCCGCCAGCCGCAGCCCGGTCGTCGGAACGCTCACGACGCCCGCCGTCAACGGAACCGGCAACGTGGTCTGGACCGTCGGCTCGGTCGCCGCGGGCGGGACCGGCACGCTGACCATCAACCTCAACGTCACGACTTCGATCACCGGCAGCACGACGACGAACACGGCTACGCTGACCGACGACTACACGCCGAACGTCACCGCCTCGATCAGCGCCGCCATCGCCAGTCCGAACGTTCTCATCACCAAACGGGCCAGCGGCTCGAACTACGTTCCGGGAGACTCGTTCTCCTACACGCTCTCGGTCGTGAACTCCGGCACCGGCGCGGCGTCCAGCGTGGTCGTTACCGACACGCTGCCGACCTACCTCACCGCGACCAGCTTCACCAGCTCCGCGACCGCGGTCGCCGCGATCAACATCACCAGCGGCGGTAGCGGCTACACCACCGCCCCGGGCGTCGTGTTCGCAGGCGGCGGCGGTGCCGGCGCGGCGGCGACGGCCATCATCTCCGGCGGCACGGTCACCGCGATCCTCATCACGAACGGCGGCACCGGCTACGCCACCGCACCCACGATCTCGTTCACGGGCGGCGGCGGTGGAAGCGGCGCGGCCGCGACGACGCAGCTCGCCGGCACGCTCACCAGCTCGTCGCTCGTCGGCCAGCTCCTGACGTTCAACGTCGGCTCGCTCGCCGCAGGCTCCACAACGCTTCTCAACGTAACTGTGCACGTCAATACCACCGGAATTCCGGCTGGACAGACTCCCGTCACGAACACCGCCTCGGTCGTCGACACCTACAACCCCACGCCGCGCACTTCGAGCGTCGTCGTCACGATCACGGCCAACCCGAATCTCACGCTCAGCGAGACGGCCACGCCGTCCGCGAACCGCGTCGTCTTCGCCAACGTCACCGCCGGCGGCACCTACACCACGCCGCCGACCGTCACCATCTCCGGCGGAGGCTGCACCGGCGTCACCGCCATCGTCAGCACCAACCCCTCGGCCGGACTGAGTGGCCCGTACAGCGTCACCGGCGTGACGATCACCAATCCCGGCAGCGGCTGCACCGGCACGCCGACGATCACTTTCAACGGCTCGTGCAGCTCGTGCGCGGCCGCCACGCCGACCGTCGGCCCCGCGCCGGGCGACACGATCACGTACGTCCTCACGCTGGCGAACACCGGCACCGCCGATGCCGCCAGCTGCGTCATCACCGGCAGCGTCCCGACCTACACCACCTACACCAGCGGCGGCACGTTCAGTCTCGGCAACGTCACCTCGTCGCCGACCACCGTCGCGGCGGGCGGCAGCACGCAGCTCACGTACGTCGTCACCGTCGACTCCAGCCTGCCGTACAGCTACTCGTCGCCGTTCGGCGTGACGACGCTGCCGCAGTCGGGCAGCGCGACGTCGAGCAACGCCACCGCACCTCCGGGCGTCAACTCCACGCTCAGCACCGGCACCTCGCCGAAGTACACGATGGCCAAGACGCCCGACGGCGACACCGTCGCCTGGCCGCTGACGACACTTTCCAGCCTGGTCAGCAACGCCACGACCCTCAGCGTCGCCTCGACTTCGCTCGTCAACGTCGGCGACTACATCGCGATCCAGAACGGCGCCACCTGGTACATCGTCCAGGTCACCGCCAAGAACAGCTTCACGCTCACCGTCAGCTCCGGCGTGACCGCATCGGCGGGCACGAACATCCTGCCGGTCGAGCAGTACACGCTGGCCTACGGCAACAGCGGCGGCGCCAGCGGCTCGAGCGTCGTCGTCACCGACGTCCTCCCCGCCGGCCTGCTCTACGCCGGCACTCCGCGCACGACCGTCGCCAGCGCGACGATCAACGCGGGCGGCACCGGCTACGCTACCGCTCCGACCGTGTCGTTCACCGGCGGCGGTGGCAGCGGCGCGGCCGGCACGGCCACGGTCTCCGGCGGCGCGGTCACTTCCATCCTGATCACCAACGCCGGCAGCGGCTACACGAGCAATCCGACCATCGGCTTCACCGGTGGCGGCGGTAGCGGTGCGACGGCGACGGCGGTTCTCTCCGCCCCGATTCCGACCAGCGCTCCGTCGATCGGTTCGAGCGGCACGGTCACCTGGAGCATCGGCAATCTGCCGAACGGCACCAACGGCACCGTGACCCTCCTCGCGGTTCCGAACGCCGCCGCCTCCTACACCGACACAGCCATCGTCAACGACGGCACCGCGCTCAACGATCGCGATGCATACGACACCGCGGTCACCACGTTCGGCGCGCTCAATCCGGCCAAGACGACGTCGACTCCGGAAGTCCTGACGGGCGGCATTGCGTCGTACACGATCACCGTCCAGAACCCGCTCACGTCGACGACCGCCACGAACGTCGCCGTCGCCGATAACCTCCCGACCGGCTTCACGTATCGCACCGGCACGACCGTCATCAACGGCGGCGCGTCGTCCGATCCGTGCGCGAGCTGCGTGGCAGGGATCAAGATCACGGCCGGCGGCAGCGGCTACACCAGCGCGCCGACAGTCAGCATCACCGGCGGCGGAGGCGCGGGCGCAACTGCCACTGCTACGGTTTCGGGCGGCGTCGTCACGTCGATCACCGTCACCGCGGCCGGCACCGGCTACACCTCGGTTCCCACCGTCGGCTTCAGCGGCGGCGGCGGTTCGGGTGCCAGCGCGACCGCTCTCGTCCCGACGTCGACGGTTCCGGTCTGGGGCGGTCTCTCGATCGCGCCGAGCGGCACGCTGACCATCACCTTCAGCGCGAACGTCGGCGCGAACGTTCCGACCGGCACGTACGACAACGAGATCCTCGTCTCCGGCTCGGTGCCTTCACTCGTCTTCGATTACAGCGGCACGACCGCTGAAGATGTCCACGTCTGCGCCGCAGCGCCGCCGATCACCGCGCCGACCGCGTGCGCAAATTCGCTCGGCAACGTCGCCTCGATCGCGCTCCGTCCGCAGGCCACCTACCTCTGGTCGGTCAACAACGGCGCGATCATCACCAACTCGTCGACCGGCACGGTCAACAGCATCACGATCGGCGCCGCCGGCACCGGCTACGCCACTCCGCCCACCGTCAGCATCACCGGCGGTGGCGGCAGCGGCGCGACGGCGACGGCCAGCGTTTCGGGCGGACTCGTCACCGCCATCACGATCACCAACCCCGGCAGCGGCTACACCTCGACGCCGACCGTCGGCTTCAGCGGCGGCGGTGGCTCGGGCGCGACGGCGGCCGCGGTCCTCGGCACCGGCATCGTCTACACCGCCGGCTCGACCTCGCCGATCACGATCAGCGTCACGATCACCGAAGACACCTGCTCGGTCGTGGCGACCACGAATGTCACGGTCGCCGGTCCGGTCATCACCGTGCAGCCGCAGGGCGTCACCAACTGCGCCACCGGCATCACGGTCACGTTCAGCGTCACCGCCACCGGCTCGGGACTCAGCTATCAGTGGGAGCGTTCGACGAACGGCGGCGCGAGCTTCAGCAACGTCAGCTCCGCCTGCACCGGCACCGGCAGCTCCTGCTACTCGTTCACCTCGGCTCCCGCCGACAGCGGCAACCAGTACCGCGTCACGATCACCGGCAGCGGCTGCCCCGTCGTCTCGAGCGTGGCCACGTTCACGGTGTCGTGCAATCCCGATCTGCAGTTCATCACCGACAGCGGCACGCCGAATCCGGTCTACGCGGGTCAGAACATCACCTACACGCAGCAGTTCACGAACATCTCCTCGCAGCCGACGAACGGTGGCGCGGTGACCACGGTCGTCTGGCAGCCGATCCCGACGAACACGAGCTTCGTCTCGATGACCGTCGGCTCCGGCGCCAACGGCTTCTCCTGCAGCAACACCACGAACGGCGTGACGTCGATCGCCCTCAACGCCGGCGGCAGCGGCTACACGTCGGTGCCGACCATCGGCTTCACCGGTGGTGGAGGCTCGGGCGCGACCGCGGTTGCCACCGTCACCGCCAACGTCATCACCGCCATCACCATCACGAACCCCGGCACCGGTTACACGTCCGCACCGGCGGTCACCATCACCGGCGGTGGCGGCACGGGCGGCAGCGCAACGGCGAGCACCGGCAGCGCCGCGACCTGCACCACGACCGCGGTGACGCTCGCCAACGCGGCCAGCCCGACGTTCACGCTCGTCGTGAAAGTCGATCCGTCGACCGCGGACGGCGCGACGATCACCGATTTGATCCGCGTCACGACGCCCAACGACACGAATGCCGCGAACAACTTCATCAGCACGACGAACACCGTGCAGCGCCGCATCGACATCCAGACGGCGAAGGACGACAGCACCACCGGCGTCGCGCCTTACGGCAGACACTTCATCTATCCAGGCAATCCGGCCACTCCGCAGAACCTCACCTGGAGCGTCGTGGTTGCGAACGGCGGCCCGTCGCTCGCCACGAACGTCGTCGTCACCGATGAGATGCCGTTCGGCTTCACCTACAGCTCGTCCAGCGTCACCGGCGGCGGCAACACCTGCTCGTTCGTCTCCGCTACGCAGATCCTGACCTGCACGATCCCGACGCTGCAGCCGACGCCAACCGTGACCTTCAGTGGCGGCGGCGGAACGGGCGCGAAGGCTGTAGCCACCGTCTCCGGCAACTCCGTCACCGCCATCACCGTCACGGACGGCGGCACTGGCTACACGTCGGCGCCGACGGTCACGGTCGCGGTCTCCGGCGGCAACGGCAGCGGCGCCACCGCGACGGCCTCCGTTTCCGGCGGCGTCGTCACCAGCGTCGCCGTCACCGCGGGCGGCTCGGCCTTCACCAACACGCCGGTGATCAGCATCGTCGGCCAGACCACGGTCGACACGCAGCCGGTGCAGAACGCCGTCACCGTCTCGTACACCGAGACCGACACCGACACGACGAACGACGCGTCCTCCGACACGGTCGTCATCCTCGCGCCGACACTGGTCAAGATGTTGACCATGGACGGCGTGCAGAACAAGAACGGCGTCACGCTCACTTGGCAGACCACGTCGGAGACCGACAACCTCGGCTTCTACATCTGGCGCGACTCGCCCGACGGCACGCGCACGAAGCTCAATGACCACATCATCATCGGCTCGGCGCTCTTCTCGAAGAAGAGCATCACGTCGAGCCGCAGCTACCGCTTCAACGATCCGAAACCGCCCGCCGGCTTCGTGCAGTACTACATCGAAGACATCGATCTGAACGGCGTCCGCACGATGCACGGTCCGGTCACGCCGCGCCTCGGCGCAAGCGATGCCGGCACCAGCGGTCCGACCACCGATCCCGATCCGGGCCTCGGCTCCGTCGGCGGGATCTTCGTCACGCAGCCCGGCATGGGTGTGACGCCCGCGGCTCCTTCCGCGGCGCTCGCCGCCCGCACCGCTCAGCAGTGGATCATCGCCAACGACAAGGCTGCGAAGCTCGTCATCACGCAGGCCGGCTGGTATCGCCTGAAGAAGAGCGATCTGGTCAACGCCGGCTTCGATCCGGGCACGAACAGCCGTCTCATCGCGGTCTTCGCGGACGGCATCGAAGTGCCGCTGGTTCTCAATGACGGCGGCGACAACAAGTTCGACGCCGACGACACGATCGAGTTCTACGGCACCGGCGTCGACACGCCGACCGCCGGAGGCCACATCTACTTCGTCGTCACGAACAAGGGCAAAGGCCTCCGTCTCGCGGCGCAGAGCGCGCCGAAGTCGGGCGCCCCCGCTCCGTCCGGCTATCCGTACAGCTACTCGCGCACCGAGCGCTTCCTCTACTTCTCCGCGCTGACGACCAACGGCGACGGCGACAACTTCTTCGGGCAGTTCGTCTCCGACTGGCCGGTGAGCGAGAACGTGACGGTCACGAACCTCGACCCGAACGCCACGGCGGCGCAGCTCGAAGTGGTGCTGCAGGGCATTACCGAAAACTTCGATCACGTCACCTCGGTCGTCATCAACGGCCACGAGGTCGGACCGGTCCGCTTCAACGGCCGGACCCGCAACGTCGCCACGCTGTCCGTCCCCGCCGCGTATCTCGCGGACGGCGACAACATCGTGACCTTCACGGCCATCGGCAACTTCGGCGACTACAGCCTCGTCGAGTCGATGCGCATCACGTATCCGCACAGCTATCGCGCAGAGAACGGCGCGCTGATGTTCACCGTCGCCGGCGGCACGCAGGTGGCGGTCGGCGGCTTCACATCGAATGACGTCAGTGGCGTCGATCTCACCGATCCCGCCGCGCCGGTCTCGCTGAAGGTCGCGACTGCGAGCGGCACCGCGACGCTCACCGCGCCCGACGGCGGCACGCGGACCATCTTCGTCTTCGCCGGCTCGCGCGTGATGTCGCCGCCGCAGGCCGTGATGAATCAGCCCTCGACGTGGAACGACGTGAAGAACGCGGCGAACATGGTGATCATCACCAACCGCGCGTTCATCGACGCCGCGAACACGTTGAAGCGCGCCCGCGACGCGCAGGGCGTGGCGACCGTCGTCGTCGACGTGCAGAACGTCTACGACGAGTTCTCGTTCGGCATGCACTCGCCGTACGCGATCCGCGACTTCCTGAAGCGGACGACGTCGTGGAAGACCGCGCCGCATTACGCGATCCTCATCGGCGACGCCAGCTCCGACCCGCGCAACTACATGGGGATGGGCAGCGTCGACTTCGTGCCGACCAAGAGCATCGCCACCTACTACCTCAAGACCGCGAGCGACGACTGGTTCGCCGACTTCAACGACAGCGGCATTCCGTCGATGTCGCTCGGCCGCATTCCGGTCCGCACGGCGGATGAAGCGGCGATCGTGATCGGCAAGCTGACGCGCCGCGCGCCTGCTCCGCCGGTCGATTCATGGGCCCGCAAGGTCGAGATCATCAACGACGTCCCGACCGGCGTGCCGTTCGAGAAGGGCGCCGATGCGCTCGCGTTGCTCGTCCCGACTCCGGCGTACAACGTCGATCGCATCTCGCTCACGACCGCCGCGTCCGGCGACGTGGTGAACGCGTTCAACAACGGCTCGCTCCTCCTGAACTACCTCGGACACGGCTCGGCCGAGCTGTGGGATCAGGGCTCGTTCAGCACCTGGGCCGCCTACTCGCTCACCAACGGCGACCGTCTGCCGTTCGTCGTGACGATGAACTGCCTCAACGGCGTCTTCCACGATGTCTGGACCGAGAGCGTGGCCGAGGGCCTGCTCAAGAGTCCGAACGGTGGAGCGATCGGTGTGTGGGCATCGTCCGCGCTCACGTCGCCCGATCAGCAATACCTGATGAACGCCGAGCTCTATCGCCAGATCTTCGGCAACTCGCAGTCGATCGGCGACGCGATCCTCAAGGCCAAGCTGGCCACGCAGGACCGCGACGTACGGCGGACGTTCATCCTCTTCGGCGACCCGACCCTCAAACTGCACTGATTTGTTAGCCTTCTCCTCCGCACTCGCGGAGGAGAAGGCCGGCATTGATGTCCCGACTACACGCCTGGATCGGCATTGGACTGATCTGCGTCATCACCTGCATCCGCGTGGCGGCGACGCACGCGGTATTCAGTCCGACCTATGACGAGCCGCTGCACGTCGCCTCGGGATACGAATTCGTCGTAGAGCATCACTACCGGACCGGCACCGACAATCCGCCGCTCGCGCGTGCCGTGTTCGCGTTTCCCCTTCGCTCGGCGCGGCCAGCGGTATCGGAAGGGAACGAGCGGGCGAGCCAGATCTTCGAATCGGCCGGCGATTACATGACCGGCGTGACCGAGGCGCGGCGCGGCAATCTGCTGTTCCTCATCCTGGCGATCGTCGGCACCGCCGCGTTGGCCGTCGAAGTCATCAATCCAACAGCAGGCGTCATCGCAGCGGTTGCGTTCGCGCTTCTGCCGCCGGTGCTCGCGCACGCCGGTCTGGCGACGACCGACATCGCCGGCACCGCCGGCTTCGCCTTCGCTGTAGCGGCGATGGTTCGCTGGATCAAGGAGCCGTCGTGGCGGCGATCGGCGCTCCTCGGCGCGGCGGTCGCCTTACTGCTGCTGACGAAATTCACGTTCGCGTTTTTCTTCGCAGTTGCCGCGCTGGTGTTGGTCATCGCGTATCGCCGATTGCCGTTGCGATTCGCGGGAGGCGCGATCGTCATTTCGCTGGCGATCGTCTACGCGGTCTATTTTTACGGACACGCGGCGCCGCGATTTCTCATCGGCGTCTTGAACGTCATCCGCATCAGCTCCGGCGGACAGGACGCGTATCTGCTCGACGAAGTCCGCCACACCGGCTGGTGGTATTACTTCCCGCTCGTCCTGGCCATCAAGACGCCGATCCCATTTCTCATTCTTTCGATCACCGGAATGGTGCTGACGTTCATCCAACGGACGCACCGCTGGCTCACGATCATGACGTTGTTGATGCTCGGCGCGGTGCTGACGAGCAAGGCGAATCTCGGCGTTCGCCACGTGCTGCCGATCTACGTCCCGCTCGCCGTGCTCGTCGCGTATTGCGCGATGCAGTTGCACGCGACGCGGCTTCGCTGGCTCGCCCCCGCGCTCGGCGTCTGGCTCGTTGCTGGTTCGCTGCTCGCGCATCCCGATTACCTCCCGTGGATGAACGCCTTCGCCGGACCGTATCCCGAGCGCGTCGTCCTCGACAGCAACTTCGACTGGGGTCAGGACGCCGTCCGTCTGCGCGATGCCTGCCGGCGCCACGGCATTCACGACATCGGCGTCGAGCTGTTTGGAACCGTCGATCTCGCGCGCCTAGGCATGCCGCGCTCGTATCCGATTCAGCCGTACGCGGCGACGCCGGGATGGTTCGCGGTCAGCGAGTCATTCATCATCCCGGCTCAGGTGCGCGATCCGAAGGCATATGTGTGGCTGACCACCGGCCGCGACTTCGAACGGGTCGGGAAATCGATCCGGCTGTACCGCGTCCGCTAATGCCAGACGCTGAGGATCACGCCCGCCATCACGAACGACACGAGGTTGTATCCCGAGTTGATCAGCCATAAAGCTTTCGGCTGTCCCGAGAACATCGCGGTCGCGAAGCTCGTGGCGGCGGCGAAGCCGAGCCAGCAATGGAAGCCGACGGCCGCGCCGCGCATTGGGGAGAAGTTGCCGAAGTGATTGACGATCAGCGCCATCGTCCACGAGATGAGGAACGAGCAGACGAAGGCGGAGATGTAAGGCGCCGGACCGGCCGACATCTTCTGCCCCGACGACAGCGCGATCCACTTCTTCGCGAAGAGGGCAGGCGAGTACCAGAGGCCGCCGAGGACAAAGATCGCGATTGCAGACACGAGGACCGCGAGGTAATTCACGTACGGTAGATGCATGACGTCAGTGTGCCACAGGCCGCCGGTGGGCCGGTGCACTGAACGTCACGCGCCAGATCACGTTGGCGCCGTCGTCGGAGACGAGGAGCGACCCGTCGGCCATGACGAGGAGTCCGACCGGGCGGCCCCACACGTTCTTGCTCGTCTCGTCCGTCGACCAGCCAGCGATGAAATCGTCGTAGCCGCCGGCCGGCTGGCCGTTCTGCATCGGGATGCGGACGATCTTGTAGCCGGTGCGCTTCGAGCGATTCCAGGAGCCGTGCAGCGCCACGAACGCGTCGCCGTTCCAGTCGTGCGGGAACATCGCGCCGTCGTAGAACGTGAGGCCGAGCGATGCGGAGTGGGCCTGGAGCAGGACATCGGGGACGATCGCCTTCGCCACGAGATCGGGACGCGGATTGCCGAGATTCGGATCGACGTGCTGGCCGATGTACGCGTACGGCCAGCCGTAAAACCCTCCATCCACAACGGAGGTCACGTAGTCGGGGACGAGGTCGTCACCGAGGCCGTCGCGCTCGTTGACCGCGGTCCAGAGCGCGCCGGTGACCGGCTCGATCGCCAGGCCCGACGCATTGCGCAGACCGCTGGCGAAAGTCCGCTTCTCCGATCCGTCGGCGTTCATCACGAGGATCGTCGCGCGCGTCGGATCCGACTCGGGCGATGCGTTGTTCGTCGATCCGACGTTGACGTAGATCTTCGTTCCATCGGGACTGAAGACGAGGTTGCGCAGCGAGTGGCTGCCGCCTGACGACAACGTCGTGATCGTTGTCGGAGTCGTTCCGACGGCGCTCGTCTGGCCCGGCGTGTAGGGGAAGCGGACGATTCCGTCGGTGTCGCCGATGTAGAGAAATCCGCCGTTGAACGCGATGCCGAACGGCTCGTTCAATCCGCGCGCGAAGACGAACGATTGTCCGTCGCGCAGCACCGAGACGCGGTTGGCGAAGGTCTCGGTTACGAAGACGTCACCATTTGGCGCGAGCGCCATGTAGCGCGGTCCGGAGAGGCCGCTGGCGAACACCGAGATCGAGAAACCCGGAGGAAGAACGAGGTCCGTGCCTGCCGGTTTCGCGGTGACGACCGGACCGTTATCGACGCTCGGAGTGGCCTTCGGCGCGGCCAGTTGATCGGGCCGGATGTCGTAATGCTGCAGCGTCAGAGCTGCGGCGAGGATCAGCGGAATCATGATGCGGTCTACTGATGCAACAAGCGGGCGAGTTTCAATTCGTCGGGCGGCAAAGGCTCCGAAAAATAGAAACCCTGCGCGAAGTCGATATCAATCCCGCGCATCCGCTCCACCTGCTCCGCGGTCTCCAGTCCTTCCACCGTCACCTGCATTCCGAGCAGGCGGGCCAGCGCGGAAATGGTCCGGACGATGTCGTCGCCGCGCCGCTCGTCGTGATCGAGGAGGAACGATCGATCGATCTTCAGCACGTCGAACGGGAAGAGGCGCAACGAGCTGAGCGATGACCAGCCGGTGCCGAAGTCGTCGAGGCTGAGCCCGACGCCGATCGAGCGCAGATCGCGCAGCAGCGCCGCCGCCGCTTCGGCGCTTTCGATCAGCACGCTTTCCGTGACCTCGAGGTGCAGCCGGTTCGGCGCGACACCGCTTTCGATCAGCGCTTCGTTCACGCGAGCGACGAGATGCGGTTGCAGCAGCTGCCGCGCGGAAAGATTGACGTGCATGTCGAAGTCGCCGCCGATGCCGGCGCGATCCCACTCCACGAGCTGCCGCAGCGCCTCGCGCAGCACCCAGTCGCCGATCGGCACGATGAGTCCCGTCTCCTCGGCGACGGAGATGATCTTGTCGGCGGGAACGAGCTCGTTGCCGCGCTGCCAGCGGATGAGCGCTTCGACTCCGCGCGTGCGGCCGTCGGCCATCGAGACGATCGGCTGATAGAAGACCCGCAGCTCGCCGCGATCGATGGCCCGCCGCAGATCGGTCTCGAACTGCAGCAGGTTCAACGCGCGCTCGTGCATCGCGGCGTCGAACACTTCATGCCGCGCCTTGCCGTTCGCCTTCGCGCGATACATGGCGATGTCGGCGTCGCGCAGCACGTCCTGCGGCCGCGTGTAGCCGCTGGCGCTGAAGGCAATGCCGATGCTGACGCTGGTGAAGATCTCGTGTCCGCCGATCTCGAACGGCTCGAGGAGCTCGTCCTGGATGCGGCGCGCGGTGCGCACGGCGGCGGTGATGTCGTCGATCCCTTCGACGAGCACCGCGAATTCGTCGCCGCCGAGGCGCGCCACGGTGTCGATGGCGCGCAGCGTCTCGCGCAGGCGCGCCGCGGTGGCGATCAGCAGCTCGTCGCCGATGCCGTGTCCGAGGGAGTCGTTCACGACCTTGAATCGATCGAGATCGAGAAAGAGCACGGCGTAGTACGAGCCCGGATGCCGCACCTGTCCGTCGATCGCTCGCTCGAGCCGGTCCATGAACAGCGCGCGATTCGGCAGCTGTGTCAGCGCGTCGTGGAATGCATCATGAGTCAGCCGCTCCTCGGCGCGCTTCCGCTCCGTGATGTCGGTCGACGATCCGGCGATCCGTACCGCGTTGTTGGCGGCATCGCGGACCGCGAGGCCGCGGCTCAGCATCCAGCGCTCGGCACCGTTGCTCGTGCGGATGCGGTGCTCGTTCTCGAAATGCGGCGTGACGCCGTGCAGATGCGCGTCGAGCGCGCTGCGGAGGATGTCGACGTCGTCGGGATGGACGCGCGAGAACCATTCGTCGGGCGTGCTGCCGATCTCCTCTTCGCCGTAGCCGAACATCGACTTCCAGCGCGGCGAGAAATAGACGTCGTCCGTGCGCAGATCCCACACCCACAGCCCGTCGTTCGCGCCGCGCGCGGAGAGCGCGTAACGCTCCTCGCTCTCGCGCAGCGCGCGCAGCGTGCGGCTCTGCTCGAGCGCGTAGCGGATCGAGCGCTCGAGCAACGGCGCGTCGATCTGTCCCTTTACGAGGTAATCGGCGGCTCCTGCGCGCAATGCCGCGAGATCGATCTCGCCGTCGTTCTGGCCGGTGAGCAGGACGAGCGGCGCGGGGCAGCCGGAGGCGCGCGCATGCACGAGCAACTCGAGGCCATTGTGTTGGCCGAGGCGGTAGTCGATGAGGTAGACGTCGTGCGCGTTGCGGGCGATCTCGTCGATCGCATCGTCGAAGTCGGAGACCCAGTCGAGGACGAACGACGTGCGCTTGCTGTCGGCCAGGAGATCGCGCGTGACGACGAAGTCATCCTCGTCGTCGTCGACGAGGAGAATGCGTACTGCGCGCGGCTCGAATTCAGACAAGGCGGTCGGGTGGGAGCTCCACGATCTCGATCCAGTAACGACCGATGTCGCGCATGACGGCGACGAGGCCGTCGAAGCTGACCGGTTTGGTGATGAAAGAGTTGGCGCCGAGGTCATAGGTCCGGTAGATGTCCTCTTCCGCTTTCGATGTGGTGAGCACGACGATCGGGATGCGGCGGAGGTCGGGATCGGCCTTGATCTCGCGCAGCGCCTCGCGGCCGTCCTTGCGCGGCATGTTGAGGTCGAGCAGGATCAGGCCGGGCGTCGGTGCGGCATCGGGATCGGAGTAGCGGCCGCGCCGGTAGAGGTAGTCGAGCAGCTCGTCGCCATCTTCGACGAAGCGGAGATCGTTGACGACGCGGCTCTCTTCGAGCGCGTCGGCGGCCAGCATCCGGTCTTCTTCGTCGTCATCCGCGAGCAGGATGATGATCGGTTTCGCGCCGTTAGGCATTGCAGTCTCCTCCTGGGAAAGTGTCATCCTGAGCCGCGAAGACGGCGAAGGATCCGTAGGTTCAGGCGATGCTCTCGTGGGTTACGGGTCCTTCGCCGTCGTTGCGGCTCAGGATGACACCCTGTTTACTCTCCATTAACCGCTCGACCGCTTGTCGTGCGCCTGCTTCATCGGCAGGGTCACCGTGAACGTCGATCCTTCGCCCGGCTTGCTGTGTGCTTCGATCGTGCCGCCGTGACGTTCCGCTATTCTGCGACAAATTGCCAGCCCGATTCCGGTTCCTTCGTACTCGCCGCGGCCGTGAAGCCGCTCGAACATCGTGAAGATCCGATCGGCGTACTTCTCGTCGAAGCCGATTCCGTTGTCGTCGACCGTCATCCGGCAGCGGCTGTCGCTGACCGCGGCGTCGATGCGTACGAGCGGCGGAACGCCCGGCCGGTGGAACTTCAACGCGTTGCCGGCGAGGTTCTGCAGCAACTGTCGCATCTGCATCGGATCGGCATCGATGACCGGCAGCTCGCCAATGTAGATGTGCCCCTCGACGTCGTGCAGCCGCACCTCGAGATCGTGTGCGACCTCGTGCGCGATCTGGTCGAGGTTCACGGTGACGAACGGCTGTCCCTTCGTCGTCACGCGCGAGAAGGTGAGCAGATCGTTGATCAGCACCTGCATCCGCTTGGCGGCCGATCGCATCCGGTGGATGTAATCCCGTGCCTGCGCCGGCAGCGCCTCGGCGTGCTTGTTCTCGAGCAGATCGCCGAAGGCCTGGATCTTCCGCAGCGGCTCCTGCAGATCGTGCGACGCGACGTACGCGAAATCCTCCAGCTCGCGGTTGCTCTGCTCGAGCCGCTTTGTGAACTGGCGGAATTCTTCGTCGGCCCGCTTCCGCTCGCGGATGTCGCGGGCGATGACGACGGCGCCGCGCTGCACGTCGTGCTCGCTGATCGGGGAGATCGAGACGCTAACGTCGATCTTCGTGCCGTCGCGATGGCGGAAGATCCGCTCCTGATCGCGGATCGGTCCGCGCCGCGACAGCTCGGCCAGCGTGCGCGAGATCGTGTCGTCGAGGTCGTGCGGCTCCAGCGCGTCGATCGAGCGTCCGATGATGTCGGAGTCGGCGAACCCGAGGAGTGAGGAGACCGCGCCGTTGATCACGCGGATGCGGCCGTCGGCGTCGATGACGAACAGCGCATCGGCCATCGTCTGCAGGATCTCTCGCGCGGCGCGGGCGGCGGTGATGTGCTGCAGGCGATGCCGGCGAATCGTCTCCCACGCGCTGGCGATGAAGGCGAGGACGGGGATGAATCCGAATGGGCGCATCGGGACGCCGAGCATCGGAAGGAAGTCGATCGCCGCGACGTAGACCACCGCGAAGCTGAGGAGCATCCTCGCCACGCGCTGCCGCCGCTTGCGGTCGGTGGTGCGCCGGTATTCGCGTACGCCTTCGATCACGTGAGCCGCGAGCGCGCCGAGGAAGAAGATCAGGAACGGCGCGGCGAGGATCCCCATCCGCGGATACCATCCCCACGAATGCGGCTGCATCGTTTGGATGATCCCTTTTGTGAAGAGGGCGAGCAGCGCGAAGACGACTGTCGCGATCCAGAGACCACGGACGACGACGATGCGTTTCGAGCGCAATCGGAGTGCGGTGGCGGTAAAGTCGTAGATCGCCGCCGGGAGAAAACAGACCGCCGCGATGGCGATGCGTCCCCAGACCATTGCCACCGACGGATCGCCGGCCATCAGCATGAACGTGAACGCGCCGAACCAGACGCCGACGAGTACGATCATCACGCAGAAAAGGACGCCGACCCGCGATGCCCGCTGCCGCGCATAGATCACCGCCGCCAGGACGAACAGCGCCACGCCGACGACGGCCCACGGCAGTGCGTAGGCGTTCCAGTGGTAGGGCACGCGAGGATTGTACGACCCGTAAACGTCCGAAACGCCCGGCAGTCTGATCACCAGCACAAGGAGGCAGCAATGAAAAGGGTCCTGGTCTTCATCATTTCGATGTTCATCGCGTCGTTCGCGTTCGCCGGTCCGGGGCTGGGCCGGATCGCGCAGAAGCTGAATCTGAGCGGCACGCAGAAGACGCAGTGGAAAGAGCTTCAGAAATCGTTCCGTGAAAACAACAAAGACTTCCTCGACCAGGCGCGCACGACGATGCAGCAGTTCCACGCGGCGCGCGAGGCGAAAGACACGGCCAAGGTCGAGTCGATGAAACCGCTCGTCGAATCGACCCGCGCGCAGATGCGGCAGCTGCACCAGGAGCAGGAGCAGAAGCTGATGGCCATCCTGACCGAGGAGCAGCGGGCGCAGTTTCAGGAGATGAAACAGCACCGCCGCCAGCGGCAGTAGCCAAACTCCGCTTAAAAGAAACTCCCTGCGTTCATGCGGGATTTTCGCTCGTCACCCAAGCCCCTCATCCGCCTGCGGCACCTTCTCCCCGCTCGTCGCGGGGAGAAGGGCAACAGAGCAAATGCCTCGCGAGAATCTGGTTTGTTGCCCCTCGCCCCGCAGCGCGGGGAGAGGGTGCCGCAGGCGGGTGAGGGGCCGTGCCACGAGCGACACTCGTCCCTCTGGCGGGGTTTCTTGCCTTCCGTCGCGTCGCGTGCGACGTTCTCCGCTCGGGATGACGGAGCGCGGTCACCTACGCATCGCCCGCCGGGAGGATGGTGGGACGGTTGTTAGTTGCTGGCTCCCCGATGCGTGAGGCCGCCATCAACACGAACACCGCAAGCATCGTCCACAACACCAGCTCGTTCGGCGGCAGCATGAAGACGATGGTGATGACGGCGATCCAGATGAGGGCGATCACGTTCACGATCGGCGACCAGCGCCCGAGGCTCCACGGCGCGTCCGCCTCGAGTCCGCGCCGCAGCTTGAGCCAGATCGGGATGCCGTAGGCGAGGTAGAGGCAGATCGTGCTGATCGACGTCACGACGTACCACGCCGAGGCGTAGAGGCAGATCAGCACCGACAGCACCGAGGTCACGATGATCGCCACGTGCGGTGTCTGATGTTTGCCGCTCACGCGCTTGAGCCAGCGCGAGCCCGGCATGCCGTCGTCGCGCGCGAAGGCGTACCACATGCGTCCCATCGACGTGACCGACGCGACGCCGCAGAGCCACATGGCGACACCGATCACGATGGCGATCACCTTCGACAGAAACGGCGCGACGTTGTTCGAAATGATGTAGAGCACCGGATACGGATCGTTCGCGGTCGCAGCGACGTCGCCGTGCGGAATGCACCACGTCAGCACCATCAGCATCAGGTATCCGGCGATGGCCGAGACGCCGACCGACAGCACGATTCCCCACGCGCTGTTCATCCGCGCCATCTTGGTCTCCTCGGCCATATGTGCCGAGGCGTCGTAGCCGGTGTACGTCCACTGCGCCTGCAGCAGGGAGAGGACGAAGAGCAGCAGCATCGGCGCGGCCGCGTACAGCGCCGCGAGTTTGGGGAAGAGTCTGAAGAGCGGGGAGTGGACGGCGCGGTCGCCGATCGACATCAGCTTCGACGACTCGAGCAGGTTCGTCGTCGGATGGTACGAGAAGAGGAATGAGAGCGAGTTGTGATGCCGGCCGAAGAACGTCAGCGCGACGACGATCAGCAGCACGCCGCCGATGTGCCACCAGACGCTGAGGTCATTGAGACGCGCGGTCAATCGCACGCCCCACAGATTGATCACCACCTGCGGGATCATGATCAGCACCATGACGCCGATCTGCACGGCCCATGACTTCGACGTGTGCGTGAACGCGCCGATGAGGTAGATCGCCGCGGCCACGTTGATGCCGGCGGTGATGGCCACCTGTCCGATCATGTTCAGCCACGCCGTGACCCAGCCCCAGCGCTTGCCGCCCATCTTCCGGGCCCAGAAGTAGAGGCCTCCCGCAGTCGGATAGGCCGAGGCGATCTCCGCCATCGAGGCCGCGACGCATAAGGTCAACATGCTGACGATCGGCCAGCCGATGGAGTTCACCGCCGGTCCGGCGAACTTCAGTCCGTAGCCGTACAGCAGCACGGCGCCGGTGAGGATGGAGATGATGGAGAAGGAGACGGCGAAGTTGCCGAAGCCGCCCATTTCACGCAGCAGCTGTTGCGTGTAGCCGAGGCCCGCGAGATCGCGTTCGTCGTCATTCATCGCGGCAAGTATGCGGGATGACAATCGTCACTGGTGAGGCAGAAGCGCGCGACCCAATATTGCTGCATGCGCCGGCTCGATCTCCTCACCATCATCGCCATCGCCCTCGTCGCCTATGCATTGGCGAACGTGATTCATGAAGGGATCGGCCACGGCGGCGCATGCCTGCTCATCGGCGGACATGCCCGCGAGCTGTCGTCGCTCCACTTCGCCTGCGACGGCAATTCGAAATTCGTCTCCGCCGCCGGCTGCATCGCGAACGTCGTCGCCGCGATCGCCGGTCTCGTGCTTTTCCGGCGCCGTCCGTCGTACTTCCTCTGGCTCTTCACGACGATCAACCTGCTGATGCCGGCCGGCTATCTGCTCTTCTCGGGATTGATGCGGGTCGGCGATTGGGTGAACGTCTGCCGCGACCTGCCGCCGGGCGTGTGGCGTCCGGCGCTGACGATCGCCGGCGCGGGCCTCTACTTCCTAGCAGCGCGCTTTTCCGCGCACCTCTTCGCCCCGATCCTCGGCCCGTTCGACGCCGCGCGGAAGCTGACCCTCGTGCCCTACTTCACCGGCGGCATCCTCTATTGCGTATCAGGCCTCTTCAACCCCGCCGGCCCGATCCTCATCGCCATCTCCGCCGCCGCCGCGTCGTTCGGCGGAACGTCGGGACTGATCTGGCTCATCGAGTTTCTTCGCGATCGCGAGCCGGTGGGGGAGGGTGTGGTGATCGAGCGCTCGGTGGGATGGATCGTCTCAGGAGTCGTGGCGGGCGCGCTGTTCATCGGCGTACTCGGGCCGGCGATCAGGTTCTAGAGCCAATTCTCGATCCGCAGGCCCTTGACGCGTGAAAAGTGCTTTACGTTGTTTGTAACCAGCACGGCCTTGAGTGCGATGGCATGTGCCGCGATCAAGACGTCGAGCTCTCCAATTGGAGACCCGCGTTCGGCCAATTCCGCGCCGACTCTTCCAAACTCGACGGCCGCGCCCTCTTCGAATGGCACGATTGCGATATTCAAGATAAATGCGTCGATCAGCTCATGCAATCGCGCAGACTTCTTGCGCGACGCTCCGAACCGCAGTTCAGCGAGAGTGACGGCGCTGATGCAGAGCTCCGATGGCCGCCTGCGGACAATGTTTGCAGCCACCTGACCTTGCCCGCGCAAGGCGAAGCTGACGCTGTCCGTGTCGAGCATGAACAGAGAGCTCAATCGAACGGACCTCGCTTCTTGCCGATGGCGCTCGAGCGAGGGCGCTCGATGTCTTCCTTCCATGCGCCAAGTGCAGCGAGGAACTCCTCGCTCCATTCGTCAGCCGGCTCGAGAATGACGCGCCTTCCGATCCTGCGAACGAGCACCTCGTGCTGGTCATCAGGGAATCTGCAGGATTTCGGCAGTCGAACCGCCTGGCTGCCGCCGTTCTGAAAGATCTTCGCGCGTCGAGCCATGGAGCGAAGTATAGACGTCAGTATCGATGTGATTCAACACGCCTGCCACTTCTCTGGATAGTTACCTCTGAATGCCGCCGATCGCATAATGGTCTGGATGTATTTCCAGATGATCGTCGGCTACCTGTTCCTCGCGGCCGGCACCGCCGTGATCGTTTTGTCCTGCTGGAATGCGATGCGTGCCGTTCAGAGCCGCAAGTGGCCTGAGTGCAGCGGAACGGTCATTACGTCGGCACTCGAGGAAACCAGAAGCGAAGGCGAATACTTGTACCGCCCGGCCGTTTCCTATCGCTACGTGGTTGGCGGCGACGAGCTCGTCGGGAAGCGGGTTCGTTTTTGCGACTCGTTCGTATTGACCCGGCGATCGCCGGCATCGAGGATCGTCAAAAGATATTCAGCCGGAAGCGCGGTCGTCGTTCGCTATGACCCGGATGATCCGGGCGAATCCGTCCTGGAGCCCGGCCTCAATTCCCGCATTTTTCTCAGTGGCGTTCTCGGCGCGGTGTTTCTTGTCGGCGGATTCCTGACCGTGTTCAATGCGGCGTGAGCGGGCCGCGCCTCACCCCACCGCTTTGCGCATCTGCCACAGGAGATGACTGAGGTAATCGCGCCTCGCTTCGCCCGTCGTCACGATCAGCAGCTTCGTGATCTTCAGTTCCAGCGGGTCGGTGTAGAGCAGGATGAGCATCTCGCGGATGAAGCTGGTGTTGAGGGTGATGTCATTGTCAGTGCCGACGCCGAGGCGGATGCCTTTCTTCTCCCACCACGAGAACGGATGGTCTTTGTAGTCGGCGAGCTGGCCGGTCAGCTTCTTGTTCGATGACGGGAGCGAGACGAGCGTCAGGCGCTTGTCGATCATCCGGTTCAGGACGTCGTGCTGATAGCTCTCCACTTCCCGCGCGTGATGGAACTTCGTCTTCGTCGCCAGCGTCGCTTCGGCGTCGCTGATCGCGACGCCGTTCAGGAGCTTGTCGCGGATTCCTTCGCGGCTGCTCCAGTCCATGTCGGAGAGCTCCGCGGAGAAGCGTGAGGTGATCGGCTGGCCGCTTTTGTTCGCGACGAAGACGCGCTGCAGCAGCGCGTGAAAGTAGAAGTTGGGATTGATCCCCATCGAGAGTCCGTGCTCGATGGCGTCGACGTGCCAGATGTTCATCGCGTTGTCGACGGCTTGAATCCCCTGCCGCAGCGTGTGCCACGTCTCGCCGTGATGGCTGCGCGTCCGGAAGCCATACGCCTGCAGCTTGCGCATCCCGACGCGCATCTCCTGAAAGTGCGTCTTGCGATAGAAGCCGCGCTCGTCGCCGACGGTGTCGATCTCGTTGACGACGTCGCGCAGCTCGGGGAAGCGCTTGATCAACTCGACGATCTGTCCGACCTGATCGTCGAAGCTCGCGCGCTTCGACGGATAGCGCGACGCGTCGTAGAAGCCGGGCTCTTTGCGAAAGCTCGGCGAGAGGATGAAGCGGAACGCCGGCACCTCACTCTGAAACTGCCGGAACCCCTCGTACAACCCAAGCAGCACATCCTCGGGGGTCAGCGCGGCGATGCCGGGAATCTGTTCGGACGAGTCGGTGGTCTCGCGGAAGAGCGTGAACTTCAGCCGCACGGAGCCGACGTTCGCCGATCGATAGAGCCGGCTGGCCATGTGGTACGCGGCGTCGCGATGCACTTCGCGGCTGGTGAGGATCAGCTTCGGCAGATAGAGGATGCGGAGGTAGCGATCGAAGCGATCGTCGTCGCCGAGGCGGATGAGGCGATCGACGTCTGCGGCGCTGCGGATCGGCAGCGCGTCATCGCCGTACACCTCGCGGATCTTCGCCTCGTACAGCGCGCGCTGCGGACCCTCGAGCAACGCGGCGAGCCGCGGATAGATGAAGTCGGCGTCGAGCGAGCCGGTGAGGTGGATGTGCTCGTCGCGATACGGGATCGGAAACGCGCGGAAGAATGCGCCGAGCGACTTCGACACCGGATGCGCGAAGAGCGCGTCGATCGGCTGCGCGTTGAGGCGGAAGCGGCCGAGGAGCTCGTGGAACTCGCGGATGCAATGCGCGACCTCATCGGGGAGCGGCTGCTGCTCGGCGAGCGTGAGCGTGTCGTCGAGCGACAGGCCGCTCGTCTCGCTGATCAGCTGCGTGAAGAGGCGCGTGAGCCGGTGCAGGAGGTCCATGAGCCGCTCCTCAGTCTATCCCGCGTCTTAGCGCCGGATTAAAAGGCAAAGTAGATGAACGGCGTCTGCTCCGCGGGCCAGAGAAAGAAGAATGCTATGCCGATGACCGCGCAGGCCGCGATGAACAGCGGCGTGCGGAGCCGCGAAGGATCGAAGCGCGACGCGTGCAGTGCGATGAAAAGGCCGATTAACGCGATCGTGCTGAAGAAAAAGATCGCCAGCAATCCGCGGCCGGCGAGCGCGAAATCGAAATCGAAGAGGACGAACTTTCGCATCGCGGTCAGCATCGCATGCGGCTCGCGGACGCGGAATGCGATCCAGGTGAAGAGGATCGCAATTTGTGTGGCCACCGTCATCCCGAGCCTCGAGAAGCTGCTAAGAAACTCCCTGTGTTCATGCGGGATTTTTGCTCTTGGCCCAAGCCCCTCATCCGCCCGCGGCACCTTCTCCCCGCTACCGCGAGGCGAAGGGCGACAAAACTCGCGCAGCGCAAGCCATGTTGCCCCTCGCCCCGCTTGCGGGGAGAGGGTGCCGCAGGCGGGTGAGGGGCCGTGCCAGGAGCGACACTCTGTCCTCAGGCGGGGTTTCTTGCCCCCAGTCAGGCTCGGGATGACGAAGAATATCAGCAGCACCCCGTGCATCGCTCCCCACAGCACGAAGTTCCGCGACGCGCCGTGCCAGAGGCCGCCGAGGAGCATGGTGATCATGATGTTTCGGACGACGTGCTTCCGATTGCCGCCGAGCGGAATGTAGAGGTAGTCGCGCAGCCAGGACGAGAGGCTGATGTGCCAGCGCCGCCAGAAGTCGCGCGGATTGCGGGCGAAGTAGGGGCGATCGAAATTCACCGGGAGCTCGAAGCCGAAGACGTGCGCCAGTCCGATGGCGATGTCGGTGTAGCCGGAGAAATCGCAATAGATCTGCACCGCGAACCCGATCGTCGCCAGCCAGATGATGACGCTCGGCCATCGCGCCGGATCGGCGAAGACGGCGTTGACGAAGAGGGCGACGTTGTCGGCGATCAGCACCTTCTTCGCCAGTCCGCGTGTCACGCGCATGACGGCGAATTCGTCGATGCGGACGACGACTTCACGTGCGAGCTGCGGCAGGAACTGCTTCCCGCGCACGATCGGGCCCGCCACGAGCTCGGGGAAGAAGGCGATGAAGAGCGCGTAATCGAGCGGCGAGCGGCAGGCGGGGAGCTCGCCGCGATAGACGTCGACGATGTAGCTGATGGAGTGGAACGTGTAGAACGAGATGCCGAGCGGAACCGCCATGTGCAGCAGTCCCGGCTCGACCCGCAGCAGAGCGAGCATCGTGAGGTTCGCGGCGACGCTGATGGCGACGAGCGCCCTGCTCCGATGTTTCTCCAGCGCGATGCCGATCGCGTAATCGACGAACGTCGTGATGAGCAGCGGGATGAGAAAGCGGGGCGAGGCCCAGCCGTAGAAGATCCAGCTGGCGATGAGCAGGACGAGCTTGCGCGCTCTTCCGCGCACCAGCGCCACCGCGGTGACCACGATGACGAAGAAGGCGAGGAACTCCGGCGTCTGAAAAAGCATCAGAGCCGCTCCTCGATGAACCGCGTCAGTTTCTTCGCGCCTTCAGCGTTCGGGTGCGTGGCGTCGATGAACTCGCCCGGCGTCAGGAGGTCGGTGGCGTCGATCGTGCGCACGTTCGTGAACTGCACGGCGGTCGCCGTGTAGTGCGCGCGCACGATCGACGAGAGCGGCGCGAGCACGACGACGATCGGACGCCGCGCGGCGATCGATTCGATGAGCGCGCGTTGATGCGGATCGACGGCGAACGATTCGTTGCCTCGCCAGACTTCCGACGACAGGCGAGGGCGCCTGTCGCTCCACAGGCTTTCGAACGACGCGCGGATGATCCAGCGCGAGCGGAAGCGCTCCACCGCATCGGACATCGCCGGCATTCCGATCAGCGCGCGCGTTTCGGGCGAGGGACGCAGTCCGTACATCCACCACGCGTTCCAGCCTTGCGCGTTGAGCGTCGACGACGTCGCGAGCTGCCACGGCGTGACGACGATGATGATGGTCGGCGTGTCGCGCAGCTCGCTGGCGATCATCACCGACTCCGCGATCGATTGTCCCGGCGTGGCGAGGTTCGCATCGAGCTGCACGCCGTACATGGCGACGGAGTTTCCGACGACCGCGACTTTCGGATGCGTGCGGATCAGGCGAACGACGGTGCCGATTCGATCGCGGTCATTCGGCAGGTGCACGAAGACGAATGGTGCGATGAGCCACGCGATGAAGATGCCCGCCGCGATTGATGCGATCCCTATGAGTGCGCGGCTCGACACGCGCGAGCCTACCACCGTCATTGGTGCCACCCGCCCACGCAGGTCCCTCGACTCACGCTCGGGATGACGACCGCAGCCGCATCATCGCCACGATGCCGAGGATCGGCCCGATGCCGAGGGCGATGAATGCGTATCGCCAGGTGAAGGTGTTCGCCAGAATCGGGATCAGGCGGATGGAGAACGTCGTGATCAGAAATCCGATGCAGGTCTGGATCGTGAGCGCGGTGCCGAGGTAGCGCGGGTCGCCGAGCTCGGTCACGGAGGCGGAGAATTGTGCGGAGTCGGCGACGACGCTCGCGCCCCAGATCGCGGCGACGATCATCAGCACGGTGGGCGAGCCACCGTAGAGAAAGCCGACGATGAAGCAGCAGGCGCCGCTGATGGCCATGGCCGCTGCGGCAACGATGGGACGTCCGATCCGGTCGGCGACGACGCCCGCGATCACGCACCCGACCGCTCCGCTTCCAATCAAAACAAATGCCGCGACCTCGGCGAAGAACGGCGACTCGCCGCGCGCCGCGAGGCTGGCGCGGATCATCACCGGCGCCCACGTCCACATCGCGTACAGCTCCCACATGTGCCCGAAGTAGCCGAAGTTCGCCAGCCGCACGCCGCGGTTGCGGAAGACCTTCGTCACCTGCGTGATGTCGAACGGCTGATTGGCCAGCGCGTACGGCCCTTCGCGCACGAAGGCCATGATCAGCAGTGCGCTCAGCAGCGCGAACATCGACGCGATGCCGACGTTCAACCGCCAGCTCTTCGGACCGATGGCGTTGATCAGATACGGCGACGCCTTGCCGACTGTCAGCGCTCCGATCAGCACGCCGAGCGCGCCGCCGCGCCCTTCGCGGAACCAGGTGGCGATTAGCTTCATCCCCGGCGGATAGACGCCCGCGAGACAGATGCCGGTCATCGCGCGCAACGCGATGGCCGTCGCGACGTCGTGCGCGTAGAGCGCGAGCAGCGCGTTCGCGATGGCGCCCGCGATCGCGCAGAGCGCCATCAGGTGACGGGCGGGGAGGATGTCGGGAAGGTTGAAGATCGCGCTGAAGAGCGTGCCGGCGACGAAGCCGAGCTGCACGGCGAGCGTGAGCCAGGCGGTTGCCGATTCGGAGAGGTGCCACTCCTTCGCGATCTGAGGCGCGACCGCGGAGACACCGAACCAGAGCGCCATCCCGAAGAGAACGGCGAAGGAGATCAGTGCCAGTGCCCGGCCGCGATGCATGCGTCGCGCGAGTGTAGCGGTTGCGCGGTTACGCGGTTACGCGGTTACGCGGTTACGCGGTTACGCGGTTACGCGGTATCTCCACCTCGCAACCTCGCAACCTCGCAACCTCGCAACCTCGCAACCTCGCAACCCCGTGCCCCGCTACCGCGCGGCGGCGATCGACATCCCTTTCAACTTCGCCAGATCGGGATTCTTATTCACCACGTCGCGATCGGGATACCCGGCATCGAACGCCTTGCGCAGCGCCTGCGCCGCGTCGTCGGTCCGATCGGCGCGCGCGTATTCGACGGCCGCGTTGTAGAGCAGGTGCGAGGCGTTGTGTTGGTCCTTCGTCATGCCCGCCGCGGTTGTGAATGCCTGCGCCGCGCCGGCGTGGTCCTTCGTCTCGCGCAGGAGCACGCCGATGCTGTACTGCGCGTCGAGACTCTTCGGATCGTCCTTGAGGATGGCGCGATAGATCCGCTCCGCCCCGCCGTAGTTCTTCGCCTCGAGCTCCATGTCGGCGCTCTGCATCTGGCGGCCGGCTTCGTTCGTGCTCGGATTGAGGTAGGCGTACTTCATCGCCAGGTACGACTCCGGGGTCCAGTGGTACTCCATGTACATTGCCACCTGGTCGGCGATGCGGCGCCCGAGGAGGCGGGCCACGACGTTGAGCGAGCCGTCGATGCCGGCGGAGATGCCTGCGGTGGTGACGACGTGGCCGTTATCGACGAAGCGCCGGCCGTCCTCGACGCGCGCGTTCGGCACCTCTTTGCGCAGCCCTTCGATCGCGCCGTGGAAGGTGGTGACTTCGAGGTTGTCGAGCATCCCGGCGCGGGCCAGGACGAACGCGCCGGTGCAGACGCTCTGCGCGATCTCCGCTTCGAGCGAGGCCTTCTTGGCCCAAGCGAAGAACTCCGGATCGTCGTAGATCTTCGCCGACGGACCGCCGGGGAAGATGACGATGTCGGGCTTCGGTGCGTTGGCGATCGAGTAATTCGGGACGACTTTCAAGCCCTGCGCGTTCACCGGATCGGTCGTCTTCGAGACGATGTAGACGTTGAATGCCGGCTCGTTGTTCGCGCCGCCGAAATTCGCGGCGTCGTTGTAGACCTCGAACGGTCCCGTCCAGTCGAGCGGCTCGGCGTTCTCGTAGACCACGATGGCGACGTTGCGCGTGTACGGCTTGTGCTCCGCCGCCACGATCGGCAGTGCGGCGAGCAGGATGAGGATGAAGAGTTTTCGCATGTGTGCCTCCTGAATGCAGGATGGCGCGGCGGTTGGGAGGGCGCAGTTGAAATGCAGCGAAATGCGGATTTCACCGCGTGAACAGGCGCTCGAACTCTTCGCGGCGGGCGCGGCTCAGCTTCACCTGCGTCCCGTCGGCGAGCACCAGCGTGCAATCGCCGCGGAAGAGCGGATGGATCTCCCGCACCCGATCTATATTCACGATCGCCGAGCGGTGCACGCGGATGAAACGCGCCGGATCGAGCCGCTTCTCGAGCGTGGCCATCGTCTCGCGCAGCAGGTGCGACTTCCCGCCGGCGTGCAGCGTGACGTAGTAATCGGCGGCCTCGATCCAGTCGATGTCGGCGGCGTTGACCACGACGAACTTCTCGCGGGCCCGCACGAGGAAGCGCTGCGCGTACGGCGAGCGGCCGCGCGCGCGGACCTGGTCCTTGGCTCGCACCAGCGCCTGCGCGAAGCGGGCGTCGTCGAACGGCTTGAGGAGGTAGTCGAGCCCGTGCATCTCGAAGGCGCGAACGGCGTAGTTGTCGTACGCCGTGACGAACACCACGACCGGCACCGCGTCGGCGCCGATCTGTTCGAGGAGATCGAAGCCGCCGACCTCCGGCATCTGCACGTCGAGGAACATGATCTCCGGCCGCGTGCCGGCGATCAGCGCGGCGGCATCGGCGCCGCTGCATTCGCCCGCCACTTCCACCTCGCCGTCGCGCTCGAGCAGCAGGCGGATCGACTTCCGCGCCAGCGGCTCGTCATCGACGATCACCGCTTTCACGCGACCTCCCGCATCGGAATGCGCAGCGAAGCGAGCACGCCGCCGTTCTCGTTGCGCAGCTCGAATCGCTGCGCGTTGCCGTAGAGCTGCCGCAGCCGCTCGCGCGTGTTGCCGAGGCCGATGCCGGTGTCGGGCGAAGGAGAGAGCGTGCCGCTGTTGAACATCTCGATCAGCACCTGATCGTGGTCGCGGAAAGCGCGGACATTCACGACGCCCGCGCCCGCGCTGCGTGCGATGCCGTGGCGGATCGCGTTCTCGGCCAGCGGTTGGAGGATGAACGTCGGCACCGCGGCGCGGCGGACGTCGGACGCCACGTCGATGCTGAACGTCAGGCGATCGGGGAAACGGCCCTGCTGGATCTCGAGATAGCGCCGCAGCATCGCGCTCTCTTCGTCGAGCGTCACCTGCTGCCGTCCCGCGCGGTCGAGCGTGTAGCGCAGCAGCTCGCTGAGACCGGCGATCATCGTCACCGCTTCGCCGTTCTGCTCCGTCCGCACGAGGGAGCTGATCGTGTTCAACGTGTTGAAGAGGAAGTGCGGTTGCAGTTGCAGCTCGAGGGCGTGCAGCCGCGCGTTCATCAGCGACGTCTGCAGCTCCATCGCCATTGCGGCTCCGGCGACGACGAGGTAGAGGATCAGCTCGAGCGGCAGCCGGCCGAAGAGCATCTCCGACACCGGCATCTCCGCCCACGTGGCGGTCATCCGATCGTACGGCCGCATCGTCAGCGTGAGACCGATCCAGTAGCAGATGTGGATCTCCGCCAGCGTGATCGCAGCAAGCGAGTGGATCAGCGCATTGCGGCCGTTGAACGGGATGATCGGAAAGCGCCGCGTGAGCCACACGATCACCACGCTGATCGCCAGCCATCCCTCGGCGACGAGGATGTTGTAGCCGACCAGCAGCGGCACCGAGTGCCCGTGCGTGATCATGCTGATCCAGACCTGCAGGCCCGAGACGAGGCCGAACAACGTCCAGAACGCGGCTGCGGCAAGCCAGCGGCGACTCATGGCGCTAGTGTGACGCAGACGCGCGCGGCGGGGGAAACGCTGCAGCGAAGGTGCGGTTTCGTGCGGTGAAGTGGAGCGACAGGCGCCTCGCCTGTCGAATCAACGATGCCGCGTCATTGCGTTCGTCGACCACGTGTACGGAATCTCCGGCGAGTCGTACGGCAGCCGGTAGTGATCGGGATCCTCGTAGTCGTACGCGTTGGTCGGATAGTTCAGCATCAGCGCATCGAACGACGCGAGGTTCTGCAGGCCGTGCCAGACGCCGGGCGGGATCACGGCGAACGCCGGCCGCGCATCGCCAATGTGCAGCTCCATCACCTGGCCATGCGTCGGGCTCTCCTCGCGCGCGTCGTACAGCACGAGCTTCAGGTGTCCCTGATTGACGAAGAGGCGGTCGACGTTCTTCGCGTGGCAGCTCCAGGCGCCGATCGCACCGGGGAAGAGCCGCGATTGATAGATGTGCACGATCGGCAATCCGGTCGGATCCCATTCCGGCCGGTACATCTCGGTGATCACGCCGTGGTCGCGCGGCACGTGCAGCACCTCGCGGACCACGACGCCGTCGATCGGCTTGTGGATCTTCTGCCAGTCGCTGGTCACGAGCTGGCCGTCTTTTTTCGCACTGGTCAACATGTTCATCCCATCATGACGCGATTCCGGCCGCCCCGTTTCGCTTCGTAGAGCTGCGCGTCGGCTGCCTGAATCAGCTCGTCGCGATCCATCTTTTCGTCGAGCGCCGCGACGCCGATGCTGACGGTGGCCTTGAGAGACCTGTCGTCGAACACATACGTCTCGAATGCCACACGCTCGCGGATGCTCTCGCAGAACGCGCCGGCCTGCATCGGATCGAGCTCCGGCAGCACGAGCGCGAATTCTTCGCCGCCGTAGCGCGCGAGCAGCTGTTCGCGGCGGACGAGCGTGGAGATCGCCGCGGCGACATGCTCCAGGACGTAGTCGCCGGCCTGATGTCCATTCGCGTCGTTGAGCAACTTGAAGTGATCGATGTCGAGCATGGCCATCGAGAGCGGCGAAGAATAGCGCCGCGCGCGAGCGATCTCGCGCTCCAGGAAATCGAGCAGGTACCGCTTGTTGTGCACCTTCGTCAGGCCGTCGAAGATGGTCATGCGGTAGATCTCTTCGTGGAACAAGTTCTCGACGTTGCCGCCTGCGATGTATTTGAAGATCGCGCCGCCGACCTTGATCTGATCGCCGTTGTCGAGCAGCGTGAGCTTCGTGACCGGCACTCCGTTGACCTGCGTTCCGTTGCGGCTGCCGAGGTCTTCGATCGACCAGCGCTTGCCGCGGCAGCTCACGTGCGCGTGCTGTCGCGAGACGAACGACATGTCGATGCAGATGTCGCTCGACGGATCGCGGCCGATCGTCACGTCGTGCGTGAGCTCGAAGCGTTTCCCGAGATCCGTGCCGCCGTAGATCAGGATCAGGCACGCCTCGTCGGAGAGCAGAGGCTCCGACGACACCGGGTGGGCGCGTGTGGAGTCGCGATCCATCTGGGGCGATTGTACAGGCGCCTACGTATTGGGTCGGCTAGCGGCTGTTCCGCGTAACGTCATCCCGAGCGTAGAACGTCGCACGCGACGCGACGGAGGGCAAGAAACCCCGCCAGAGGGACGAGTGTCGCTCGTGGCACGGCCCCTCACCCGCCTGCGGCACCCTCTCCCCGCGCTGCTGTATAGCCCCAAGACATCGTGAACACCTGTCCGAGGACATCGTGAACAGGTTGCTCAAGGGGTGTTAGGCGCATGCAAGTCAACCTTTCGCAGGTGGTGGTGACAGAAATAGAGATC